>Ga0118677_10002071_pt1 | contig 41124 bp, 47 predicted proteins | sample AliMusrvi5mmetaG_FD_86154 | JGI IMG/M metagenome (GOLD analysis project Ga0118677, IMG submission 86154)
ATGCAGGCATGTCCTAATGCCCCGTATCTGGCAAGATGAGCAAACTAGCATGCCATCACCATTAGTCTGCCACTCTCACGCATGGCGCGGGCTGTAGGGTTAGTGTCTAGCGCGTTATTTATCGTGTCGAGCTGCGCCTGCAGCTGAGCGGGTGAGCCATGAGCAGTAAGCTCTATTCCTGCCTTAGCGTACTGCTTGATGAAGCGCTGAGTTGCTGCTTCTGTTAGGGGACATTCTGCCCATACTGTCCCGTGCTTGTCGCTGAGTATTGTGTGACTCTTCATGCGATTATTCCTATCTAATCGGGTGAGCTTGTGCTCACGGGATAAAGATACACGCGGGGAATTGTGCTTGTCAATAGGCAACACGCAGGCAATGCCTAGACTATTACTTTAGACTTTCATAGGCTTATTGTCTAGTCATGCCTTGCCCATTATGTGCCCATGAATAGTGTTGAGCTGTCGTCTATCTGTTGTTTATAGTTGCTGTCTGTTGCCAGGACAGTACCCTCACCCACACGCAAGCACCCCCAATCTCTAGCATACGTACACATAAGAAAAGAAAAGCCAATCAAAAGCCCATAAGTCGGCACAATTTCGTGCTAGTTTCATACACCTCACGCGTCGATAAAGCAAAATAAAGCAAAATAAAGCCAATCGACCTAGGGGGTTTTAAGTATTAGGTGTTGTAGTAAGTACTATCAACCCAATGATTTTTTCTAAATATAGTCTCACTATATGAGATTATCTAAAACTATTTTATAACCCTAACCAGTATAAAATACTAGCTTTATACAATGTGACATAACTCACAGGAATAAAAGCGGGACGAATGACTAATTTCCCACCTTATACTATATAGAGAGTATTTAAATACCACTACTACGCCGTGGCTCCGCCGCGGCTTATAGACCATCTAACACTCTGGCCATCGGCTATGCCGTGGCCTGTATTTTTACCATTGGCGGCGCACAGCGCCACCCATAGGTAGTTTCCCTAGTGACCACCATAGGCCACCTTCGGTGACCAGAGGTAACCATAAATTTAAAGGCGGGTGTATTCTATGGCTAAACCATCGGCTAATAAATACAAGATCGCCCCAGAGAGCCAGCTAACCGCGACTCAAGCCAAGCAGACGATTGCTGAACTTGTGCAAAAAGGCTTTTCAATCGCGGATGCAGTCCGCGCGACTGGCAAGTCAATTAAGTCCTATGAGTACTACCGCATGTCGGATACTCAATTTAAAGAGGCGATTGACCTAGCCCGCGCCGTAGCACGTCGCGAAGGCGCGATTAGCGAAGAAGACGCAAAGATCAGCTTTGAGGACTTTAGACTCAAGTACCTCAACTCCCAGACTTTTAATCATCAGAGAAATATCATCTCGATGCTAGAAGAGGGTAAGCCCTTGTGGCTTCACGGGAACATGAAATACGAGCAAGGTTTTCCAAACTACGTCCTCGTTAACATGCCACCTGAGCATGCCAAGAGCATGACCGTCAGTATTGACTACATCACCTATCGCATCTGCGTAGATCCTAATATCCGTATCAAGATCGTCTCCAAGACCTTGACAATGGCAAAAGACTTTCTTTACGCGGTCAAGCAGAGGCTTACACAGCCCGCTTACGCTGAACTTCAACGGCGCTATGCTCCAGCAGATGGTTACAAAGAATCATCTGATAAATGGACCCAAGACGCTATCTACCTAGAGCGCGACTCTGGTGAAAAAGATCCAACCCTACAGGCACTGGGTATTGGTGGACAGATCTATGGTGCTCGTGCTGACCTGATTGTTTTGGATGACTGCGTGACCTTGGCTAACGCCAATGAGTACGAGAAGCAGATCCGATGGATCCAACAGGAAGTTCTGACCCGTGTCGGTCCAACAGGTAAGATTTTGGTTGTAGGTACTCGTGTAGATCCTATTGACCTATATCGTGAGATGCGTAACCCTGATCGTTACCCAGATGGTACTTCTCCTTGGACGTATCTGGCTATGCCAGCAGTATTAGAATTTGCCGATGACCCAAAGGATTGGGTTACCTTATGGCCACGTTCAGACAAGCCTTGGCTTGGAGATGATGCTAGTTTAGGTGATGACGGTTTATATCCCCGCTGGGATGGGACTAACCTACGTAAGCGTCGCGGTGTACTAGACCCAAAGACTTGGGCTATGGTTTACCAGCAGCAAGATGTTGACAGTGAAGCTGTCTTCGCTCCTGAAGCAGTACGTGGATCAGTATCGGGTATGAGAGCCATTGGCCCTCTTAATCCTGGCGTTCCTGGTCACCCAGCAGCAATGAGTAGTTCTTACACCATCTGCTCAATGGACCCAGCCATGTCTGGTGATACATTCTCCATTGCCTATGCAGGCGATAAGAATACACAGAAGCGTTATGTGTTAGAAGCAAGTCGTATGCCTGCTCCTACACCACAGCGTATTCGTGAATTAATCTTTGAATGGACAGAAAAGTACAAGCCATCTGTTTGGGTTATTGAGAAGAACGCCTTTCAGTTGTTCCTTACACAAGATGAAGAGATTAACCGTTTCCTAGCATCCCGCGGTATTCGCCTTGTTCAACATTACACAGGCGCAAACAAGATGGATGCAGAGTTTGGTGTAGCCTCAATGGCTCCCCTCTTTGGAATGATTGACAAACTTGGTAACCATATCAAGGGAAGCAACCTTATAGATTTGCCACGGTCCGACAATGAAGGCATAAAATCGTTGATCGAACAGCTCATTACTTGGTCCGCTGGCACTAAAAATAAACAAGATGGATGTATGGCACTCTGGTTTGCAGAAACTCAGATGCGTGATTATATCAATCAAGCTGGAGCATATGGTGGCTCCTTCATTAAAAACCCATTCCAGACTCGTGACCAACAGGCACGTCGTAGGGTTATTAACATAGAAGACTATCAGCGCGAAAAAGAGAAGTTAGCATCTAACGGGGGTTACTTATAATGGCACTAACTGTAGATCAAATCGGAGATAAACTCCGTAAACTACGTGCACATTACTTTACACGTGATTCACGTTATGATGATCTATTGGCGATCCGTCAAGGCAAGATTGACCAAGTCTTTCCTGGGATGTTCTCAGAAGACTATCCAAAGCCAATGATCGCAAACTTCATTGACGTTGCTGCTCGCGACGTTGCTGAAGTTATTGCCCCACTTCCTGCTTTCAATTGCATGACAACCAACACCACTTCAGATCGTGCTCGTTCTCGTTCAGATAAGCGCACCATGATCGCCGCTGGCTACCGCGATACTTGTAACCTTCAGACCATGATGTACACAGGTGCAGATCGCTACCTTACCTTTGGATGGCTACCGTTCCTCATTGAAGCAGACTATGAGAACAATCGCCCAATGATTCGCATTGATTCTCCCATTGGTGCCTACCCAGAGTTTGATCGCTTTGGTAGACTTGTTTCATATTCAAAGCGTTATGTTAAGACAGTACGCGAACTTATCAATGATTTTCCTGAGCACGAGACTGTTATTCGTGGTCAGTATGAAAACCGTAACTCAGAGCGCATCCTTGAGATGTATCGCTACCAAGACAAAGAGCAACTTATTCTTTTCTTGCCAGAGCGCAACAACTTTGTTCTTTCACAAGTTGAAAATGAACTAGGTGAAATTCCTGTAGCAATTGCTTTACGTCCAGGTGTTGACTCAGATGAGCATCAACGTGGACAGTTTGATGATATTATGTGGGTACAGGTTGCTCGCTCACGTTTTGCCTCTCTTACTCTTGAAGCAGCACAGAAAGCAGTACAAGCACCGTTTGCTTTGCCTTCAGATGTTAACGTCCTTGAAATTGGACCAGATGCAACCATTCGTTCTGCTAACCCACAACAGATCCGTCGCGTAGATCTAAACCTTCCACCAGGAATTTTTCAAGAGAATGAAATTCTTGACCAAGAAATGCGCACTGGATCACGTTACCCAGAAGGTCGTCTAGGACAGCAATCAGGTTCTATCGTTACAGGCCGTGGTGTAGAAGCGCTTATGGGCGGCTTTGATACACAAGTCAAAACAGCACAAGGTGTATTTGCTGAGACATTTAAAGAAGTTATCCGTCTATGCTTTAAGATGGATGAAAAACTATTTGGTGATATTAAGAAAGAAGTACGCGGCATTAATGCTGGTGCTCCTTATGTTGTTAACTACACACCAAGTATTGACATTGATGGAGATTATTCCTGTGATGTAACTTATGGCATGATGGCTGGACTTGATCCAAACCGTGCTTTGGTATTTGGACTACAGGCTCGTGGAGATAAGTTAATCTCACGCGACTTTTTACGTCGTCAAATGCCTTGGGAAATGAACGTTACCCAAGAAGAAGAGCGTGTTGAAGTTGAAGAACTACGCGATAGTTTAATGCAAGCAGTTGCATCTTATGCTAACGCATTGCCACAAATTGCTATGCAAGGTGGCGATCCATCTAAGGTTATTAATGCAATTGCAGCAGTTATTGTTGGTCGTCAAAAAGGCGATCCAATTGAAGAAGTTGTCGCATCAGCATTTGCTCCTGAACCAGCACCACAGCAACCGCAAGGTATGCCAGGTATGCCACAACCAGGAGAACAACCACAAGCACCTGGAGCACAGCCAGGGCAACCACCAATGGGTATGCCTGCCCCACAACAAGGTCAAGGTGGCTCTGCTTTACAGCAACTACTAGCAGGTATTTCATCTTCTGGAGCGCCGCAGCTTGCTGCGTCAGTTTCCAGACGCTCACCCGCCTAACGTTACGAGTGAGAAAACCAATTCCCTATAGGAGATAAAAATGGCAAAAGTAGCACCAGCCTTTAAGTCTAGCCTGCAATCAGCACCTGTTAAGGTTGCTATGCAAGGTGGATATGGCTCATCAGAAGCAACAACACAGAAGACAAGTATCCAAGATGCACCATCAGTTAAGTCAACTGGTACATCAGATATTAAGTTTACAGTACAGCCTTCTGGCACCCGCGGATCAAACCCAGGCGCTAAGTAATTAAATGAACGAAGAGGGTGACAGCTACGATGGAGTACTCTCCATGTGGGATGTTGTTGCCCTCTTTGCTCATCTTGTAAAAAATCTATTTGCAAGTTTTGAAGAATTTTTTGATGTATTGAGCAATATGGCTCTACATAAAGCAAACGTCGTAGAAGATCAAAAACTATTTCACGATGATGTTGTCCGAACTATTGAAACTATTACAGAGGGTGAGTGATCATGGCAGGCAAAGGCGGCTATCAAGCACCAGCTAATCCAGCTCCAGTATCAGGCCCAGGTTCTTTAAGCCGACGCACCGATGGTGGTCCAGGATCAAAGCAAGCGCAACGTTATGTTGCTGGCATGCCTAATTACGGCGATGGTCAAGATATGATGCAAATTCAAGGTGGTGCGCCAATGGCTGCAACTCCATCTCCAACTCCTGTATCTGCTGCACAAATGGCTCAGAACGCGCAACAGCAACAAGCGCAAGGACAACCACAAGCTCCTGTTACACCACTTACTGCTCCAACAGCACGTCCTAATGAGCCAGTTTCTGCTGGCGCAAATGCAGGACCAGGACCAGGAATGGCTGCACTTGGTATTACACCAGGACAAATGAATAATGCTGGACAATCAACAAAGCAAATTGTTCAAGCACTAGCATCTCATCCAGACGCATCACCAGAATTGCAAAAACTGGCACAATCATTGGGGCAATAATTCATGGCCCTTACTCCATCAACTCCAGTAAGCGGAGCTTCTAACACAAATTTTGCAAACAAAGCAGTTGCTGATCATCCAGCCGCAGCGCAATTAGCGCCACAAGAAATGAGTGCCGCTATTGCTTCTGGCAATCAAGCGTCAGTAGATGGCGTAGCAGCGACTACAACTTTTCAACCTGTAGCACAAGCAGTTTCAGATCACCAACAAATGTACAATTCAAAGTCTTGGTGGCAAAGTATTATTGGCGATGTTACACATGTAGCAAGCGCAGCAGTGCAAGGCATTAGCAAAGTCCCAGTTTTGGGCAACCTACTTACATGGGCAAATAAGCCTTTGCAAGAACTTCAAAAAGACTACAAGTTTGTTCATGCTCTTTATGCTAATGGAGATATTGCTAGCGGACTACTTGCAACCCTTGGTGTTGCAGCAGGCGGTTTAGTTGGATCACTTGCTGGCCCAGAAGGTACTGTTATTGGTACTGATCTTGCAGCAGCAGCTACTCGCAACCTTATGGGAAGACTTATCCCAAATGCACAAAACGCATATAACAAGTCCAATGATCCAAATTATCAAGTTTCTTTTGGCCGTGATTTTTCAAATGGTCTTTCAAATGTACCTGGCTTTGGTTTTCTTAAAGATACTAATCATGGCGTAGGTCAGTTTGTATCTGGTGTAGCAGATGTTGCATTTGATATTAATTTAGATCCACTTGCTAAAGCAGGTAAAATTTCTGGCAGTCTTAAAACTGGCAAATATGTTGACTATGCCACAGATGCAGATGGCAAACCTTTGCTTAACGCAGAAAACAAGCCAATTCAGATTAGCACACTTAAATTTGCTACGGCTGGCGGTGCCGTAGATCGTTTTATTCAGCAAGCATCTGGCAAGGCTTACGATAGTTCTGCAATTCAAGCAGCCTATGATGCTCCTGGAATGATTAACAATGGCTTTAAGCGAGCAGTAGATGATATTGCTTCAAAGTCAAATCCAATTGATATTCAAAAATCTTATCCAGCAAGTGGTTTTACCAACAATATTGCCAAGCAATTAGCAGATGCAAATACTGGTCAAGAAGTTGTCAACGTTCTTGGTAAATCATTATATGCAATGGAAACTACTGAGTCAGCACTTAAAGCTGGTAGTGGAGCATTAATTCTTCCTAGTCGCACATTGGCTCGTTCTTTTGCTGGTAAAGCAATGGACAAAATTATTCAAAAGGCTGGCGACACAAACATTGCAGAAGAGCGCAACCTTCTTCTTCCAAAGTCTGCACCAGTTCTTGATGAAGCTGGTAAGCCAGTTATGCTTACAGATTCTGAAGGCAATCAATATCAAAAGACGCAGATCCTTGGCGGCGGTCTTTATACAAAAACAGATGGACAATCAAACGCTTGGAACGCTTTAGCGAATAAGATTCGTACATTTACTGGTTATCGCTCATTGGCAATTGATCCAAAATTGCTAGAACAATCTGGTAAAAGTTTTAAATTTAATGATATTGGCGCTGGTACAGCATTGTATAATATGGCTTATTATGCTATGCCACGTGATGTTGCTTTAGAAAAAGCATCTCAAATTATTTTTGAAGCAGATCCAAAGGTTCAACAAGACCTTTATGGTCAACTTGTTAAAGAGGTTGTAAAAGCTGCTGGCCTTCCAAATAATTCTGCAATTGTAGATCACACAATGTCTATGGCTCAGCGTGTTACTGCTGAGAACGGAAACACCTTTGGTGTTATGGGACATGACGTAAAAGGCTCTGCCCGTGGTCAAGTTGAAATGAAGCAAGATCCAGTTACTGGCAAAGCACCCGTAGATCCAGCGGCTGTTGCTTTATGGTCATGGCAACGTGGCTCAAATGCTTTTATTGATTTTAAAGAACTTCGCAGGGCCATGCGTCAAGCATCTATACACGGTGCTATGTATCAAAAAGCAGATGATGGATTTACATATTATACAGATAAGATCTTTGCACCATTAACCTTGTTCACATCTGGCTTTGGTATGCGCGTTGCTTCTTCTGAAGCATTGCATCAAGTTATTCGTTCTGGTCTTGGCGATTATATTCAAAATAAAGTTGCTATGGCTGCTGCCAAGCATAACTACATCAGAAATATGTCACCAGATTTAATTGGTAAATTTGCAGATCAAGCGGCTATGGCTCTTACTTCAGAAGACCATGATGCGCTTGTTAGCAAGTCATTAGTTACAGATAATGCTGTTACTAGAATGATCGCTCAAAAAGCAGAAACTTATGCTGCGCTTGATAAAGCTGGCAAGATTGATGCTTTAAAGAACGATATTGGCGCTCTTCAAAATCGTGTCCGACCAATTGGTTTTGTTGCTTCAAAGATTGCACCATATGTTGCAGCAGAAAAGTTAGATGTTATTACTCGTTGGCAACAACTTATGGGCGGACAAACCCTTCCAGCAGGTATTGCTTCTGATCATTTTGCTCACTATAATATCAACGCTCCTGAGCGTGTAGATAAGTTAGTTCAAACACATGGTCGTGGTGGCACCCCTGGTGCTGACATTACAAGCCTTACTGGAACAGATGAGCATTACCATATGTTCTGGGCGCTTAATCTTTCAAAGATGCGCAATGAGCAAATGGCTAAAGACATTTACAATGATTACTTTAAACTAAAACAAACTGATCCAAATTGGGCTAATTACACCAATGATCAGAAGTGGGCTAGGGTCCAAGACCTTCATCAAGCTCGTCTTGAAGATGTTAAACAGTATGCAGATCTTCGCCCTACAATGGTGGGTCTTCGTGATGGTGAGCCTGCTTCTATGGCAGACGAGCAAGTTAACTCTTTGCGTGGTCTTGTAGAAGCTCGTAGTGGCGTAGTCCATGAAAACCTTATGCAGAATGTAATCAAGGGCAAGCAAACCCTTGAATCTGAAGTTAAGGCTATTCCTTTGACTGATAAAGTTGAAAAGGTTATTGGCAAAACTCCACGAGCAACTATTGATAACCCACTACAACGTGCTTTGCAAATGGGTTACCGTACATTTATTAATCCAGTTATTGATCACGTATCACGTGAGCCAATGTTTGGACATTATCTTTTTGAAAACTACCGCGACTTAAAGCCACTTATTGGCAAAGGTCCTGGCAAAATTTCAGAAGAAGAAGCGTTGCAATATGCTGGTCAAAAGGCTGTTGTTAATATGCTTCCTCTGATCCACAACCCAGAACTTCGTTCACAGTTTGGTATGTTGTCTCGTAACTTGCTACCATTTTACTTTGCGCAAGAACAGGCTATTAAGCGTGTTGGTCGTTTGACTTATACAAACCCACAGGCGTTTCGTGACTTTCAAATGATCAATCATGGCATTAATAACCCTGGTTTTGTTCATACAGACGCTAATGGAAACAAATACATTGTTTATCCGCTAGTTGGAGAGTTTGGCAATGCCGCCCTACGTGGTCTGCAAGCGCTAGGAATTAACTCATTTTCTGGTCTGCCAATGTCTGTAACTGGAAGCACATCATCTTTGCTTACGGTTTTGCCAGATCTTAAAGTACCTAACGTTGGTCCAATGGCTAACTTTGCCATAACAGCATTTGCTAACCACTTCCCGTGGTCTGATAAGATAGTTAATACCATTACTGGCGGTTACCCAGCCACAGGTTGGATTGACACTGTAATGCCTAACTCTTCAGTTAGAGATATTTTTAATGGATTGACAATGAACGAGAAGGAAACTTCAGTTCATAATGCTATCCTTTCAGCTATTGCTGCTGGTTATTATCATGGAGATATTCCAGATAACTTTGGTGCTTTGCCACCACAGCAACAACAGGCCATTATGGATCGCATTGACAGCAATGCAAAGTCAAATCTTTTTATCAAAGGTTTGTTCTCATTCTTCCTACCTTTGTCACCAACAGTCAGCAACGACTATTACAACAAAGATCTTCAAACTTTACGCTCTGAATTTTTAAATATTCAAAAGCAGGTTAACCCAGATACTGGTGCTAACTACACAATGGCTGAAGCAACCGCTAAGTTCCTTGCAGATCATGGCACAAAAGATAACCCATATAGGGCTATTTCTTACACAGTTGCTCATACAACATCAGGCTCAGGCGGTGCTACAGTTCCGCTATCTGATGCAACTATGTCATGGTTAAGCCAAAACAAAGATCTTATTAATGGTCCAAATGCTGCTGGTGCTGCATACCTCATTCCTCAAAATACAAGCAGCGCAGATGCTTTGCAAGTTGAACAAAAGTTGCTTGCTATGCACCTTCGCTCACAGGCTACTCCAGCACAATTCCTTAACTCTGTATATGTATCCAAGGGCTGGAATGATCTAGGACAAGATTTTAAAGATTATCAGGCTTACATGAAGAGTGCTCGTGAAGCAGGTAATAAGTTTGGTATGGGTCAAGCAACATCAATTTGGAACAATATTGCTCAGCAATATGGAATGTCCAATCCAATTTGGTACTCAGATTTTACCAGCACTGCTCGCCTTACTTCAGCAGATATTGCTTTAAAAGACCTTCAAGCACTGCAAGGCAAGGGCAAGATTGCTGGTCCACAAGCTGCTGGTATTCAAGAACTTTTAGCAAGTTATAAAGATTATCATTCTGCTTTACAAGCAAATATGGTTAATGGTAGAAAAAATTCACTATATTCATCTATTCAAAACTCTTGGTACAACTACCTTGATCAAGTTTCAGGATCTGATAAAAATCTAGTGAACGTTGTTAATAGCGTATTTAGAAGGGTAAAGTAATGGCAACTGGTCCTACAGGATCTTCTGGCGCACCTGCTACAAGTGCATTTGCACAACAAAATGCAGGAGTGGGCTTAAGCCCAATGTTTAACGACACTCGTACAAATACTACATATTTAACACAAACTTCTCAACCAGATATTGCTTCAATGGTTAACGCTACTATGCAGCAACTACTTGGACGTAATGCAACCCCAGATGAAATTAAACAATATGGTTCAGAATTGCTTGCTGCTGAAAAAGCAAACCCTGGCTTATACTCAGGCGTAACAACCTATGGCGCTACTGGTAAGCGTAACACTGTAACTGGTGAGCAACTTAGTGCAGGCGTTGACCCAGCGGCTTTTCTTTCAACTCTTATTCAAGGCACTGGACAGGCTAAAGATTACAAGATGGCTACTGGCTACCTTGATGCAATGACTCAGGCTAATCAAGAATATAAGGGAGCGTACAATGGCTGATCTACAATCCCAATTTAACGATCTTACTAAAAAACGCAATGATATTGCTAATCAAATTAAGCCAGTATCTTCTGTTCGTGGTGGTGGAAATAAATCTCAAATTGCAAAAAATGCTGCTTTGCAAGAGCAGTTGCAAAGTGTTGATGGTCAATTAGAATCATTACTTAAAAACAACGTATCAAAATCTGACCTTGGAACAGCACAAGATATTGTAAAATTTTATCAAGAACTTGCTGATAAATCAGATTATAACAGTCCTGAATATAATCAATTTATGTCAGTTGTTCAGCAATATGGACAAGTAATTCAAAATTATAAAACTGGCGAAACTCAAGCACAGACCTTGCAGGCTGGTGGAAAGCAAGCAACTACAGCTGCTAACACCGCTACTCAAAACGAGTCAAAAGTAAAAGACCTTCAATCTCAACGCGAAACAACTGTTCGTAAAATTGAAGCTGCTACAGCCGTCAATGATAAAAATACAGTTAATTTGCTTAATGTAGATTTAAAAAATATTGACTCACAAATTAGCAATTTAAGCGGAACCAAACAAGTTTCTCCAGAAGTAACAAATCAAATATCTAATGTTGGCGGATCTACAGCAGGTTTGCAAACTCTTAATGCTCCAGTTAGCACCAATAAAGGTGGCAAAGGTACTTTACCTAGCAGCGGTTTAGATGCTAATGGTAATTTAGTTTCAGGTAAATTTACAACTAAAAATGGTGTGCTTACTCAAAATGGTCAAGCATTTACTGGTCAATATAATAATCAATATTATGCTGCTGGCAAGATTGAAACTCCAGAACAGGTTAAGCAAGACTTTATGGACAAGTATGCGGTGCAAGCCGCGTTCCTTGCCTCTGTTCCAGAGTTTGCTCAAAAGGGTGGACTGCTAGATCAAGCTATTGCTGGTAACTGGTCTGCTTCTAAATGGAAGCAAGCCTATCAATCTAGCCAATGGTTCCAAACCAACGGCGCTACATATGCAACAGAAGAGCAAGATCGTTTAACTGCCCCTGGCACATATGCTGCAAACTATAACAATCTTTTAGATCAAATGGCTCTTACCGCTAAGGCAGAGGGCATTGATATTAGTGGTTTTGGTGGTCACATTACTGCTGACCAAGCCAAGGCAATGGATCCAAATTCAAATCCAGTTGCAAAACTGCTTCAAAATTATTACACATCTGCTGTTCCATCAAATGTACTTACAACATATCTTGCTAAAAATGGTCAGATTGCAATGGCCAATGGATCAGCACAAGGCACTCTTGCAACAACCGCAACATCATTGCGTAACTATGCTTCCCAGATGGGTGTTGCTTCTCAATTTCTTTCACCAACTTGGTCAAATGCTGCTGGTCAGCAAGTCGTAGGTTCAGATTACTTTACTAGCGCAGCCCTTGCTGCTGAACAAGGTTTAACAACAGCAGACTCTGTTCAAGCAAATATGCGCAATGTGGCAGCAAATATTTACAAGCCATTTGCTCAACAGATTAAAGATGGCTATAGCGTTTCAGATCTTGCTAGCCCATATACAAGCGCTGTTGCAAACCTTCTTGAAGTTAGCCCAACAAGCGTTGACCTTGGAGCAACAACAGGTTATGGATCTTTAGTTACAAAGGCTTTGCAAGGAGATGGAACTAACCCTATGAATCTTGATGCTTTTACAACGCAGGTTAAACAACAACCACAATGGCTTAATACTAAAAATGCTCGTGATAGTTTAATGGGTACAGCATCTACCATGCTTCGTAACTTTGGATTGGTGGTGGGTCAATAATGGCAAGCGATTTACAAGTAGAGCGCCAAACATATTTAGCATCACCGCTTTACGCAGAACAACAAGCAACCGCTGCCGCTGCGACAAAAAGCGCTGCTGATCTTGCTCAAGCGCAAGCAGATGCTAAAACTGCTCAAGATCAAGCTGCCGCACTTCAAGCAGCACTTGCTCAAGCACAAGGTCAAGCTGCTCAACTTCAAGGGCAAGCAGATACAAATCAAGCAGCACAAAATATTAGCAATCAAAATGCTTTGCAACTTATGCAATCAACTCTTGCTGGCTATGGTATTGACCCAACGGGGGCAATTAGTAATGCTATTTTAGGTCTTACTCAAAAGAACTATGATGCTACAACAATTAGCGCTTTAGCGCAAGATCCAAATGCAAATAAATCTTCTGACCCAAATGTGGTTGCATTGGCTAATGCTTGGCAAACACGCTTTGCTGGCAATACAGCTCGTACAGCCGCTGGCTTAACACCCCTTGATCCAGCAACTTATATTGCTACAGAAAATTCATATAAAGCAGTTATGCAACGTGCTGGTATTCCAGCATCATCACCTTTAATGGACACATCATATTTTGCCAAATTGCTTGGTACAGACCTTTCACCACTGGAAGTTCAGCAACGCGTAGATGCTGCTACGGCAGCAGTAACCGCAACTGACCCATATATTACTCAGCAATTGCAGCAAAACTTTGGCTTAACTCAATCAGATATGATTAGTCATCTTCTTGATCCTACAACTGCTGCAACTGTTATTCAACAAAAGGTTCAAGCATCTCAAATCTCTGGTGAAGCAGGTCGTCAGAACCTTGCTCTTAACCAGCAAAATGCTCAAAGCCTTGCTGCTCAGGGTGTAACACAAGCCCAAGCGCAATCAGGCTTTACTAACGTTGCTACACAACTTGGTCAACAACAACAATTAGCATCTATGTATGGCATGAACGCAGCCAATATTGGCAATGAACTTACAGCACAACAATTTAATACTAACCTCAATGGAACATCTGCCGCACAAGCAAACATTGAACTAACGCGTTTACGTGCTCAAGAAGTTAACCAGTTCTCTGGTTCTTCTGGTGCTGCCAAGGGCAGCCTTTACACAGAGCAATCTGGCGTAAGTTAAATAATATCCATGCGGGTTGACCAGCACCTTGCATGCGTATCTCAGACTGGTAGTAGGAGCTAGTACCTCTTCCCCTGGAGAATACTAAGGCCTGCGATCAACTAACAAAGAAAAGGGAGTGCCACATGGCAAACCAATACGAAGAAGACGAAGACGACCTAGACCTAGATGATCAACCACAAGGCGATCAAAATGGTCCTGCTAATTTACGCAAGGCTCTTAAAAGAGCAGAGCGTGAAAAGAAGGAACTGTCGGATCAGCTAGCAAGTATCCAAGCGGACCTTCGAGGACGTTCAGTAAAAGAAGTATTGGAACAGAAAGGCGTATCTTCTAAGATCGCCAAGTTCATTCCTGGCGACGTAAGTACGCCTGAGCAGATTGATGTATGGCTAAATGAGAACGCTGATGTGTTCGGATTTGCCACACCTGAAGATGCTCCGTCCAATGAACCAACACCTAATGCTCGTGAAACACAGCGAATCAATGCCTCTCTTCAAAACGCAAATACCCCATCTCGTGATGCAGATACTGCCTCGAAATTGGCTGGCGTTAAGACAAGAGAAGAGCTTGACATGCTTGTTTTTGGTCAGAAGGTTACGGGTCGCGGACGTTAATTAAACCCATTCGCACACTATACCCAAAGAAAGTAGGTGACACATGGCCAATCAATATACCGACTCATTCGGTTCTACCGCTGGTATTCCAGGGTTAGTACAAACCGCTTATGACCGTTATGTAGAGTTTGCGCTCCGTGCCGTTCCTCTTATCCGCGATGTTGCAGATAAGCGTCCAGTACAGCAAGCAATGCCAGGTTCGTCTGTTGTATTCCAGATTTACACAGACATGTCAGCCGTTACTTCTTCACTCTCTGAAGACGTTGATCCAGATGCTGTTGCTCTAGGTAACACCACTCCAATCACCGTTTCATTGCTTGAATATGGTAACGCTTCTCTAGCAACTCGTAAGCTCGAGTTGTTCTCACTATCAGATGTAGATCCAGCTATTGCAGACATTATTGCCTTCAACATGGCTGACTCACTTGATACTGTTGTCCTCAAGACACTTGTCGGTGGACCAAACGCTATTGCTGAACTAACAGGCGGAGCTTCTGCCCCTGTTTCAACATACAATGGCAACTACACCAACGGAACAACACAAGCATCTATCGATGGAACATCAGTAATTCGCTCACGCGATATTCGTACTGCTGTTGCAAAGCTACGTGCTAACAAGGCTGTTCCACGTCAAGGCGAATACTACTGGTGTGGTATTCACCCAGAAGTTTCATACGACCTTCGCTCCGAAACTGGAGCAGGCGGATGGCGCGATGACCACAAGTACGCTGAAAATGGCGCATCTGAGTTTTGGCCAGGAACCATCGGAACTTACGAAGGAGCTATGTTCGTAGAGTCTCCACGTTTGTTCAACACAACAGATGGTACAGGTTCTTCAGGTGCTACAGGTACATTCGGTACTTCTGGTTACACATATGCTACTGGTGGAACACGCGTATTCCGCACACTAGTTGCTGGTAAGCAAGCACTTGCTGAAGCGGTTGCTGAAGAGCCACATGTGGTCTTCGGTCCAATCGTTGATAAGTTGATGCGTTTCCGTCCAATCGGATGGTACGGCGTTCTAGGCTGGGCACGTTACCGTGATGCAGCTTTGGTTCGTATCGAATCATCAGCTTCTATCCACAACTCATAATTGAGTTAGTTGTTGCCTGCTCCCGCACGTGGGGGCAGGCGGCAACACCCAACGAAAGGTAACGCATGTCAAAAATATTCAAACCACCAACGGTTAATGAAGGTCCCGCTGGTTTTGGTATTTTGTTCTGGCGTTACAAAATTGCTCGTGCTAACTCAATTTTAATATTTGGAACTGCTGCGGTTAGCCAACGTACCCCTGCGGTACAAGATACACAATCGGCAGATTACTGCTATCTAGGTGGACATGAGTATGTCCTTTCAGATGCAGAAGTAACCATTCTTACAAACGCTGGCTACGGCGCTTACATTACAACGGTTTAGGAGCAACGTGAACGCAGGCAGATATAACATCGCGATTACCAACGGTACAACTTTTACCCTTGCTCCCATTTGGTTAGTAGATAACCTTCCAGTTAATCTAACTGGCTACAGTGCAGATATGCAAGTTCGTGACGTGTCCAACAATCTTATTGTTGAACTTTCCACAAACAATGGCAAAGCCGTTATCTCAGCAGCTTTAGGTCAAACAACATTTACTCTTACACCTACTCAAACATCTGCTGCTAATTTACCAGTAGGTAATTACACGTATGCTTTTAATCTTACAGATGGTTCATCTAATGTTTATCAGATCCTCAATGGCGCATTTAATGTGACTGCGAGTGTGATTCAGTAATGGCGATTACAGTCAATAGCGTTTCAACTGTACTTATCCCACAGACAACTAACGTTTTTAACGTTGGCACAAATCAATTTACCACCCTTGAACTAGGTGTACTTGGTCCACAAGGACCACAAGGTTCTCAAGGAGCGCAAGGAAATACTGGCCCATCAATTACTGGAGCGACAGGAGCTAAAGGTGCAACAGGCAATACTGGCTCTACTGGTTCTACTGGTCCCTCTGGTGCCACTGGTCCTACTGGTCCGACTGGCATTACAGGATCAACGGGTAGTCAGGGCAACACAGGCTACACGGGGTACACAGGATCCACAGGAGCAACAGGCGCGGCAGGATCTACGGGCAGCACGGGAGCTACTGGCTCTCAAGGGGCTACTGGAAATACGGGACCAACAGGTTCTGTAGGCAATACAGGTAATACTGGTCCAACAGGCGCACAAGGCAACACTGGTAATACGGGTGTTACAGGCCCTACAGGGCCTACAGGAGCCGTTGGAAACACAGGTCCTACTGGATTTACAGGCTATACAGGATACACGGGTTATACAGGCGCTACGGGCTTTACAGGCAATACTGGTAGTACTGGGCCTACTGGCTCTACTGGTTCGCAAGGGCAAACAGGTCCAACAGGAGCAGTAGGTAACACTGGAGCCGTTGGAAATACGGGAGCCACAGGTAATACTGGGTCAACTGGTAATACAGGCTCACAGGGCAACACAGGCCCTACAGGGGCCATTGGAGCGACAGGCTCTCAAGGCAATACAGGCTCTCAAGGAAATACAGGTGCGACAGGTGCTATCGGCAATACTGGTTCTACTGGTGCCACTGGCAATACTGGTTCTACAGGCCCTACAGGATCAACAGGACCTACAGGTCCATCAGGCACACAAAATGCCCACGCATCGGTTGAAATAGCCACTGCAACGGCTTTAGCGGGTACGCCTACATACACTGCTGGTTCTTCTGATACAGAAAGCGGTACGGGCATTGGAGCCTATTTACAGGCTACTACCAATGGCTACCTTGTTGTAGATGGCACAACTTTTAATACACCACTTCCAAGCAACACGCGTGTTTTGGTCAAGAACCAAACACTTGCTACGCAAAATGGTATTTACACAATTACCAGTGCTGGTAGCGCAGCCACTACTTGGAGATTAACTCGCGCAACTGACTATAACAACTCAGTAACTTTACAAGTTGAACCAGGCGATTATGTATATGTTCTTACTGGTACAGCAGGCGCTGCTACATCTTGGATCCAATACAATACTGGTTCTAACTCTGATGGCTCTTTACGCATTGGTACAGATTCAATTCTTTGGAGCCAAACTTCTGGAATAGGAGTAACAGGTGCCACAGGAGCCACAGGAGCCACAGGTTCAGGGTCTACGGGAGCGACTGGCAGCACAGGACCAACAGGGCCGACAGGTAATACTGGAAGCACTGGCGCGACTGGAGCTACGGGGGCTGCTGGACAAACAGGGGCAACAGGTTCTGCGGGAAACACGGGCGCGACAGGCGTAACAGGTGCAAGCGCCACGGCGTTGCCAGATATGCTTTGGTTAGGCGCTATGTGATATAATGGCAACGGAATGAAAATTGCCGTTTATGCCATTGCGCTCAATGAGATACTTCATGCTGAACGGTGGGCAAAAGCAGCCGAAGGTGCCGATTATAGAATAGTAGCAGATACAGGATCTACAGATGGAACACAAGAAAAGTTACAAGAGCTGGGCGTTACTGTTCATAATATTAGCGTTAAGCCTTGGCGTTTTGATGTGGCGCGGAACGCGTCTCTTGCGCTCATACCAGAAGATGTAGATGTTTGTGTCTTTGTAGATCTTGATGAAGTAATCCACAAAAATTTTTTCCAGGAAGTTCGTAAGCAATGGCAACCAGATGCAGACGCTGGATGGGTTACATTTGATACGGGTAGTAGATGGCAAAAGGATAAGATCCATAGTCGCAAGAATTGGTTTTGGAAATATCCAATCCATGAAGTTGTTGTCTTTTATGGTGAAGGTCAGCCAAAGTATTGCGAAATTAAAAACGCAGTCATAAGCCATAAGCCAGATGATAATAAATCTCGCGGTCAGTATCTTGGCCTACTTGAGATGTGTGTTAAAGAGTTTTCCCAAGATCCACGTATGTGGACTTACATGGTACGCGAGTACTATTTCTACCGACGCTGGGATGATGTTCTCAAGTCAGCGGAGCATCGTATGACGCTCAATGGGTGGAATGTTGAAGAAGCTGCTACTTGCAGATGGGCTGCTGAAGCAGCACATTATTCAGGCAAAGCAGAAGAAGCAACTAAATGGTCTGAGCGTGGCGCTCAAATTATGCCCAATGAAGGTGAACCTTGGTTCGCTGTTGCACTAGATGCTTATCGTAATAAACGTTGGCAACAATGCTTAGATGCTTCTATCAAGGCAATTGAGTGCCATAGAAGCGTTCACTATTGCTACGACAGTTCTGTATGGGACTGGAAAGCATACGATTTAGCCAGTATTTCCTCATGGGAAATGGGCTTTATTGATGAAGCAATTACTTTCTCACTTGCTGCATCTAAGGCCAATGGCCCAGAAAATGAACGCATAGTGCGTAACCTTAAATTTTTTAGACAAGCCAAGGAGAAACATGGCAAACGGAGATAACTGCCGTACAGGTTGCTTAGAGAAGAACCACGAAACTTATGCTGAGTGCTTGCAATCAAGCAACGTGCATGTCAATACTGGCGATGCTAATAGCAGTAAGACCATGACTAAGAAGCGCTGGGATGCGGAACTTAACGCATACGCAGGTGCTCGTAAACAAGGTGTTCAGCCAGCTGGTACAACCATGAGGGCTGTTGCAGAGTCACTTGAAGCAAGCGATAAATTGGGCACTGCATTTGATGCAGGCACAATGCCAGCAGCAAAACAGATTACCAAGCACAAGGCTAAGGTAATGAAAGAAGCAGGGATAATCTAATGGCAACAAAGAAAAAGATTACAAAAATTGCAGCTTATGCTGCTGCTGAAAAGGCAGAGCCAAAGGCTGAAAAAGCACGTGAACTTAAAAAGGGCATGGCTATCTTAAAGAAGAAGGCTAAGTAATGGCAGCCACAAAAAAGGGCATGGGCTTTAAAGCGGCTCAAAAGTCAATTGCTAAAAAGTCTAATGTTTCAATGAAGAGCGCAGGAGCAATTCTAGCGTCTGCTTCACGTGAAGCATCACCAGCAGCAAAGAAAAAAAATCCAAACCTAAAGAAAGTTAAGGGCTAATTATGTGCGCAGAATGTGGTTGCAACGCAACAGCAATTGGTAAGTTAAACGACAAGCTAACTGGCAAGCCAACAAAATCACCTTACGGTGAATATGAAGGCGTTGGCGGAACTAAGTAAATTGGCTAACAAGGCAAACAAGGGTCAAGCCAAACAAGCAAAGATAGATTCAATTGTAATTGGTGGTCAAAAGCACACAGTTGTTAAGGCCACCAATGGCGATATTATTGTTAATCATCCTGGCTCTAAAAAAACAACATTTAAAAAAATTGATTTAACTAAAAAAGCAGATGTAAAGACTGTTGCTGCGGGAGTGGCGGCAGTAAAAAAATGGCATAAAACACATCCAACGAAAGGTAAATAATGACATACAGTTACGTTTACCATCTTAATCGTTTGGCTGGAACAATAGTAAATAGCGTTCCTCAGCTAGATGAAGCAGGTGCTGCAAATAAGTGGGCTGGAACAAAAGACCTTAAAACCGTTGGCGCATTAAATGCTTTATATGCAAGCCGCAATAGTGGCTTAAATCAAGGCTTGGATCTGCAAGGTATTCTTAATGCCTTTGCTGGAACTACTGGTCTTGGTCCCAACGAGGCAGCATCAAGGATTGTATCGTGACTTTATTTTCAGAACTAATTGATGAGACTGCGCTGGCGCTTACTGGTTATACCAGCCGTCAAGATCAAGCCACATTTCTTACAGCACCTCTTAATGCTACAGATCTAACTTTTGTTGTAGCAGATGGCACAGTCCTTACACGCGGTATTGTAGAAATTGATGAAGAGTTGATCTGGGTTGATTCATTTAACCGCACAACTAATACAGCAACTGTCCCACCTTATGGACGCGGATTTAGAGATACAACTCCTGTGCCACATACTGCTGGTACTCGTGTAACTGTTACCCCATCTTTCCCAAGGGCAATGATCCGCAAGGACATTAACGAAGCAATTGATGCTATCTACCCAAGCCTGTTTGGTGTGTACTACACCACATTTCCTTTCATTGCATCACGTACAACATATGTGCTTCCACAGGAAGCAATTGATGCTATAGCAGTTTCATGGCAGACCATTGGACCATCCCTTGAATGGTTACCAGTTCGCCACTATCGTATTGACCGTACTGCTAACCCAATCATTTGGAACAGTGGTAAGACAATCTCTATTTCAGACGGAATTATTCCTGGTCGTACTGTACAAGTTGTATACACAAAAAAGCCTACACAACTACAAAACGATAATGATGACTTTACAACTAGCGGTTTGCCAGACTCAGCCCGTGAGGTAATTATCCTTGGAGCGGCTTATCGCTCAGCTGCTTATGTAGACATGGGTCGCGTACCAGCATCTTCTGCTGAAGCAGGTTCTATGGATCAAAGCAATCCAGTTGGATCAGCAACTAATATGAGCCGTTACTTTTACCAGATGTACCAACAACGCCTACAGGTGGAGATGGCACGTCAAGCAGAACAATATCCACCACGTACCCACTACTCCCGATAGGTAGATAGATGACAAGATACTACTCAGCCACCGCGCAAGATACTACGGTTACTAGCGCTATTACTAGCTCGTCTACTACTGTTGTTGTAGGGGCGACTACAAACTTTCCTACTCAATATCCATTTATTCTTGCTCTTGACTTTGGAGCTGCATCTGAAGAACTAGTTGCAGTTACTGGAGCATCTGGGTTAACTCTTAGCATTAGCCGTGGCTTTAACGGCAGTACGGCTCAGTCTCACTCAACAGGCGCTGTAGTTCGTCACGTAGCAGTTGCTCAAGACTTTACCGATGCTCAAAACCACTATGCCACTGCTTTAACCGCAGGTGCGCATGGGGTTACTGGAGCCTTAGCAACCTTCCTTGGTTCACCATCTTCGGCCAATTTTGCTTCTTACTTAACCGATGAGACTGGTTCAGGTCCTGCTGTGTTTGCAACTGGCCCAACCATTTCTAACCCAGTTATTACAGGAACAATTACTGCAAGCGGATCTACTGGCGCAGCAGGAACATTCTTGTCTTCAACAGGAACTGGAATTGCTTGGGCTGCTGCAGCATCTACTGATCTAACTTTTAATGCTCAGACTAATACAACCTATACCCTTGTGTCGGGAGATAAAAACAAAGTAGTTACTTTGTCCAATGCTTCTGCCGTCACCCTTACTATCCCATCAGCCGTGTTTACCACTGGCCAACAGGTCAACATTCAGCAACTTGGCGCTGGGCAGGTAACTGTACAAGGAGATGGAACGTCTACCTTTACAGGGACTGGAACTAAGTTACGGGCACAATACAGTGCAGCCACCATTGTTTGCACAGGAACCAATACCTTCACATTGATTGGAGACTTAGCGTAATGGCAACAGCATATGTCGTACTAGGAAACGTAACGCCTTCAGCGGCGGGTACTTCAACCCTCGTTACTGGCTCAACTAACGGCTCTATTGTAGGCTCTTTTAGCGTGTGTAATCGCAGTTCATCTAGCGATACAGTTCGTGTCAGCATTACCAAATCAGGCGGTTCTGCTTATTATGTTTACTACAACCTTACTTTGCCAGCCTATTCCAATATCAGTGAAACACCTGGTTGGACATTGGCAACAGGTGATACAATCTCCGTATACTCTACCGTTGGTAGCACCGACTTTATTGCGACAGGAGTTACTCTATAATGGCTGTTTCCTTTATGCTCAATAGCGGTACAACAAATACTGTTGGGTTAAACGCACAGACTGGTACTACATATACCTTTGCTGCGGCTGACCAAAACAACGTACTTGTTACCCTTGCTAACGCTTCGGCGATTACGGTTACTATTCCGCCTAACTCATCAGTTGCTTACCCAGTAGGTACTGTTTTGAACGTGGCACAGACTGGTGCTGGACAGGTTACATTTGCTGCTGGTTCTGGCGTAACAATTGTTTCCAACGGCGCAACTGCGGCTGCTCCTAAACTACGCGTACAGTATTCAGGTGCTGGTGCAATTCAGACTGCTGCTAATACTTGGCTAGTGCTAGGAGATATTTCCTAATGTCACCCATACTTGGTATTTATGCCTCGCAAATTTCAGGCCATTTAGGTCTTACTGTTGATTATTTAGTGGTTGCTGGTGGTGGTGGTGGACTATCTGGTGGTGGTGGAGCAGGTGGATTACGTTCAACTGTTACTGCAACTGGTGGTGGAGGTTCATTAGAATCAGCACTTTTACTTACCATTGGAAGTACTTACACTGTAACAATTGGTGGTGGCGGAACTGGCGGTAAAAACGGAACAGGTTCCTGGAGTAATGGTTCTAATTCAGTATTTTCTACAATCACTTCTACAGGTGGCGGTAAGGGTGGTGCGCAATCCAACACAGGCACAACTGGTAACGGTGGTTCAGGCGGTGGCGGTGGGCGTAACTCCGTTGAATATGGAACAGGTACAACTAATCAAGGCTACAACGGCGGTCTAAGCGCAATTGGTACACACGGAGATACTTCTGCTGCAGGTGGCGGCGGTGGTGCGGGTGTTGCTGGTGGACCAGGAATAGATAATACTAGTGCGGGTAACGGCGGCAATGGTATTGCAACTTCTATTTCAGGTTCAAGTATTACTTATGCTGGTGGTGGTGGTGGTTCACGCGAAGGTGTACCAGCAGGTGGTGCAGGTGGTACTGGTGGCGGTGGAACAGGCTCTACTAGCGTAGGTACCGATGGAACTACAAATACTGGCGGTGGCGGTGGTGGCGGCGTTAATTATGGTGGTAATTATGCTGGCGGTGGCAACGGCGGTTCAGGTATAGTTATTGTTCGTATGCCTTTAGGTAAGTCTTTTACTTCAACAACTGGTTCCCCAGCAGTAGCAACAGATTCAACTTATCGTTATTACACCTTTACAGGTTCAGGCTCAGTAACAGTTTAAGGAAAAACATAATGGATAAAATATTCAAAATGTCTAATGCTGGCGGCGCAGGAGGCAGTGGTATTGTCATAGTCCGTTATCCAAAGTAGAAGGCGACTATGACTAAATCAAATGTAACCCCAATCAAAGATACACCTATCAGCAAAGTCTTTACCTTTCAGGTAAATATGGTTGTTCAAATTCTTGCCGAAGATGAAGATATGGCAAAGAGTAAACTAGACAGAGATGGTGGCTATATCACTAAGCGTGATTTAGAACTTCTTAATGTGGCAGTACTTCATAACGAAACAAAGGAAAAATAAATGGCTCATTTTGCCGAAATAGATTCTAACAATATCGTCACCCGCGTACTAGTTGTTGATGATGCTAACGCAGCAGATGGACAAAACTTCCTTGCCAACACTCTTGGTCTTGGCGGTACTTGGGTACAAACTTCATACAACACATCAGGTGGCGTACACGCTAACGGCGGTACTCCGCTTAATAAGAATTATGCTGGCATTGGTTACTCTTGGGATGGCACAGGATTTGCCGCCCCACAACCATATCCATCTTGGACATTAGATAAAGAAACTTATCTATGGACTGCTCCAGTGGCTATGCCTACCGATGGTAAGGCTTATTCTTGGAACGAAGATAGCAAGTCTTGGGATGAAGTAGCCTTAGCTTCAAACGCATAACTGATAGGCTGAAGGCATGAATTTAGTCCAAAAGGCGGTTGGACAAGGTGGCAAGTTAGCACCTTTAGCAATACCAAAAACATTTGGCGGGATGAACCCATCGGTCTTTATAGACCCTGACGGCGATATTCTTGTCAATGTTCGAGTAGTCAATTACATTCTTTATCACTCAGAGAACGAGCAACGCTTTCCCTCTCGTTGGGGGCCACTTGCTTATCTACATCCTGAGAAAGACCAACGGCTCGTTACCGAGAATTATGTGGTCAGACTCAATAGCAATCTTGAAATAACAGATTGCGCCAAGGTAGAGATGCTAGAGCTACATCAACCCATTTGGGAGTTTGTAGGACTTGAGGATGCTCGCCTTGTATATTGGGATGACTACTACCTCATAGGCGTTAGGCGCGACACTACAAATAACGGCGTAGGTCGTATGGAGAAAAGCAAAGTATCCATAGACAAAGATACTTGGACTATCAAAGAGATTTCCCGCGAGCGCATAGAAGTTCCATCGCAGTCATACTGTGAGAAGAACTGGATGCCGATAGTTGACAAGCCTTTTCACTTTGTTAAGTGGCATAGCCCTATTGAGGTTATGAAGGCAGAAGGCACGATGGCGCAGCAGGTAGCTCTTAAACAGGGCATACAACCTGAGAAAGACCAGCGCGGAGGCTCTCAACTTATTCGTTGGGGTAGCGTGTATATCGCTATCACTCACGAAGTAGATTTATTTAAGAATTACCTTCAGCAAAAAGATGGCATTTATCGCCACAGACTTTGCGTATATGACGATGACCTAAACCTTGTCGGCATATCACCTGAGTCATTTAGTTTCCTAGATGGTCGGATTGAGTTTTGCGTAGGCGCTGCTGAGTATGAAGGCGATTTACTTGTATCTTTTGGCTTTCAAGATAATGCCGCTTTTGTGCTTCGTGTTCCTCGTAGTATTGTTGAGGATATGATTGCGGAGGCGCTATGAGTAGTTGTTATTGGTGTCATGGAGAAGGCATACTTCAATCAGGCGAAGAATGTCCTTGCTTTACTAACGCTTGCGAATGTCAGTATTGCCGCAAATGACACTTGAATCTTTAGTAGTGGATTTATCGCATGACCCTTTCAACCCTGAACTAAACTTTCAGGTTGCCCAGGCATACGATAAAGAGAAGCAAACAGCGAGCGCAGTATCGTTCTATCTAAGAACGGCTGAGTACGGCAAAGATTCACACCCTAGCCTTGTTTATGTGTCACTTCTCAAGCTTGCTAAATGCTTTGAAGAGCAGAACGACAGACTGCATACAGTTTCTAATTGCATCCTTCAAGCGGTCAGCTATTTGCCTTATCGCCCTGAAGCGTACTTTTGGATGGCTAGATTTCACGAACGCCAACAAAATTGGCAAGAGTGTTACACATGGGCGCGTATGGGTGGCAATCAAGCCATAAACACACCGCTTCCTGATGATGTTGATTATCACGGGACATATTGTTTGATGTTTGAGCGGGCCGTATCTGCCTGGTGGATTGGTCGCAAAGACGAATCCGTTAGCACATTTCAGCGATTGCTTGAGATGGATATAGCGCCTGAATACCGCCAAGCGGTTGAAGATAATCTTGCTCGTATTATTTGACATAGGTGCTAATAGAGGCGATGCCACAGTTGCCGGTCTAAACCTCGGCTACAAAGTAATTGCCATAGAGCCTTCACGAATGTACCGGGAGCTAATCAAGAACTTTATCTACAACCCAAATGTCATACCGCTGAAATACGCCGTATCTGACAAAGACTATGACCGCGTAGAGTTTTACGAAGCAGCCGAAGATGGGCTAAGCACCCTCAATAAAGACTGGCTGACGGCAGACACAATGCCATACGCAGGTAAAGAGTTTTGGACTACGCAAGCTACAACTATTACGCTAGATACCCTGGCTAATAAATACGGCGAGCCTGACCTCATCAAGATAGATGTTGAAGGCGCTGAGTGGTCAGTATTCAAAGGCATGACCCGCAAGATGGGCGTAATCGCCTTTGAGTGGACATACGCCACGATTGCTGAACATAGCAAGCAATTAGATTACCTAGCCTCACTTGGCTACACAGAGTTTTCAATTCGGTTCATTGAGAATCATCTTCAATTTCCACCTGACGATGATTGGCTGCCGATTGATTTTGCAGATTCACTACAAGGACAAATTGATGCTCGCGCCCGCGCGTGGGAATCGCATGGATGGAAAGTAGCAAACCTACGCCCAACTGCTGATGTTGGAATGTTGTGGGTTCGATAACATAAGGAGAAACTATGGGTCTGCTTGACCGTATCGCTGCGCGAGTAGCGGCAGAGATTACTAAAGCCCCAACACTCCCAACTGGTTCAGTTGCGATGACAGAAACACAGATGCGTAACCAAGCTATTAACCAAAACTCAGGTTATGGCACACAGGTTCCACTTCCACGCGATTCTAATATCGCCAATGTGCCGTTCTCTCCTGGCGTTCCTTTAGTACCAGGTGCGATTAACCCTCTTGGTGAAAGAGGCCGCCCTGACCCACGCCGTTATGAATTTCTTGTTGCTCAAAACATCAACATCACCGAAACACGCCTTGTTCCTTTCAAGACACTTCGCGCTGCTGCTGACCAAATTGACATCATTCGCCGTTGCGTAGAAGTTCTCAAGGCTAAGGTTTCAGCCCTTGATTGGGATATTGTTATTTCAGATTCAGCAAGCGAAAAGATTATCTCTGAATCAGGTGGCAATCACTTACAGGCAATGGATGAAGCCCGCGAAAAGTTAGCTCCTGAGATTGACCGCCTTACAGACTTTTGGAAGATGCCTGATGTTCAAGAAGGCTTGACATTTGCCGATTGGGTTAAACTTTGCTTAGAGGAAGTCCTTGTTCTTGATGCTTGGGCGCTATGGCCTCAAAAGACTGTTGGTGGAGATTTACTAGGCTTTAAGGTTCTTGATGGTTCAACAATCAAGCCACTTATTAACGACCTAGGATTTAGACCAACTCCTGAAGAAGGCCCTGCATACCAACAGATTCTTTACGGCTTCCCTCGTACAGAATTTGGCATTACAGATGATTCTCCTGAAGCAGATGGCGAATTTACATCCGACCAACTGATTTACAACATAATGAACCGCCGTACATGGACTGTTTACGGATACTCTCCTGTTGAGCGTTGCCTCATGGTTGCAGACATTTACCTACGCCGTCAGCAATGGATTCGCGCTGAATACACCGATGGTGTTGTACCTGAGATGATATTTGAAACCGATGCGACCTTTGGTAATAACCCTGAGTTGCTTCGCGCATACGAGAACATCCTCAATGACGATTTAGCCGGACAGACAGAACAACGCAAACGCGCTCGCATTATGCCAGCAGGACTCAAGGCAGTTCAGCTCACAGGCTATGGCGAGAAGTTCTCAGATGTCTTTGACCATTACCTTGTTACCTCTATCTGTGGTCACTTTGGCGTACTTCCAAGTGAAATTGGATTTAGTCAAAAAGGTGGCATGGGTTCTTCAGGTCATCAACAAGGTGAAGCAGAAGCAGGTCATCAACTAGGACTTGAGCCTTTACAAAATTGGCTTGCTAAGATTATTACCAATCTTTCTTACTCATATTTAGGTATGCCACGCGAACTTGAATTCAAATTTATGCCAGCAACTCGCAATGACACAGAACAACAAGCAAACCGTGACGATGTAGAAGTTCGCAATGGCGGTATGACTCTTAATGAGCATCGCGCTGAAAACGGACAACCACTTATTGACTCACCTGAAGCAGATATGCCAATGCTTGTTGCCGGACAATCTGTGTATCTCTTTACTCCTGAAGGAGTAGTTGCTGCGGGTACTTCACTAGATGCTAATGGTGTTCAAGATAACGAACCATCAGCTATCGAAGCGCCAAAGCCTGAAGTTCCTGACACACCTGAGCGAACAGAAGTCAAGAAGTTCATGCGTTTTGTTAATCGTGGAACGCCTATGCGCCCATTTAACTTTGAACATCTTGACCACGCCTACGCTGAGGTTCTCAATAAGTTTGTTGAGGAAAAAGACCTTGATGGAGCGCGTTGGTACGCTGAACGCTATTTGGGATTGTAATGCTGTGGCAAGCGAGCGGGGCGAAAGTTCGCATAGCCGCTAAACACGCAGACAAGATTCGTAAAGGCTTTCAGAAGGCATTTAACGCAGATGACATTGTTGAGAAATGGTTTCACTCTCATATCGGAGCTTCATCAACGACAACACAGCAAGCCCGCGATTGGGCTTTAGCAAGTATTACGCCTAACAAGAAATACCTTTTAGATGCCCTTAAACCTCTTTATGCCGATGGTTGGGTATTAGGCACAGTAGCCGCTCAAGAAGCTCTTAGAGGGGTTCAAAAGGCTCCTGATGTAGGCGTTGTTGATTGGAATACTTGGAAGCCAGGTAATCAAGCGGCAGCAGAACTTATTAAACCTTCAGGCGGGCTACAAACTTTGTTAGACCGCAGAGGGATAGTCATTGATGGCATTTCTAACACCAAGTTAGACCGTATCGGTACTGTTCTTGGCAGGGCGCTTGCAGATGGAATAACACCACGCCAAGTATCTATCATGGTTGACAGAGTAATCAACGACCCTCAACAAGCTTTGGTAATTGCTCAGACCGAAATGAGTCGAGCAGTATCAGTCGCAGCTCGTAACGACTACATCAACTCAGGCGTTGAGCAAGTTGAATGGTTAGTAGCCGTTGGTTGCGAAGATTGCCAAATGAACGCTGATGCTTCACCGCTAGGCATAGATGAGGTATTTCCATCAGGAGATACAGAGCCTCCCGCTCACCCAAATTGTATGTGCGACCTTGCACCTTATGTAGTAGATACATCAAACCTCTAGGAGAAACAAATGGCACTAGTCCAAACAAATAACACCGTAGGAACAACAGCACAAATCGTGTTTACTGTTCCAACAGGTAATCGTCAAAACATCCCTGTCTATGTTGACAACTTGGATACTGCTGCCGTTTGGATTGGCGATGCAGCTATTACAACATCAGGTGCAACACAAGGTATCAAACTTGCCGCAGGTGCAAGCCGTCAGTTGTGGATGAACTCAGGTGACACGATTTACGCAATTTCAGCCGCAGGTACAGGCGCGGGTCTAGTAGTAATAACAGCATCGGTCTAAGGAGATAAATATGGACTTTACAACCTCATACGCCGCCATCATCAAAGCAGACAAGCAAGAAGATGGCTCACTTATGGTGTACGGCAAGGCAACAGATGACAGTATTGACATGGACAACCAAATTTGCGATGCAACTTGGCTAGATTCAGCAATGCCACAATGGTTCAAGTCAGGTGGCAATATCCGTGAACAACATTCAAATATAGCGGCAGGAGTGGCAAAAGAATATGAAGCGAAAACTGATGGTCATTATATTACTGCTCATGTTGTTGACCCCGTTTCTGTTAAAAAAGTGGAAGCAGGAGTTCTTAAAGGCTTCTCAATAGGAATTAAAGCCCCTCGCGTAGTACGCGACACCAAGGCCGCTAATGGTCGTATCGTTGACGGTCAAATCATTGAAGTCAGCCTGGTGGACAGACCCGCTAACCCAAACGCAAAGCTCATCATGGCTAAGAGCGTTGAGGGTGAATCTTCACTAGTTCAGGTTGAAGAACTACACGAATACTCAGCACCACTTCCAAGTGATATTGCTAAAACAGCAAAGCCACGCAAGAACATTGTAGAAGCAATCAAGGCAGTTAAGCCTGATACCGCAAAGTTTAATCAAATTGCTTTCGATAATGCTCGCGCTGCCGTTGCTCAACTTATCCAAGTTGAAGCACAAGAAATGGCAACAGGCGCGGATGAAACATATTCCCTCGGACAACTCGTAGAGGTGGCAAATCACCTTATGGCTTGGTATGCAGGGGAACAACAAGAGGGAGAAACTATGTCAGAACCAATCGAAATGTCAGTTGAGGCTGACACGGTTAAAGAGCCTGATACAACCGCAGGGTGCGATTGTGCTGGCTGTGTTAAATGTAAGACTAATGGTGGATGCGATTCTAAAATGTGTAAAGGTTGCACAAAGAGTTCGCACATGGCTGCCGAAAAGTCTGAAACAGTTGACAAGTGCTTAGATTGTGGTTGCCACAAGCCATCAGAAACACATGGTCGCACCGATGTATCAACTGCTCAAATTGTTACACCTGAACAGGGTGCTGGCTCAGAGAAGTCTGCTGATGCCGATGCAACTGTTGAAGAAATTGTAGCTGAAGGCGAAGCAATCGCCGATGAAACCGTTGCCGAAGTTGATGCCGTAGTAGGCGAAACACCTGAAGCAACCGAAGAAGTTTCTGTTGATGATTCAGCAGAGAAAACCCTGCTTAGTGATGACACAGTAAATGCCATCATTGAAAAGGCCGTGTCAATGGTTACGGAATCTGTGAAAGCAGAAGTTGGGCTTGCTAAGGCTGCATTAGAGGCAGCAGAGAGCAAGGCAGCTTCGCTTGAAACCGAACTCGCACAGGCTAAATCAGCAGCGATTGGAAATGGGCCTAAGCGTTCATCAATCGCAGCAGGTAAAACCCAAAATGATAATCTGCTTGTAAAGGCTGCCGAATTTAATGCTAAGGCTGCTCGCACAACAGACTCCGTACTCGCTAAGGGCTACCGCGAAATCGCTAACGATTTAATCGCTAAAGCCTCACAAAGCGAATAATAAAGAAAAGGAAACCAAACATGGCTCAACTGCCTAAAGCAGCAGACCTGTTTGCCGATGCTACTGATGCAAAGTCATCAGCAGTTCGCATGGAAGAATATGTAGAAGTTCTAGGAAAGTCACTTTCCGCTTCTACAAACACACCAGGCGTATCTGCTCCGGTTGATGCAACAGCACAACTTGAAGCACTCGCAGCAAACAAGTCAATCTCACCTGATGCTCTTGGAGCATTGAACAGCGCCCTTGCTGCTCAGCGCCAAGCACAGGCTGACATCGTCAAAGACATCTCGCTTACATCTCCATTGTCATCATCTTTCGCAGCCTTTGACCTCGAAGCACCTGCAAAGCTCTTGACACCACGCCCAACACCACTTCGTAACAAGATTGCCCGTAAAAAGGGTGTCGGTACAAGTCATCGCGTAAAGCGCGTACTTGGTTACACAGGTACAGGTACAGGTGGAGTCGGTAACCTATGGCCAGGAATCACAGAAACATCAACAGCTACTTTCGGTTCAATCGCTTACGAGCGTGGCCCAAAGATTTCTTATGCTGCTGACGATTTGATTCTTCCATACAACACCTACTCACTATCTGACAGCGTTTCATTTGATGCTAACTTCTCAGGCCTTGGATTCCAAGACCTTCGCCAGTTGTCATCAACATCAACACTTTATGCAACAATGTTGATGGAAGAGCGCATGCTTCTTATGGCTCGCGGAACCGCAACAGGATACTCAGGAACACTATCTGCTCCTACAGTAACCGCAACTGCTGCAAACGCTTCAGGTACACAAGTTGGACTTGCTGCTTCAACACAGTTCTTCATCTATGTAACTTCTGATGCTGGTTCATTTGGTGAGTCTGTTGTTTCAACAGTTCAATCTCCAACAACCTCTTCAGGTTCACAGGTAATCACAATCACCGTTGGTGCTGTTACAGGCGCTCTTGGTTACAAGGTATATGTTGGAACAACAACAGGTGCAACAAACGCTAAGTATGTTGGCCGTTTCACAGGATTGACAGCAACACTTCAGGGTGCTGCTTCAACCAACACAACAAACAATAACCTTGTTTACTCAACATCAGGAGCAGTTGCTCCTTCTGCTGATTCATCTGCTTATGCAACAGGATATGATGGAATTATTCCTACACTTCTTGGTTCTGCTGGTGGATACAACAACGCAGTTAATGGTCAATTCTCAACCTCTAACCCAGGTGCGGAATATCAGACTGTGTTCTACAACCTCTACAACAATGTTAAGGCTGACCCTGATGAGATTCTCATTAACGGTTCAGACCGCAAGCAACTCTCTGATGCAATCAAGAATGGCTCAACTGCAAACTACCGTTTGAACTTGACCCAAACTGATGCAGGAGATTATGTTGGTGGAGCTACTATTGGTGGTCTATACAACGAAGTAACAGGCAAGTTAGTGGACATCACAGTTCACCCTTGGTTGCCACAAGGTGTATCACCAGTTCTTTCTTACACCCTTCCAATTCCTGACACAGAGGTCAGCGATTGTTGGGCAGTTTACAATGTACAGGATTACATGGGTAAAATTGAATGCCCGGTTGCGGCGTAAGTCGTAATATAAATTTCGCTGTATCGGTGAAGTCCTTCAAGAAATAACAGGGTAATACCGAGGCAACCTGCGAAAGCAGAGAGTCCGTAACGACTACACGCGAAACTCCTTAAAATTAAGGATGAAGATATAGTCTGACCTTACAAGATGATAAATTGTAAGAACCTAACAGAAATGATTAGGTCGCTCGAAAGAGTAGTAACAATGGCCACCGATTCAATGGCCTGTCACACAATTCTCATACGACTTCAGCACATACTTCCGTGGAACATTCATGGCACAAGCTCCGGCTTGGTCAGGTATCGTTTCAGGAATTGCATCTGCATAGTCCTAAGAACAATATCGAGCAAGGCGTACCTTTGGGTGCGCCTTGTTCCATTTCAGGAGAGGCGCAATAAATGACAAGAATTATCCCACCACAAGGTTTGCGTGAAGTATCCGTTACAACCGAGCGTGGCACTAAAACTTACAAAGCAAATAAAGATGGCGTTATCAATGTTGATAATCCTAAACACGCCGCTCAAATGAAATACGAAGGCATGGGCGAAGGAAATGCAATGGGAACAATTCGTAACCCATCAAAAATAGGTTTCACCTGCAAAAATTGCGGGTTTGGTTCATTCTTCAAAAAATGCTCAAGATGCGGAGAAATAAATGAGTAATGCGTATTCAGGTACAACCCACCAGTTCTCAACGCCATACTTGACCCTTACTGAATTCAAGAACGCTCCAACGGCGATTGACATTGACAACCTTGTTTGGAACTCACAAGACCCTGATGTTCAAGATGCGGAATTAGCCAATGTTATTGCTAGAGCAAGTTCATGGATTGATACTTACTGCAACCAAGTCCTCGCAGCAACCACAGAAACCGAGCAACAACGCTCTCGAATTCGTGATGACGGTACTATCCGTTTTCACCCACGATACAACCCAGTAATTGCTCTCACAAGCCTTCAATACGGCTCACCTAACTATCAGCTCACCACAGTTCAAGATTGCTCATACGCTTGGATTGAAGATTCTCAAATTGTCTTTCCTTATGCGATGCTTGCCACAACTTATACAAATCAAGGCCCACTACAGTTTGGCTTTCCTACAACCGCTCGCCAAGAGGTATTCCTCAAGTATTCTTATGTCAATGGTTACGCTAACAGCACTATTGCTACGGCAACCGCAGGGCAAACTAGCCTAACTGTTAATGACGGAACAGGTATCACCGCAGGGCTTACCCTCAAGATTTATGACGGCTTTAGTTCAGAGTTTGTCACAGTAGCTTCTACCTATACATTTGGCTCAACCACGATTCCACTTGTCGGCACACTTGCTTATAGCCACGCATCAGGAACTTCTATCTCTGCCCTACCGCCAGCAATCAAGGAAGCCGCAATTCTTGTGACTACCTCAATGCTTAAAGTTCGTGGCGATAACTCAATGGTGATGAGCGTTGCCTCACGCGCCTCAGAAGCCGTACCTGGCTCACAGAAGTTAGGCACAGAATTAGCCATTGCGATGAACTTGCTTGCTCCTTATCGCAGGATTAGATAATGGCTTTATCAGGTCGCGCAGCCGTTCGCTCAACACTTGCAACCTTTATTGGCAACCCACCGGTTCAAGGTATTAACCAAGTATTTACTGCCTTTCCTAAGCGTATTGACTTTCAGGTTAATGCCCTGCCTTCTCAGCTATCTCGTTGCGCCGCAGTAATCCATATTGACTCAGAGCGTGAAAATCGTTTGGCAATAGGTGGAGCTACAAATGGGTGGAAGCGTATTGACTACTCAGTAAACATTCAATTATTTCATCATTCTATGGAACGCAAGTCAGAAGATGCTATGGCTGATTTTGACAATGTAGTTGACAATCTAAAGGCAAAGTTGCGCTCAGACCACCAATTCGGTGACCCATCAGGAAACCTTGTATGGCAAGGCGCAGAGCCAGTAATAAATGTAACTTTTGGTGAGCCTGTTTCTAATGACGGAACATCCACCGAAATATGGGCAACATTGAACTTCGATGTTACTCAAATGATTCAAGCATAGGAGAAACAATGCCGACATATAAATACAACGGTGAGGATACCCGCGAGTTCCCAACTATCGGCTTAACCGTAAAAGGTGGAGATACTTTTGAGGCTCCCGCAGATTTTGATGTTGCAAATGTAAGTCTAGTCAGCAAGAAAACAGCACCAATCACAACCACAGAGGAGAGTGAATAAATGGCAGTCCAACCTTCCGTCAAATCGTATTTAGGATTGGCGCTAGAAACAACCAAGGGAACAGCAGTAACCGCTACTGACTTTGTTCCAATTACGCTTAACAGTTTTAAGCCTGTTGAAATGATTAACGAGTTACTTGATAAGGGTATTCGTGGCAGCATGGTTGAAAACTACAACTATGTTCAAGGCCGCCGTCATACTGAAATTGATTTTGGTGGGCCTGTATTTGCCGACACAATCGGATATTGGCTTGCAGGTGTTTTGGGTGATGTAACCACAACAGGTTCAACAGCTCCTTATACACACGCTATTGCTCTTAAAAACTCTGTAGGTGCTTCAGGAGATGCTCAGCCAAAGGCTTTGACCATCACCGATTACTACTCAGCAAACATTCGTCAATTCCCAGGATGTCAGGTACATGACTTTGAATTGACATTTAACGCTGACGGTATGCTCGAATACACCGCTAAGGTAACAGGTTATCCTTCAGCAACAACAACTGCACCGGCTCCATCATTTTCAACAGTCTTGCCTACTCAGGTATGGACAGGAGCAGTAACAGTTGGTGGAACATCAATTTCCAACTCAACAACAGGTTCAGTAAAACTTACACGCAAGGTTGAACCTATTTTTGGTATTGCCAATACCCAAGCGCCTTATTCAGTATTTGTTGGTGCTTTAGAAGTAACAGGCAAGATTACCTTTGTTATGGAAAACGATACTCAACTTACAAACTTCCTATCAAACACTCAACCTGCTTTGACTTTTAACTGGTCAACAGGAACAGGCGCTACTGCTACGCAGGTTTCTTTGACTGCTACCAAGAGCGCATACACAACAGGTGTAGTCGTTCGCGATAAGGACTATGTAGAAGTTACCGTTGAATTTAATTCACTTGGTAACACAACAGATGTAGGAACAACGGCTGGCTACTCTCCTGTCAAGTTCACCCTACAAAACGCAAAGCCTTCAGGTACATACCAGTAACCTGAAAAATATGTTGTGTGGGGTGAGCGCCGCCTTCCCGCTCCCTCACACAACCTTAAACTAATCGAAGGCACAGATGGAAGGAAACCCATGTCAGAAAAGATAGTAACGCTCCCAAGTGGTCACACAGCTACATTGCATGACCCAAAAGGGTTAAAAGTAAAAGACCGTAAAAAGATTTTTGCAGGGGCAGATGGCTTAGAAGGCATTGCTCAGGTTATGGCATTGACAGATGGCATTATCTCTTGCTTGGTCAAGGAATGGTCATTTGACCTTATCCCACCTTCAGTTCGCATTGAATCTCTTGGTGAGTTATCACTAGCAGATTACGACACCCTTATTGAAGCCGCTAGTGAAGCACAGGAAGCTCTATTTCCTAGCCTTAACAAAACGCTAGAAAGTGAAGCAGACCCAAAAGCGGATACCGCAAACTCCAACGCCTAAAAGGGCTGTTAGAAGGCGCGGATATAAATGAGAATTATGACTACCCAAATGATGAGTGGTTTTATTATGAGTGCGCTAAAAAGTTTGGTTGGACTCCACTAGAAACGGATGAGCAACCAACTTATTTAGTGTCATGGATGCTTGCAATTCACCGAACAGTAGAGGAGATAGAAGTTGCCAATCAAGACTAATATCGGAATCTTTAATCGTGAAATGCGCGGGCTTATTGACACAATGGATGTTGGCGCTCGCAATGCCACTAATGAGCTTGCTGCTGCCCTTACGCAAATGGCTAAAGAGGAAATCAAAGGCAAGCGTGAGCCTGGTGAAAAGGCTCAAGCAGGTAAGCCACCTAAGAACCGTACAGGTAACCTTCGCCGTTCTATCAAATCTTTTAAGTACCGCGAAGGCTTTGCTACTTATCGCGCCGTAGTTGGCCCAACAATGATTTACGCTCGCGCAGTTGAAGAAGGTGGAGATGCCGCTCCTCCTTCATGGCGTGGAACAAGTGCTATGAAAGGCTTTCCTTACATGTTGCCGGCTTGGAAAAAGTTTAAGAAATCAGGAATAATGGAAGAGATTATTGCCAAGAATATGATGGGAATATAATGGAATTAACGCCTGTCAGAGTTGAATTTATTGTTCGCGCACAAGAGGCTATTGCCCAACTTCAGCTAGTCAATGCCGAAATGGATAAAGTTGCAGTCAAAGGTAAATTGGCTGGTACTTCTATGGCTACTATGGAGAAATCATCTAGACTTGCTGGTACTGCTCTTCTTGGCTTAGGTAGCGTTTTTGGTTTGGTTGCTTATGAAAGCATCAAATCGGCAATGGATTTACAAACCTCACAAACTAGACTTCAAGTTGCCGTTAAAAATAGCGGTGTAAGTTTTGCTGCTGCTAAGCCTGTTATTGACAAACACGCCGAAGCAATGACAAAACTAGGCTTTACAACCCAAGACACTTATGAGGCGTTAGGCACAATGGTTACGGCTACCCGTAGCCCTCAAATGTCGCTTAATGCGCTTGGTGCTGCTGCTGACCTTGCTCGATATAAGCATATTTCGCTTGCTCAGGCTTCTACATTAGTTTCTCGCGCTGCTCTTGGACAAGCTCGCGGTCTTGCCGATTTAGGTTTGGCTATAAATAAAACTATTCCTAAAGGTGCTTCATTTGCTCAAATTATGGCGCTTATTGAAACAAGAACTCATGGGGCGGCAAATGCGTTTGCTCAAACAAGTCAAGGACAACTTTTAGTTTTGCAAGCAAGGTTTAAGGCATTTACCGAAGATTTAGGAACTCAGTTACTTCCAGCATTTAATAAAATACTTGCTTGGATTGATGGCCCTGGATTAAACGCTTTGAAAAAATTAGGCAAATGGTTTAGCGATAATAAGCCTATTGTTGTTGCCTTTACTACTGCTTTGGCTGTTATTTGGGCTGCTCCAAAAATTGATGCAATGCTCGCAGCAATGGGAAAACTTGTTCTTGGCTGGCAAGGTGTTGCAGCAGCCGCAGGAGAAGCGGCAGCAGCAGAAGGCGCGGCAGCAGGAGGAGGCGCTGCAGCAGCAGCAAAAATGGGGCCATTAACATCTTTAATACGAAGCCCTATTACGGCTATGGCTGCTGTTGCAGCAGGGGTTGGATATGAATTCTACAAAGCAGGAACAGATAAAGGCCCACCACAAAAACCAGTAATAGGTGGTAAAGCTGGTGGTGCTGCTACGGCGCAGTATCAAAAAGAATTAGCAGCCTATAACGCAAACCAACCAAAACAGAATATGTTTGCTTACGAATATCAAAATACAGAAAACTCTGCTGCTGCTATTGGCGGTAAGTCACTTGCTGGTTACGGCCCTGCTCCTTTAGTTAGTTCAGCAACAAAAACTAAAAAACCTTCTGTGGCTCAACTTAAAAAGCAAAAAGCAGGTGGAACTCCTGTCACTACTCATACAAGCGTTATGCTAGATAGTAAGGTAATTGCTAAGGCTACGGCTACTCACGCAACACACGGAAGCACATTAACGGCGGGTAAAACTAAATGACACTAAGCACATATCAATTTTCTTTTAACGGCTTTACTTTTGGCGCGGGTACTCCGTATGTAGTTGAACAAATTGATGGCTTGATGGCTACCTCATCTATTCGTGTTCAAGATGATAATCGTGGATATATTGATGGCGGATGGAGCGGTAGAGATTTTTACGACTCCCGTAATGTTACTTTTGATTTTATTATTGTTGGCGATGGCTCTTATAGCGCACAGTATTACTATCAGCAGTTACAAAAAAATCTAGCCCCTCAAGTTCTTGGATACTACCCCGACCCATTTGCCTCAACACAAGCAAGTAGCGTTCTTGGGTTATTTCAATTTCAGCTAACCGCCGCTACAGGTCAGCAAAGAATGTGGGGGCGTGTTCGTTCTGTCAGCGCAATGGTTGACCCTGAATTTACCTATGGTTACATTACGGCTAAAGCAGAATTTCATTTTCCTGACCCACGCTATTATGATGAAACAGCAACTACGGCAACAGGTTCATCTTCGGTTTCTTTAACTAATGCTGGTTGGGCAACTACCTGCCCTGCTATTGCTATCGCATCACCTTCGGCTAGTGGATATATTCAAGATACTGCTGGAAATGTTATGAATTTCAGCAATGTCAATACTTCTTATGCACTTAATATAGACTTACTTGCTCGTACTGTTACTCAAAATGGTTCTCCTGCTCGCAATACGCTCAATAGCTTAACCAACTGGCTTACTATTCCAGCCAACACCACTTCTTATTGGACTAGTACACTTGGCAGCATGAGTATCACTTACAGAAATGCGTATGTATGAGTGGTGATTATCGTTATGTTACAACTCAATTATATCAATCAGGTTCAACGCCTAATCCTATAATTGGGGAGTACCCATTTACACGCGTTAATTTTACGCAACAACTTTCTTCTGTTGGCACTTTTACAGGTGAGTTGTTGTTATCAGGTCTTGATGCTTCCACGCTCAACCTAGATGATGGATTGACACCTGGCAAAGCAGCTCTTTATGTATTTCGTGGGAATAACCCTGTTTGGTCAGGCATTATTTGGAACCGCGATTGGGATTCATCAACTCAAAGCATAAAAATTACAGCCAAAGAGATGCTGTCATATTATGACCATCGCCTTATTTCAGGTTTTACTACTTCAAGTTATTACACAAGCAACATTAGCGGTACAGGTTCACCTGGGTTAAATTATCTAAGCGTGGATGCCATTGTTGTTCTTAAAGACTTACTGCTTGGCGCAAATGCTAAAACCCCTCATGGAAACATTGGGGTAACTTGGGCATCATCTAACCCAAGCACAGTTTCTGGTGGCAGTTCTATTACCCGCGCTTTCTTTGATTTTGAACTTAAAAGCGTATATCAAGCATGGAAAGATTTATCCGCAGGTGCTACTTATTTTGATTTTACTATCAAGCCAAGTCTTGATGGCAGTAATCAAATTGTCAACCAAGTTGTTGTAGGCACTCCTTTACTTGGCACTACCTATAGCGCGACAAGCACTACCTCAACTAACCTGCACTTTCCGGGCAATGTGGTTTCTTACACTTACACAGAAGATGGCGCAAATGTTGGTAACTATATGTATGGTATTGGATACGGCGCTAATCAAAATAGGTTGATTGGCAAATACTATGATACCGACAAGCTCACTACCGGTGTATGGCCCTTGCTTGAAAATACTGCCAATTTTATAGATGTTGTTAATGATTCACTTCTCAATACCTTTACACAAGGAAAATTAGCCGCTACCTCTTACCCACCAACTGTCATTCAAATAGTTATCCCTAGTTACATTGACCCTGTTTACAACCCAAATGTAAGCGGGTTTTACAGCATTGGCGATGGGGCTAAAGTTGTTATTTCAGATGACCGTTTCCCTAACGGAGCTACTGCTATCTATCGAATCATTGGCATAGATGTTGAGCCAGGCGAAGATGGCCCCGATAGAATTACGCTTACTCTTAACCTACCTCTAGCAACTACATTAACGGCGGGATAATGGCATATATAAATCTTCCTACAAGCCTTGACCAAATGTTTAATGATTTAGGCGATAGGCTTTCTCGCGTTGAAACAGGTTACAACGGCCCACAAGTGTCGGCTGATGCGGCACAAGGAACTGCCGTTCAAGCCTCTACTCAAGCCACCATCGCGCAAGCACAAGCAACAGTAGCATTACAGGCAGCACAAGCCGCTTATGCTGCTGGAGCGCAATCTATTCAAATCAGCGCACAAACAATCGTTAATTCAAGCAATCAACTAACCGCCATGAACACAAACGGCATTACCGTTTATTCAGGTGCATCGGCAACAAGTGGCGCTCGCGTAGTTATGAACTCTGCCGGTATTGCTGGATTTAACACTTACGGCGTTACTACTTTTGCTATAGATGCTACCAACGGAAATGTCAGCACTACAGGTGCAGTTTTTACAAGTTCAACCATTAGCGGTGGCTCGCTTAACATCAACGGCAATGCCATTATTGATACAAGCGGATATTTGACTGCTTCAGGCGCAACTATTCAGGGAACTATTTATGCAACATCGGGTTCATTTACTGGTTCAATTAGTTCTACGAGCGGTTCTATTGGCGGTTGGACACTTAGCAGTTCACGCCTTTACAACGGCGGTAGTTATCTTGATAGTACGGGTTCAATTTATTTAACGGGTGGCATTACAACACTTTCGCCAATTAACATTTCGCCAGCATCGGGATATTCTTATATTAACGCACTTGAATCTTACAATTATTTTCTTTATAGTAGTTATGGTGTTACTAGCGGTTGGTCTCCATCGTCAGACAACACTTATTATTTAGGATTATCTTCCTATAAATGGAAAGCAGTTTATTCTAATACGGGAACAATTCAAACTTCCGATGCCCGTCAAAAAACTGATATTGCCGATTCTGTTCTTGGGCTTCAATTTATCAATTCTTTGCACCCAATTAGTTACAAATGGATTGTTGGAAGCAATGATGCCGTTCTTGATGAAGATAGAAAACCTATTGTTACAGGCAAAGATGAAAAC
>Ga0118677_10002073_pt1 | contig 41119 bp, 18 predicted proteins | sample AliMusrvi5mmetaG_FD_86154 | JGI IMG/M metagenome (GOLD analysis project Ga0118677, IMG submission 86154)
GACTGCCTGTCAACGTCCGTGAGGTCGCGCCGCCAACCGCCCTCACGGACGTTGACAGGCAGTCCGGCCGACCACACGGTTAGATCATGGAAGCCGCGATTCTTTAACTCCGGAGCCGCCAACTTCAGCTCGCCCTCACTCGCGAGTTTGCCCCGCTGGGTGGCGGGCAATTCTGCCTTGCCGAAGGCCTGCCAGGAAGCGTCCTGGGCCAGCATCCGGGTGTGGTACTGGCCATCCGGGGCGTTTTCCGATGCATCCCTGGTGGCCACGTTAGCCTGAGCTCCGAGGTCCCCAACCCACCAGGCGTATGCGCCTTTCGGCTTGCCTTCGGGGCCGATGGTCACCCGCGGTGCCCGCACTTGATCCGCAGCGTCGGCTTGATCACCGAGGCTGCCTTTGGATACCAACGAAACCATTGATGCGGGGTCTTCCGCGTGTTCGCCCGTATGGGTGATCCCGGATTCATTGCCGCTTACCAAACAGGCGATCCTCTCATCAATGGCCTCCAGAGGAGAGTCCTGTCGTTGATCCTCCAATCCTCCCTTGGCGGCATTGCGTACGATCCACGGCGAGCCGTCCGCCTTCGTGCTGCGCCACACGCTGACCCAGTGAGACTGAGTCGGCGTTTTCGAGCGACCGGCGGCAACCTGCGCATCGGCCGTAATCCGTTGGTCAGGCCCGCAGTGCTGCTGCAGCTGTCCCAGTGCCAGTATCATGCCCAGCCTGGCATTCGCCCGGGCCTGCTCCATCGGGCTGGCCGACGACGACTTTCTGAGTTCGATCGAGGAAAGGCTCAGCAGTCCGACCGCCAAGACGGTCAGCAGGACCATCATGGACAATACTGTGACAAGGGCAAATCCGCTGCGGTGGTGATGTTGAAATCGCTTCATGGGATCATTCATTTGTGGCTGCGTTGAATTCGGGATCGGCCCTGTGGACCTGTTCGTCGGATGGGCGCGCCCGGCCTGCCATGAATCGTGGCCGGGCGCGCCTCTAGAATCCTTGAAACCGTCAAGGCGTTTTGTTAGGTCAAGTTCTTAGTCTTGCATCTTGTTATCTTGCGTCTGAGGCGCAGCCTCGATTATCCCGTTAGGGTGTATATATAACTTCCAGGCGGAAGAACTGCCGGGGGGCTGCGAGCGGTTGCTCGAAGGAGATCACCGTGGCGTCATTGACAGTCGGTGTTTCCTCCACCCAGGTTTGCAGGTCCGCGCTACTCATGATGTGGTAGTTGACTCGCGAATCCGTTCCGGCTTGCGTGCCCTTCGGGAAGGCGATGCCTATCGTGTCACCGCTGCGGGTGACGCCTGGCAGGGTATCGGCGGCTGTCGGACTCAGGCCAAGTGCATATTCCACCAAGGCGCTGAGGCCGTCATGATCGTCATCGGAGGTGATGGAGATGCCCGCCACCCCGTGAGCTGAGGCCCATTGGTCAAACGGAGTGGCGTTGGTAATCGTCCCGCCTGCCGTGGTGATCCGCAAGCGCGGTGCCACCATGTCGCCGTAAACCGTGCCGGGCCAGAACAACCTCCACCCGTCCGCAGTTTGCGGCTTCAGATCGAAGCCGTAGTTGGCGGCACCCGCACGCCAGGCGCGGACGACGGAGGTGACATCGACCCAAGCGGTGGACCCTTGGCCGAGACCCGTCATCGCAGCCACGCTTGGCGCGAGGTTTGTGCCAACTTTCGTCCCGTTGGGGCCGAAGCTGGTGCTCGTGTTCCAGTCCGTCAGGACCTGATAGACGGCGATCGGACCGGTTGATTGGCCACTGGCGTCGAAACTGGCACTCGCAGTGGTGACCAACAACTCAGCTTTTACGATGTCCTGATCGAGGGGAATAGCACCGACTGTTTGGCCGCCGAACACCACCGGAAAACGCAGCAGCGCTTCCTGGCTGTTGTTCGTGGCAAGGTTGATGAGTTCCGTGTCAAGCTGCGAGCCATCGATGGTCGCGGTGCCCGGAGCGCTGTTGAGCCGAGCTGAGAGATCGGCGGTGTAGGTGTATTGGCGGGTCGGCTGGATCATGTAGGTCACCACTAACTTGGGACGCAACGCAACAGTGGCGTTGCCAACCGTGCAGTAACTCCAACCGTCCGAAGTTCCGCCTGCAAACACTCCAAATCCGTAGTTCGGTTGACCGCCCGCCCAATCGCGAACGATCGCCGTCACATCGGCCGCTCCCACTTGGCCCTGCGCCAACGCCGGAAAGCCGGCCACCGGCAGCCCAGTGCTGATCCCACGGACACCTTCCAAACCAACACCGCCGGTGATGACGTCATAGGTCGTGGTTGCGTCCACTGCCGAGGTCAGGCGGTCCACGACATACGGACCGGAAGATTCGGCGGAGCTGGCAACGGCCGTAGTTAGAAATAATTCCGCTTTGAGCACCGTCGCGCCGCTCGGAATGCCATCCGCACCGATGATGTTATCAAACCGAATCATATCATTCACATCCGGATCGCCCCCGTCCACTGCATAGTTGGCCACACTGGAACCCAGCTGGGCCGTGTAGGCTCCTGTGCTCAGCGCATAGCCAACCCGTTTCTGAAATTGTCCGGTGTACCCGTTAGATCCCTGTTGGAAGACCACGGTGTTGGTCGGCAGGGTCGAGAGCGCGTCGGCAATGGTGCCGGTGGCTGAAGCATAAGGCGACGCGGTGTAGCCAGTTCCCGGGGCGAGGGTGAGGGTCACCGTTTCTGCCGACTCCAGCACCGTGTCAGGCAGTACCGTCACTTCGACCAGGGCGGAAGCCGCCCCTGCTGGAATGACCACGCTGCCTGGAAGCAGGGTGAAATCAGCACCAGGCGTGGCCGTACCGCCAACCGTGTAGTTTACGGTTAGAGCCGCAGTGGTGTCGCCTATCCGGGTCACCGCGAAGGCGAGTCTCTGGTCGGGGCCGTCCTCGGCGGCCTGCGCGTCCACCACGGTTAGTACAACTTCGCTGGCGTCTGCTTGGGTTGAATTGAGCGGGGTGGCCAGAAACCGGAAGCCGCCGTTTTGCAGCACGCCGTTGAGGCCTGGCAAGTCATGGGAGAACACCACGAAGGAATTGCCATTGGCGGAGTAGGAATAGACGTTGTCAGCACCGTTGCCGGCATTGGAATCCGCTGTGACGAACAAGGTCGTGTTCGACGGGTTGATCACACTTCCGTCACCGAAGGTCAGCTCATAGCCTTGGGCGGTCAGTTGGCAGCTTGCTCCGCTCCGCGCCAACTCGTCGTTGAGCGCGGTGAACTCGCCGAGATTGCCGATCTTGCCGCTCAGCACCCGGTTGGCGGTGCCTGGAATATAAAGTACCGCAAACTCACCGTCCTCAAGGTTTTGAGTGTTCTTACGAACGGTGACGATCCAGTTTTCACCACTCTGGGCGACGGCGCTATAGCGATCACAGCCGTTTCCGGCCGCAACGGTTAGCAAGTTACCAGAACTGGGCAGACCTGAGATCTGGTATGTGCCAACTGCGAGCTTGGTGACCGTCACGGATGCGGGCAGGCTGCTGCTGCCGCCGAGGATGGTGGCGTCTGCCGCGATGTTCGCGCCGATCCAGCCGTCGGCATAGGGAAACCAACCGAGCGAGAAGGAGGACGACTCCGGACTAACGGTGGGATTGATTTCGCCCGGACCACTGTTATCCATGCTGCTGACATGATAGACGCCTGCGGCCGAATAGGGAGCCACGTCATTGTCGATGGCTGCAAGGTTGTTGTGGACCACCGCGTTGGTGGTGAGAAGCAACCCAGAGTTAAAGGAGAGTGCTGCGCCGTTGATGTTGACTGCGATGTCACCGGGAACCACGCCAGGGGAGTCGAAAGCCCGGGGCGTTGCGCTCGAGGAGGCGACGCTCCACACCGCCGGATTGGCTGCGGGAGCACCCAAAGCGAGTTCAGCGTCACCTCCATCGAAGATCCCTGTGGAATAGCCTGGAACAGTCGCCGACGCAAACGTCATATTCACGATCAGCGTGCTGTCGATGCGAGACGTCTCACCGCCATTGTCCGTCACCACCGCCACCAACCGGCGCGTTCCTACCGGTGGGTTCACATAAGTAAAGGAAAACGGTGCCGTCGTCGATTTGCCGATCGAAACCCCGTTGTCGAAATACTCCACTTGTGCCACCGTGCCGTCGGGATCGCTGGTCGTGACGGTTAGAATCAAGGGCTGGTTGTTGAGGAGGTTGATGCCATTCGTCGGCGAAGTTATAGCAATCGTCGGCTTGGCGTTGTTAGTGAAACTCATGCCTGCCGTCCGCAAGGGTGAACCGCCGAAGGTGCCGACCGTAGCTGCGGAGCAGGTGCTGGTGACCGTGGTGCCCGTGGCTTCGGCAAACGCCCAGCGGGCAACAAGGCCGCTGGCGGAGCTGATTTCCGAGTTGATCGTCTGGCGGATCTCCGCTTCGGTGCGGGCCAGATTCCAGATCCGGACTTCGTCCATGAAGCCGCCGAAGGCACCTTCTCCGAGGCCGTTGGAGTTCATCGCGGTGGCGATGGACGCGTGCTGGATGCTGTCCGCTCGCGGCTTGAGACCACCCGCGTTGCGTGTGGCTTCGAGGTTGCCGTTCAGATAGAGCTGCCAATTGGTGCCGTCAAAGGTGGCCGCGGCGTGCTGCCACACGTCGTAGGGAACCGCGGTGATCCCGGCGACCGGCACATTGACGCCGCCAGCGCCTTCGAAGTCGGCACAGAGCACGCCATCGCTATCTCGGATGCCTAGAAACCAATTGGTGTCGAGGGTGGAGTTATCCGCCTGATTGCGGCCTTTCGCAACGAGTGGAATCGCAATGACGCCGCCTGTGCCGGTCGTGGTGGCAATCCCCTTGGTTTCGCGGCGGAACCAGGTCTCCAGAGTGAACGTGGACAGTTTCAGTTCGGCTGCATCGCCCAGGGCAATTTGGTCTGAAATACCATCAAAATAGAGACCGCTGCTTCCCGCCGCAGGGACCACAGAGAAAGCCATCGGTTCGCTGGTGACGAACGCGCCGTTGCTATCAGTCATCACCGCAGTTAGAACAAAGTTCCCCAATCGGCCGGCCGGATAATCAAAGGAGTAGGGTGAAGTGGTGGCGGTCCCGACTAACATCCCATCCACCAAAAACTCGACCTTGGCAACGGTGACCGGTTCGATCACCATGGCTTCCGCTTGGAATGAAATCGGTGTGCCTTGCACATGACGGGACGCCGCCAGCGGACTGACAACTGCCACTGGCACCGCCGGGCTGGAAACCACCCGGATCAGCGGGCGGTAAGTCACGTTGGTGGCTCCATTGGTGAAGACCTGCCAACCGTTGGGCGTTCCTGAGCCAATATAGAGTCCATAATTCGGGGCACCGCTGGCCCAGCTCTTGACGGCCGCGCTGATGTCCACGTCAACCACCTCGCAGTCCTGCATGCCCGTGAAGGTGGCGATGGCAGGCGTGACCTGGCCCGCGCTCAGCATGGCACCCGCAACACCGGCGAAGTCCGTGTAGACGCTCGTTTCAGTGAACGGCACCAACAATCGATGAACGGTGAACGGCCCAGGACTATCGGAAGAGGTGCTCGAAAATCCAGAGACTATCTTGAGCGTGGCAGCTTCGATCTTCCTCCCCAGCAATGCGGTTTCCACTCCTCCAAAGCGGACCATGGATGAGATATCCGGCTCCAGCGTCGGCGGATTCACACCGTCAAGGAAACTTTCCTGCACGCTGCTTCCGACAATCGTCGTATACACCGGCGGATTCACCAACGGCGTCGGCGCGCTGTAAAATACTTGGGTGCCACCCGCATAACCATTAAACCCTTGCTGGAATTCATCGACCTGAATGCCATCGCCCTGAAGATAGGTAATCTCAAGTTTGGGACGCAAACTTACGGTGGATCCGGTGGTATTAAAACTCCACCCATCGGTCCCTTGGTCGCTGCGAATTCCCATCCCGTAGTTTGGACTGCCGTCCACCCATGACTGCACGGCGCGGGTCACATCGGCGGAGACCACCGTGGCCGTCGAGGCGGCGGTCATTCCCTCGAAGCTGCCCAAAATCCAATCCACATCACCCGCGAGCCCGTCGGCACCAAAATCGGTTGTCACACTGGAAGTGCTGTCGAACGCCCGCGTCAGACGATAGACCGTGAAACTGTTGCCGCTTTGCGCATTGCTATGGGTTTTGGTCACCACAGTTAGCTTTGCACTAACGATCTTCGCGCCCGCCGGAATCAGCGTTTCCACCCCTCCGAAGCGGATTAACCCCTGAGTGTATCCCGCGTCGTTGAGCGTGGTGGCCCCACCGTCAATATAATAGGTCGTCTGGCCGGTAACCGTGCTGCCGTCCAGTTCGCCGGCCGGACCAATGCGCCGGTCAAAGGTGCCGGCATAGCCGTTGACCCCGTTCTGGAAGGTGACGCTGACCGGAGTCGTCGTCGCAGCAGTCGCCGCGACCTGCAATCCCAGCAGCGCCGCCACCACCCGTTGGTGAAAATGTCGAGTTATCATGATTTATGAGTGTCTGGTGTAATATAGTTAGTCTCGCTGGATGTCGCCGTTAGAGTGGCAACGCGTTCAACCTATTTCTATCACAGTGGTTGTAACGCTTTCATTTGTGTCAATTTCGTTGCTTTCCATGTGACGAAATTGACACCATTTTCCGCTACATAAGCCGGTAGGTGACGTCAGAATTTACAGGCATGAAGTTCCCTTCAATATTCACATATTTTTTACTAGTCACTCTGCCGCTTGCCGCACAAGAACCGGTGAAGCATACCCTCCGCGTGTTGCCACTTGGTGATCCACCGCCTTTCGTTCAAGAGATGCGCGATGGGGCCCGCTACGAGGTGCCACCTCCTGCCGGAGTGATTCCGCCCCGGATGGTGATCATTCCGGCACCAGCCAAGGCCGGGGGGGTGCAGCCAGCCAGCCAACCGCCCCTCCGATTGCGTCTTGGTAGGCCATCGGCCCCGGTGACCCTGACTGATCCCCAGCAACGGCGGGTCGAGTTGAATCTGGAACAGGGCACCAACTGGCTAAACGTCCCGCTGGACCCCTGTGGCTCCAGCCTGGCACTGGTGTGGCGCTGGGGAAAGAATTGGAGTCAAGCCCGCACACTGGTGCTGCCGGACGACTCCGCAGCACGGGCAGAGGGCAATGTTCAATTCGCTAACCTAACAGCATCCTCGATGGGTGTGGTGTTTGGCACCGAAAAGCTCCGGCTTGAGCCCGGCATGACCTTCAGTCGCAAGCTCACTGCCGATGCCCCGGCCACATCCGTGGAGATCCTGTACCCCTCGCCGACGGGCGGTTTCAAGCTCTGCCTTTCAACCCGACTCGACGCCACCCCAGGAGTTTTCAGCCGACTCCTCATTTATGCGGCGGATGGTCACAATCCCCGTCTTCCAGTGAAGGTTCTCCGACTCGACGAGCCAAGTTGAATAGTCTCATGATCCAGAGCATATCTGGCAGTCACCACCGGCATGCACAAAGGCCGGCTGCACGGCGACGAAAGCCATAAATAGTTGTTGCTCGTTCGATCGGTATTTGCAATACACTTGGCCTGTGCCAACTGCTGACACAGGCACGGCCGAACTGCATCTATCTATCAAATTTCAACCGACCCATCCCCAACATGAACCGTAAAATGATGAAACACACAGGCATGTTTCTAACCTCGGCACTGCTCGGCATGATGTTCGGTGCTGCGTCCGCGAGTGCCGATCCCCTGGAAAAGGATTTTGTGGCACCGCCAGACGCGGCGCGGCCGGGGGTTTACTGGTATTTCATGGACGGCAACTTCAACGGTCCGGAGATGCTCAAGGATCTCGATTCGATGAAGGAGGTGGGGCTGGGCAACGCGCTGTTTCTTGAAGTGGACGCGGGTGTGCCGCGCGGACCGGTGAAGTTCATGAGCGAGGAATGGCAGAACCTGGTAACTGGCGCCTTTCATCATGCCGAACGCTTGGGGATTGATATCACCTTGGGCGCGGGGCCGGGTTGGTGCGGCAGCGGCGGCCCCTGGGTCAAGCCGGAGCATTCGATGCAGCACCTGGTGTCCAGCAGCGTGGACACCAAAGGCCCCTCCAAGTTTGATGGCGTCCTACCCATGCCTGCGCAACGCATTGACGCTTGGCATAACATGACCCATCCATTCTACGAGGATGTGGTGGTTTACGCGTTTCCCAAATGCAACCCGGTCATCACGGAAATTGACGAAAAGGCACTCTACGGACGCAACCCGTTTTCGTCCATGCCCGGCGTCAAGGCATATCTGCCCGCGCCGGCAATCTTCCCGGAACCGGATAAATCCAATGTGATAGACCCGGCCAAACTCATCGATCTAACCAGCCGGCTGCGGGCTGACGGCAAGCTGGCATGGGACGTGCCGGCCGGGGAGTGGACGATTTTGCGGATGGGGCGCCGCTCGACGGGTGCCAACACGCGGCCTGCGCCCGTGGCTGGCACGGGTTTGGAGCACGATAAATTTGATCCGGCCGCGCTGGATGAACACTTCGCCAACTATTGCGGCAAATTGCTAACAAAGCTTGGGCCGCGGGCCAAGCAACACGGATGGACCGCAGTTCACCTCGACAGTTGGGAGATGGGAGCCCAGAACTGGACCCCAAAGTTCCGTGAGGAATTCCGCAAACGCCGCGGCTACGACCCGCAGCCGTTCTTCGTGACCTTCAGCGGCCGCGCCGTCAAGAGTGTGGCCGAATCGGAACGCTTCCTCTGGGACATGCGGCTCACCACCCAGGAATTGATTGTGGAAAACTATGCGGGACACCTCAAGGAGTTAGGGCGAAAAAACGGCCTAGAACTTTCCATTGAGCCTTATGACATGAATCCCACCGCCGACCTGACGCTGGGCTCGGTGGCGGACGTGCCGATGTGCGAGTTTTGGAGCGCGGGCATGGGGTTCGATTCGTCCTTCAGTTGCATCGAGGCCTCCTCAATCGGCCACACCATGGGCCGCTCGATAGTGGCAGCCGAATCATTCACAGCAGCAAGCGATAGCTGGCAACAGTATCCCTGGTCGATGAAGAACCAGGGCGACTGGGCTTTTTGTATGGGCGTCAACCGCTTTGTCTATCACACCTTTGCGCACAAGCCGTTAGGCGATGATTGCCGTCCGGGCATGACCATGGGGCCGTACGGCGTGCATTGGGACCGTGGTCAGAGTTGGTGGCCGCTGGTCAAGGATTACCACCAGTATATCACTCGATGTTCCCATCTCCTGCGCCAGGGCGTGACCGTGTCTGATGTGCTCTATCTGACGCCGGAAGGGGCCCCTCACGTATTCCGACCTCCGCTAAGCGCCTTGAATGGCAGCGCTCCATTGGCCGACAAGAAGGGATATGGCTTCGATGGATGTGCGCCTAACATTCTGATGGAGCGTGCGGAAGTGAAGGACGGCCGCATCGTCTTTCCGGGCGGCACCTCCTACCGGTTGCTGGTCCTGCCGCGTAGTGCTACCATGACGCCGGGGTTGTTGGAAAAAATCATCCAACTCGTCGAGGCGGGAGCCGTGGTGTATGGCTCCGCGCCTGCTGCGTCGCCGAGCTTGAGTGGCTATCCGCAATGCGATGCCAAGGTGCGCGAGCTTGCGGACAACCTGTGGGGTACGCCTGACTCGGGAGTGCGGCAGCTTGGCAAGGGACGCATCATGCCCGATCCGGCCGTTGAATTCAGGAAGGACAACCAAGTGGCCGACGCGCCCATGCTGCCGAATGTGGGAAGTTGGATCTGGTTTGACGAGGGCAATCCGGCAGCCTCGGCACCGCCGGGTGATGTGAGCTTCCGCAACACCTGGGACATTCCCGACCTCGCGTTGGTGAAGAAGGCAAGGATCGAAGCCACCGCCGACAATTCCTTCGCTCTCAAGATCAACGACAAGCTGGTTCTATCAGGCGACAATTTCCACATCATCTATGCGTCGGATGTCTTATCGGCACTGCGTCCGGGCAAGAATACGATCACCGTTCTGGCTAACAACACTGGGCCTGATGCCAATCCCGCCGGATTCATTGCCGCCATCCGCTTGACCAAAGCCGATGGCTCTCAGGAAGTGATCAGCACCGACCAGCGGTGGAGTGCCAGTCGCAACGCTGCTGATTGGGCTGCCGCAAAGCTGCTCGGCCCGGGAAATATGCCACCCTGGCAACTGAGCGGGTCAGCAGCCCCCGAGGCCGACCTCTATCCCGCCTATGCGACGACCGCCGCCTTGTTGGAGAAGATGAACGTCCCTCCGGATTTTCAAGCCGACGGGCCGGTTCGTTATGCGCATCGCGAGACCGCCGATAAAGATATCTACTTCATTACCAACACCACCAGCGGCAGGGTCAAGACCACCTGCACATTCCGTGTCGAAAAGGGCAGGCCACAGTTATGGGATCCAGTGACTGCGGAAATCCGGGCCTTGCCACAATTTGTCCATCAAGGGAAGACGACTACCGTGCCGGTCACGTTAGAACCGCATCAGAGCTTCTTTGTGATTTTTACCCGCGAGGGGCCGGCCACCGCCGTAGCGGCAACCAAGGGAGTGAATTTCGTTGGGACGTCGCCTGTTGCCACGTTGGATGGGGACTGGGACGTCGCGTTCGACCCCAAGTTCGGCGGGCCGGAGAAGGCAACCTTTAAGTCCCTCCAGGATTGGACGACCCGCGAGGAACGTGGAATCAAATACTACTCAGGCATCGCCACCTATCACAAAACCTTCGATCTGCCCAAAGAGGGGGGAGACCTAACCCGCGAGCCTGCCAGAAAAATCTATCTGGATCTTGGAACCGTTCATGACATGGCACGGGTCAGGCTCAATGGCAAGGACCTCGGCGTCGTCTGGTGTGCGCCCTGGCGCATCGAGATCACGGGTGCCGTCAAGGACAAGGCCAACCAGCTGGAGATTTCCGTCGCTAACCGCTGGTCGAACCGCATGCTCGGCGACCAGCAAGCGCCTGACAAGGACGTGCGCACCGTCAAATGGCCATCCGGGTTGCTCGGTGGGCAGGAATTCAAGACCGGGCGCTATACGTTTGCCACCGCTGCTGGGCTCGGCGCGCTGCTGCCTTCCGGACTGCTAGGCCCGGTGCGCATCACCGCCCAGGGGTTGGCTGCCGAGGCGGCCGGGGAGGGGACCATCAGCAATGTGAGGCCGCGCCGCGACGTGCTCGGCAACATCGTCGATGCCCACGACGGTTGTTTGGAACTCTTCAAGGGGAAATACTATCTCTATGGCACGCGCTACGGCAGCACCGACGGTTTCGGCAAGACCAATCGCTACGTCTGTTATAGCTCGCCGGATCTGGTCACCTGGACGCCCCACGGCGAAATTCTTAAGGACGCGCCGCCGCGCACTTATTATCGCCCCTATGTGAAATACAACCGCAGCACCGGCAAATATGTGATGTGGTACAACGCCGATAACCAGTATGGCGTGGCGGTGGCCGATGATCCGGCCGGGCCGTTCATCATCAGCAATCCGAACGTCCCTGTGAAATACAGCAGCCATGGGATCGGCGACATGGGGCTTTTCATTGACGACGACGGTACTGCCTATCTGGCTTACACGGTCATTGGCACGGGCGATTTCGGCGGCAAGGTTGAGCCAATATCCCATCATCAAATCTGCGTCGAGAAACTCACTGGCGACTATCTGAGTTCAACACAGGTGGCCAGCGCCTTCGTTGCCGGCAATTGTGAGGGACCGGCGATGTTCAAACGCAAGGGAATCTATTATCTGCTCTTCGACAACACTTGCTGTTTTGGCGTCGATGGCTCCGGTGCCAGGGTCTTTACTTCCACGTCGCCAATGGGACCCTTCCAGTACATGGGCAATATCAATATTAAGGCAGCAAGCGCACGCAACCTGCCATCTCCGTGGACCCCGCCGGGCAGCGGTCGGCCCGATTGCATCATCAAGGCCCAGCAAACCCATGTGGCCACACTGCCCACGAACAAGGGAACGGTCTATATCTGGATGGGCGACCGCTGGGGGTCCCGGCCAGATGGCATCAAGGGCCATGACTTCCAATTCTGGAGCAGCCCGCTGCAATTTGAAGATGACGGTATGATCCAGTCCCTGACTTGGGACCGGGATATCGGCGACAAGAATTTCGTCAGGCAGAATCCCACCGCGTCCCGCATTGTCATCGATAAGGCGAAGTACGGTGATCTAACTGGAAACGACCCGCGCCGCATTCTGGATCTGACGAAGGAACTCCAACAGCTGGTGGACGGAGGCGAGGATATCTTTATGGTTAGCTCATTGATCCGTTTCAAGGGCGATCCCGCTCTGGGATTTGTGAAAACCTTGACGGTCGAATTTCACTTGGGAGGCACGGCAATGAGCAAATCGGCCACCGACCCGGAAAGCATTGACCTGCTGGATGCGGGCGGGCCATAGTCGGCCGAGATGGGCAGTATTTGTCATCACAGAGTCATTGATCCGTGAATCCCTTGAATACAACATGATGAGAATTTTTTTTGCTATTGCTGATGGTTCTGCCAGCTATGGGGCGTGCTGGTGCTGCTGATGATTTGGCGAAGGATTTTGCGGAATCCCCGCTGCGCTGGCACTCGCGGCCGTTGTGGCTAGATATAGGTCCCGAGACGGCGGCGGCCCGCAACGCACTCTTCGGCATGCGCGCCGAACTCTACTCGACGGGCTTTCCCAAGACTATCAACGATTGATGATTGATGCCGGCACTGCCAAGGGCTCAGCGGCGAAACGGGGGCTTTTCGTCGAGCAGGCAAATGCCGTGGCCGATGCCGGGTTCTCCGGCAGGCAGGGAGCTATGCCAAACCACTTTTTTGTCACGATTGAGTTCGTAGAATGGCACCGTGCCGCCGGCGTTGCAGACGACGATGTTGCCGTTGGCGCGGATCTGGATTCCGGCGAACCAGCGCGGCCCCATTTCTGCGACATCCTCGCGGGTGACCTGCCACACCACGGATTTGTCAGGTTTCACTTCCACGATGCCGTCCTGACCACTGACGAAGGTGTTGCCGTTGCTGACCCGAACAGCGGAGAACGGGCGGAAGGGCGGCTTGACTTCCCATGCCACCTGGCCGTCCGGCAGGTATTCGCGAACCATGCCGAGGGCCTCCTCGACCACCAGGAAATGACCATCGTCCAACTGCCGCGCCATCGTCAGGGAATGGATGTTGGGCTCGCGCTGTTGCACGTGGATCTGTTTGACCACTTTGCCGGCTGGATCGACGATGAGCAATGCGCAGCGACCCGCCGCGCCGACTAAAGTGTTGCCGTCACTCATGCGTTGGCAACTGAGAACCCACCCCTCGGTCTTGAATTCCCAGACGACCTTGCCGTCCGGGGCCACCTCGCGCACGCCTCCCTCGACGCCGGGCTTGAAGTTGCATGGAAATAATACATTTCCGTTAGGTAGCAACCAGACGTCCCGCGACATGCCGCTTGGGGTCTCCCAGGTTTTGTTGCCGCGGGCGTCGAACCGCGCGACCTGGGTTTCGGTGGCGAACAACGTGGGAATCATGTCAGCCGCACCAAGCGAGCAGGGAATGATCGCCTCGTGAAGCCGCAGCAACGGGTCATCGTCGGCTGATTCCGGCGACATCGCGGCTGAGGTTTGCGGCAATATCACCGCTGCGGCAATCAGGCCAATACGGACGACGGCCAGCAAACAGCTCAAGTGGAGAATGGGTCGGTTCGGTCTTGTCATGGGATCTTTCTAGCATCAAGTTTCGCGCAAGGTAAGGAGTGCCATGATTCCCGCCTCGTCCAGGTGGTTTCGGGACATCGATGGTGGGATCATGGGGGGATGGATGCGTTCATGCGCTCTGTTTCACGACTGACATGAGGGTCAGAGAATCGATCTGGGTCAAGAAGAGAATCTAACTAGTTCTTCGGTGCGGCAGCTCTGGGGCCGAATGCTGAGTTACGGGCTTCAGAACCCAGTGTTCGACCTCGTATTCGGCAACGGCGCGAGCAAGTCGGATTCCCGGAGTTTCAAAAAGAATCGCACACGAAGGCACGAAGCCACGAAGAAGAGGAGGGAATACCATAACTGAAAATTCCAAAACCCTTTCGTGCCTTCGTGCCTTCGTGCCTTCGTGTGAGACAAAAATAGAAAGTCGCCCAACCCGCTCTGGTGCCGAAGTTGGGATTCATGGCAAATTCGGAGATTCTTGATTCATGAGGCGTAGCTGCGGCGTCCCGCCGCAGGCCGTGACAGCGTGCCTCTGGCCGCTGCGCCCATGCAAAAGCGAATGCAGCGTGCGCCAAACTCAGCGCATTCCCCAAGCATGGGCTGCTCCTGGCACGCGCTGCGAGACGCAGCACGCACGGCCTGCGGCCGGAGGCGCGCAGCCACGTGGCGTAGCTGCGGCGTCCCGCCGCAGGCCGTGACAGCGTGCCTCTGGCCGCTGCGCCCATGCAGAAGTGAATGCAGCGTGCGCCAAACTCAGCGCATTCCCCAAGCATGGGCTGCTCCTAGCTCGCGCTGCGAGACGCAGCTACAAGGCGACAGATATCCTTGCGCGTCTCCTGAGCTTGGCGGCCTAACAGTTAGAGAGGCTGCGAGCGGTATGTCGCGAACCTCTGGGATTTCGCTGTATTTTGCCTTGACGCAGTTCACAATCACTGCGACTATTTTTCGCCCACGAGCCGTGATTTTGTCATCCCGGCAATCAAGCAGGGGAGTAAGCCACGACTTTGACAATTCACCCGTACCCAATGAACCCAACCACGAGAATGAAATTCGTCCTGACGGTGGCTTGCACGCTGGCCGCGTTCAACGTCATTCGCGCCGCGGAACCGGCCGTCACCCCGCCGACGAATGCGCCGGCCGACGTGAAATGGGATGCCGGCACTGGCAAACTCACCCTCAGCTACCACGGTGGCGTGATTCTCGATGGGACGATCAGAGCCGAGGACGGGGCCGGGAATGCCGTGGCGGGCAGCGCAATCAAACTGGAACAACCACCAGCCGTCGGCGAAAAGGAGAAAATTGAGCAGCGTCTGAAGTTGACCATAGCAGAGGCCAAGGAGGGCGTGAAGCTGGTGTTGGTTGGCAGGGTGACCGGCAGCGGGGAGGCGTTCCCGACCGAAACCTCCGGCGAGGCGCAGAAGCGCTTTCCTCTCGTGCGCAACAGCGTGGGCCCGAGCCGCAACCGGCGCAACAACGCGGTTTATGATAGGCGCTGGGATTGGTTGCTGGCCGGTCCAGCCGATGGCACGACACGCATTCTGCCAAGTTCAAGGAGTGTTGGCGTCCCGCCAACCTCTTCCGCAAATGCAACGCCTGATTCCTGGCAGATTGATTCCGCCAGCAGCCAAAGCACCACCGTTGCCTGGGAGTGTCGTGGTCCGGCCCTGGAGTTGGTATTCCGGCCGCGTTTCTATCAAAATCACAGGGATCTGGAAAAATTTGAGCCTTGGACCTATCAGGTGTGGAAAGGCCCGGTGACCGGCTATTGCACATGGTGGGCCTACAAGTATGACTTCACCCAGAAGACGCTCGATGAGTTGACGGCCGTGTTTTTGCAAAAGAAACTTCCGGATTTTGGCTACAAGTATATCCAGTTGGATGATACCTATCAGACCGGCAATGGCAGTTGCCCGGAGAATTGGTTGACATGGAACCAGAAGTTTCCCGGCGGTGCGGAGTATGCGCTCAAGAAAATCAAGTCCGTCGGTATGGCAGGGGGCATCTGGGTTCATCGCGTCCACCGGCCGAGCGACCCGCATGTGGCCGATATAGGCAAAGAGCATCCGGATTGGTTTGTTCACAAGCCGGACGGATCGTTGTTCATGGATGGCGGGTTTTACATTCTCAACACCAAGAACAAAGAGGCCCTGGATGGGATGGTTCGGCCGATCTATCGGGAACTTAAAAAGCAGGGATGGGGCTACGTGAAGATAGATGGCGCGGGCGACTTGCTTAATTGTTACAAGAACAAGGCATGCGAGGACCACTTCAAGAAGATCGGCTCGACCCCCGAGGAGTCTCTGCGCGATTGGGACCGGGTGGCTCGCGAGGAGCTCGGCAAAGACACCTATATCCTCAACTGCTGGGGCGTGAACACTGGGTTCTGTGTCGTCGGCTTGGCCGATGGTTGCCGCCTCTCCGATGACGGCTTTCAGCCTGAGACATTGGCCAATAGAAGCTCCTATGAAGGCGTCGTGTGGCGCAACGATCCGGACCACTGCGATATTCTCGGAAGCTGGCTGATGGATGAAAAAGCTAAAATGCCGGTGTTCGGTGTCAAGGAACCGGTGCCGGTCCGCTCCATCGTTCGCCCAGCCATTTGCAGCATCGCCGGCAGCGTCCTCATGGTCAGCGACAAGGTCGAGACCTATCAGGACGACCACAACCTTGAGGGAATGAAGCGAAGCGCCCCGGTGCTCTCGACCGTGCCCGGGCAGGTCTATGATGCGGGCCATCAGGCAGACACCTGGTGGTTGCAGGAAATCGACCGGCCCTTCGACCATTGGTCGGTGCTCTCGCGCATCCAGTGGGCTCAGAAGCGGGAAAAGGAATGGAAATTCGATTTGCTAGGTGTGCCCCAGCAAGAGGTCAAGTTCGCGGATCTGGGGCTCGAGGCAGAGCGTCAATACGTGGTTTTCGAGTTCTGGACCCAGAAGTATCTCGGCAAGGCCAAGGGGTCGTTCATCGCCCCGGCGATGGACCAGAGCAACGGCATGCAGGTGTTCGCCATCCGCGAGGCCCGCGACCACCCGTGGGTCCTGTCCACCACCCGCCATATCTCACAGGGTGGCGTTTGTCTGATCGATGAAAAATGGGATAAGGCCACTAACATTCTATCAGGCGAAAGCGCTGTGGTCGGCGGCGATCCGTATGTGCTCACCATCCATCTGCCGGTCGGCTTCAAGCTCAAGTCCGCCGAGGTTGGCGGTGAAAAAGTCGAGAGCACCAGCCAGGGGGAAATTGTGGCGGTTAGAATTGTCCCTTCCGCCAGCAAGACGGTCGAGTGGAAAGTGGCTTTCACCAAGTAAGGCCGAATCGCCATCTGCCGCCATTCGCAATCGCGTCTGAGGTGGATTGTAGCGGCGTGTCTGTGACCGCCGATGTGCATGAAACGACGCTTGTCAGATTGGCGGACACCTTTTAGGCGTGGGGAGCGCCCCCATCTTGGCGGCTGTCTCCGGCATCCTGCCGGAGACTCTTCTCGTGCAGGGCTTGGTTTTTGAAATCGGTATCCTCCCCCGAAGAGGATTCGGCAGGATGCCAAATCCTGCCGCCAAGATGGCGGCGCTCCCCGAAGAAATAGGACAAAGAGATACAGAGTCTTCCTCTTCTTTTGTCTTCTGTCTGGCAGCGCCACCATCTTGGCGGTTGGGAGGATGATGAGCCCAAGTAGCAGTTCCTCTTTCGTTCGGTATCACCCCTTGCAATCCATCTGGGCTCACTGGGATGTTAGGCGCACCCGGTAAAACCGCCTGGGCAGTGAGGAATTATAGCCGTCGATGAAGCGCAGGTCCGTGCCCGTGCCAGCCTGTGGAGTGCCGATATCCTCCCACGCGGCACCCGGCAATTCGTTGCTGCGTTGAAGCATGTAGAGGCGGCCCGGGACCGAGGATTTGACCGTAAGCAGGACGGTGGCGGGTCCTAACAGCACAGCCGGCCCGATTCGTTCATAGGAAGCGATTGGCGGTGCGGCAGGCACCGTCGTCACAGCGGACGCGGTGGTTGACTCGCCGGCAGAATTGACAGCGGCGACGAGGTAATAGTAAGGGGTGCTATTGGACAGCCCGGTATCGACGAAGCCGGGATCAGTCAAGCCGGTGGCGACTGCTGCAAACGGGCCGCTGGCGGATGTTGCGCGCAGCAGGGTGTACGACGCGGCTCCGGCAGCACTGCTCCAGCTCAGGACTGCCTGTTGGTTGCCGGGGCTGACGGCGAGGTTGGCAGGTGCGACGGCCAGGGATTGCATTCGCAGGATAGTTGCGGAATAGGCGGGAAGGTTGAGTGCAAATCGTGTCGAGGGGGTGCTGGTGGAGTAGGTCACTGGCACCACATGGATCGGTTCGGCTAACGAGTTTTCTTCCGCCGGACTGCTAGATGTTAGAATAGTCTGTTGGGAGTTTGGTGCGATTGCGCCAACACCATTCAGATCGATGTTAGCGGTGACAGCCGCCGCGCTGGGATTGACGGACTTCAGGATGATTTCGCGAGTGCTCTCCTTCATGCTGGCGACGGAGTAAACCGGTGCCGTGGACGGCAGGGTGAACGTCTGCGTCAGCACATTGTTGAGATAGCAGTTCGCCGTGCGCCCTTGAATGGTGATTTTGATATCATACCACTGGTTGGTGGTGATGGACCCGGCCACCTTCGGGCCTGAAATCTTCGAGCCGTTGATGCAATACTCCACCGCATGGCTCGTATTGGTCCACCCGCCGAGGTTCCACCATACATAGTTATTAGTATCCGCCACATGGAACATGATTAGAAATCCCTCGCTGCCGCTGCGTTTGCGTGCTTGGAGCGTGAGCGTGTAGTCTTTCCAAGCTGTGCTGCCGGCTGCGGTGTAGGTGGATCGGTAGTCGTTGCCGTTGGCGGTTTGCCGGTAGGCCGCGGGACTCACTCCGGTATTGATGCTCCAAGTGCCGCTGGTAGGGGTCCAGTCAGCGGCACCGGCCGCATCGAGGTTGCTTTGATAGAGGAGTTGCGAGTCAGCGCCGGTGACTGCGATATTTCTGAACTCTGCCTGGGTGTTCCACGTCGATAAACCGATGCTGCCGCCGTAGTTGGCGCTGAAGTCCTGGACGAGCGGCAGCAGGACGCTGCCCATGTTGTTGGCAAACAACTTTTGCACATAATATGCGGGAGTGCCGAACCACTTGGAGTTATCGTAATATATCGCGTCAGGCTTCCAGGTGGTCATGTTCAGATTGGCAAACAGCGGTGCATAGGACGCCATGGCGACCACGTCGCAGTTGCGTTCGATGCCGGTCATGAATGCCGCCTCACCGAGCGCGGCGGTTAGATTGCCATAAGTGCCGTAGCCGGAGGTTACGGCATACTCGCCCACAAACACCTTCGCCCCGGAGCGGTTATAGTTGTCATATTTTGAGGCGTAGGAGGCCATCGTGGCCGGATCGGTGTAGTAATGCTCGTCCATCAGGTCAAACGGACGAGACGTCGGCGTGCCGCCCCACACGCAGGCCACCAGCTTGATGTCTGGATAGGCCGCCTTGATGGCATCGTAAAACAACGCATAGCGGTCGTTGTAATTGGTCCCTCCATTTTCATTACCGATTTCCAGGGTTTTCAGGTTGAAAGGTGCGGGGTGGCCGTTGGCGGCGCGTTTTGCGCCCCAAGGGGTGGTGACATCGCCGTTGGCGTACTCGATGGCATCGAGCGCATCCTGGACGAACTCGCCCATTTGAGTTAGCGGGACGACGTCGCCATGGGAAATGCCGGCGTTGATGCAGAACAGAGGTGCGGCAGCGATGTCCTCGCAGTATTGGAGGTACTCATGGAAGCCGAGGCCATCGGTTGATGTGTAACCCCACAAATTCCAATGGCCGGGCCGCTCGCTGACGTCGCCAATTGACTTTTTCCAGCGGAATGCGTTGGCCAACAAATTTCCCTCGACGTAGCAACCGCCGGGAAAGCGCAGGAACGCGGGTTTCATGGCGGCCACGGCGGTGGCTAGATCCGGCCGCATGCCGTTGCTGTGGTTCTTGAAGGAGGCCTGCGGAAAGAGCGAGACGACATTCAGCCACACGGTCCCCGCCTGAGCGATGCTGATGACGAGCCGGGCATGGGGCGCGCTGGCGGTCGGAACCAGGGTAGCGCCGAACGCCTGCCACTGCACGCTGAGACCGCTGAAGGAAGTCTGCGCATAGACAGTGCCACCATCAGCACTTTCCAGTCGGGCCGTCAGCGGCCCTCTCAATCCACCATCGCTACATGCATGCAATTTCAAATCATAGGCAGCGCCGGCTTGCAGCGCAATGCCCCAATAGCCTGAGTTGGCCGCGCCGACGCTGCCGCCGGTGGCATTCACCGCAAGTTTGAGCGATGCGGGATGGCTTGCATTCAGCGGCTTGGAAGCGTCCAAGCTGATTTGCCCGGCGATACTCTCGGCTGCATTGAAATCACTTTGATATAGGATGCGTGAGTCCTGGCCGGTGACAACGATGTTTCTGAATTCGGCTTGAGTGTTCCAGGTGGATAGACCGATGCCGCCCGCAAGAACCGCCCCCGCAGTGAACGTCTGCGTCAGCACGTTGTCCAGATAACAACTCACCGTCGCTCCTTGGGTGACAATCCTGATGTCATACCATTGGTTGCTCGTCACTGAGCCGGATACTTTTGAGCCGGAGGTTTTCACGCCGTTGACGCATTGTTCGACGGCATGGGTGGTGTTGGTCCATCCGCCGAGGTTCCACCATAACCAATTGTTAGAATCCGCCATGTTGAACATGATCAGAAAACCTTCGCTGCCGCCCAGCTTGCGGGCTTGCAGCGTGAGTGTGTAGTTCGCCCAAGCGGCACTGCCGGGCAGCGCATAAGTGGCGCGGAAATCCTGGCCGTTAGAGCTCTGGTTGAGGGCTTTGGGGCTGACGCTTGCATCGACAGCCCAAGTGCCGCTGTTGCCTAGCCAGCCGGAGGTTCCCTGGGCAACGGTGCTCCAGAAATCGGGACTTGTGGCACCAGCGCACGAGCGATTGCGGATGAGTTCGCCGTAAAGACCGCCGTCGCCGGCGAGATTGATTTCTTCAAAGAACGCACCAAACAGCGATGGCGGAATCGCAGTGCCGGGCGTGGCGGCTTGGATCGTGAGGGTTCCCGTTTGTGCGGATAGTGCGGGGCTGGCGATAAATCCGAGCAGAATGAGCAAGCCGAATGCCCGCCTGAAGTGGCGGCGAAACGGCGCGGAATGGTGCGGGACTGGAACTATTGGGGCGGTCATTGGATTGTTTTCCGTCAGGGAGCAGAACATTGTCCCGCTGAATCCCGGATGCTGAGAAATTGTTTTTTGGGTGAAGGCAGTTGGTAAACCGGGTGGGTAGCGAAATGGGGGAGTATCATCGAGCATCCGATGATTGATCCTTTTCGCCCTGGAAATCTATCGCAAGGGGTTCATCGGCCCGCCTCAAGGGCATAAATCTAACAGGGTCAAGGTGGAGGATCGATAATTCCATTTCGCCGGTGAATTAGGTGATTTTCCAACCTCGCGCAAGCCGAATCTCCTAGCCGATGGGGTCGGTCCTCGCATGGTAACATGGTTCTTGACTCGATCAGATTTCCGGATAGGATTTGCGCATGGCAAGACCCTTGAGATTCGAGTATGCGGAGGCTGTCTATCATGTGATGGCCCGCGGTGACGGTGGTAAGGCTATATTTATCGCGAAGGACGACCACCTGTTGTTCCTGCACCGGTTGGGCGAGGTGTGCCGCAGCCGCGGCTGGCGCGTGCATGCCTGGGCCCTCATGCGCAACCACTTTCATCTACTGCTAGAAACGCCCGAGCCTAACCTCGTCTCCGGCATGCGTTTGTTGCTCGGTCCTTTCAGCCAAGCATGGAATCGGTTGCACAGCCGCCGCGGCCATGTGTTCCAAGGCCGCTATAAAGCCGTGCCGGTGGCCGGTACAGGCGCGGGCGACGCCTCACAATTCAAAGTCGTGGCCGATTACATCCACCTTAACCCCGCCCGCGCTGGGCTCGCCGGCGGCGAACACGGCAAACTCGTCGCCTATCCGTGGAGCAGCCTGCCTGCGTATCGCTCTAGCAAAGCTCCTCAATGGCTGGTTTTTGACCGCGTGCTGGCGGCGCACCAACTCGCCACAGACGCCCGGGGGCGGCGTGCGTATGTGGACTATCTTGAGGCCCGTGCGGCCGAGAATGGAGGGAAGTTCCCGCCGGAGGCGAGCGCTGCGCTGCGACGGGGTTGGTACTTGGGCGACGAGTCGTTCCGGGACCGCTTGCTGGCCTTGGTGGATAAAGGCAGCAAGGCGTTGCGGAAGAGTGGCAGCCATAGCGGAAATGCGGTGGCAGCACACGGCGAGCGGGAGGCTGAGCGGTTAGTCGCCGTCGGCTTGAGGGAGTTAGAGTTGTGCGATGTGAAGGGAAATCCGCTGCCCGCCCGTAAAGGTGATCCTCGCAAGGTGGCTCTGGCGACCCTGCTGCGTGCCCACACCTCGATCAGCAACCCGTGGATTGCGAAGCGGCTCGAAATGGGCCATGATCGATCAGTAAGTCGTCTGATCCGGCAGGGCGCAGACCACAACGAAGTAAGAAAATACCTTCGCCAACTCGAACAAATGTTACCATGCGAGGACTGACCCCATCGGTTTTTGAGCGCATGCAGAGTTTTTGTTGAGAACGACGGTAAACCGGTGTCAAGTTTGCGACATGAGCAAGCAACCCACTCGCAATGCGCCTCTGAAATTGTTGCAACCGTCCACACCATGAAATTCATCCTGGCGCGCAGCCTCTGCTACCTACTGCTGCTATCGACCCTCGCATCCGGCGAGGCGATGCTCCAGTATTTCAACACGAGTTGGGCCGAGATTGAGGGAAAAATCCCTGAACTCGCTGAGGCCGGCTACGATTCGCTCTGGTTGCCACCGCCCACCAAGGCGGGCGGGGGAGGCTCGGTCGGTTACGATTTATTTGATCCGTTTGATCTGGGAGGCAAGGACCAACGCGGCACGGTTTCCACATTTTACGGGACTCAGGCAGAATTGCTGGGCTTGATCGAAACGGCGCACCGGTTCGGGATTCGGATCTATCTGGACAACATCATGAACCACCGCGGGTTTGATGTGCCGGGATATAACGAATCGACGCCGATTGACCTGTATCCGGGGATGTTGCCGGAGGATTTCCATCTGCAAGTGACTCAGGACGGGTTTTATCGCAACTGGGGGGGGATAAATAATTACAACGACCAGTGGCAGGTGTGGAATTTGAGCACCTCGAATCTAGTGGATATCTCGCAGGAGCCCAACGGGGATTTTTTCAACGACAATTTCGGGCCTAATCAGGGCGACCGACACGCGAAGATCAAGTTTGTGCGCCATCCGAATAACCCGGAGTATTACTGTTACGCGCCCGACGGTAGTTATGTCGGATTTGGCCCGGGCAACGGGCTCACCGCGCAGATTTTGGCGCAGAATCCGGGTTATTATGCCGAGTATGTGGAGGATTACCTGAGCCGTGCCGCCCGCTGGGAGATGGACCTCACCAAGGCGGACGGGTTGCGGTTGGATGCGGTGAAACATGTGCGTGCAGACTTTTTTGGGGCGAGCTACGGAGGGGACAAGGATGCGAGCACTTACGGGTATCTCGGCCAGGTCCAGCATCAGTTCGACCTGTCGCGTGGGTTTGTGAATACCAACCTGCGAGCCACGCTTTTCGATACCGAAGTGCCGCGGACCAATGCGATGCTTTTCGGCGAACATCTCGGCGGCACCCCCCAGCAACCGTATATCGACTCGGGGATGCGGCTGCTAGATAATAACCTGCAGAGCGCGTTGATTGACAATCTATCGTTCGGTCCGCTCACCGGGATGGACCAACCCGGTGGCGGCGGCCTTCCCGGCGGTCCTGGCATCTCAGTGGGATTCGCACAGAGCGCGGATAATGGCTACATGCCCAAGCGCGGGTTGGCACATGCGTTCTTGCTCACTCGCGCCGGGCTGCCAGTGGTTTATACCGACGGCAACCATCACGCGGGGATTATGGGCGAAATCGGCAAAGCGTTTCCGGCTATATCTAACACAAATTTCCTTGGCCAGTTCAATGACGCCGCATTGCCTAACTTGCTCTCCATTCACAACCAGTTCGCACGTGGCGAGCAAATTCCCAAATGGAGTGATAGCAGCGTCTGCGCCTACGAACGGCGGGACAAGCGCGAGAACGGATCGATGAGCGCCGCCGACGCGACTACGATGCTTTTCATGATGAATTGCAACGGGGCGAGTGGCCAGCAGCGCAACATTGCCACCAGTTTCCCGGCGGGTGCCTACCTCTGGCAGTATGCCACCGGCACCACCGACAGTGGCGACGCAATGACCGGGTTTTATACCACGGTTCCTAGCAATCAAAGCATGGGCGGAGTCACCATTCCAAAGGACGGCTACTTTGTGTTTTCATGGCGCACGCCCGAGCCATCGGATTTGTGGAGCCATAACGGCGGCCAGCCCATCACCATTCTGCAAAATGGTGCAAGCCCGGCGACGCTGACCTATTTGCGCATGGATGGGCCGGACGGTGACAAGAACTACAATCCCAATGGCGTCGCGGCTGCGGTGGCCGGAAGCTTTGCCTATCCATGTAGCGTGCCCCGCATCACCGATGGCTCAAACCTCGCGTTCATCGCCCGTGCCGATGCCTCGGCGGAAAATATATTGCTGGAGCTTGATGGCGGCGTGGACGTCAATTCGCAGATGGGCATCGGGCCGCTCACCGGCGACCTTCGTGATAACAAGCCAGGGGCGGCGACAGACGTGTTTCTCGGCTACGAGCAGATGCAGTTTGCCTCCCGCCAATACGGCGAAAAATTCGCGAATATCGACACATCCCAGAATATATTCGGTTCGTCGGGTGCCGGTATCTATCACGCCGGCGGAAGTTATACCGGTGGCAGCGCCGGAACTAACACATACGACACGGAAAGCGGCCACGTTGCGGCATTTCTCTATCATAATCCGAGCAGTACCACCGACTTGGGTGCTAGCCAGTACAGCGACAACGGCAACACCGTGACGGTTTGGGCCAAAACCAATTCAGTGGGCGGCGGCTATCGTATGTGGTTTTATTACACCACCGACGCCAGTTTTCCAGAGGGCGCTGGGGGCGTGGGCATCGGCACGACCCGCAGCACGGAACTGCACTGGGACCACAACGAGGGCAGTGACGATTGGTGGAAAGTCTCGCTCACCAAGCCGACGGGCAACCTGATCTACAAGCTCGGCGTCTATCAGGATAGCTCGGGCAGCCAGCCCGCCGCGAGTATTTTCCCAGCCAACGCCGATGCGGTGTACCGAAAAAAACACGGAATGACGACGTTCCAGATCACCCATTTTAACGCCGCTACCAAAACCCTTTATCCGCACAACGACTATGGTGCCACCCAGGCCGGCTTGAGCCAGGGTTTCCACGTGCTGCGTGCCCGCCAGTTCCTAGACCGCGCCGGGCGGGCTGCGATATATAGCACAGTCACCCAGACATTTTATTACGACACCCAACTGCCGCAGGGTGAAATTATCTGGCCGCAGCACGACGGAGACACCGTGAGCGGCTCGCAGTATGGGGTGGTCGTCCGCACCGACCCGAGCGTGACGGAAGTCTGGTATCATATCGACGACAGCGATGCCTCTAACGACGACGTCAACACCGGCTCGCAAGGTGGCAATGGCGCGGGTTTCGAGCCTTACATCGATGCTAACGGAAACCGCCAGTATGATCCAGGCGAGGTCTTTACCGACCTGAATGGCAATGGTGTCTGGGATAACCCCATCACCGCCACCTGGGTCAAGGCCACTGCCGTCACCCAGTCACCGGGAATCACCGCCTCCAATGCCGCGCTCACCAAGGAATGGCGTTGCAACTACAACAACATCCCCGCCAGCGGCAGCGCCACGATCCGACTGCGTCTGCGCAAGCTCTCGTCCGGCACATACAACGACTTCGGACTATCAGACGTCGCCGGGCATTTCACAACCCTCACCCGCACCGTCAGTACGCGGGGGCCGCAGTACCGGATGTTCATGGCCTATCCGCAGAACGACGGTGACACGGTCGGGCCGGGCTACGTGATGAAGGTATATTACAGCCCGGACATCGCCACTGGCGTGTCCACCTCCGATCTCATCAAGCGTTTCGTCATTCGCATATCTAGCAGCGAATCCGCGTCGTCGGCCAATCCGTTCATTCAGCCGCAGAGTGCGTACTCGCTCGGCCAGGAGGGCGGCTACGGCGTGCTGGCCTATACGCTGCCCAATCTCTATAACGGCCAGCCCGGGTTTTTGCACACCCTAGCGGTGGATTACACGCCGCCGAGCGGCGGGGTCCCGCTGGCTGCGACCCGCTTGGTCAAGGCTTGGCCGATAGCCGTGATCAAGGACAATATTGTCAATCCACCGCAATTCAATGCGGACGGAAGCGCCTATCAGATCATCTTGCCCGACGTGGCCACCCCGTCGGCCGCACAGCGCAGCATCCCGATCAGCGTGGAAACCGATCTCGAGGCGACAGCGGTGGCTATCCACTTCACTACCGGCACGGTTAACGGCGGCGACATCGTGGCGGCTGCCGGTAATCCGATTGTCACGGATACCACCAAGGTCTGGAATTTTGCCTGGACCAACGTCGCAGTGGGCGACTATCAATTCAGCTCCACGGTCACCACAGCCAGCGGCAGCGCGACCGCTAACCGCAGCGTCAGTGTGATTTACCGGCAGGGGGTCGCGGCGACCAGCGGGCGCATCGACAATGATGACGACGGACTATCTGATTTCATTGAAACGACGGTCATCCCGTTGCCGACGACCCAATCGGAGTCATGGACCAACGATCAGGTCCACCTTGCGATGATCTCTGGAAAGACCAACGCGCTGAGTCCAGACTCGGATGGCGACGGCCTGTCCGATGGCCTAGAACTCGGCTGGGCTAGCGCCGTGACCGATACGAACATCGCCACCGATACCAATGGGGACGGCACCCCCAACTTCCAGCCCGACCTCGATCCGCCGGTTTACAACACCACTGACATGGCTAGCGCGCCGGGCGATTATAGCTATTTCAATCCCTGGTCCTACAACCCCAACAACTCCCGCACAGATCAGATAGCCGGCAGTGTCACCAACCCGAACAAACCAGACACCGATGACGACGGCTTGTCCGACGGGGTGGAGGATCGCAGCTATCTCGTCACGACTGGCACGGGCGGGGTGACGAACTATCAGGTCGTTCACAATGGCCGGGTGGACATCGGGGTGCCCGACGCTGGCGGGATCGTGCAAGTCATCGCCCATCCGCCGACGCTCTATAACACATCGCGGGTGGACCGCGCCAAGGTGCTGGCCCGCTCGCCCAACGCAGTCTGGCTCGAAACCGACCCAAATAGCCCAGACACCACCGGCTGCGCCATGACCGACGGCGCTAAGGACGCTAACCACAACGGTATCGTCGATCTCGCCATCATCGACCGCAACCAAACCGATAGCGCGGGCAATTTCGTCGTACTCGAAACCTTCTCCCGCTTCACGCAGTCCGTCACCGTGCCGCGCCAGGGGACGAATGTTACCTTTCGCTACGCCGATTTCTGTTATCCTTATCTCGAAGTCAGCGGCTCCTCGGCAGGGACGACTTTCACCTCCACTGCTCTCGACAAGAATCGTCTGGCTGCCGCCTTCCGCCCCACTGGCAATGTCCGCAGCGACGGGCTGGATATCACATGGCTGGAAACCGACCCGCGACTCCAGAGTACTAGCGGCGATGGCCTGCCCGACGGTTGGAAGGTGCGCTTCGGTCTTGATCCATGGGACGACGGGGTGATCGGTCATTACAACCTGCACACCGGTAAGATCATCACCAACACCGATAATGGACCTAACGGATCGCCCGCTGGCGACGGTATTAATAATCTAACCAAATTTTTAAATGGGATGGACCCGCATGTCTCGGGACAACCCACGCTGCCGCCGCCCGGAACGATCCAGATAGGACCAGGAGTGGCGACCACGGTGGGCGCGGTGACGAACAACCATCATTTCACTGATTGGAGTGCCGACGATTTGATCGCGCTGGATTACTATGACGGCGACGGCCCGAACTACAATGGGTCGGATGTTTACCACGCCTACGATGGTTGGGACACGTCGCGTGATATGGTGGCGTTTTACGCCCGCGACGGCGGGGCAACGAGTGTTGGCGGCGACGGGAAATTTTATTTTCGGGTGGACATGAATGATCTAAAGGCGTTGGCCGAGCAGGGCAACCTGGATATCTATGTGGCTATTAATTTTGGCAACCCGGGCACCGGTGAATATAACCTGCCCGATCAGGTGGACACCGGTACCGCCATGCGCTGGCAAGCGGTGGTCGCCTGCTATCAGTCAGACAACGGGCACATCTATCTGTGGGATAAGACGCGTACAGGTGCCGGTGCCCACTCGACGGCTATTGGTCAGGATTTGTCGTCGTTCAATGTGACCGTACGCGACCAGAATACTGCCAATGGATTCGGCAAGGCCTATTTCAACTCCGACCTCGACGCGGTCGAGTTTTCCATCAGCCGCCAGGCGCTGCTCGATGCGGGTTGGGGGGGCGACGCCACGACCTTGAACTATCAGGTTTACACCACCAAGGACGGCACCCAGAACAGTCCGACGGGGGCAGGGGACCTAGGCGGTCGCTCGGACATTCGCGATGCAATCCGCAACGATTGGATCGCCTCGGATTACTGGCAGGACCAAGTGAATATCTCCGGCGCTAAGAGTGTGCTCTATGCCTGGGTCGGGCTCAGCGGCGATAACGACCGCGGCAAACGCATCAAGGTAATGTCAATCATCCATGGAAATCAGGCGATCCAGCCGGGCAGCACGATCCAGAACCTCATCAACACCGGCAGCGGCGCGGGATACTACCGGCCGCTGGATGTCCATCAGGCCTATCAGGTCCCGCTCACCTTGCACATCACGCCAACGCTGGCCTCGGCGATCCAATGGGCGGCGGCAGATCCTGCGTCCGGCCACGCGTGGCGCGACGGCCCGGCGCTCAACGCACGCATCGCCAGTCTTATCGGCGACGGCACTATCGATTTGTTAGGTAGTACATTTTCGGATCATATTCTGTCGTATTTCAGCAAGGCGTTCAACCGCGACAACGTGGCGCTAGCCACTGAGTTTTTAACAATCATCTACGGCCACGCGCCTTCCGGCAATGTCTTCTGGACGCCCGAGCGCGTTTCGGATAGCGGGGTGCTCGACAAGGTGCATGACCTCGGCTACGGCTTCACCTTCATCGACCAAATGCGCCATGTCTTGAAATGGTTTGGCCGCGCCTCCGCCCTCGGTAGTGATGGCTACCGCCTCAATCGCATCAACGGCACCACCTGTTTGGTTATCAACGACGGGCTGGGTGCCTATCTGCTCCAAAATAATGACCATGGCCTGCCGCTGGTGCTGCGCGAGCTGCTACAACACAAGGCACGCAGCGGCCCGAACGACCAGGTCGTGGTGCTGGTCAATAACTGGGAGGATTTTACTAATAAAGATGCAGCCGATGCTTATGATCTCAATATTGCGTGGCTGGCCAGTCATCCGTGGATCGAACTTGTGACGGCCGACCAGATAGCTACTGGGCAGATTGACACCGCCGTGCCGCCCACTCCTGGCACGCCCGTCGGCTTTGGTGTGGTGCAGCGCGGCACCGGCTTGGTGTTGGCGCAGGTTTCCAAGGATTGGATAGACCATGCCACCGAGCAGAGTTATGACCACTGGTATATCGGCTCGGCACTTGAGGAAGGTTTGTCTAGCAAAGTGTTTGATATCCGGGCCGGCGCGGCGCTGCCGGCTGCCTATGGACAGATAGGCTCGGGCAGCGGCTTGGCCGATAGCACCTGGAACAGCGTGGCTGGCATCAGCGGGCCGTATGGTTCGCTCGCCAAACTGGCGCGCGGCACGGTGCATGCCTCGGTATTCGAAACGGCATTTCACAACCAGGCGGCTAACGACCTGAGCAAATTTAGCAGTGGTGCCTATATCAACCCGGACACTACATTTCAGAACATGGCAGCCTTTGCCAAATTTGCGCAGGCTCAAACGCGCAGCGCCGCAATTTACAGCCGGGTAAACGCCTGGGCGGCGGCGGCGGCCACCGGCAGTTACACCATCACGGCAGTGGCCGAGGCGGCGGATGTGGATCAGGACGGCGAGCCGGAATACCTGTTGTTCAACGACCGGGTGTTCGCCCTGTTTGAGTGCCTTGGCGGGCGGATGACGCATGCCTGGGTGCGCGACATCCTCAGCGGCGAGGTGTTCCAAACTGTCGGCAATCCGCTCGGATATGCCGGCTCCGAAACCGAGGAGGAGGGCAACGTCCATCTCTCGACAAGCACCGGCCAACCTGCGTTGCGAACCAGCGGATTCAAGGACTGGTTCGCTCAGACCGGCGGCGCGGGTGTCGGAACCAATGGCTATGTGAACAACGTGTATGCGGTCACCCCGGCGGCGGGCGGCACCGGTTGGACGTTTGCCAGCAGCGACAGCAAGATTACCAAGACGATCACGTTGGCACCGCGTTCCAGCAGGTTGGCCGCGCGCTATGACCTCGGTGCCGGTGTGAACACGGTTTATGTCCGACATGGTATGTCTCCAAATTTGTACGATCTGCTAGTCAGTGGCCAGGCGAACCTCTCCAGCGTTCATGATACGACCCACGGCGAGGTTAGCGTCATCAATCGCACCCCGCAGCAGCGGACCGTCCGCTCGTTCATCAAATACGGCGAAGGATACACGGCACTCTATAACAACTTCGCCGTTGATCGCGACCCCAATTCCGGCTTTGACACGCTCAACATGCGCAATCAGGCGCAGACAGAACAAATCGAAGTTGCCGTCACCAACGGGCAGACGTTCGCGATTGCGTTTGAAACCGGGCCTAGCGTATCGATTTCCACCGCCGCCGACGCAATCCCCGACTGGTGGAAACAACAATACGCTCTCAGCATCACTGACCCAACCGTGGCCAACCAACCCGCCGCCTCGGGCGATGGCATGACCAACGGCCAAAAATACGTGTTAGGCCTGGATCCCACCGTGATCCACCCCATGGGCGTGACAGTGACCGTCGGCAAGGACGCGCAGGGGCGGTTTTCCCTCCAGTTTTCCACCCTGATTGACCGGATTTATCAGATATACTTTGCCGGCGACCTCGCCGGGCCTTGGACAAGCGCGGGAGCCGCCCTGTCTGGCACCGGGGGCGTCGTCAGTTGGACTGACGATGGCACTGCAACTGGTACGCCGCCAACCAGCAGCGACCGGCGTTTTTACAGGGTGAGTATCCAGTATCCGCCGGGGCAATAGATGGCTAACACAAAACCCACATGAAACGGATTTTTTTCCTGTATATCTGTCTAAGCACCGCCTTGTTAGCCTCGCCTGGCAATGCATGGCATTTGCCGTCGCTGAGCGAATCGCAGATTTCCAAGACGATGCGTGATCCGGTCTATGAGATCACTGCGGCGGATGCCACGATTTACCAGGGCGTGTGGCTTGGCGGCGGCGACAATCAAACCGGTGGCACGGTCTATTACCGCATGACGCCGCGCGGCGGCACCGCCAGCGCTTGGACGCCGGTCGCGCTGGGCTGGAGTTCCAACGTCAGTGCGAACCAGTATTGGAAAGCCGTGATTCCGACCACCACCATCGCCGCTACTGACGTGGTTGAGTATTATATCAAAGTGACCTACAGCGGGGGCAGCCCGGAAACCACCTATCTGTTCGGTTCGGACGAGGCCACGCACACCACCACAAGCGAAGCCAGCGCCCAGGCCGCGCCGTTCTCTATCCGCAATCGTCCCGGTTGGGTGTTCCATGCTAACAACCGGACCGTCGCCGGTAACGATTTGCAGGTCCGGCTCAAAACCGGCTACATCGGCAGCAGCGGCGCACTTAACACTCGTTGGGCCACTGCAGGTGCGCTATACTATCGGCTGGACCCTACCGGCACCGACGCCACCTCGCCCGGCGGCGCACTGGGGGTGGCGGATGCCGGTAGCACTGCCATAGCGCTTCAATTCGATGGTGTGGAAGGCGACACCAGCGGCAACGGCAATGCGGCATGGTGGCGTGGAACGATCAGCAACGCGCTGGCGGGATTGCCACTTGGAGGCAAAGTGCGCTACAAGATCGGGCTGTGGAATCCCGCCACCAACGATGAGAAATTTGCCGATCACCAGGCGGGAACGGACAACGCGTTGTTTGTCTATCAGAATGGAACGATCGGCGACCCGGTGCTCACCGTCAACGGTCAGAACGGCAATTACACCACCACTCATGTATTTGTGGATGAGATGGCCGGCGATGCGCTGCCGTTGGCTGTGACGTTTGCGCCTGGTCAGGCCAACGTGACTTCTGTGGAGTTGTTCACTAATCTGAACCGCCGTGACCTCGCCGAGTTGGATGCCAATGGCGACGGTATTGAGGACGGAATCCTGCCGCCGGATGGCAACATGGTTGTCGTTGGAGATAACAATTACTTCACTGCCTATACCATGAGTGCTGCGGGTGGCGGCAGTTATTCCCTCACCCTGAATGCGCAGAAAACCGGTGCCTACCGGTTGACTGCCCGGTGGAAGGTCCAGGGGGATCCGGCGTGGCGCTGGTACACCACGTCCGGGCGGCGCGATCACGCCATCGTTGTATCCCCGGTGGATGCCCGCAACATCAGCTTGTATGAACTGAACGTGCTCACCGTCGAGTCGAGCGATAACACGCCCGCAGATTCCAGCGATGATTTCGCGAACCGAAGCACGTTCGAGGATTTATACAATGCGCCTAACGCGCCGCACAACGCCAGCAATCGTTGGGATTTGGACTATTTGAAAAACCTGGGGTGCAACTGGTTGTGGTTCCAGCCGATCCATCCGATCGGGATTGAGGGCGAGACCGATTATCCAGGCAGTCCCTATGCCGTGAAAAACTTTTTTGAAGTCAATCCTCTGATGTCAGTGGGCAACACCCGCGAGGCTGCCATGCTGGCATTTCAGGGTTTGGTTAGTGCGGCGTATAACAAAGGCGTCAAAGTGATGCTCGATGCGCCCTTCAACCACACCGCGCCAGACGCGGAAATCTCGAGCGTTGGCGTGCCGTTGTTCGGGGGGGCGGCCACCTCAGAGATACGCAATATCGAAGCTAGGTTCTATTCGCAGGCCGGCAACTACGGTGCCCGGGCATCCTCGGCGACAATGGCAACTTCACTCATGAGGGCGATTTTTTTGATTTTAACGGTCCTAACTTCGATGGCGTGACCCGCAATGTCTGGAAATATTTCGCCGCGTATCCGCTGTATTGGCTAGACAAAACCGGGGTACCGGAGGGGGCCAACGGGGCGACTCAGACCGCACATGGCATCAGCGGCTTGCGTGCCGACTTTGGTCAGGGATTGCCGCCGCAACTCTGGGAATATATCATCAACAAGACCCGAACCCGCAAATGGAACTTCGTGTTTATGTCCGAATCACTCGATGGCGGCGCGGTGACATACCGATCTAACAGGCACTTCGATATACTCAACGAGAACATCGTTTTTCCGTTAGCCAGCGCCAGCGCTCCGGCCGATTATCGATCTATCTTCGAGACTCGGCGCAATGTCTATGGCCAAGGGCTGGTCCTGCTCAATAACATGTCGCACGATGAGGAAAGCTATACCGATCCCTTCCAGGCGCTGGTTCGCTATGCGGTGGTGAACACCGTGGACGGCGCGCCGTTGGTGTTCTCGGGGCAGGAGTTGGGGATTTCCCGGATGTTTGGCTATCAGAAATATGAAACTAATTTCGGCAAGCAAATTGCCCAGTTCAAACAGTTCAACTCGATGATGCCCGCTTGGACTGATACCAACTACGGCAACGACCAACTCTACCCGGTGTACGCAGGTATTGGCCAGGCCCGACAGTTCAGCCGGGCACTGCGCTCTTCTAACCGCTACTTCCTCGATCAGGTGGCTGGCGGAACCCACGGCAAGATCTATGCCACCGCAAAATTTGAAACCCTCAATGCGTCACCCTCCGCGGCGGACGTGGTCTTTGCCTTTTCGAACACCGATCGCGACTGGTCCGGCTCGGGCACTTTCAATGTCAATCAGGACATCGATAACAATGGCGTCAATGACTACGGAATCAAGCCAGGCCGTTACTACAACGTGCGCAACATAGCAGCCTACACCGCGATGCGCGCCAATCGCCGCGATATCTGGCAATGGCGGGTGGCCCCCTACGCGGAATCGGATGTGCCGGCAGCGCGCCTAGGCTCTGATATTTTGGCCAATGGTATCTATGTGGCCATGAACCGTGTGCCGCAGACCGACGCTGCATGGACCACAGCGCCGTATGAAGCCCAGTATCTGAAACTCTACGATGTCACCCCGCCTCCCGCTCCGGCCGCCCCGGCCAATCCCTCGCTGCACGCATACGTCATCGGCCACGACGTGACGTTCTCCTGGTCCCCGGCCAGTGACCCTGAAGGCGGCGTGAGTGGCTATTACCTTCAGCTAGGCTCCTCCCCGGGCGGCTCGGATTTGTTTGACGGCGGAGTGGCGGCCATCAGCAAGTCCGTCACGGTGGCCTATGGCACGGTGGTCTATGCGCATGTCCAGCAGATCAACAACGCCGGTATCTACGGTACCTACAGTCCCGTTTCTGCGGCGGTGGTCGCGCTGGATCCCGCCGCCGACGCCGATGGCGACGGCCAGTCGAACGCCGCAGAGGATGTGGCGGGCACCGATCCGCTGGTCAGTACGTCCACGTTTAAGACAACCGGCATTGCCACCGTCGGCAACGATATGGTGATCTCGGCGACCACGGTAGTAGGCAAGACCTATCAACTCGAAACTAGTATCACCTTGCAGCCACCATGGAGTCCGCTCGGTGCCCCGGTCAGCGCTATTGCCCCGACGACCTCCTTCACCCATTCGGGCGGGGCCATTGGTGGTAAACGGTTTTACCGCGTGCGGGTGCTGCCGTGAGACGGTGTCTAGGAAAAACTTTCCGGATTTTTTTTCGTGATTGATTAAACCGAGGGGCTGAGTTACACATTTGGAACGTGAAGCGTCTCACTGATTTTTCGTTTTTGCCTGTTTGGCGGGGTGGCCCCACAAGATAGGCGTGACGGTCGGTGTCTGACTTCTCCCGTCCCAACTCAACGATTCCATGAAACCCGATCTTGCCTTATGGCTTGTCTGCGCCTCGCTGGCCAGCACCACGACCCCTCGCGCCGCCATCATCGTGGATGGCACACGCAATCCCGGCAGTGAAACCGAATATACCCAGCTCGTGGTGCAAGCGCAGACGAGCCATTGGGGAGCCAACAATGTCCTAGCCAATATCTATGCCGCCCAGACAGGCAAATTGCTCAACCTCTTTGTCGCCGGGCGGGCCGACGGCAATGCCATTATGGTTTTCATAGATTCCAAGCCCGGGGCCGGGGTTGCCAGCATCACCAACGATCTCATTCGTACCGGTGGCTTTGAAAGTGACCTCAATCATCTCGCCCCGGATGTCGGCACCGGCATGACCTTCGAAGACGGCTTCCAGCCAGACTGCGCGATCCGCATCTACGGCTCTGGCTCGGAAGCCTATGCCAGCCTCTATGACCTCAATCGTCGAATCCACGTCGATCTGGGACGGGTGGACAATGCCACTGCCTCCCATGGCGCGGTGGCCCAACTCCGTGCAACTTGGACGAGTGTCGGCTCCGATAGCAGTACCTATGCTGCCGCAGTGGACGGTGTGGAAATGGCGCTCAACATGGCGTTGCTTGGAGTGCCGGAAGGCGCGCAGGACGTGAAAATTTTGGCGTTGCTAGTCAACGGTGACTCGACCTACGGATCTAACCAGGCCCTTGCCTCGCTCGCAACCAGCGGCGACATGGCCGGCGGGGTTCGTTCTTTTAATTTCCAAAGTGAGGCCGGCACCCAGACTCTTACCATTCCAGTCAACCGTCCAGCCTTGGTGGCTGGCGAGGACGAGGACGGCGATGGCCTGACTAACAGCGAAGACCCATTTCCGCTGGATCCGACGCGCGACATCACGTTCAGCGTCAACATGAAGGTGCAGGCCGGCAAGGGTCAGTTCGTCCCGCCCAGCACGGTGACGGTGCAATTTTTCACGGGTTCGCAACCGGGACTCAGCACGTTGACGCTGACGGATCCGGCTTCCAACCTGATTTACACCGGGACGCTCAGCAACGTGAAGGGCTTTGCCGGGGATTCGTTCGGCACATACAAGTTCACCTCCAGCGATTCGCACATGCCTAACAGTGGCTATGAATACGGCTACGACCGCACGTTCAGTCTCGGTGCCTCCGGATCCACTCAAACTCTCCCCACGGTGTTTTTCAGCGACGAGGCAACATTGACATACGCGGCTTGGAGCGCGGCCCACGGTGGGGGCTTGGCGGCAGATCAGGACGCTAACGGCGATGGTGTTCCCAACGGTGTGGAATACTTCATGGGCCATATAGGTTCCTCGTTCACCGCCAATCCGTCACTGGTTGCCGGAGTCGTCGCGTGGCCGCGCAGTTCCTTGGCCACCGGCGTCTCGTTCCAGGTGTTGACATCCCTTAACCTGACTACTTGGGATGACGACACCCTCAGCGCGGATACCAGTGATCCGGCATTTGTGAAATATGCAGTGCCGCCAGGCGCCCCGAAGCGCTTTGTCAGGCTCGCTGTTTCGGTGCCGTGATCCACTTTTGGATAAACCCAATTGCATTTTCCAGCATTTGCTAGGTTAGCAGTCCATGTCAACGCCATCGTCAGATAATCCGGGCTCCGAGGAATTCGTCCGGGAATTGACCAATCACCAGACGGCAATGCTGGCTTATATCCGTTCGCTGGCACCTGGGGGAGGCGGGGCTCGTGACTTGCTCCAAGAGGTCAACATCACCTTGTGGCAGAAGCGGGAGGTGTTTGAAATTGGCACCAATTTCAAGGCTTGGGCCTTTCAAACGATCCGCTATCACCTGATCAATCACCGTCGGCGCTTGGCTGCGCATGGCTGGTTGGTGTTTGACGATGACCTGCTGGAGCGGATGTCGCCGGATATCGAGGCGGTTCCCGAGGAACTCGAAGAGCGCCACCTGGCTTTGCGGCGCTGCCTGCTGCGCCTCCGCCCTCAAGACCGCGAGTTGCTCCACCACCGCTATGCCACAGACTCCACGCTGAGTGTCTATGCCGCCGCCACCCGGCGCAGTGCCGGCACCCTCAAAGCGATCCTTTTTAATTTGCGTGCTGCCTTGCGGCGCTGCATCGAACGCCAACTGCACGAGAAAACCTTGTTAGGATGATGATCAAGAACGACCACCAACTGATCCAGCAGGTGCTGGATGGATCTATTAGCCATGAAGGGTTTCAGTCGTTTCAACTGCGACTGCGGCGGGAACCCGAACTGGTGGCACTTTACCGCCAGTATGCGTTGCTCCATCATGTCCTGTGCGAGGAGTTTGAGGGCATGCGCCTGGCTAGCAAGCCCGCAGCGCCAGTCCGGCGTGGCTTGGCGTTGACTCGGCGAGGCTTGGCGTGGGTGGCGGCCGGGTTAGCGACAGCGGCGGTGATTTGCCTGCTGGCATCGCTGGTGTGGCGGGGGCCAACGAGTCGTCCACAGTTGGCAGCGGCTCCGATGGCTACAGCTACTTTTTCAGAGGACGCTGTGTGGCGGATCGAAGGAGAGCAGCATGCATTCGGTCTGACTGCGCGCCTCAGTCAAGGGGCGCTCATCCGCCTTCAACATGGGCAGGCTCGCCTCACGCTCAGTTCCGGCGCGGTGGCAGTGATTGATGGCAGCGCTGAACTCGAGTTTGTGTCCGATGAAAAACTCCACCTCGGTCATGGCCGCGGGCGCTTTCGCATTGAAACTCCGGGCGCAAAATTAGCGGTCGCCACCGCCTCGGTGACGGTGGTGGATTTGGGTACGGAATTTGGCATAGCGAGCCATCCGGGATGTCCCGATGAAGTTCATGTGTTCGAGGGGCATGTGGAGTTGCAGTTGCCTTCATGCGACGAGCACCCGGTGCTCGCCGCGGGTTCGGCTACCCGGGTATTAGCTAGCGGTGCCATCGAACGCATACCAATTGCCATGGCGCGCTTCCCACAAGAGGCCCCTCGTTTCGCAAAAATCCTTGAGGACCGCTTTGATGCGCCCGAGGTCGCGGCCGCAGGCCTCGACCAACGCTACCCCCTCCAAGGACGCGGGATTTGGCGCGTGGCCCACGGCAAGCCCATGATCCAGGGCGGACGACTGGAGGGCGGGGGCTTTGAGGCATTTGTCAAATTGCCGGATAAGTCCCTCAGCGCGAATCACCCGATTCTCCTGGCAACCTTGGAAACCAGCGAGCCGCTGCACGGCAAATTCCATACCGATGGCTGGGCCGGGATGAGTTTCTACCGGGACGGGCAGGAATTGTTGTTTTTCGGCGATAGCTATGGGCCCGAACAGACTTGGTCCATCGACGTGAAACAGGGATTGCCCATCGTATTGCCCAAGATTCCCGTGATTGGCCCTCAAACCGTCACCTTGTGCTACAATCGCAACACAGGTGCCGCCAGTTTGCATGAGGGGTCTATGCCCTTGGGTCCCCCATTTTGCACCGGAAAGCTCCCCTGCGGCCTCGATTTCGACGAAATCCGCATCGGCGCATCCTCCGAGGCCTCGCTCGCACTCAGATCACTCACCGTTCGCAACGGCGAATCCACCGAAGATGAAAAATGAAAATTTTTTCTAAACCGCCCGTCCATTCCGCGCATTTATGGTTGTATCTGCTGACCTCAATTCAAGCAAAAATCTGAAAAATGGCGTTGACAGTGGTCCTCAGTTTTCTCAATTTCATCCTGCATACAAGCTAATCCTCTGATTACAACCTACGTCACCTCCGAACCATGAAACTCAAATCATTCTTCTTGCTAGCTTTGTTTGGCGGCCTCGCCACCACCCACGCCGCAACCGCCTTTTTCGACGGATTGTATTTTGTGACCTCTTTCAACGGCGGCGCCAACGTGTATAACCAAGTGACATCGGGAACGACTCCCGGTACGGGTGCTGCTGCGGGCTACAATTTAGCACCCGATGGCACCAATCCGCAGTTCGGGTCTTTTGGCACCATCAATCTGACCGATGTCTTGATTCTCAAGGGCTTCCAGTACAAAACTTGGAACGACAACTCTTCCAATGTCACGTATGCGAACTTATACTACCGGATTTTTCAAACCGGCTCGCCGAGCGGATCATTTACCCAAATCCAGACCAATACGCCGATCTCTATTTCCGGCAATAACAAGACCTGGGAGGTGACCAGCGGGACGACCAACCTATTGTCCGGGCTGACCACCGGCAATTACACCATCGAGCTCTACACGGAGTCTTACACCAACGGCAACAACACCGCCGGCAATATCTTCGGATTCTCTTCTAACCCAACCGCCAATTTCACCGTTGTCCCGGAACCTGCAAGCGCCGCTCTTGGACTTCTCAGCATGTCCCTGTTGCTGCGCCGCCGCCGCTGAGGATTCGCCTGATTGCTGCGGTAGTTACTACTTCGAGATTAAATCAACATGTTAAGGAATCATACAGAGTCCACTCGCAACCCGATGATGTTCTGCCCCAGAAGAAAGGAGGCCAGTTGTCTAGGTCTGGCATTTCTCGTATTTGCCTTGGCTTGCGCGTATTTGACCCTGCGGAATGGAACCATTACAACGGTCGTATCTTCAAGCGCAGCATTTATCCTTTTCGTGTTTTTCTTTGAACCGGCACTGATGAATCAGACCATCGAGATCGGCAATGATTTTATCATCGTTCGAACGTTCCGCCGTGTCGTGAAGCTGAAGACTGAGCATCTGGTTGAAGTGGTCAAACGTCGCAACGGCAGCTTGGCCTACAGGTTTCACGCGGGTGGTTTCCTGCATTACCAAGTATCACCCCTCGGATATTACCACGCGGAAATCCTTCAAAAGCATTTTGATTCTATCTTTGATTTGAACAGACTCGGAATCAGCATCCACGAATCCGGTAAACACCGGAAAATGTGTGCTTGATCAAACTCAGGAGCTGGTAAACCAGCGCCTAGCGAGGTGGTGCCTCAGACCCAAGTGAGTCAGAAGGACTCCATTCCGGTATCCGACTGACTGGACTAGCTCCCCCCGATGACCCGTTCGTCAAAAACGATGTTGTTTACTGAATCTTCTGATGGCTAACGAGTGACATTGAGACGATAGAAATGGAGTGTGTGGCCGACGGGCACGCTTCGGTGGAGCGCAGTTGTTGGACCGTTCCGGGGGTGCCTTCGTTAGGCGAGCAGCGCCAACCGCCGGCCAGCGTGGCATTCATACCGGTGGCCAGGCCGAGCACCATTTTGGCGGTGGTCACGGTGCCGCTTCCGTTTGCTAGATATCCACTGGTGGCGGTGGTTTGATTGTAGGTGCCGATGTTCATGGCATTCCACGCGCCGAGTTGGCCGGAGTACTGGTTACCGGCGGCATTGTTCATGGTGGTGCCGGTCAGGAGGGTGTCGCCGGAGCAGGGTGCGGTGTGGCCGGAGCCATCGCCGCCGCTGCCACCCACCACAAAGTCCACGCTGATGAGTTCAGCGTTGCCCGCCGTGGATGGCGCGAATCATCGGGGTCACATATAGATATTGTAGGGATCCGGATCGGTGGGGTTGATCTGGAAGCCGCCAATTTCATAGAAACTCACCGACGGGCGATCTACCGGTTCGCCGCGCAGGGTTGCCATTAAGCGTTCACGTCGTGTCATGGTTTTTTTGTTGAGCGTTGTGCCGCTCACGGGATTTCCGATAGATTTCGAACCCTCGGGGTGCCGGTGAGCGGATCGGGGTGGACCAGCACAAACGAGCGCGCCAGCGGGTCGAGCGGCCAATAGGTGGAGTTGAAGGGGATCCACTCGCCTGCGGCCTGGCTGAGCATTTCGACCTCGACACGGCGGTCTTTGGGAGCGGGTTGAGGGGGGTGCAACACCACTGAGCGGCCGGGCTTAAGGTTCGAATGTTCCGCACCGAAGCGCACGGCGATTTCGTTAGCGGTTGCATTGAGCAAAAAGCGGTCGCCGGGGCCGATTTTGGCGCTGGCGTCGGGTATGGGCAGGATGGAGCAGGTGCCATCGGATTTCGGCAGGATCAACAGCAGGTAACGGCCACCCTCGGTATCGGGCAGGATGAATTGGGTGGTGGCCTTGAAGGTGCTGGAAGTTGCGAGGTAATTGCCTGCGGGGATGGCGAGCGGCTCACTGAACTGGTTTTTGCGGGCCTCGATGTGAAGTATTGGTGAGTGTTCGGATTTTTTATCGGCGAGGCTGATGTCGAAGCTGACCCAATTGACGGGGAGGTCAAAGGCGAGGGTGCGGACGGGAGCAGCGGCGGCGGGGAGCAGGGCGAGTGCTGCGGCGAGAGAGAGGAAGACGAGGAGGTGGAGCGGGGGG
>Ga0118677_10002075_pt1 | contig 41103 bp, 26 predicted proteins | sample AliMusrvi5mmetaG_FD_86154 | JGI IMG/M metagenome (GOLD analysis project Ga0118677, IMG submission 86154)
GCGCCCTCGTTCCCGAAGCAGAGCGGGCCGCCTACGCGGACGCCGCGCGGGCGGTGGCCGCGCGGCCGGGAACGGCCGTCGAGCCCGATGCGGCTGCGGTCGCCGCGTACCGGGGCAAGGGCGGCTTCCTGGAGAGGCTGGAGAAGGCTTTCGCGGCGGTCACGACGAGGTAGGGGGCTGGCCTCGGGCTTAAGCCCCCCACTAAATCCCTGCCGGTTCGGCGCGCCGTGCTATGCTCCCACAAGAATGAATATCATAGGGAGATACCCATGCGCAGATGGTCCCTTCTCGTCGCGGCCTTCGCCGCCTTCGCCGCCTCGCTCAAGAGCCTTGGTTTCGAGACGGAGCTCCTCGTCGACGGCCAAAGTTCCAGCGCGGGGGGCAACCGGTCATTTCGGTTGATACGAAGAAGAAGGAATTCATTGGCGAATTCCGCAATACAGGCAAGGAATGGCGCCCTAAGGGCGAGCCGGAAACTGTCTTGGTCCATGACTTTATCGACAAGGAGCTGGGCAAGGCCATCCCCTATGGAGTCTTCGATCTTAGCGAAAACAAGGGCTGGGTGAGCGTGGGCATAGATCATGATACCGCCCACTTCGCCTGCGAAGCCGTCCGGCGCTGGTGGAAGAAAATGGGCGCCAAGCGATACCGCGATGCCAAGGCTTTGCTCATCACCGCAGATGGAGGGGGCAGCAATGGCAGTCGATGTCGCCTCTGGAAGGTAGCGCTCCAGGGATTGGCCGACCAGCTGGGGATGCCAATTCATGTGCGCCATTTCCCACCGGGAACCAGCAAGTGGAATAAGATCGAAAACTCCATGTTCAGCCACATCACCCAGAACTGGCGAGGAAGGCGATTGATTAGCCACGAAATCGTTGTTCAGCTGATTGCCAATACCACGACGGCGGCTGGTTTGAAGATACGGGCAGAACTGGATACGGGATTCTATCCTATAGGGCTCACGGTATCCGACGAAGAACTTGCCGCTCTGAACATCAAACGGGCGATATTCCATGGTGATTGGAACTACGCATTGTTACCAACCAAGACCTAGAAACAGTCAACTTAAATTGACGCGACGCCTTAGCGATTCCTCCACGAGGAGGACGAAGCGCGAGCGCCGCTCCCCTGCTGCTACCTTCGCGCCTGTACGGCGCGTTGCGGAAAGCCGGGGGGCGGCTTTTCTATATCGCGATTGGGTAGCTGGTACCCTTAATGGTTTAATGATAGCATAAAGGCGAAAGGGCTAATCTTTGAAGGGGGAGCCATGAATAGCGCGGAGCTTTCCAAAGAGATCGAGGAAAAAATTACAGGCCTTTCAGATGTGGCCAGGCGAGAGGCCCTTGATTTCATCGAGTTCTTAGCGGCAAAAGAAGCAATAGCTCAGCAAAAATCAGGTGGCGATGAAGCGGATTTTTGGAATTTAATCGGTGGTTCCGCTCTCGCTCGTACATGGGACAATGAAGAAGATAATGTCTATGCCAAGCTGCTCGAAAGCTGATGTCGTTCTCGTTGCTTACCCATTCACGGATCTCTTGACTCGAAAAGTGCGTCCCGCAATCGTTGTCACCTCGCCAGGTGATAAGTATAATGATTTTTTCATTGTACCTATGACGAGCCAAACGAGTGATCTCCAAGCGGGAGAATTCGTTCTCCTCAATTATCGTGATTATGGGCTGAATGTCCTAACCGCAATCAAGCGTGGATGCTTGCTGATTGATCCCTCTCTAGTTCGAAAGCGCATCGGCACGCTTGACTCGACTACATTTAGAAAAGTCTATGAGTCCATCAATAAATGGCTGGAACTAGAATGAATGGTGGACCGGCGGATGGGCCCGCGCCTCGCGCTGGCAGCGCGGATGGATGTCCTCATGGAAGGCGGGCCGGACTCTCAGCTTACAAGGCCTTCGAAATAGGCTATGGTATCAAGTGATGAACCTGCTGGAAGAATTTCGTTCGATCGTAAATGAACTTGACGGGGGCGGCATTCCCTACGCGGTGTGCGGTGGGATGGCGATGGCGGCTTACGGGCACGCCCGTGCCACTCGGGATATAGACGTTTTGATCGCCGAATCCTCTGTGGAAGCCTCGCTGGCGATTCTTGTTCGTCTGGGATATGTGGATGCCGCACGCATGACTCTAGGCAACGTGTCGTCACGAAGGGTCTGACCCCCTCCTCATTGCTCTAGCCATCCTGTCCCAGGACCAGCTTGATCGCGTGCGCGAGCGCCCGATACGCGGCGGGTCCGGAACCGACAAACTTCTCGAGCGCGGGATAGCGAAGGTCCAGATACTCGTGGGCCAGAAGATTCCGCAGCCGGGCGAACGAGGCGAGGGCTTCGCAATCGGCCGCTTCGAAACCCGGTATGGTCGCCAGGCGAAGCAGCGACTCTCGATAGGTTTGAGGAATGGGCTGCCTGCGAGAGGCGAGCAGGGTCTTGGCCGCGTCGATCGAGGCGTTGACGAGATTCTCGACCCAGCGCTCGAGGTTGCGGCGGAAGGCAGGGTCTCCCAGGTAGGCCTTTGAGCTGAGGGAGCGAAAGCTGTTGGAGTCCGCGAGTTCGGTTTCGATGAAATCGACGATTCGCAGCAGACGATCCCGGTCTATTTCCGACAGCGAGGACGATCGGGCCTTTATGGCCGCGAACTCGCGGGCGAACTCGCGCTCGTCCTGGGCGAGGAGGCTCGCGGCGAGCTCGAAGCGGCCGTGGGTACTTGTGTCAGGGCAGGCCAGGAGAATGCCGGACGACAGGGCAGAGGCCGCCAGGGTGGCCGGAGCGCGGTTCAAGACAACCAGGTCGACGGAGGCGCCGACTATGTCCTCGGTGCTTCTCCACATGGCCTCTTCGCCGGCGAAGCGGCCATCCGCCTCCTCGAGGTCGAGATGCCCTCCCTCGGCGCGGAAATAGACGGCAATATCCCAATCCGATTGCGCATGGACAAGCCCCGAGGCCCTGGAGCCGAAGAGGAGGGCGAAGGCAATATCGTCGCGCGTGGAAAAATACTCTTTAAGGCGCCCGATTCTGTCGTCCATATTTTCAGAGTACTCCCGGAGGAGGGGCTCGGCAAGAGACTCAAGGGTCAGACCCCATATCCTCGCCGCGGGCTTTCGATTATTATCGCGCATGAGTTCAAGGACATCGGCCCAAACGGCCCAGGCACGGGGCTACGCGCTGGCCGTGCTCGCCGCCGTCTTCCTCTCGACGACCGCGATCTTCATCCGCCACCTCACGATGACCTACGCGGTGCCCGCCCTCGTTCTCGCCTTATGGCGTGACGTCGCCGTCATCGTCACCCTCCTTCCCACCTTCGCGATCGTCAAGCCACGGCTCCTTCGCGTTCCTTCGGGCCTGCTTCCCTATCTCGCGGCCTACGGCCTCGTGCTGGCCCTCTTCAACGCCCTGTGGACCCTCTCGGTGTCGATCAACGGGGCCGCGGTCGCGACAGTCCTCGTCTACTCCTGCGGGGCCTTCACGGCCGTTCTGGGCAGGATCCTCCTCAAGGAGAGGCTGGGCGGAGCCAAGATCGCGGCCGTCGCCTTGAGCCTCGTCGGCTGCGCCCTCGTCGCCGGCATCCTCGACATCGGCTCGTGGAAGGCCCGCTCGGCCGGAGGCATCTCCCGCACCAGGCCCTCCAGAGATCTCCCGGCGGAGAGGGCCGCATGCCAGCGCGGCAGGTTCCCCTGGAGCGAGATGTCCTGGATCGGGCCGGGCTCGGGCAGGGCCGGGTCCCGGCGCCACTCGTATCTGCGGCTGACCAGGGCTTCCTCGGTCTGAGGATGCGGATGCATCTCGAAGACGCAGACGCGGTCGACGTCCAGGGCGCGCCCCACGGAGTCGACCGCGCGCAGGATGGCCTGGTCGGGATTGGCCGAGGTGAGCAAGGTGTGGGCGGCGGAGGCGACGCTCGCCAGAAGGTTACGGCCCGCGAGATTCTGCTGCAGAGCGTCCTTGTCCATTGGTCCGTCCGGCGTCAGTCCCTGCCGGCCAGGGGTAGGAACGATATTACATTTTTTCATGGCGGAAAGGGATTCTCGTCCGTTTCACCGTCCTGGACTGCATACTTTGAAAAGAATACAATTACATTGATGAAGGTCCTCGTCTTCGAAGACAACCCCAACATCCAGATCCTGCTCAAGTACTTCTTTCAGAAACGCGGCTTCGAGGTGCACTTGGCCGGCGACGGTGTGGATGCGGTCCCCCTGGTCCATGAGCACCGCCCCGACCTCATCGTCATGGATATCATGATGCCCGGCAAGGACGGCATCGAGGCCTGCGGCGATCTGCGCTGGGCCGGCATCAAGGTCCCCATCGTCATGCTGACCGCCAAAGCCTACGCCGAGGACAAGGAATCCGCCATCAAGGCCGGGGCCAACGCCTTCCTACGCAAGCCCTTCAACGCCGCCCAGCTCGAAGCGGCCATCGCCCCTCTGCTCAAGAGCCCCTAAGCATCCCTATGGACAGGTGGAGCGGGAAGTTCCTCGCGCTGCTCCTGAAGGCCACGGAAGGCCGGCTCAGCTTGAAGCTCGTCCTGGCCGCCAGCCTCGTCCTGTTCTGGATCGCCTTCGTCCTCTTCGTCCTCACGATCCTGTTCCGGACCTACCAGCACCTCCGTTCCCGCTATCGCGCCAGCCGCCGCAAGCTCTACGACCCCGCCATCGAAAAAGTCCTCATGGAAGAGCCCCTGGAAGACGTGATCGCCGCCCTCCGGCCCCGGCGCTGGGGCGATGCGTCCGTGGTCCAGGAGGTCCTGGTGGACAACATGCGCTACCTCACGGGCCCCTCCTTCGAGACCCTATGCGCGGCGGCGCAGCGGCTGAGATTCGTGGAGCGCAGCCTCGCCCGCCTCAAGTCCCGCAGCAAGCTGCGCCGCGGCACCGCCATGGAGGCCCTGGGCGTCATGCGCGCGCCCCAGGCCCTGGTGGGGATCATCGCCATCCTCGACCGCGAACCCATGGACATGAAGCTCGTGGCGCTGCGCGCCCTGGCCGCCATCGGCAACCCCGCCACTTTGCCCTATTTCGTGAAGGCCGCGGACCGACTCTCCCCGGCCATGCTGCCGCGTCTGGCCTCCCTCATGCTGGAGTTCGGTCCGGCCGCGCGGCCCTGGATCAGAGAGCTCATCAACCGCCATGCCCAGGCCTTCCCGCCCCGCATCATCGAGGAGATCCTGAAGGAGACCGCGACGGACGCCCTCCGGGGAGGACCGGCTTGAGCGGACTTGCGCCGGGGCTGATCTACGTCACGGACGTCGTCTTGGTCTATTACTTATTCATCTTCAACGGCGTCTATCTGATCGTCTCCCTGCTCGCTTTCCAGACCGTGTACCGGCACCTGCTGCGGCGCATCTACGGCGGCTACGACCAGCTCAGCCGCAGCCCCCTGACCCCGCCCATCTCGATCATCGTGCCCGCCTGCAACGAGGAGGTAGGCATCGCGCTCACCATCAACAATCTCCTGCACCTCGACTACATGCGCTACGAGGTCATCGTGGTCAATGACGGCTCCCGGGACCGGACTTTGGCCGAGCTGAAGCAGGCCTTCCGGCTCTACCCCGAGGAGGTCGAAGACGCCGGCCGCCTGTCCACACGGCCGGTGCGCCAGGTCTACAAATCCAGCACCCACCACAACCTCACCGTGGTCGACAAGGAGAACGGCGGGAAATCCGACGCCCTCAACGCGGGCTTGAATGTCTCGCTGCACCCCTACTTCTGCTGCGTCGACGCCGACGTCATCCTGGAGCCGGACGCCCTGCAGAGCGTCATCCAGCCCATCATCGAGTCGGACCGGCGCGTCATCGCAGTCGGAGGCATCATCCGGGTGGCCAACGGCTGCCGCGTGGAGAAAGGCCGCGTCGTCGAAGTCGTGATGAGCACCAACCCCCTGGTGGTCTTCCAGATCATCGAGTACTTCCGGGCCTTCCTGTGCGGGCGCACCGGCTTCTCCCGCTTCAACGCGCTCATGATCATCTCCGGGGCCTTCGGCGTGTTCGAGAAGGACCCGATCCTGGCCATCGGCGGCTACCGGCCCGGGACGGTGGGCGAGGACATGGACCTGGTCACCCGCCTGCACCACCACATGCGCAAGCAGGGCGACTCCGACTACGCCATCAAGTTCGTCCCGGACCCGGTCTGCTGGACCGAAGTGCCGGCCACCCTCGCCGTGCTCAGCCGCCAGCGCCGGCGCTGGCAGAAAGGCTGCCTGGAGGTCCTGGGGCAGCACGACGAGATGTTCCTCAACCCCCGCTATGGGGCGCTGGGGATGTTCGCCTACCCTTTCATCCTCATCTTCGAAGGCTGGGGCGTGTTCATCGAACTGCTGGGCTACGTCGTCTTCGCCTGGAGCTGCTGGCGCGGGACCATCTCGACGGATTTCGCCCTGGCCTTCTTCGCGGCCGCCTTCTTATGCGGCATGGTGCTGTCCCTGACCGGGGTTCTGCTCGGTGAGATGACGCCGCGGCCCTACCCGAGGTACCGGCAGTGGTTCGCCCTGACCATCTACGCCTGCCTCGAGAACTTCGGCTACCGGCAGCTCACCTCGGTCCTGCGCATCCTGGGCACCTGGGACTATGTCTTCAACCTCGGCTCCTGGGGCCACATGGAGCGCCAAGGACTGGCTCAGAAGAAATGAGACGATTGACATTCTTCGTCGTCCTGACGCTCCTCCTATTCGGCCTCTGGCGGCTCAACCGGCCCGTCCGGACCTCCCAAGAGGTCCCGCCCGACGCCCTGGCCTCCCCCAACGAGGGGCTCATCCAGGGCCATCCGGACCTCATGCCAGAGCAAGTGGCGGTGCTGCTCCTGCGGAAGAGCGAGCAGGCCTTCCCTGCGGCCCGCGTCCTGGAAGCGGCCGGCCTGCCCTTCACCGTCACTCGGGACGCCGAGGCCGCCTTGCGTCACCGCATGGTCTTCGTGCCCCTCGACGACCAGCCCACGCGCCTGCCGCGCTCCGGGCGGGAGGCTTTCCGGCAGTATGTCTCGAGCGGCGGCGTCCTCATCCTCCAGATGCCGGCCGCCGATCTCTGGCCGGAGCTGACCGGCTTGGCGCGCAGCCAAGCCTCCCGGTCCCGGCGCGGGCTCGTCTGGCGGGCCATGTCCGATCCCGGGCTGGCCTTGTTCGACCGGCCCGAAGAGCTGACGGTCCCGCTGGCTTCGTCCCGGGTCCGGCTGGGGCCGTGGAGCGCGGCGCTCTTTCCCCTCCCGGGCTCCGACACCCAGGTCCTGGCGAGCTTCACCGGGACCTCCGAACCCGCTCTGGTGCGCCGCAGCCTGGGAGCGGGGTCCGTCTATGTGCTGGGCGTCCATCTGCGCGACCTCTTCGTGCGGCCCCAATCCGGACGGGACTTCGACGCCCACCGCAGCACCGTGAACGGCTTCGAGCCGGGCACGGACGTCTGGCCGCTCATGTTCCGGGCCTGGTATGAGGCGGCCCAGCCCTTCTGGCTGCGCCTGCGCACGGCCCCGGGCCGGGCACGCAGCGTCTTTCTTCTTAGCCATTCCTTTGGTCCAGGCGCCAGCGTGTCCCAGGCCGAGGAGTTCTCGGCCCTGGAATCCTCCTACCTCGTCCGGGCCACCTGGTTCTTCCAGACCAGCGTCATGGCCGACGATCCCTCCAGCCAGTTCTTCGACGCCCGGCTGCGCGGACTGGCCCGGCAGCTGGCGCGGGCCGGCCATGAGATCGGCAGCCATTCCGTGGCCTGCAGCCCGGATTTCGAATCCCTGCCCTTGAACCCCGCGCCTCAGGACCCGCACGCCTACCGGCCCGATGTGGATGCCCGGGGGTTCACGCGCGACGCCTCTCTGTTCGGAGAGCTCGGGGTCAGCAAGGCCATCCTCGACAGAGCGCTCGCCTCGGGCACCGTGGCCGGCTTCCGTTCCCCTGATTCCAGCTATCCGCAGGCCCTGGACTTGGCCCTGGCCCGCACCGGCTACGCCTATGACTCGAGCCTCTTGGCCAACGGGGTGATGACCCACCTGCCTTTCCGGCTCGTGGCTTGGCGGGCCATGACCCGCGAGACGGAGCTGGTGGAGCTGCCCATCACCTTCACGGAACCCCGCAAGCCCGCCCCGCCCCTCACGGCTCCAGCCCTCCTCGACACAGCGCGGACCATCGCGGAGCGCGGCGGCTGGAACGTCTGGTCCCTGACGCCAGACGGCCGGCCGGAACAGACGGCTCTCCTGCGCCAAGTCCTCGCGGACCTCCCCAAGGACTATGAGGTCATGGTCATGCGGGAGGCGGCGCGGTTCTGGCTGGCCCGCTCCCGAGCGCGCTTCTCCTTCGCCCCGGGGCCTCGCGCCAAGGAATGGGTCCTGCGCCTCGACCTGCCCGCGGGCAGCCCGGCCCTGTCCTTCCAGGCCAGCGGCCCGCTGCGTTCCTGCGTGACCTCGGATCGCGCGGTCAAGGTCTTCTGCGTCGACGACATCCTGGTCGTGGACGCCCCGCAGGCGCGGCGGGCCGAGGTGCGGCTCTCTTTGAGATAGCTTGGCTTATCTCTACTATGAACGGAGGATGCACGATGTGCCCAATAAAAAGGCGGCAGAGCAAATCTCTGCGGATCGGACTCATGGCGGTGTTAGGTTTTTTCTCCTTCCCGGCATTTTCGCGCGCCGGGAACCCTCCTACTGAGGAAGGGAAGTCCCTGGCCTCGATCCTCTCTTACGGGATCCCGACCGACCCGCTGCATCAAGGCACGTGGGTCTTGAAGGTGTCTCCCGGATATGTCGTCAATCAAGACAATACCGACCAGAGTACGATGGTTGATATGAAAGGATGGGGAGGGGCTGCCGCCGCAACCTATGCCTTTACGGATCACTTGGGGTTGGCCTTTATTGCGGGTGGCAACCACATTTCCGGATCTCGGGGGCTTGACTCGGGAGGCTCATCAGGCCCCATCGCCCTGTTTCCCGGTGTCAACCCCGGGGGACCGCTAAACGGCCAATCCACCGGATCGGGTTTTTTGGGAGCAGTCAGCGTGATCTGGGATCATTGGTCCGGCGATGGGTTTCGTTTACCTGTCTTTGCGGGGTTGAGCTATCTTGACTTGACGGAAACGGTCGACGACACAACGGCCGGCGTCAAACGTGTCGGAGTAAACCATACTCCCGGCGCCTATCTTGGCCTTGTCCCGCAATTCAACATATTAAAAGTGCGCGTGGCACCCTTCTTAACGTATAGCATGGGCTTCCAGAACGTGAACACAACGCTGACCAGCTATGATCCTGCAACGGGAGCGACATTCAAGCAGATGTCCTTTGTCGACACCCACCTCAATGAGGAGAGTAGGAACGTGCATACGGCAGGGGTATCATTCAGCTATATCCCGTGGGGGATGGGCTTCACCTATATCCCCTCCCAGATCAATCCGGGCATAAGCGCCTATACTCTGACCTGGAGCAAAAGATTCGGGGAAGCAGCAATATCCGCGAAGCGGCCGTGACGATCCCCCCATGCTCAGGTCGTTATTGAAAATGTAACACCCTTCTGGCATCATCTCGGGGCTGCCCGGCTTCAGCCCGGCCCAAGCATGGACAAGGACAAGGAATTCCTCGACGCCGCCGCGGTCAACGACCTGGACACCGCGCGTCTGGCCCTGCGCTGGGCCCTCGAGCGCATCCACAAGATGGACGCGGAGCTCACCGCCCTGCGCGCCGACAAGGCGCAGGCCAACCAGGACGTCCAGAAGCTCTCCCAAGAGGTGTCCCAGAAGGAGGAGGCGGTCAAACGCTGGAAAGAGACCATCCACGCCTGGGAAGCCGCGGTCCAGGACCACCAGAAGATGGCGCTCCATCTGCGCGAGGAACTGGGGCAGGAGGTGCGCCGCGAGGAGGACGCGCGGACCAAGGAAGAGCGCAACCAGTTCCAGCTCCAGATCGACGTCCTCAAGCGCGAGCTCTCCGACAAGGAAGCCCAGCTCGGCGCGCTGCGCCGCGAGGTCATCGACGCCGTCAAGACGGCCCGGAGCGACGGCGAGCGCGAGATGCAGTCCGTCCTGCAGCACCAGGAGAAGGCGCTGGATGAGACCAAGCAGTCGCTCCTGGAGCGCCTCAAGATCCAATCCGACCTCATCCGCTCCAAAGAGCGCGACCTGGAGGGCCAGCAGCGGCTCCTCGACGATCAGATCAAGGCCAAGGAGATGGAGTTCCGGCGCCGCTACGAGAAGGACGAGGAGGAGCTGATCAAGCACAACCGCGAGGTCCTGGCGCGCGAGGAGGCGGCCCTGGAGGACAAGTCCCAGGCCAAGATCGCCCACACCGAGGCCTGGCTCAGGTCCAAAGAGGAAACCCTCGAGGCGCACCGGCTCAAGCTCGAGGCTGAGCACTCCCGGCGCCTGGAGGAATTGGAGAACTCCTACAAGCACAAGCACGAGGCCGAATGGGGGCACCTGCAGGAGAAGCTCGAGGCCGAGCGCCGCTTCCTCGAGGAGCACTTCCGCGACAAGGAGGCCCGCCTGGAGGCCGAGTCCGCCGAGCGCCACCGGGACGTGCTCAAGCACTACGAGGGCCGGGAGGAGGAGCTCGCCGCCCAGTACCAGGCCCAGCAGGAGGCCCTGCTGCTCCGGGAGAAAGAGCTCGTCGCACAGCGCCAGAAGGAGCTGGAGGCGGTCCTGGCCAAGGGCCGCGCGCAGCTCGAGCGCGAGCGCGAGGACATGAAGCGCTCCGCCGCGCAGCATGAGACGGAGCTCATGGCCAGGCTCGAAGCGGAGCAGGCGGCCCATCAGAAGAAAGAGGAAGACATCTTCCGCCAGCAGGTCGAACTCCAGGACGCCTACCGGACCAAGGAGGCGGAGCTCGCCAAACGTTTCGAGGACATGCAGACGGCCTGGAGCGAGAAGGAGAAGTCGCAATGGGCCTCCCACCAGGCCAAGCTCGCCGACAGCCTGATGGCCAGCCGCAAGGCCATCGAGGCCGAGCGGACGGACCTCGAGGCCGCCTATCGGCGCAAGGAGGAGTCCCTCGCCTCCCGGGAGTCCGAGTTGGAAGCCCAGCTGAGCGGCGAGTGGGCCGAGCGTGAGAAGGCGCTGCTGGCCGAGCACCACGCGGACTTGACCCGGGCCCGCGCGGAGTTCTCGACCGAGATCGACGCCGAACGCCGCCGCCTGCAGGAGCTGCATCTGCGCGAGGTCGGTGAGCTGGCCCAGTCCGCGACGGTGCGCGAGGCGGCCCTGCGCCAATCGCTGTCTACGGAGCAGGCCCAGGCCATCAAGGCCCACGACGACGCTTACGCGGCCCTGCGCAAGGACCTGGCCGAAAAATCGCTGGCCGAGTCCGCGGCCCTGCAGGCCCAGTACGACCTGCGGCTCCAGGAGCTCGACGACCAGATGCGCCGGCGCCTCAGCGAGGAGCGCCGCCAGCTCGAGGCCAGATACTCGGCTCTGGAGCAATCCTTCGAGGGCCGCCAGCGCGCCCTGCAGGTCCAGTGGGAGGAGGAGGCCCGCCGCGAGCGCGAGGACGCCAAGGAGAAAGCGGCGCGCGAGCTCGCCGCCCATCGCGCCGCGCTCGAAGAAGAACGCGTCGCGCTGCAGGCGCAGTCCGCGACCCTCAAGGCCGAGGCGGAGTCGGAGGCCGCGACTCAGGGCAAGGCCCTGCGCGACGAGTATTTCGCCAAGGAGACCCAGCTCAAGATCGAGGTGGCGGCCAAGGAGAGCCAGGTCCGGGCCGCCTACGAGGCCAACTTCGCCCAGCAGAAGGCCGCCCTGGAGGAGCGCTCCGCTGCGGTCGAGACCACCCTGCGCGACCGCTTCGCCCGGGAGCAGAAGGCCCTGCAGGACGCCTGGGACCAGCGCGAGCGCGATTGGATCGCCCAGCGCGAGAGCCTGCTCAACGCCGACCGCGAGCGCCTGGAGCAGAGCTACCGGCAGAAGGAGGCGGCCTTCGCGGCCATGCGCCAGGAACTGGAGTCGAAATGCGCCGTCCGGGTCCAGGAGGTGGAGACCGGGGCCGGGCGCAAGGCCAAGGAGGTCGAGGACGCCTGGCACCGCCAGCAGGAGGAGCTCGAGGCCTTGCGCCTGCAGCTCATGATCGAGTCCCGCACCCGCGAGGCCGCCCTGCAGGAGAAGTACCGGCAGAAGGAAGCGGCGCTCAAGAAGACCATCGACGACCGGCTCGCGGAGCTGGCGGCGCGGGAGAGCGGATTCCAGGAGGCCTGGATCAAGCGCGAGGCCGAGCTGCAGGACACCCTCAGCGAGCGCGAGAACCAATGGCTCAGCGCCAAGCGCGAGACCCTGGCCCGCGAGCGCAAGGAGTGGGAGGAGTCCCGCGACCGCGAGATCTCCCAGCGCCGGCGCGAGATGGAGCTCGGCGTCTCGCGGCGCGAGAAGATGCTCGAGGAGACCATCCACGCGCGCCAGAAAGAGGTGGAGAACCTCCTCATCCAGAAGGAGAAAGACCTCATCCTCGCCTACGACGACCAGATCTACAAGGCCCGCACCGAGCTCGACGCCGCCTACCGCTCCCGCGAGGAGGCCCTGGAGCTCAAGTACATGGAGTTCGAGAAGAGGGTGACGGGAGAGGCCGTGGCCAAGGAGACCGCCTGGGCCGCGCAGAAGCGCGACCTGGTGGAGCGCGAGGTGGCCGCCCTGCGCGCCGATTTCGCCGAGAAGCAGGCCCAGCTCGAGCGCCGGACCCAGGAGGCGGAACGCGCCGCGGCCGAGCGCAAGGGCGACCTGGAGGAGGACTTCGAGCGCCGCAAGACCCAGCTCGACGCCGCCGCGGCTCAGGAGCGCGACGGCATGCGCGCCGCTTTCGACAAGCGCAGCCAGGAGCTGGAGCAGGCCTACCGGGACAAGCTCCAACAGCTGGAATCCGACAAGAGCCGCGCCAGCGAGCTCCTGCTGGAGAAGGAGGAGGATCTGGCCAAGCGCTTCCAGAAGATCGAGCACGACCTGCGCAATGAACTCAACCTCACCAAGATCGAGCACGCCGCCCAGGTCGACGAGAAGCTGCGCAAGCTGGCCGAAGACCGCGCCGCCCTGCAGAAGCAGTACGAGACCCGGCTGCGGGAGCTCGAGGCGCGGTATCGGAAAGGGGGCGGAGCCGCCACCTGACGAACTGGCAGCGCGACAGCGCTGCCAGTCGCGCGCGTCCCTTCCCTAGACGCGCGCCCCCTCACAGAAGGCCGTGCGCCCATCCGGAGGATGGCGCAGAACGTCAACAGCCCCCCTTTCCCCCCTCCTCTTTGGTACCATACCGCCAGCAGGACCATTTTAAGGAGGCGCTATGGCTCATTGGGAAGAAGGCGACGTGGACCCGCGGGAGATGCTGGCCCGACATACCCGGACCGTGCTCAGCGCCATGCTGGTCGCGGCCGGCCTCGTCCTGCTCTGGTCGTCCGTGGTCTTCATCCCGGCCGGGCACGAAGGCGTGCTCTTCAACAAGCTGTCCGGCAAAGTCAGCACGACCACTCTCAAGCAAGGCTGGCAGCTGCGCGTGCCCATCATCAACAGCGTCATCATCTACGACTGCCGCCGCAAGGACTACACGATGTCCATGAGGCCCGATGAGGGCCAGGTCCAGGGCACCTCCGACACCAACTGGTCTCCGACCGCTGACGGCAACGCCGTGGGCCTCGACATCACGGTCTGGTACCGCATCCCCTTGGACACCGCGGGAAAGGTCTATCTCAAGCTGGGCGACCAGGACTGGTGCGAGGAGCATGTCATCCGCCCCATCATCCGCAACGCCGTGCGCCTCATGACCGCCAAATACACCGCGCCCGAGCTCTACGGCCCCAAGCGCACCGAGGTCCAGGATAAGATCAAAGAACTCATCGCCAAGTCCTTCAGCGACGACGGATTCTTCGTCCTCGACGGCGACGGCGTCTTTTTGCGCGACGTGCACCTGACCCCCTCCTACCAGCACTCCATCGAGGAGAAGGTCGCGGCCCAGCAGGCCATCCAGCGCAAGGAGTTCGAGGTCGCGCAGGCCCGGCAGGAAGCCATGGCCATCAAGATCAAGAATGACGCCCTGGCCTCGGCCAAGAGCTACCTGCAGCTGCGCACCATCGAGATGCTGGAGAAGAAGGACTTCAAGGTCATGGTGGTGCCCCAGAGCCAGGGGCTCATCCTCAACCTGCAGGACAACAAGTAAAGGGAAAGCCTTAGGACAAGTCCGGGCTTCTCAAGAAGATCAGCCGGAACTCGACGTCCGCCAGCCCCCAGGCCCGCGCTACGGCCGCGCGATAATCCTCACCCTGGCGCCGGTACTTCTCGCGCAGCTTGCTCATGCTCCGCGCAGTCACCGCTTCGCTCTTGAAATCAGCCACCACCACGCGCCCGTCCTTCCGGTAGACCAAGTCGATGGTCCCACGCACCACGGCACCGGCTTCGCCGTAGACGAAGGGCAGTTCCCGCCCCAGGACCTCGGCGGAGGCCAACTCCCGGGCGGCCTGGGAGCCTAGGAAAACCCGCAGGACCGCCTCGGCTTCGCCGCGCGCGGCGGCCCAGTCGGCCTCTGGCTGGGCTGACACCAGACAGCGGCAGGCCGCGGCCACGGCTTGGGCCGGGTCGGCCGAGCCGCGGAAATCCCAGGACGCCAAGACCTTATGGCAAAGCTGTCCCACCAATGGGCCGAACCCGGGGCTGGCTGGCCGGTCGATGACTTCGCCGGGCTTGCGCAGATAGTCCGTCGGAGTCCGGATCCAGCTCCGCGCCGCGGTCTCATCGCGCCGCCGCAGCCTCTCGGCTCGTATCCGCGCCAAGGTCTTCTCTTCGGGCAGCTGATGCGCGCACTTAATCCCTGAAAGGCCCCGCCGGTCGAGGCGCGCCGCTCCCGCGCCGGCCTGTAGGGCATGCACCGGCAACACACCAGGCCAGGCCCCGGCCTCGCGCATGAGTTGCGCCAAAGTCCCCTTATCCGCTTTCTGCGCGCCTAGCAGGATAAGCTTCTCTTTGGCGCGCGTCAGCGCCACATAGAGCAGGCGCACGGTCTCGTCCTGCCGGCGCTGCCGCTCCCGGTCCTCCAGCAGCGCCCGCGCTGCGTCGCACGCGCCGCAGCGCGGCAAGCTCAGGCCGGCTCGGCCCGTGCGCCAGTCGGTCAGCACGGCTTGGCCGCCGCCTCCGCGGACGCTGCCGCCCGAGAGGTTGTAGACGAGCACCGCCGGGAACTCCAGGCCCTTGGCCTTATGGATCGAGAGCACCCGCACGGCGTCTAAGTGCTCATCGGCCAGGGGGCTCTCCCCCTCGGCCCGGGACTCGTCCATGGCCCGAGCCACCAAAGCGATGAACTCCTTCAAGGTCAGGCCCCGCTCGTCGCCGGCCCCGGCCGCCAGACGGGAGAACTTGAGCAGGTTGGAGACGCTCTGCTGGCCGTGGTAGGCCCGCGCCGCGGCCGCGAGCAGAGGCGTCTCGTCGAGCACCGAGCAGACGAACTCGCCCAACGGCACGCGGCCCACGCGGCCGCGCAGGCCGCGCAGGAGCGCGAAGAGCCCAGCCAGACGCCGCCTCTCGGCCGCGGGCCAGGACGCCGGCGGCTCCTCCTGATAGCCCGGCTTGCCCGCGGCGGCCCAGAGGCGCAGGTCCTCATCGGCCAGGCCCAGCAACGGCGAGCGCAAGAGACCCGCCAGGGCGAGCCGGTCCTCCGGGTCGTCCAAGACGCGCAGGAGGTTAAGCAGGTCGATGACCTCCTGGCTGTTGTAGAAGAACTTCTCCATCTCGACGACGTAGGGGATGTCCGCGGCCTTGAAGGCCTCCAGGAGCGGGGCCAGCGCGCTCGAGGTGCGCATGAGCACGGCCACGTCCTTGAATCGTCGTCCGGCCGCGGCGGCGCCTGCGGTATCGGAAGTTCCGCAGGTGCCGGTGGGACGGATATCCTTACCGCCGGGACACTGGGAGGCGATCCAGCCGGCGATCCAGCCGGCCTGCATCCGCTGGCTGGTCAGGGCGTCGGGGTCCTCGCCCCCCTCGCGCGCCGGCCCCACCGCAACGAGTTCAACAGCCGGGCCGGACTCGGCTGTCTCGGCGTTGGCGGAGATGGGGATATAGTCGGGCTGGGAGCCTTCCTTGCGGCGCATGAGTTTCGGGAAGATGGCGTTGACCGGGGCCAGCACGCCGGCGGTGCTGCGGAAATTGGTCCTGAGCTCGCAGAGCAGCGCCCCCTGGTCCCGGAGCAGATGCTCCGTGATGCCCTGGTAGGCCGCGATGTCCGCGCCCCGGAAGCGGTAGATGGACTGCTTGGGGTCGCCGACGATGAAGAGGCGTCCCGGCCCGGGCCGCACCTGGTCCCATTGCCGGGCCCGGCCGCCGCGCTCCTCGGCCAAGAACAGCAGCAGCTCGCCCTGCAGAGGGTCGGTGTCCTGAAACTCGTCGACCAGGAAGGTCTCGTACTTGGCCTTGAGTTCCTCGCGCACGACGAGGTCGTCTCGGACCAAGTCCCGGGCCTTGAGCAGGAGACCGTCGAAGGACACCAGCCCCGCGCGCGCGTAGCTCCTCCGGAAGGCTTCGGCGAAGGGGGCCACCAGACGCCCGGCGCGGCGCGCCAAGGCCTCGCCCTCGGCCGAGGCCTCGGCCGAGATCTTCTGCGCGCTCTCGTAGGCCGGGGCGCAGGCGCCGTCCCAGCCGGCGGGCCACTTGGACTGGGGCAGCTCCAGGGCGCGGGGCCGCGCCAAGGGCGGCTCACCAGCAGCCGCGGCCGCGGAGAGTTTTTCTAGGTGGGCGGCCAGGCCCGAGAGCGTCTCCAGAATCTTGCCGCGGCTGGGAGGCTGTCCCTGATGAGCCCGGCGCAGGACCTGCGCCAGCTCCGCCAGGCGCCGCGGCGCCTCCGGGTCCGGCCGGCCGACTCCCGCGAGGTCCACGGGCGCGCCGGCCAGCCCGCGCGCGAGGTCCTCCAGGTCTTCGAGCGGCGCCCAGCGCAGCACCGCGCGCCATTCTTCGCTCCGGCTGCCGGAGGCTAGCTCGCCCAGTTCCGCGTCGAGCCACTGGGACCAGAGGGTCTCGAAGAGCTCCTCGAACTCCGAGCCTTCGTCGACCCGGAAGCCGGGGTCCACCCCGGCCTGCAGAGGATAGAGCCGCAGGAGATGCGCCGCGAAGGCGTGGATGGTCCCGATCTGGGCCTTGTCGAGGTCCTCTAACGCCGCGCGCGCGCGCGCCAGGACCTCCCCATCGGTCCTGCCGAACCGGGAGCGCAGCTCCGCGAGGACGGTCTCGGTCCGCTCGCGGGCCTTCTCCCCCAGAGAGCCGCGGCTCAGGAACGTCACCAGTTCCAGGAGCCTCTCGGCCAGGCGCAGGCGGATCTCGCCCGCGGCTTTCTCGGTGAAGGTCAAAGCCACCAGCGCGGTGATGGGCAGAGGGCTCTGCCGGCCCAGGAGGTTGAAGAGGATCCGGTCGGTCAGCAGGGTGGTCTTGCCGGTGCCGGCGCCGGCCACGACCACGACGTTGCAGTCGAGGCGGCTGCGCGCGGCGTCGCGGTCCGCCTGGTCCGAAGTGGGCACGGAGAGATTCTACAAATTGCCCGGAGGCTTGATGCCGGGATGCGCTAGGGCTGGCTGGAGCGCAGGCGCTCGAGTTCGCGCTGCAGGGCTTCCATCCTCTCGAGGAGGTCGACGATGATGCTGCCCGAGAAGACGTCGAGGTCCAGATCGGCGCAGAGCCGGCGCAGGCGCCGCAGCCGCGCGGGCAGGGCCGGCGGGACCTCGGCCGGATCCGCCAAGAACTCCTCCCAGTCCTGGTCCTGCCAGCGCAGGCAGTCCTCGAGGAAGCCGGACTCCAGCTCCAGGAGCTCGGAGAGGACCTTGAGCTTCTCCGCGGGGACGGGGCTCATCGGGCGGCCTCCCGCATCTGCTCGTAGAGCTTCGCCATCCGGGCGTCGGTGCGCTCCGGGATGTCCAGGCGCGTCGCGGCGTAGAGGTCGCCCCGGGAGCCGTCCTCTTTGCGCAGGCCCTTGCCCGCGATGCGCAGGCGCCTCCCGGCGCGGGTTCCGGCCGGGATCTTGATGCGGATGGGGCCTTCCAGGGACGGGACCATGATCTCGCCGCCCAAGGCGGCGTCCCAGGGCGCCACGGTCACGGCCGTCTCCAGATCCGCGCCCGAGACCTTGAAGAGAGGGTGCGGCAGAAGGCGCACGCGCACGAAGAGGTCGCCCGGCTGGCCGCCGCCCGGGGCCGGAGCGCCCTGGCCGCGCAGGCGCAGCCTCATGCCGTCGCGGACGTGCGCCGGCAGGTGCGCGGTGATGGAGCGGCCCCGCGAGACCTCGCCGACTCCGCCGCAGCCCGGGCAGAAGCCGCGCCCTTGGCGGCCCGAGCCGCCGCAGGCGGGACACAGGGCCGGAGCCGCGATGGAGAGCTTCTTCTCCCCGCCCTGGAAGGCGTCCTCCAAGGACAGGGGCAGTTCGGCTTCGATGTCCTGGCCTTGGCGCGGGCCGGCCCGGAACGAGCGCCCCGCCTGAGGTCCGGGGCCGCGGGCGCCGCCGAAGAGGGACTCGAAGAAGTCGCTGAAGCCCGCGAAGGACTCGGCGTCCGGGCCCCCGGGGCGGACCTCCCGCCGCGGCGGCGGGGCCTGTTCCGCGTCCCAGCCCGGCCCGATGCGGTCATACTTGGACTTCTTCTCGGGGTCGGAGAGGACCTCGTAGGCCTCGTTGAGCTCCTTGAACTTCTCGCCGGCCTGGGCCTTTTGCTTCTCGGGGTGGAGGTCGGGGTGGTGCTGCCGAGCCAGGCGCCGGTAGGACTTCTTGATCTCGTCCGGGGAGGCGTCCTTCTTCACCCCCAGGATCGCGTAGTAATCCTTGAACTCTATGGCCATGTTGGAAACCGGCCCTGCGCCTCAAGCATAGCAAAACTTTGATAACCTGTTAGCGTCGGCCCCGCCATGAAAGACCTGACCACCGGCCCCGAGGGCAAGCTCATCCTGCATTTCGCGGTCCCCATGCTCATCGGCAACGTGTTCCAGCAGTCCTACAGCATCGTCGACAGCGTGATCGTGGGCCGGGCCATCGGCAAGTCCGCCTTGGCGGCCGTGGGCGCGAGCTTCCCCATCCTCTTCCTGCTCATCGCTCTGAGCATCGGGGTGACCATGGGATTCTCCATCCTCATCTCGCAGTACTACGGCGCCAAGCACATGCAGAAGGTCCAGCGCGCCATCGACACGTCCTTGGTCTTCGTCTTCTTCGCTTCGCTGGCGATCACGGCGGCCGGGCTGGGGCTCTCCCGGCCCGCGCTGGTGATGCTCAAGACCCCGGCCGAGCTGCTGGATCAGGGGACGATCTTCCTGCAGATCATGTTCGGGGGGATGCTGTTCCTCTTCGGGTTCGCCACCATCAGCGCCATCCTGCGCGGCCTGGGCGACTCCAAGACCCCGCTCTATTTCCTGATGGTCTCGACCGTGCTCAACATCATCTTGGTGGCATTCTTCGTCTTAGTCTGCCATTGGGGCATCGCGGGCTCGGCCTGGGCCACGGTCATCGCGCAGGCCGTCGCCTGCGTCCTGGGCGTGGTGCACCTCAACCGCTCCCACAAGGTTGTCAAGCCGCGATGGAACGGGCTGGTCTTCGACTGGGACATCTTCAAGAAGGGCCTGGCCATCGGCCTGCCCACGGGGGTGCAGCAGGTCCTGGTGGCCACGGGGATGATGGCTCTGGCGCGCCTGGTCAACGCCTTCGGCACGGACGCGATCGCGGCTTTCACGGCCGCGGGCCGGCTCGACGCGTTCGCGGTGATGCCGGCCATGAACCTTTCCGCGGCGGTGTCGACGTTCACCGGCCAGAACCTGGGGGCGGGCAAGCTGGGGCGGGTGAAGCACGGCTTGCGGGCGGCTCTGCTCATTTCCGGGGCCTTCTCCGCGGCCACGACGTTCTCGGTGGTCTTGTTCGGCAGGCCCTTGGTGGCGCTCTTCAACGCGGACCCGAACGTGGTGGCCATCGGGGCCCGCTACCTCTTGATCGTGGGCGGCTTCTACGTGGTCTTTTCGAGCATGTTCGTGCTCACGGGCGTGCTGCGCGGAGCCGGAGACACGATGATCCCGATGTTCATCACCATCCTGTCTTTGTGGCTCATCCGCATCCCGATCTCGACGTGGCTGGCGAGCCGCATCGGGACCGATGGGATCTGGTGGGGCGTGCCCATCGCCTGGGGCGTGGGTCTGGTGCTTTCCGCCGGATACTATGCCACGGGCCGGTGGAAGACGAAGGGCGCAGTCCCGCTGCCGCCGCCTCTGCAGGAGCCTCTGCCTGTGCCGCCGCAGATGGAAGAAGCGGCCTGAAATCGGGTCTAGGCTTTGGCCTTCTTGGCGGGTAGACGCCACGGCCTACGGCCGTTTTAGGGCCAATGAGCTCAGGGCTGCGGCTGAAGGCTATCAGCCGTGGTAGTTTCCGTTTTCTTCTGCTGCAAAATCTCTGGGGCGATGAGCACGTCGATGTCGCGGCCCTGGAACAGATTCGACTTGATGTTGATTTCCAGATTGTAGGAACCGTTCTGCGTGAAGGTGTCGGGCGTGGTGTTGGCAGAGTCGAAGATCTTCCCGTCGTTGCTGACCAGGAATTTCTCGACGCCAACCGTGCTGCCGTCCGGGTAGGTGGTGACCTGCTGCAAATCGGCCTTATTGGGTCCGCTCGGATAGTTCACCAGAGGTGCATCAAAGCCATTGAATTGAGCCTGCGGCTGGTAGCCCCACTGGGTATGATCGTAATCGAAATAGTTATTCCCAGAAGGGGAGTGGTCGAAGCAAGTATCAGCAGCCACGTTGCATCCCGCGCTGATCCCGCCACCGGGGCTGGCGTCATTCCGATCCGCCGGGTCCAACTGGAACTGGTCCAGAGGCTGCAGACTTCCGACATTGTTGACGATGCTTTGAGTCCACGTGAACAACCCCCCCGTCGTCTGGCCGTAATCCTGGTGCTGGTCGAACTGGGTCCGCCATCCATCGGTACCGGCTCCCAGCGTGACGCCCGGTCCCCTAAGGAATTGGTCAAAATTAATATATTGCGGATAGTAACGATAATCCGTGCCGGCAATATGGTTAAAATAGCCGGAGAAGTCGATACGAGTCGGAGCGCCCAGGCTGATCGTCTCCTTCTCCTCATCCACCGTGTTGGTGGCGTAGAACTCCATGGACTTGAGCCAGTTCGAGGGCTGGGTCTGCGACAAGAAGGTCCCGGAGATGATGGCCGGAACCTGACTCATGTCGTCGGGGATCTTGCTGTTGAAGTTCTCAATCAAGTGTCCCCAGTCGAAGCGGTCCTGGCGTTCGCTCAAGAACAGCAGCTTGAAGGACTGGTTGTCCGGCCGCAGCAGGTACTCCTCGATGCGCACGCGCCGGCCGAAGGCGTCGATGGCGTCCTTGCCCAACTGCACCTCGTTGGACTTGAGCTCCCGGTTGCGCATGTCCTCGAGCATCCGGCGCGTGGCGTCGCGCGCGCTCTCGCGGTTGACGACCAGCGGCCGCACGGCGTCGAGGGCCCGGTCGTCGGTCAACGAGACTTGGTGGGGAGTCTCCATGCCCTGCTCACCGATGGTGACGGTCTCCTCGGAGGTCACCACGGCCCGCTGCCCCTTCTGGTCCTGGACCTCGAGCACGCCCTCGGCCATGTTCACCTGGGTGCTCTTGGCGTCGGCGCCCATATCGAAGACGGTGCCGCGCACGGCGCAGACCGCGGTGGGCGTGTGGATGGAGATGCGGCTGCTGATGAAGCCCGAGAAAGCCGCGCGCAGCTTGCCCAGGCTCAGGCCGAGAATCGTCTCCTTGCGGTCCGTGCTCTCCACCTTGAACTGGCTGAGCGGACTGAGCAGCACCTTGGAGCCGTCCGGGAAGCGGATCTCGGCGGCCGCGCCGACCTCGGTGCGCGTCTCCTGGCCCGCGGTCATCTCCACCGGACCCGTGACCGGGGCCCAGGCGCCGGCGCCGGTGCGAACCTGCACCGCGCCGTTGGGGATCAGCATGATCGCGGCCGAGGCCCGGGCGGCCAGCGCCCCGGCCAGGAGCGCCGTCAGGAAAGACCGCTTCACAAGAATTTCCATTCTAACCCCGCGTAATAGTTGTAATCGTGATAGCTGTAGACGTAGGTCTGCTGATAGGCCATGTTCGAGCTGACGGCGGACCACGCGCCGCGCGCCTTGACGCAGAGCCCTTTCCAGACCGGATGGGTCGCCTCGACGAAAACGCTGTGGGAGGTCTGGTGCAGCTTGTCGCCGGTGTAGCTGCCGTCGACGTTCTGGGTGACCCGGCCCGTGTAGAAGCGCAGCGCCGCCTCGTAGCCCAGGCGCGCGGTGGTCATGGTCTTAAGGAAGGTCAAGTTCACGCTCGGGTCGAAACGGACCTCCCAATAGTCGTAGTAGGCGCCGATGTACTTGAGGCGCGAGGGATCCGCGTCGAAATGGTTCTGGTTCGAGAACAAGTCCGCGGCGGTCAGGCTCAAGGCCACCACGGGCCGCACGCGCCCGAGCACGTCAAGGTCGTTGAGCCGCTTGCTGCCCCCCACGCTGAGGGTCTGGTAGGCGTCGGAGCGCTTGGCGCCCAGGAACTGATCCTGGGAGTTGACGACCAACTGATCGGTGAAGGAGATGAAGTCGATGGAATAGAAGCCGTACAAGCTGACGAAGTCGGGCAGTTCGAACTCGCTGCGGGTGCCGAGCTGAGTGCTGAAGGTGTCGAGGACGCGCGAGCCCGGGTTGGGAGCGGCCTCGGTGCTGAGCTCGGTCCCGAACTGCGAGACCAGGGACTGAAAATGCGGGTAATGCGTGTAGTAGAAGTCGAGCGTGAACTGATAGGTCCAGGGCACGGCCATGCCCAGACGGGTCTTGCGCTCCCAGGTCAGGCCGGCCTCGTAGCGCCAGAAGTCGTAGAGCCCCTTGCCCCAGGTCTCGTCCGTGGTCTCGCGGAAAAGCTGGTTGTGCACGCCCAGGCGGGGCATGAGGCTGTAGCCGTCCTCGAAGCGCTTGATCCACTTGGCGCCCAAGGAGTAGTCCATGCTCTGCTGGAACAGGGTCCCGCCGCCCGCGAGCTCGTTGACCTGCTTGAAGCCCGTGTAGTTTCCGGCGCCTTCGATGTAGAAGCCGGAGTCCGTGCCCAGGCTGCGCAGGAGCTGGAAGTTGCCGTTGAAGTAGCCGTTGACCGAGCCCGCCCCGCCGTTGTAGAAGTACTGCCCCGCCATCGCGTCGAGGCTGCCTTGCAGCTTCCAGCCCGGGCCATGCTGGGCCGGAGCCGGGACGACCGGAGCCGCCGGGATGACCGGGGCGGCCAAGGCGGCCGGACCAGCCGGATCGACCGGGACGGCCGGAGCGGCGGCGGCCGGGACCGCGGCCAGGAGGGCTGCGGCGGCCAGAGCCCGCGTCAATCCCAGGGAGCCCATTAGAAGCGCCACCCGATCGTGAAGCGATGGGTGTTGCCGAGGTCGCCGAAAGGCACGAAGGCATAATCCAAGACGATCTGGCTGATCTTGACGCCGAAGCCCGTGGCGAAGCCCACCATCGAGCCGGTCTTGTCCGCGCCGTGGCCGAGCTCGTAGCCGGCGCGCAGGGCCAGGGCCTTGTCGAGCCAGAACTCGGCGCCGATGTCCCAGTAAGCCCGCTCGTCCATGGCCAGCCAGTCCACGTCCGAGGCCAGGACGAGGCGCTCCTTGAACAACCGGTAGGCGGCGCCGCCCTTGAAGGTCAGCGGCAGGGAGTCGGGTCCGAGCTTGGTGCCCAGGTTCTGCATGATCAAGCCCGCGGTGAGGTGTTCGACCGGGGTCTTATACAGGGCGCCCAGGTCCACGGCCATGGCGCTGCCCTTGAAGGTGTCGAGGTCCTCATGGATGTACTTGAGGTTGGCGCCCAGGGAGAGCTTGTCCGGGATCACGGATCGGCCGTAGGCGAAGTCCACCACGTAGTTCTGGTTGGTGAAGGTCGAGTCCGGGGTGTCGGATTCGGCGGCCCGGCGGGGGATGTCGGAGACCATGAGGTAGTTGAACCCGACTGCGGCCGCTCCGGACTGGCCCATAGGGGTGGCATAGCCGAGGAAACCCTGGTTCTCGTCCTTGAACAGCGCGTTGTAGCTGGCGGTGACGCTCTTGGCCTTGACCTGGCCCAAGGCACCCGGGTTCCAGTTGATGGCGTTGGCGTCGTCGGCCAAAGTCGAGAACGCCCCAGCCATGGCCAGGGGCCGCGCCCCCACTCCGACCTGGAGGAACTGGGCGCCGGTGGTGCCCACGCCGGCTGCGGCCGACGGAGCGGCCGCAGTGAGCCCCGCAGCGGCCGCCAGAGCGAAGAGCCTCATCATCCTTGCCATGGTCTTGTCCCTGTTCATTTTATCACCGCCATCTTGAACGTCCCGTCCTTGGCCTTGACCCCGGACAGGTTGAGGATGCCGTAGTAGACTCCGTTGGCAACGACAGCGCCGTTCTTATTCTTGCCGTCCCAGCCCGTGTAGTAGTACTTGCCGCCGGTGATGCCTTCACCCAGGTCGAGCTCGCGCACCATCTGTCCGGCCAGGTTGTAGATGCGGATCGTCCCGTGGCCGCCGGTGACGCTGGGGGGCAGGTCGAGCCGGATGACCGTGCCGTTCGTCGTGACCATGCCCGCTGATCCGGCGACATTCTGCAACTGAGTCGGCGGAGGCGAACTCGGACTGAACGGATTCGGGAAGTTGATGATCCTGAGGGTAGTGCTGTTGTAGGGGGTGGTGCCGACCAAAGAAGGCTTCAGGATGGCGAAGACCCCGATGTCGTCAGGCCGCAGCCCCAAAGGCCTCATGGCCGCGCTCGGGGCCAAGCCCTGCGGGGTCATGCGGGCCTTGAGGTCGGACCGGACGCGCAGGACGCTGGCCAAGGACTTGAGCTTCTTGATCGTGATGGTGCTCTTGACCGGGTCGATGGTCTGGGTGAAGCCCTGGCCCATGAGGTTGTCCCATTGCCCCGTCGTGGGGTCCTGGTGGTAGATGGCCAGGTCGCCGGGGTCGCTGTTCGTCTTATCGTAGGCCAAGGTGATGTCCACGCCCCGGTCCGTGCCGTAGTTGGCGCTGGCGAGCTGGATCTGGTAGACGGGACTGGCGAAGGCCGCGTCGTTGCCCACCACCGCGGCCTGGGTGGAGTTGGCGGGCGCGACCGCGCTGAAGGACAGGGTCGGCACCGCCGCCGATGAGATCGGGATCAGCGAGCCCGCCGGGATCGTGATGGCCGAGGCATTGCTGCCGGAGTAGTCCAGGAGGGCGTCATTGGCGTTGTGCCCGCGGTCGTCCGTAGTATCGTCGCCCAGGATGGCCTCGTCGATGGAGACCTCGGCGCCGGCCGAGCGGTTGACGCCGAATGTGATGTCCTTGGTCACGAGCGTGCTGCGGTCCAGGATGGAATAGGCCCGCAGGCGGAGGACATAATCCTTCGTCGGGTCCAGGCTGAAGAGAGGCAACTGCAGGAGGACCTGGTTGTTGGGCAGGTTCTGGAAGTTATTCTTCACAGAGGTGCTGTGGGCCACGTCGAAGGGCGCCAGACTGTACAAAGCGTCGGCGCTGCTGCCGTCGAAGTCGCTGGGGTTGAGGATGGTGAAGTCGTAAGTCCCCGCGGGATACGTCCCGTTCGGCAGGCCGTACACCTCGACGTCCAGGGGCTTGGGCGTGGGCGTGAAGTCCATGCCCCCGACCACGCCGGAGATGGTCACGGTGGTGGCGCTCATGATCATCATGCCGGGCGCCTTCACATAGACCCGATAGGTCAGCCCGGACTGAAGGCCGTCGAGCTGGTAGAAGCCGACCGAACTCGTGTAGGTCTTGTAGACGGCCAGGTCGCCTTGGTAGGTGGTGCTCTCCTCCAGGCGCGCCAGGATCATCGCGTCGGGCAGCAGCTTGACATAGGGCATCTTCTGCGCGTAGACCGTGCCCGTGATACGGGCGTCGCCCGTGGGTAGGGCCAGGGTGACCGCGACGACATTGCCTTTAGAGATCGCCTGGCTCTGGGCCTGGAGCGCGTAGCCCGCGGCCGCGGCGGTCAGCTTGTAGTTGCCGTCCGCCAGACCCACGGCCGTGAAGGTCCCGCTCTCGACCGTGTTGAAGGTCTTCTGCGTCAAGCCCGGGGCCGTGAGGGTCACGGTGGCGTTGGGCAGGCGGACGCCGGAGGGTGTGGAGACGACGACGCCGTTGATGATGCCGCCCACGCCCACGACCGAGTCGAGGTCTATGGTAGGAAGGGTGTTCGTGCTGCGGTCGGCGCCCATGGTGACCGGGAACTGATAGGGCGGATAGTTCGGGGTCGTGAGCACGGCGGTGTAGCTCTGGCCGGCTGGCAGCCCCCGGATCTCAAAGCCCCAGGAGTCGGCCCCGCTGCAGATCGCATCGGTGTCCAAGAGAAGGTGTCGGAACGCAGTCCAGTCCTCGTTGGCGATGGCGATGTTCAGGGCGGCGTCGATGGTCTGCCCATTGTACGTCTTGAGGAAACAGGCCGGATCCGGGATCACGCTCCCCACGGCCTTGAGGCCGTTGTTCGAGTCGTAGAGGGCCAGCAGGGGGATGTACTTCAGGAAGTTCTCGAAATTCCCACCCAAGGCCTGGAACTCGCTCTGGAGGAAGACGGAATTGCCTATGACCCTTCCCGCGAGCGTCGCTCCGGCATGGCTGCTCATGTCGGTCGCCGGCGTGAGGTCGACCGGCCTGACCGTGAGCGTGCTCGAACCCCAGACATAGCTGGAGTTGGCGTGGCTGTCGTCTATCACCACGTTCTTCGTGGAGTAGAGGATCGTGAAATAGGGGCGGATGCGGTTGTACGGGTCCATGCCACCTTTGCGCAGGAGATACATGTCGAAGTTCGATGGCGACGGGAGCCGGTTGACGCAGAAAGCCGGGCCGACGAAGCTGCCGTCACTGCAGATGCGGCCGCTCAAGTTGTCGGCGTTGGCGGGGCTCGTGGGCGGCAGGAAGCGGAACGCGGTGTTGTCGTTGCTGCCGCCATTGAGGACGAAGCTGGAGAGCTTGTCCAGGTCGAAGACGGTGCCGGCCGGGGCCGCCTTCACGATGAAGTCCTCCGAAGGACAGTCCGACTTCACGGCCCCCTCCTGTTGTTGACAGTCGGAGACCGCCATGGGGGGCAGTCTGGACAGCAGCGTGCTGGTGATTATCCGCACGGGCACGCCCTTGACCAGGTTGATGTCCTTATAGGTGTCCTGCTGGGCGCTGATCGTGGCGTTGGGCAGGGGGCTGGCGTCCGTGTAGTTGAAGGTGCCGCTGCCGCTGGTCCAGGCGCTGACATGCAGCGGGTACTGGCCGGGCAGAAGTCCTCCGATGGAGTAGGTCCCGTCCGGGTTGACCTGGCTCCAGCCCCAGGAGTTGTCGCCTTCGGCGTTGATGTTGAGCTGCACTTGGCTCTGGCCGGAGCTGGTGGGGGTGAATATGCTGCCGTCCGGCTTGTAGAGCTTGCCTGTAAGGCGGCCGGACCGGGCGAACTTCATGTTCACGGTCGCGGTCCCGGTGCTCGTCAGGTCGACTTGGTTGTCGCCGCCGCCGTCGCGCACCTGGCCCCAATAATTCGAGGTCACGTTCATATAGTAGGCGTAGCCGCTGGAGACATGGATCTGGTACGTGGCCGTGTTCTGCGTCAACTGCGTGGCGATGGCCGCGTAGCCGCCCTCGCCCGAGCAGCCCAAAGAGCCGCATTGCGGCTGGATGGTGATGTTGATAGGATCGTTGGTCAGGTCCGGAGTGGTGTTGGGCGGGAAGGTCAGGGTGCCTTGGACCAGGCCGGTGTTGGCCGTAGGCACGGTCACGGTCGCGATGATCACGGGCGCATGGCCGGGTCCGGCAGGGCCGTAGTCGATGAGCAGCGTCCCGCTGGAATTATAGAGCTTGAGATGCGGATTGGCCGAGTCCTCCAAGGTCAGCCGCCAGTTCCCGCTGCCGCACAGCTGGCTCATGTCCCATATATCCCCTTGGCTGTCCCTCCCGGAAGTATTCCCGGAGGTGTTGGGATCGGGGATGGGTTCAGTACCCCTATTGAAGGAAGTGCCCTGGTTCTGCGAGAACTGGGTCCAGATGTTGAGCATGTAGTTGCCCAATGGCAGGCCGTGGAGGAGCGCGTTTCCGGTCGCGGCCTGCTGATTGATGTTGGCCAAACCAGGGTTTGATTTCCAAGATGCAGAAGGAGGGTTGGTGGAGGTGCAGCCGCCGTTGGTCTCCCACATCCTTTGGTCCGGACCGAGGTTGACGCCGGACTGCGGGATGAGGTTCCCGAACTGGTCATGGACGATGACCGAGATGCTGTTGACGCCGCCCGCGGCAGGCTGCATCTGAAGCGTCAACGGCAGGACCGTGGCGGTGCTGGCATAGAAGAAATCGTCGCCCAAGACTGGCGACATGGTCGCGGCCGACAGACTGAACTGCTGCCAGGCGGTGGCAGTGCTCTGGATCCCCTGGTAGCAGGTTCCGGACTGCCAATCGCACCCAGAGTTGATGGTGACATAGTAGCTGGTCTGCCCTTGAAGGCCGAAGAGCTGGAACCGTCCGTTCTGGTCCGTGTTGACCCAGCGGTTGTCAAAGCAGTTATGACAATATTGATCGTTTCTCACGAAATTGAAGTTGATCCCGATGTTGGGGATGGGATTATAAGGGCTGACCGCCTCCTGCACAAAACCGTCCACGCTCAAGCCATTGCCTGAAGCCTGCTGGGCCTGGTTCGTGACCGCGGCCGGAGGCATGCCAGCGGCGAAATCGAGGGCCTGGCCGCCGGCTATGGGGTACTGCAGGGGGCTGGTCTGGGAATTGAGATCATTGAGGACCACATGGCTGACCCCCTTGCCGGAACTCGAGTCGAAACAGCCGACGATATAGGTGGACCCGGCGGAAAAAGGGACGTTCCAATAGCGCACCACGTTGCTGCCCGCGATGGTGGCTTGTCCGCTGCCGTCCGCCTGCGTGATTCCGAAGGCCAGGCTGACGTCGCTGGCCGCGTTGTTGGGCCGAACGTCGCAGAAAAGCCAAGCCCCTGGGGTGGCATCCTTGACCTCGACGTCGATCTCGCCCAAGCTGGAAACGCGGGGGCCCGTGTTGTCCAGATAGATGGTCGCAGCCGGAAGCAAGCCCGGGGTCGCGGGCGAGTTGACATGCGGGTGCGACGGGTCGTTGAACTGGTCGCGGATGGTCGGGACATAGCCCTGCATGCCCGCGACGATCTCGTAGGGGGTGTTATCGGTGAGCGTCAGCTGGGCATGACCGCCGGAGTCAGTCAAGCCCATGCTGGTCACAGCCCCGAGCGGGCCGCTGGGGCCGAAGCTCAGGGCGGCCACCGAGGAGCCCGGGATGGCGCTGCCTCCGGAGGTCCGCACATAGACATCAAGCGTCGAGGAGGCGAACAACGGGGCCGCGGCGCCCGCCAGGATCAGACTCAGTAGCCCAGAGACTCGTCTCATATCTTCCTCCGAATTCGTCGCTGTATCGCCCGAAAGCGCATACGGAAAATTATCACATGCCCAGAGTCGGAGTCAACTGCATCTCAGTCACGGATGGATGTCAAAACGACATCAAAACAGTATAGCAATCCGGACCAGAACGCGCACCCCGCCATCACGCTTTCGAACCCAAGGGAACTTTGGTGATCGCATCGAGCCATTGGCGCGTGCGTCGGCTCGCGGGATGGGCGAGGAGGTTGCGCTGGAGCTCTGGGACCCAGCCGAGCCTTAAAGAAGGATCCGCCGCCAGGATGTCGGACACGGATTCCAGCGTCGCATCGGGTTCCACCACTTTGAATTCGTGCCGCGCGATCAAGTCCCGATTCGCCGGCAGCCGCCGCACGAACACCAGACCGAGATCATCCCAGTAGACCAGCGCCCAGCGCTGCCTCGGGAAGTACCGGCGGAAGAGAGAGGTCTCGTGGGAATGCGACGGGAAGGGATAGCGGACCATCGCCGTGGAGATCCCATACCGGTCCATGAGAGCATTCCAGAGCTCCGCGGTGCGCTGAGCGGCGAGGATCTGATCCAAGACCTCGTCATAGCCCTCGACATTGCCCAACCGGCCGTCGATGAAGGCGCCGGGATCGCCCTTGAACCGCCATAGCCAGTAGCTGCCGAACGGGTAATCATTGTAATAGGGGCCGGGGAGCTTTTCGCCGGCGATGAAATCGCACGCGTCCTGGGCATAATAGCTCTGTTCCGCGGAGATCCCCCCCTGGGCTGTCCGCGAGAGGAGCACGACGCCCGGGACCGCGATCAGAGCGCAGGCGGCGACCAACTGCTTCTCATACCGCATGATTCGCCGCAAAACAGGCCCAAAGAGCCGGCGGCTGGCGCCGCCGATGAATGCGTAAGGGAAGGCGCACACGAAAAACGGCGGCACGCCGCGGACATGCTTTACAGCAAGATACGTGAAGACCGCGCAGACCAGGAGCGGCTCGACGAATCGCTCTCCCCGGCGCGGTTTTTCGGTCAGCAGGGCGATCGCGAGCGCCGCGGCCGACGTCCAGAAGACGGTCGCTGTCCACGGCGTCGGGACCCACTCATAGATGGCGCTGTGCTGCAAGGCGAGCGCGCTGCGGATGATGGCGAGATGCAATCGGAGTCCGTAGGGATTGGCGATCGTGGCCGCGATGCACGCGCCATACCACAGCATCGCTCGCTTGAGGGGCATCGTGCGGTCCACCCAGCTGCCAAGGATGAACAGGCCGGCGACCGCCAGGCCCAAGGCGAACATGCCGTGGCAATTGGCCCAAAGCATGAAGAAGGCGGGCCAGCTCCAGAGCAGACGGCGCGGCAGCGCCCCGCGCTGCATCCGCTCCAGGCTCCAAATAAGGAAACAGAGCAGGAACAGCGAGACCAGCTCCGATCGATCATGCCAGATCGGCCGCCCCATGAAATAGATGAAGACCAGGACCGGGAGCCGCACCGCCCAGGCTATCGACATCTCCCTCAAGCGGCGCTCCTGGAAAGCCAGCGCTCCCGTCGCCGACGCCATCTTCAACAGGATGACGCCCCAGACGCCTAGCGCCGAGTAAAGCCCGTAGAGACCAACGCCGTAGAGCCATTCCTGCGCGAGCCAGGGATGAGAGCGGACGGTCGAAGAGAAAACGTCGACTGAAGGGATCAGCCGATGCCGCCAGATATACTCGCCGACTCCCAGGTGCCACCACACGTCGATGTAATCGACCGGCCGGCAGAAGGCGAGCAGCGCCAGCGCGAACAGAAGGGCATACAGCAGTCTTTCATCGAGGGACCTGGACAGCCGCGAATGCCATCGGCCAGCCGGCGGGGTCGGGGCATCTTGTTGAATCATGGCGATCGTCCTCAGGAGATGAATCATTATATCGAAGGTGGGGCCGGTTTGGACGGTGCGGGATGGTCATGGCGGACTGCTGCGACATGAGGCGGATGAAGGCAGAGAGGCTGAGGTATCCGAGCTGGAGAGATGGGTTGGATACATTGTAGGCCTATTGCCGCAGTTGGAATCCGATCTTGGGCCTAGGTTCTTCCGAGGGTGCCATCATCTTCCGGAGGGCATCGATAATCTCCCGTATCGCGCCGTCGTGCTGATCAAGCCGGCCCTCGAGTTCGGAGAGCTTCTTCATCAGTTCGGCTTGCGAGGCCACCATTTGGCGCAGCCTAATGAAGGTCTCCGCGATGCTGACGCTGGTGCGCACCGCGCGGTCGCTGTTGAGGACGCTGGCCAGCATCACGACCCCGTACTCAGTGAAAGCGAATGGCGGGGCGCTGGAATGCTTCAGGGACTCGAACCGGTGCCAAATTGGCACCAGTTCGCGCCGCTCTTGTTGAGTCAGCCGGAACATGAAGGTCGGCGGGAATCTGCCGGCGTTGCGCTTAACCTGCCGGTTGAGTTGCTTGGTCTTCACCCCATAGAGTTCTGCCAAGTCCCGGTCAATCATCACGCGTTGGCCCCGAATCAGAAATATGCGGTCGGCGATAGCCGGCTGCGAGATAGGCTCTTGCATGGTCATGGGTGGGATGCTCCCAACATACATACGAGCTGGGCACCGCGAAGTTCCATTGAGGTCCGGTTTCGGGGGACGCTGTTGCGCGTTGGGGGTGGGCCCCAAAAGACCTCTGGGAAGACCCGTTGCTGATTTGGGCTCAGAGCGCTCCCAGAACGCTTTAGACGCTTACGCTATCGGCGGGTGTCGACGAAGTTGAACGGCGGCAGGCTCTTCAGGCCGAAGGCGCGCAAAGAGAGGCTGTCCAAAACCTCGAAGTCGCGCTTGCGAAAAGCGGTCTTGATGTCCTGCCGCAGTTGAGGCGCAAGCGAAGAAGGCTCCGGCAACCGGATGCGCCGCAGGTACTGGGCCTGGAAGCGGAAGTAGCTCCCCCGCATCTTGACCGCATAGGACCAGATGAAGAACAGCGCCACCTTGGAGCTCAGAAGCCCCCCCAGCACCTCCATATCCCAAGCATCAGAGGTCACGAAGTAGAGGTTGTGATGCGGGTGGTACCGCCCTTCGTCGAAGGCGATCTCGTTGGAGCCCGCGATGTCCGGGATAAGCAGTTTGGGGACCTTGACCAATTCGGGATAGACCCGGTCGATGGTCCGAAACCAGGCTCGGGGATTCTTCTGCGCCACATGCCGCTTCTTGATTTCCAAGCCGTGCGACTCGAAATATCTGCGCAACCGCGGGTACCCCTTAAGTTCGATAGTCTCCCCGGAGGGCTCAAAGGTATTGATGACGCGGCGGCCGGCGTCCTTAATGCCGCCCTTCTCAATATCTGCCCTCATGACTAGGGGAACGAGACGGTCCAGTTCGATATCTGCCGACCGATCGACGATGTAAACGCTATCATTGCCCGTCGCCACTCCGATGTGGACCTTGGCGCTGGCCTCGATGGGCCGAAACTTGGCTTCCAGTTCCCGTAGCACCTTAAGCTGCGCGGGCGGGCTTAAGACCCAAGGCTCGTCACCGGTGAACCAGGATTTGTAGCTGAATACGGTCGGCGAGACGGGGCCGTTCTTTTTGCCTTGCAGGACCGCGGACAAGGAGGCGCATTCATGCGGCGAGGCTGTCTGCAACCGGGAAACCTTCACCGGGCTTGGCGTCCCGCCGCCGATGGAGAAGATAGATGGATAGGCGATGACTTCGGACTCGAAGGGAGAGGCCTGATGGAGGTCGATGTAGCAGCGCACGTTGAACCGCTCGGAAATCAGCCTGCGAAGCGGAGAGCCGTAGCGATTGAGGACCCACCTGTCGGCGCAAACAAAGGACAGGATTCCCTCGGGGCTGAGCTGGTTGAGGCTGTGCTCGATGAAGGCTACGTAGAGGTCCGCGCGGTCATAGAGTGAGGTGTAGCGGCGGCGATACTCGGCTTGCAGGAGGGGCGCGAGTTTCTCGATGCGGATGTAGGGTGGGTTACCCACGATGGCATCGTATGGCCCGAAAGAAGACAACAGGAAATCAGCCTCCCTGACCCATTTCTCCGCCAGCTTGCGCGCCGCATGGCGGGAGGCGCCGAAGCGTTTGAGCTCGGTCTCCACGGCCAAGCGCGACGCCGCGACATGCGCCGAGTCGATATCGAAAGCGTCTATGCAATCGGCCAGTCGCTCCGGCGGGGTGCCGCGGCGATTGGCTGACCTCATAAGGCGTTGCACCGCTTTGATCAGGAAAGCGCCGGTCCCGCAGGAAGGCTCCAGGAGGCGCAGGCTGGTCAGGTCCCGGTCGGCCGTGTAGCCGGCGAGGTCGAGGATGAGCTCGACGATATGGGGCTTGGTCAGGACGACGCCATGGGTCTCACCGGACGAGCGTTTGCCGTAGGCGTAGGCCGCCTTAGGGATGTGGACGGACAGGTTCATCAGGAGCTGCATCCATACATACTTACGATTGACCTACAAAAAAGTTCCAATGTGCCCGCCCAGGCTGGCGAAGAGTCTCCTGGCCTGGAGGTCCTGGGCGGGTTCTTCGTACTGGCCGGCCTTGCCTTTCTTCTCGGTGGAAACGATGAAGGCCGCGGCGTCGTAGAGTCTCTCTCGGACGAGCTTGCGCAACAAAAGCTCGTAGCGCTTCATATATGAGGTTCCTTTGAATTCGGGGAAGACGGGGAAGTGGGGCTCGTCTACTTTCACGGGTGAGCGCGAAGCTTCGCAGTCTTGGAGCAGCATAATCGAACCGAGCCAGGGACAGGGGCTGTCGGCAAAAGCGCCTTCGCGGTAAGCGGTCCGGAGGTCGTGGGCGGTGCCGATGGCTTCCTCGGAGCGGTTGTTGAAGTTGTTGCCGAAGGAGGGGCCTTTCTGGGACTTAAACTCCATGGCGGCGACGAGCTTGCCTTTGTAAACGACTATGAGGTCCCACTTCTTGGTGGGGCGGAAGTAGCCGGGGAGTTCGAGGCTGCGGTCGCGGTGGATGTGGGCGTCGGACATGCCGTTGTCGGTGAGGATCTGGGTGACGAGGCGGCTGAAGCCGTCCATCTGCTTGCCGCCGGTGACGGCGGTGCGGCCGCCGCGGTCAGCGTCGCCGGAGCGTTGGCGACGGGATTGGGAGGCGAGGGTTTTCCAGTAGTGGGCGACGGCGAGGCCGACGCGTTTTTCTAGGTCGTTGAGGATGACCGGCATAGGTTTCCGGAACTGCCAATAAGGATTCTACCAAATAGGGCGACCCAGGACGGATATGTCAGAAATGGTTCGGATAGAATGCGGGGTGCGGTGCCGCAAAACGCCAATCGCACGGGACGCATTTGAGCCCCTTTGATAGAGTTGTCGACGCTGTAGGCCGCGAGAAGTTGGCGCAGGCAGAGCGTGTGACTATGACGTCAACGATTCCCCGACCGTCCAACCTTCCCGGCGTAATGACACCACATAGCATGCCTACAACCATGTTTCACACCGAAATGCTAAAATCGGCATATCATGGCTAGAGCTAGTCTCGCATTCATCGACGATTCCTCATCCGCCAGGAAGTAATCTAAAAGTGGCACAAGGCCTCGTGGGCAGGACTCCGTTCGGTTCATCGCTCGCCCCCTACCCCCTCCACTTCCACTCCAAGATCTCCGGCATATCCTGCCCATGCTTCTGCACGTACTCCTTATGCTCCACCAGCTTATCCCTCATCTCCTGGTGCGCATGCGCCGCGATCGGCTCCAGACTCGGGACCCGGTCCACCACATCCAGGAACAGATGGAACCGGTCCAGGTCGTTCATGACGCATATATCGAACGGCGTGGTCGTCGTCCCCTCTTCTTTGTAGCCGCGCACATGGATGTTCGCATGGTTCGTGCGCCGATACGTCAGCCGATGGATCAGCCACGGATAGCCGTGGTAAGCGAAGATGATCGGCTTGTCCTTCGTGAATAGATCGTCGAACTCCTTGTCCGGCAGACCATGCGGATGCTCGCTCGGCGACTGCAAGGTCATCAGGTCCACGACGTTGACCACCCGGACCTTCAGCTTCGGCGCCCGCTTGCGCAGCAGCTCGACGGCCGCCAACGTCTCCAAGGTCGGGACATCCCCCGCGCAAGCCATCACCACGTCGGGCTCGCCCCCCTTGTCGGAAGATGCCCACTCCCACATCCCGATGCCGCTCGTGCAGTGCTTGATCGCCGCGTCCATGCCCAGCCACTGCGGCGCCGGCTGCTTGCCCGCCACGATCACGTTGATGTAGTGCCGGCTGCGCAGACAATGGTCGGCCACCGACAACAAGGTGTTCGCGTCCGGCGGCAGATACACCCGGATCACGTCCGCCTTCTTGTTGACCACATGGTCGATGAAGCCCGGGTCCTGATGCGAAAAGCCGTTGTGGTCCTGCCGCCACACGTGCGAGGTCAGCAGGTAGTTCAAGGAAGCGATCGGCCGCCGCCACGGGATCTTCCTGGTCACCTTCAGCCACTTCGCGTGCTGATTGAACATCGAGTCGATGATGTGGATGAAAGCCTCATAGCACGAGAAGAAGCCGTGCCGGCCCGTCAGCAGGTAGCCCTCCAGCCAGCCCTGGCATTGATGCTCGCTCAACACCTCCATCACCCGCCCGTCCGGCGAGAGATGATCGTCCGTGGGCAGCTTCTCCGCCATCCAGGCCCGGTCCGTCACCTCCAGGATATTCCCCAACCGGTTGGAAGCCGTCTCATCCGGCCCGAAGACCCGGAAGTTGCGGCTCTCCATGTTCTGCTTCATCACGTCACGCAGGAAACAACCCATCACGCGCGTGGCCTCGGCCTCGACCGACCCCGGCGAGATGACCTTGACCGCATAGTCCCGGAAATCCGGCATCTTGAGCGCGCGCAGGAGTTCCCCCCCATTGGCATGCGGGTTGGCGCCCATGCGGCGCTGGCCCTGCGGAGCCAGCTCGGCCAGCTCCGGCTTGAGCTTGCCCTTGGCGTCGAAAAGCTCCTCGGCCTTATAGGACTTCATCCAGGCTTCCAGGAGCTTCACATGCCCCGACTTCTCCGACATGTCCGAGAACGGCACTTGATGCGAGCGCCAACTGCCCTCGGCCGGCTTGCCGTCGACCTCCTTGGGACCCGTCCAGCCCTTGGGAGTGCGCAGGACGATCATCGGCCAGGCCGGCCGGTCCGTGACGCCCTTGCTGCGCGCCTCGGACTGGATGCGCCTGATCTCCGCCAGGGCCTTGTCCAAAGTCTCGGACATCAGCTTGTGCATGGCCATGGGGTCCGAGCCCTCCACGAAATAAGGCTCGTAGCCGTAGCCGCGCATGAGCGAGGCCAGCTCCTCCTTGCTGATGCGGGCCAGTATGGTGGGATTGGCGATCTTGTAGCCGTTGAGCTGAAGGATCGGCAGAACCGCGCCGTCGCGGGCCGGGTTGAGGAACTTGTTGGAGTGCCAGCCCGTGGCCAACGGCCCGGTCTCCGCCTCGCCGTCGCCGACCACGCAGCAGACCACCAAGTCGGGATTGTCGAACGCCGCGCCATAGGCATGGGAGAGGCAATAGCCCAGCTCCCCTCCCTCGTGGATCGAACCCGGAGTCTCCGGGGCCACGTGGCTGGGGATGCCCCCCGGGAAGGAGAACTGCGTGAAGAGCTTCTTCATCCCCTCTTCGTCTTGGGAGATGTTGGAGTAGACCTCGCTGTAGGTGCCTTCAAGGTAGGTGTTGGCCACAAGCCCGGGGCCCCCGTGGCCAGGCCCGGCGATGAAGATGGCGTTGAGGTCGTAGTCCTTGATAGCCCGGTTCATGTGCACATAGATGAAGTTGAGGCCCGGCGTGGTGCCCCAATGGCCCAGCAGCCGCGGCTTGATGTGGTCGATCTTGAGCGGCTTCTTGAGCAGCGGGTTGTCGTAGAGGTATATCTGGCCCACGGAGAGATAGTTGGCCGCGCGCCAGTACGCGTCCATCTTCTTGAGGAGGTCGGGCGCAAGGGGTTTTCCGGCCGTTGCTTCAGCGAGTTGGGTCGATTTCATGGATTCCTCCTGAACAGCCAGAGCATACCAATTCCCAAGCCGGGTGAAGCCGGCCGCACAAGCGCTATAATCCCACGAAGGCCGCAGCCATGAACCAGAAGACCCTCGCGCTCCACATCGGCCAAGCCGGCTTCGAGCCATTCCTAGCCAAGGAGGCCGGCTCCGCCCTGGAAAAAGGCCCGGGCTGGGTGCTCGCCGAGGACGACACAAGCGAGCTCTGCTTCGCCCACCTCTCCCTCTTGGAGCCCGTCGAAGTCAAGGCCGCCACGCTCAACGCCCTGGCCGGGGGCGTGGCCGACTATTTCCGGCGCACCAGCCGCGATGAGCGCTATGAGACGCCCTGGCCGCTATGCTTCGAGTCCGCCGCCATCGCGGGCCTGGGGGCGCGCTGCCGCGGCGTGCAGGACGCCTTCCGCGAGCGCCTCAGCCGCATGGCTCGGGTCATGAAGCTCGCCCAGGAGGGCCGCCCGGACCTCGGGGAGCGCCGCGGACTCTTCGTCTACCTCACGGATTTCGGCCGCGCCTTCGCCGCTCGCCGCGCCCGGGCCGGCGGCCAGCGCCGCATGGCCGACGACGCCCAGGCCCCCTCGCGCTCCTTCCTCAAGGTCGAGGAAGCCTATTTCGTGCTGGGCGAGGCTCCGGCTCCGGGCCAGACCGTCGCCGACCTGGGCGCCGCGCCCGGCGGCTGGAGCTACAGCGCGGCCAAGCGCGGCGCGCGCGTCCTGGCCGTGGACAACGGCCCCTTGAAGGGCGGCGCCTCAGAGAATCCCTCGATCACGCATGCCGAGGAGGACGCCTTCAGGTTCCGGCCCCGGCCGCCGGTGGACTGGCTCTTCTGCGACCTCCTGGACGATCCGCGCAAGGTCCTCGAGCTCCTGCGGCTCTGGGTGGAGGGCCGCTGGTGCCGCCGCTTCATCGTCAACCTCAAGTTCGGCCGCCACGACCCCCTGCTGCTGCTGCGCGACGTCTTCTCGGAGCGCGCCGGGATCGCCCCACGGTGCGCGATCCTGCGCGCGCGGCACCTCTATCACGACCGCGAGGAGCTCACCCTCGCCGGCCGGCTCCAGGGCGGCTAGATCCGCCGGCGCAGCAAGGCTTCCAGCTCCGCCGGATCGGTGACGGGCGGCGGGCAGGTCCAGTCCCGGCACACGTAGGCCGCGGCCTTGCCGGCCAGGGGCCCGCGGCCCTCCAGGATCGGGATGGGCGCGCGGCCGTCGGCCAGCGCGACGACTTGGTTGGGACAGAAGACCTTGCGCGCGGCGCTCAGCAGCGCCTCCGGCTCCGGGCCCGACACCACGACCGCGGTCACCGGCCCCTGGAGGAAGTCCACGGCGCAGAGCAAGGAGGCGTGCCCGGACGGGATGCGCCCGAGCGCGCCGTGGAAGGAGGCCACCGTGCGCTCGGCCCGCTCGAGGAGCTCCGGCTCGCCCGTGAGCGCATGGAGCCTCAGCAGCGTCAGCGCCATGACCGCGTTGGCCGAGGGCAGAGGCCCCTCATGCTCCTCGCGCAGGCGGACAAAAAGCGCCTCATCCGGGATCGCGGAGAAGAACCCCCCCGCTCGGTCGTCCCAGAACAGCTCGATGGCCCGCGCCGCGAGTCGAGTCGCGGCCGCATAATAGGCCGCGTCGAAAGTCGTCTCATAGAGGTCCAAGAGCGCGGCGGCCAGATAGGCGTGGTCCTCCAGATACCCGTCGAGCCCGGTCACGCCCGCGCGCGAGGAACGCCGGAGCCGCCCGCAGCTGACATGCTTGACGAGGAGGAACCGAGCCGCGCGCACCGCGGCCTTGGCATAGAGGGGCGCGCCCAGGACCTGCGCGGCCTTGGCCAAGGCGCTGATCATCAGCGCGTTCCAGGCCGTGAGCACTTTGTCGTCCCGCCGCGGCCGCGGCCGCCGGCCGCGCGCCCGCAGCATCATGCCGCGCAGGCGCGCGAGATCCCCCTCCTCGACGACGTGCAGGACGCTGCGGTCCCGGGGCAGAGATTCCTCGGAAGGCTCCCAATTGCCGTCAGGCGTCACGCCGAAGGCGCGGCAGAAGCGCTCCGCGTCGGCCGCCCCGAGCACGGCGCGGGCCTCCTCCGGGGTCCAGACGTAGAACTGCCCCTCCACGCCCTCGCTGTCGGCGTCCTCGGCGCCACAGAAGGCGCCCTCCGGCGTGCTCAGGTCCCTCAGCACATAATGCAAGGTCTCCCGGGCGATCCGGGCATAGAACCCGTTGCCGGTGGCCTGGAAGGCTTCCAGGTAGGCCGTTGCGAACTCCTGCGGGTAGGGCAGCATCCTGTCCCGGGTGTTGACCGGCCTGGCGTAATGGGCGGCGAACGTTTCGAGCGGAAGCTTGTATTCGCCAAATGCGCCGCTGTGATCGCCGACCATGATCACGCACGGCAGCCCGTCATCCCCCTCCTGCACGACCTCGTCCCCATCGTCGAACACCGGCTGGTGCTCCAGCGCCCGGCCGACAATCATGCTGGGCGCAGCCGCCTCGCCAAGCAGCGTGGCCAGCTTGAGCGCGTAGCCGGGCCGGGTATACTTCTCAACCGGCAGTTTGTCGCTCGCAATGCCCGCCAGGTACTCGCGCTCGAAGTAGATGGTCCGGATCAGTTCGCCTTGATGGCGCTCGTTCCTGCCGTTATAAACCTCGCTCAGCCGGCGCATGGAGACGCGGCGGGTCATGTTCATCCCCATCTGCCGGCAGCCCAGCCGCCGGTCGAGCCAGTACTCGGTGTAATCGTCGCTTTCCTTGATGGCCTGGAGCAGGTCCTTGCCTTCGTCGAGGTGCTCCCATACCCCCCATTTCTGGAGGCGCAGAAAGCGCCGGACGACGGCGCGCTCGCTCCGCGGGTGAAACTCGGCGATGTAAACGCCGCGCCGCCCATGGGTCTGCGGGCGGTCGAGCGAGAGCGATTCCGGCACGCGCCCGACGTTGATGTATTCGAGGTCGCCGTATTCGCGGATGAAATTGAAGATGATCCCCTTGGCCCGCGGGTCGCAAAGCTCCTGCAGACCGGCATCCGCGGGGTGGCTGGCTGCCTCGTCGAAAACGGAGTCGAACATGAACTCCCCCTCCTCCAGCCGCCCTCCCGGCAGCCACTCGACCTGGAGGAAGAACTCGGGGCTGAGGCCGCTCAGGGCCTGCTCGGACTGCGCCTCATTGCCTTCGAGGAAGAGCGTGGAAAGCATGCGATCGAGCCAGGGTTTGTTGTTGCAGCCGTCTTTCCGGAAGGCTTCATGGACGGCCGATCGAAAGTGCTCCACGAGCGCGGCGAACTTCGCCCGCAACTGCTCGGGCGGCAGGCGAGCGAAGACGGTCCCCGCCAATTGCAGGGCGCCGAACCGGCGCAGGTCCGACGCGAAAAAGTCCACCTCGGGCCGCCCCAGGCGGTTTCGCAGTATGGCGTGGCCGGCGATCTCTTCAAGATGTCTCGCCAGGCCCGTGTCATCCAGCTTGCCCAGATCCTCGAATTCCTGGCAGGTCAGCCAGCGGGTGCCGGTCAGGCGGTTGTAGTAGTAGATGGGCAGCCCGCCTATTCCCACTTTGGAGCTGAATACCAGCCGCTGCTTGGCGTCGCGGCTTTTCGGTATCGCGCTGAGCCGCCAGCACTCGCCCCGGTGTTTGATCGCTTCCCCTACGCGCTGGTCGGCAACCGAAAGGAATTTCACCTGCCGCTTCGAAACAAGTCCCTGCAGGAGTTCATCCGCGGCGAAGGCCAGGTCCATCCGCTCCGGGCGCGGCCGGATCAGAATGTGGTCGGATTCAAAAATGAGGTCCACCGAGTCCGCCGACAGATCATCTTCCTCCTCCAGGGTCAGGGGAGGCTGGCCCCTGGTGGCGCGTCCGGCGTTGACGCGCTCGACGAACCCCAGCCGCTGCAAGGCGTGCACGCCGGGCAGTTGGGTAT
>Ga0118677_10002076_pt1 | contig 41103 bp, 31 predicted proteins | sample AliMusrvi5mmetaG_FD_86154 | JGI IMG/M metagenome (GOLD analysis project Ga0118677, IMG submission 86154)
CATCGGGGCTGGGTTCAATAGGTTTCATGGGAGGGGAGGGGTTTTTGATACTAGATAGAAAATCCAATTGCAGCGGATCTTCACTGTCTTTACGAGTTTTGGCTGAAAACGGTTTCACGTGGCACCACGGCTAAAGACACTATCAGATAGCCGCTGGATAGCAAACAGGAGATTGCTTGATCCGTGGAAGTTTTGTGTTTCAAAATTGCCTTTTCCCTTGCAGGGCAATGGTTTGTCGGGTAATGATTAATCCGTTTCAGTAGCTTTATCAGGAAAGTTAGTAATATGTTCTTTTATTGATATCACTTATGAACCATCGAATTATCAAATTGGTCGCTTTAATTGTTGTTGTTTTCATTTTCCAATCAATGGAGGGGCGTGGCGCAACGCGAGGTCCTGCGCCCACATTTGAACGCATCAAGGAAATGGCCCGGGATCTCGCGGTGGCCCCCTATAAAGATACGCGCGTGCCGCTTTCCAAGACGCTGGAGACGCTTTCCTATGATCAGACCCGCGACATTCGCTTCAATGTGAAGGAGTCTGTGTGGCGGCGGGAACATCTGCCTTTCCAACTTCAGTTCTTTCATCCTGGTGGCGGGCAGAAAGATCAAATTGATATGCATTTGGTGGATGGCGATAACGTCAAAGATTTTCCGTTTGATCGTGATTTGTTTGATTATGGCAAGAATGACCTGAGTTGGTTTGATTTACGGGGGATCAAGTATTCCGGTTTCCGCATTCATTATCCTCTGAACACAACCGAATATCTTGACGAGTTGATTGTGTTCCAGGGAGCTTCATATTTCCGGGCTTTGCCTAAGGGCTTGATCTACGGTCTTTCGGCGCGGACCGTAGCGATAAACTGTGCCTCGGATCAGCCGGAAGAGTTTCCTCGGTTTCAGGATTTCTGGGTGGTTCGGCCGGATAAGGAGGGGCGTTCCATTCAGCTCTATGGCCTGCTGGATGGTCCCAGTGTGGCGGGGGCGGCGTCTTTCTTGATTGAACCCGGGGTTGAGACGGTCATTCATATGCGCGTCGCCCTTTTTGCCCGTACTAATTTGGTGAACTACGGGATTGCGCCGTTGACGAGTATGTATTGGTTTGGCAAAAACAATGCCCGGCGATTTGATGAATTTCGTCCAGAAGTACATGACTCGGATGGCTTGTTGATTCTGAATGGGAAAGATGAATGGCTGTGGCGTACACTTGAAAATACGGGGCCACTGCGTTTGAGTGCGTTTCATGATGTTAATCCGAAAGGGTTTGGTTTGCTTCAGCGTGAACGGAATTTTTCCTGCTATGAGGATTTAGAGACCATGTATCATCGGCGTCCGTCCGCTTGGGTCAGGCCTGTGGGGGCTTGGGGTGAAGGGGCCGTGCGGTTGGTAGAAATTGGGACTTGGTCGGAGTTCCATGATAACATCGTCACTTATTGGCAGCCTGCCAAAGCGTTGAAGCCGGGGGAGTCGGCTGAATTTGCCTATGATTTGATTTGGTATGAGGATAATCCCAATATCCCGTCATTGGGCCGATTGGTTTCGGTACGTTCCGGTCTCACCTTGAACCAGTCCAATGCGCGCAAGTTTGTTCTCGATTTTGTCTGGCCTTCACTGGTGCGGGATGGCGCGGGGGTTAAGCCCGAGGTGGTGGTGAATGCTGATGGCGGGCGTTTGTCAGGTATTTCGGATGAATATAACCCTTATGACCGGACTTGGCGGGTTGCGTTTGATGTCACGCCGGAAAAGGCGTCCACGCCTGTGGAGCTTCGTGCAGTGATTCGAAAGGACGGAGTACCTTGCACCGAAACATGGACTTATCTCTGGATGCCATAACCTTACCGGCGTGGAATCCCGATGACGCCATGGCGTGGGATGAAGCTTTTGGGAAGGTGGAGAACTATCTGCGTGCCTGTCGTGTGGCCAGTCGGGTGCATCGTGCCCGGTTGACCGCTCTCATTTTGCAGCGCGCCTTGGAGCGCCGGGCAAGCAATCTCGAAGTTCCTTTGGCCACGTTGGCCATTGATGAGGCACGTGATTTGATTGATCGCTGGATGGCGGGTTTATTGCCGCGTCGTGAAAATGAACGGCCTTATACGATGGCGGAGGGTTTCTTGTCGCTTTATTTGTGTGACGCTCCGATGCGGTGGCCGAACGCCTTTCTGAATCCCCAGCAGGAGCCGCCGGGGTTTGCGGATACCCTGCATGCCCGATTAGTGAAAACCGGTCCTGAATTGCAGGTGAGCAGTATGGTGCCGCGGGCGATGGATCGCGGCAAGATTCAAGGTTGGGCGGGCTCGGCCATGGATACTTTTGATCGTCTTCCCATTTTGCGCACCTTGTTTTTGTGGACTTTGTTTGCCATCCTTCTGGTGGTGCTTTTCCGGTATACGCGGAGTTAATCGATATGAGTGAATCGTTTTCCATGCCAATATCCTCGTTACGACGTTCTGGTTTGCGCCAGGCGTTTTTCTTCACTACGGTGGTGGTGATGACGGGGGTGGCGACCTGGGTTATGGCCGATATTCTTTGGCGTGGCGGCTTAAACGGTATTGAAATGGCCGTGCTGTTTTTCTTTGTGCCGTTGTTTGGAATGGTGACGTTGGGGTTTGTGCAGGCCGTTTGCGGGTTTTGTATTCTGTTAAGGAAAAAGGATCCGTATAGCATTTCGCGGACGATCCCGGAGGCGATGCCCCGCCCTGATGAAATGCCTGCCACGGCGATTGCGATCCCCATTTATAACGAGGATGTCAGCCGGGTTTATGAGGGACTACGCACCATTTATCTGGATCTGGTCCGGTCCGGCTATATCAGCCGCTTTGATATTTTTATTTTGAGTGATTCGAATAATCCCAATAAGTGGATTGAGGAAGAGGTTGCCTGGATTGACCTGTGTAAGCAGGTCAAGGGATTCGGTCGTATTTTCTACCGTAAACGAAGACTGGGCTTGAATCGGAAAAGCGGGAACATCAGTGACTTTTTGCGGCGGTGGGGGCGCAAGTACCGATATATGGTGGTGCTGGATGCGGATAGTCTCATGGAAGCCAATACACTTGCCAGGCTGGTTCAATTGATGGAAGTGAATCCGCAGGCGGGAATTATTCAAACGGTGCCCGCCCCGATTCAGGGACGTACTTTTTTTGCACGGCTCATGCAGTTTGCGGGAACCTTGTATGGCCCGATTTTTCAGGCAGGATTGAATTATTGGCAGGCTGGCTGCGGGAATTTCTGGGGGCATAATGCCATCATCCGAGTGGCTCCGTTTATGGATCATTGCGCGCTGCCCATGTTGACGGCGGGGGCCAATACGCGGTTCATGAGTCACGATTACGTGGAGGCTGCGCTGATGCGTCGGGCTAATTATGAGGTGTGGATGGATTATGAAGTGGGGGGAAGTTATGAGAATCTGCCGCCAACCCCCTTGGATCATGCCAGTCGTGACCGACGGTGGTGTCGTGGTAATCTTCAGCACGCCTGGTTGATTACCGCCAAAGGGTTACACCCCATTAATCGGTTGCATCTTTTCCTGGGGATTCTTTCTTATGTGGCCTCTCCGTTGTGGCTGATTTTCTTGGTGCTGGGCTCGTTTTCTGCCTGGATGTTTTGGGCAGGTGGCACAGTGTTGACTTTTGATTCCGATGTTGGATTCTCGTCGTTTCTGGACATTGGTGGTGGGCGTTTGGCGTTAATGCTGTTTTGTGTGACCCTTGCGATGTTGACAATTCCAAAGGTTTTGGCGGTGTTGTTGGTTTTCAAGAATCGGGAACGCCGTGAAAAATTCGGGGGGGGCTGGCGCATCACGTTGGGTTTCCTGATAGAGCATACGTTATCGGCATTGATGGCGCCCGTTCAGATGATGTTCAACTCCCGGTTTGTGGCGGAAATTCTCAGCGGGCGGGATGTGCCCTGGAATCCTCAGTCACGTGATGCGGGAAAGGGGATTGACTGGGAGGCCGTTATTACGGCGCATATGGGGCATACGGTTATCGGGGTGACTTGGGCTTTGATTGCCTTCTTGATCAGTCCGATATTTTTTTGGTGGTTGAGTCCGGTTACCTTTGGTTTGATTGGTTCGATTCCGATTTCAGCGATGTTGAGTGCGCCGGGGCTTGGGAAGCGTTTGCGCCAGATGAAGCTTTTTACCATTCCCATTGAAACCAAGCCTACGGCGGTGGTTCGCCATCTGGATAAAAATTTAAGAGCTATCCGGCATCGGATGGATCCGCCGGACTGGTTGGCCCCGCATTATGGAATTATGCAGGTGGTGCTGGATCCTTATCTGAATGCAGCACACAGTTCCTTGTTGCGGCATAAGCCCAAAGTGGGTCAGCATGTTACGCGCGATCTGCACGAGTTGCAGGTGCGCTTGCTGGCAAAGGGACCGGCGGCCTTGAATCGCCGCGAACAGATGGCGGTACTGATGAATGTTCAGGCGGTGGCGGACTTGCACGACCAAGTGTGGCGGATGCCTGAGTTGAGTCTTTCGCCCTGGTGGCGCCTGGCCATGCGGCATTATAATACCCTGACGGACCGCCCTCAAACAGCCCTCTATCGGTGATTTATTTTCACGGTAAAATGGTCCTCACCGAATATTGATCATTTCGCCTTTTGCTTTACTCTTTGGCCGCAAGTTGTATAGTCGAAATGGAAGCGCGCAGTTTAATTCACTGTCGGTTAAAGTAGTGTGTAAAAAGGGAAATCCATGCCGGACGAGATTAAAAAAAATGATCAGGATGATGCCCCCTTGTTGAGACTACTGATCGTGGAGGATTCGGCGGAAGATGCCGAGATGGTCGTACGGGAATTGCGGCGGGCGGGTTACACACTTGTCTATGAGCGGGTGGATACTTTGGAATCCATGCGTTCGCTTCTGCACTGGGAGTGGGATCTTATCTTGGCCGATTATAAAATGCCCCGATTTAGCGGGCTGGATGCTTTGGCCGAATTCAAAACCTGGAAGCGGGACGTGCCCTTTATTATTGTCTCCGGTGCCATTGGTGAGGAATGCGCGGTGGAGGTGGTGAAGGCAGGGGCTCAGGATTATGTCTTGAAGGACCGTTTGACGCGATTGGTCCCGGTGGTGCAGCGCGCCATGAAGGATGCCGCAGACCGGCGTGAATACCGTCGTGTGCAACGTGATCGTGACCGAGCCGACGAAGCGCTCCGTGCGAGCGAAGCACGATTACGGGTGATTCTGGAATCTGTTCAGACGGGCGTTATGATCGTGGATCCGGAAAGCCATGTTATTTTGGAGGCCAATCGGGAACTGTCCGAGATGGTGGGCCTGCCGGCGCATCAGATTGTGGGAAGTGTATGTCATAAATTTGTGTGCCCGGCGCTCAAGGGGCAGTGTCCCATTACAGATATGGGACAAACCATTGATCATTCAGAACGCCTGTTAATCCGGGCAGATGGTTCGCAAATGCCCGTGCTTAAAACGGTTCGTCCGGTGATTATTAATGGGCGTCGGCAATTGATTGAGAGTGTGGTGGACATCAGTGAGCTTAAGCGTCTTCAAGACCAAGTGATTTTATCCCAGAAAATGGAGGCGATTGGTCAATTGGCCGGGGGGGTGGCTCATGACTTTAATAATATTTTGCAAGTGATCATGGGGTATGCCGAAGTGCTGATGCGCAACACCGCGAAGTCCGAATCCTATTCCGAAGAGATTGAGAATGTCTATCAGGCGGCCCAGCGGGCGGCCATGTTGACGCGTCAACTGTTAGTGTTTAGCCGCCGGCAGATGGTGGTGCCGACGGTGCTGGAGATGAGTAGTGTGATTGAAAATGTGCGGACCCTGATTGTACATCTGGTGGGGGGGGATATTCGCCTCAATATTCAGTGTCCTTCGGATCTTCCTGCGGTCTATGCCGATGCCAGCCAGCTTGAGCAGCTTCTTGTGAATCTGGTTGTCAATGCTAAGGACGCCATGCCCCAAGGCGGAGCGTTGACGATTTCTGCTGGAAAGGTTTCGCTGAATGTGGCGCAGGCGTCAATGATGATGGGGGCCAAGCCAGGAGATTTTGTGGCCGTTTCAGTGGAGGATACGGGGATTGGGATGGAGCCCGATCTTATAAAACATGTTTTTGAGCCCTTTTTTAGCACCAAAGGAGTGGGGCACGGGAGTGGCCTAGGCCTTTCAGTGGCATATGGAATTGCCAAGCAGCATAATGGCTGGGTACATGTTGAAAGTCAGGCTGGGAAAGGATCTACGTTTACCCTTTATCTGCCAGTTTGGGAAACTGATAAAATGAAGGCTCCGGTGAGTTCGACGGCCAGTTTACAGGGAAACGGAGAGCGGATTTTACTGGTTGAGGATGAGCCGGAGGTGCGTGTTCTGGCGGCGCGTGTGCTGACTTCGGCGGGATATGAGGTGGTCTCCGCTGGAACCGTTGGGGAGGGGGAAGCGGCCCTTAATCAGCCCGGAGCCCACTTTGATATGGTGTTCAGTGACGTGGTGCTGCCTGATGGCAATGGAGTCGAATTGGTTGAAAAGGCGTTGGTTCGTAATCCTAAGCTGGGAGTACTGATCAGTAGCGGTTATACGGATGAGCGTTCGCGGTGGCATACGATTCAGGATCGCGGGTTTCCTTTTCTGGCAAAACCACATTCGCCTTCACGTTTGCTGGCGGCTATTCGGGATGTTTTGGCAACGGCTAAAATAGCGTAGTGGGAAACAAAAATGGTTTTGGATAAAATACGGATTCGCGATCTTCGGGTCAGGTGTCGAGTGGGGGTTACGGCACTGGAGCGGCGTCTACCTCAGGAGCTTCTTATTACGGTCACTCTTCATGCCGACTTGCGGCGGGCTTGCCAGACTGATGATTTGCGCCATACCATCGATTATAGTGTCTTGAAAAAATCCATTCTCGCGGAGAGCGAATCCAAGACCTTCAAGCTCATCGAGCGGCTCGCGCAGCGGATCGCTGAATTGTCGTTGCAGTCTCCCCTGGTCCAGCAGGTGGATGTTCTGGTTCAAAAATTGGGGGCACTCCGGTTTGCGTTATGCAGTGAAGTGGAGATTACTCGGGTAAGGGATGAACGGTAAGGAATGTCATGAATAAGAAACGTGTTGCAGTTTTAATCAAAGAGTTGTTGAAAGAAATGGGGGAAGATCCTGCCCGGGAAGGTTTGATCAAAACGCCTGCACGTGTCGCGGCCGCCTATGAATTTCTGACGTCCGGTTACCGGATGTCCGTGAAGAATATTGTTAATGGCGCGATTTTTACGGCTGAGGCCAACAATATGGTTTTGCTTAAAAACATCGAGGTTTACAGCCTTTGCGAGCATCATATGCTTCCTTTTTTTGGGCGATGCCACATCGGTTATATTCCCCGGAAGAAAGTATTGGGGGTCAGTAAACTGGCACGGATCGTGGATTGCCACGCCCAGCGACTCCAGATTCAAGAACGACTGACTGCTCAAATTGCCCATGACATTATGGATTGTATCAAGCCTGAAGGGGTGGGTGTGGTCATGGAATGTCGCCACCTCTGTATGATTATGCGGGGTGTTGAAAAGCAGGATTCGGTCATGTCGACCTCTTCGGTGTTGGGGAGTTTCCACGACGATGCTTCCACCCGCTCTGAGTTTTTGAGCCTGATCCGGTAGAAGACCAGAGAAAAATTTATGGCTGCCGCTGATAGGCGGTGGTTAATGCTGAATTCAATACCGATGCCTTGAAGAACAAACGTTATGCTGAGGCGATCAAGGCCATTGTCTCCAAGATGGCTTTTGAGGGGGAAGTTGAGGGCGGTAAGGCGGAAGAGGCGGTCGTTCGCCTTGAGGCTGAGATGGCGAAGGTCCCCGCTGAGATGAAGCCGATGATGGAGGCGATTCTTGCCCACTGGTATGCCGCAACCTGCTCGCCAGCGACAGCTTGGTTGAAGTCAGTCTCGGGGGCGAGACCATAAAACCCGGGAAGGTGGAGGTGGGGACTGGCTTTTATGAACAGAAATTCATTCGCGGCGAAATCAAGCCGGCCATGGGTGATCACCGTTAAAAAGGTTGATGAGGGCGTCAGTTGGGGCAGTGTTCATTGGCAATACCTGGAGGATATGATGAAGGTACTGCCCTTTGAGGGCACGCCTTTGCAGTTAAAGAAAACGCTCTTTACCACCAAGGAAAGTACAAAGAAAGGGCAGGTGTTGAAGCCGGTCAAGGGCGCCTTGGCGGTCGGTGACGAGTTGGTGGTGCGGGTTGAATTACGGACCGATCGTGATATGGAGTATGTACATCTGAAAGACCAACGCGGTTGTGGGGTCGAGCCGGTGAATGTCCTGAGCCGGACAAAGTTTCAGGATGGGCTGATGTACTATGAGAGCACGCGTGATACTGCGAGCCACTTTTTCATCCACTATCTGCCCACATGTATGCTCCGGAATATAATAGCCATTCCGGAAGTGTCGAGCTAGAGGTAAAGTAGTTTCTGGCTTCATGGCTTCATGATGTGATCGAAAAAACTCGACAGTGAAAAGGCCGGGTGCAATTATGCGCGTCAGTGAAAACAATTGGAGTTATCTTGTTATTGAAATGTTTTTGCTGAAAATTTAATGCGTTGATACGCAGAACCGCTTCTACTGAAAACCGCGAATTTTTGTTCCAGAAGCGAGATGTGTGGAGATGCGCCCCGCGTGGGCGCGGCTCCTCGTCTCGTGTTTCTGGAAGGGGCTTCGCGGTCCCTCAGTAGAGGCATGATAAACTTGGAGTTCGCGCCTCTTTCATTGGGGGGGATGGTGAAAGAGGCAATCGCGGATTCCTTTGAGATAGCACGAAAGGAAACGTATGTTGAAGAAAAGTTTGTCCCTCATCCCTCTGACGAGTGTTTGCCTTCTAGCGGTTGCTGCCATTGGCGGAGAGATCGTCTACAATTACGATAGCCTGAACCGGCTAACTAATTCCGTTTATTCCCAAGGTGTGGTGGCGACCTATAAGTACGACTCAGCCCACAATGTCCGCGAGGTGCGACTCATCAAGGATACCGACAATGACGGGCTCCCGGATTACTGGGAAATGCTCTATTTTGGGTCATTGACTGCAACCGACGGAACAACGGATTCTGACGGCGACGGGATGAGCGATTATGAAGAATATCTGGCTGGGACGGATCCCACCGACCCGAACTCTTCCATGCATTTTTATGGATGTGGGGGTGGCAATAATGGCCCCACGGAGTTCACCATTGTTTGGTCGAGTTCCACCAATCGCAACTACACCATTGAGTGGACCACGTCGCTGATGACCAACTTTGTGATGTTGGTGACAAATATACCTGGCACTCCACCCCAGAACCAGTACGTTCATGAGACAATGGAATCCAATGCCTTCTACCGGGTCATCCTGCAGGACAACGAAACGATGGACGAGGAGGTAATCCCGTGAAGTCTGCCCACTGCTCACTGATCACTGCTCTTTATCTTATTTCTGCTACTCTCTGCCTTCTGATTTCACCTGTTTTTGCTGCGGATCAGCCGCCGGAAGGATCCGAATTGCCTGCTTGGAATATATTGTCGCTGGACTCTACGAATATGACTCCTGAGGAATGGCAGGTGATAGCGACCAACAATACTGACGGAGAAATAACGATAGAAGGAATAGGCACTGGGGATACGGAAATTTCAGACGATATCAAGTGCCTCGCCAGATCGCTGGAAAATAATCCACTTCGAATATTCGAATATGTTCGCAATCAGATTGAATATTTCCCTTCATTCGGTTCCCGGCAGGGTGCAACCGCTCTGGCGCTTTCTAGGAGTGGCAATGACCTAGATCAGGCATCGCTTTTGATTGCTTTGCTGAAAACCGCAGATACAAATTCCGATGCTCATTATGCGGGTGGTTCTGTTGTGTACACCACTGCGTTTCTTGCCAGTTTGCTTGGAGTACCTCAGGCAAAAGTCTTGGTAGCACTCCAAAGTCGCGGAATTCCTGTTGCGGCGTACGGGAGCAATTTTAAAGTAACTCACTACTGGGTAGAGGCAACTGTTAATGGAATAAACTGTGTGCTGGATCCGAGTTTTGTGGAATCTGAAATGTTGTCTGGCGTGAATCTGTCCGGATGGATGGGATATGATCGATCCAATTTTGTAGCCCATGCATTAAGCGGTGCTGTTGTGACCTCCAATTCGATTCAAAAGGTGAATGAAACCAACATTCGCGCCGATTTGGTAGGTTTGAGTTCAAACCTGATTTCAATGCTGGTGCAGTCAAATTTGAATTCAACAGTTGAGGAAGTATTGGGTGGGGTGAGGAAAATTCCCCTTACTTATACAAGCTTACCAACCAACCTCACTTATGCTCAACAGATTGTGTCGGGGACCAAAACGAATTATTCCAGTCTGCCTTCCACTTTTTATGCAACGCTTAAGATTCAACATTCAGGCATCAATCAAACATTCAAAGCTCATGAAATTACAGGGAAGCGAGTTACTATTTTCTACACGGGCACAGGAAATGCGCCTCAATTGATGGTGGATGGCCAGTGTGTGGCAACTGGGACTGCCACTACCGTTGGTACACTGTATACTCTGACCCTGACCGTATCAGTGCCGCCATTTGGAAGCTCAGACGTCCAGTCTTGGCCAATGTCGCTGAAAAGTGGGAGTAAATATGCTGTCGCGTGTGATTTTGGTGGAACTTCCGCATTACTCATCAAAAAGTTGGGAACACAATTGGCGGTCAACCGGCAGTCTGGTTTGTCCGACACCTCCGAACCGGTTCTGGGCGGTACTCTGAATTTGATAGGTCTGTATTATATGCATCAATTGAACTGCCAGACTCGTGTTTCCACCCGCGTATTGGATGTTTTTGGATATAGGAAATATTTGGCTGGGGTCGTGCGACAAGAGGACGGATACGGCGTCGACATGCCTTTATCCCTAGCTGCGGGTTGTTATCTCTCGGGAACTGCAGATGACTACTATGCTTGGGGGCGTGGAGATGCGGTTGCAAATAGTGCTTTCGAACACGGTGTTTTGGAGCAGACGCAGGGAAGCGGTAAGTCGGCGGCTTCCAGTGTCAAAATAGTGCAGTTGGAAAATTTCCGTTCTAATACGACTTACTATACGACCAGCGCAACATGGAGTACCATCCAAGCAAACTTATCCGGATATTCGGCCTCTGATCTTTCGATCATTTCCCAATATCTCAATGGTGGATATTCGGCCATTTTGCCCAAGTATGGAAATGCTCTGTCAGGAGATTGGCGGGGGTCTGGTTTTTTTGCCTACACTATTTCGCAAGTGGCGGCAATCATTGGTGGCGGATATAGTGGCGGGGCTTCAGGAGGGACGGGGTCTGTCCAGCCTGGGATAGTCCAAAATCTGGTGAGTCGCGTTGAGTTCAGTGAGTTTTCGGCGGGGCGACAGCCAGTGTTTGGGGCTGATCCGGTGGATTTGTTCACTGGTGATCTTGTTCATCAACGCGATGATCTTGTCATTGGGCAGCCCGGTCTGTGCGGTCTGACCTTTTCCCGTACATATAATAGCGGGCTAAATTCCCAGGCCAGTGTGATGGGGTACGGATGGAAGCACAACTTTGATGTCAGGGCTACAGTCAATAGTCATGGTGCGCCGGGGCTTGGTAGCCGCGCTCCGCTGGATCTCGTATCGGCTGTTGTCCGCGCAAAAGTTTGTGCAGACGTCATGAAAAATGAAAATAACCTTAAGGGGTGGATGATTTCGGCATTAGTGGGGAAATGGGAGCTGGATCAGTTGACCGACAATTCCGTGTCAGTCCAGCTAGCCGATCGGGCACTCGAATTTATCAAACTTTCGGATGGCAGCTACAATCCCCCGCCTGGTGTAACGGCTACGCTTCATAATCAAAATGGTTCGTTCGTTATGGAAGAGCGTTTTGGGAAGACGTATACCTTTAACACTAACGGTATGCTTTCGTCTTGGAGCGATGCGGACAGCAACAGCGTATATTATTCATATAACTCCGCCACCAATCTCGTGGCAGTTAGCAACAGTTTTGGACGGGCACTTTCTTTCACTTATACCAATGGTTTTATCGGGAAAGTCAGTGACAATGCAGGGAGGTCGGTTTCTTACACTTATAGCGGCAGCAATTTGGTCTCGGTTTTGGATTCAGGATCGAATTCCTGGAGCTATAACTATGGGAGTAATCATTTACTTACCTCGATTCGTGACCCTCTTGCCCAACTCGTCGTTAGCAATTCTTTTAATGCGCTGGGGAAAATAGAAGCCCAGTGGAATGGCAAGACTAATGTGTGGAACTTTTATGTTAGTGGTTGTCGTGGAGTTGAGGAGAATCCTCAGGGTGCGAAGACGATCCAATATTTTGATGACGAAGGGCGAAACCTTGGTGCCGAGAATGCCCTTGGACATCGTGAGTGGAACTTCTACGATGGCCAAGGCCATCTAATCACGAACATTGATGCCAGAGGCTATTCTTCGGCTTTCCGCTATGATTCACATCACAATCTCATTCGGCGGATCGATGCGATGACAAATGAAACTGCCTTTGTCTATGATGATCGTTTTTGCCTGGTGGCGGTGACTAATACCCTTCGGCAGGTAAACCGGTATGATTACGATAATCGATTCCATGTGATCAGCCAGGTGGATGCAATGGGTTATACCAACCGGTTTTCCTACACGCAAAAGGGGTTGCTGTATACAAGTGTTCGTGATGTTCGAGCGATTACAAATAGTTTTGACAGTTACGGTAATATAACTTCCATCCAGAACCCCAATGGGGGAGTAATCGTCAATCAATACAACAGTTGGGGTGACCTGACGATGGTGATTAACGAGTTGGGGAAAACCAACATCATGGCTTACGACAAGCGCCGTTTACTTGAGGCGGTCAGGGATCCGCAGGGAGGGACGGTTAGTAATGTCTTTAACGCAGCTGGCCTGTTAGTTTCATCCGAGGATCAGCGGGGGCAGGTTACCGTTAACACGTACAGTCCTACTCTTAAAATAACAAGCTGCATTGCTCCCGATGGCGGCACGATATCAAATATTTATGATTCTGCAGATCGGATCATCGCAATTATCAATCTGCGGGGAGGGGTCATTAGCAACACGTGGGACACAGCGGGGCGCCTGATTGCGAAGCGTGACCCTAATGGCGTTACGGTGCGGATGACTTATGATAACGCAGGCAACGTTCTTGCCGTCACAGATGGCCTCGGGAACATCACTACCAATATTTACGATGCGCTGAACCGGTTGCAGGAAACCCGGTCACCGAACGGAGCGGTGGCAAGAATTGAATATGACGCCGCCAGCAGGGTAACCGGGACAGTGGATTCGCTCAGTCGTCGGACGGAGTTCACCTTGGATGCCTTGGGTCGCAAAGTGGCGGTCAAGCGGCCCGACAACAAGACCGAGCACTATGTTTTTGACGGTTTCGGAAACCTGCTTGCCTTTACCAATGCGGCCGGGAATGCCCAGTGTTTCATTTATGATTCCATGGACAGGAAGACTGGCGAAAGCAATGCGGTGGGTACAGTTCGATATTATGGTTTTGATGCCGCCGGAAACCTGACCTCGAAAACCGATGGAAATGGTCGGCAGACCCTGTTTGATTATAACGCGCTCAATCGGCTGGTGCGGACGACGTACGCTGACAATAGCGTTGTCACGTTTACCAACGACCCTGCCGGGAATTTAATCGGTATGACGGATCCCTGGGGAACGGCCTCTTCCGTAGGCAGTTACGATAATGCAGGCAGGCTTTCAGCTTGGACGGATCACTACAACTCGACGGTGCAGTATCGGTATGACAAGGCCGGGGGCATTACCAATATCAGCTATCCGGATAATAATGCAGTAACGTATGGCTGGGACACGGCGGGCAGGCTGATCTCGGTAAAAGACTGGGCGGATCGGACTTGGGACTTTAGTTACGATGGAGCCAACAGGCTTTCCGGTATCCAGTATCCTAACGGTGTGAATTATACTCGCGGGTACAATGCCGACGGGCAGTTGACCAATTATGTGTACAGCAAGGGTGGTACGCCGTTCATCAGCAGAGCGTTTGAGCGAAATACGGCTGGGCTTAAGACGTGTGAGGTGATTTCTGCCGGGCTGGAAGTGGAGCCGCCAGACACCTGGCAGAAACACACCAGCGATAAGGCTGACCGGTTGACAAGCATGTCGCGCCGTGATGAGTACGTGGTGCCGGAGCGGTGGCGCGGGTACACGCCGAGTTACAATCAGGAAGGCCAGGTCACGAATATCAACGAAGGGTACCGATCATGGGCCTCTGGAAATGACCTGACATGGGATAGTGCCGGACGGCTGGTTGAATACGCCGGATTACGACAGACCAACCTCTGGACTGATATGCCCCCCATGCCATCGTGGGGACTGGAAATCGGCTATGATGGGCTCGGGGCGCGTACGGTTAGAACAGACGAGTTGTTGACCCGGCGTCAGGTGGTAGATCGCGTAGGCCGGCTACGACTGCCTTTGATGGAGACGGATCAGAATAATACGCCGACAAGATATTATGTCTGGGCACCTGGTATTGGCTTGCTAGCCCAAATCGAGGCCGACACGACGATTCATTACGTCCACGCCGATGAAAACGGCTCCACACTGGCGATGACGGATTCCAATGGAAACGTCACCGACCAATTTGCCTATTCACCATGGGGTGAGTTGCTCGGGCGCACGGGAACCAACACAACGGCGTTTACCTTTGTGGGCGGAGGCGGGGTGTACTGGGAGGGCGGAAGCCTCTACCGGATGGGGGCGCGTTATTATGACGCCCGCCTCAAACGATGGCTATCTGCCGATCCTGCGGGGATGGCCGGCGGAGCGAATCTCTATCTCTATGCGAGCGCTAACCCATTATTCTGGGTGGATTTACTGGGGTTATGTGGGGAGACGTATTTTGAGAATCCCGGCATTTCTTGGGATGAACAGCAGGATTCAGTTGTATTGAGGGCAACGTTGCAGGAGCAATTGGGACGTATTGCCGAATTACGGACAATCCTTAAAGAAAACCCTGGAGCCGAGTGGAACATGACGGATTCGTCGAGCCTTAGGGAAGCTGTGTCAATAAACCGAACTGAAGCATATTTCAGTGGGGTGGGCACCCCTGGGGCGCTAAGAATGGTCGGCAGTTCCGCAAATATCGCCCGAGCTCTTCCATCCGATGAAGCACCATACCAACTCAAATTGTTCCCTGATGAAGCATACAACCGTAGTGGTCACTACGGTCGTACGCCGACTCCACAGCAAAGAGCATCGGTTCCTGTTGGTATGGAATTTGATCATAATCCGACTTTGGTTAATCATTATTACGAAGGCGTGAATGGCAGTCTCCCAGGTTACAATCTGACTCAAGCCGAGCGAATTCAACATGCTCAGAGCCTTTCGGCTGGTGCTGCCGCCACTCCTGCGGCGCAAAGGGCGCAAGGAGCCGCTGCCGCAGCCTACTCGAAGCAACAAAAACTACTTTGGGGAATGGAGTAAGTATGAATCATTTATTTTCAATCAATGCAGAAGGTGGTCCGCTATTGCTCATTGATGCAATTGCAGTGGCGCAATGGGATGGTGCAGAGAATGGCGGAGAGAATTATCAAAGGTTGTCCGCTATGTTCGATGTTTCGCCAAATATTCAAGGTCTATTATTTGATGTGAAATGCAATCTTGCTCTTGCGTGGGAGATGTCTGGAGCGGGAACCGCAGATGTATTCGGCGATGCATCAGGGGTTGTGCGAATTGTACGTGCTTGGCTGAGCGAAGATACAGCGGAAGAGCTAGAGAATCTTGCCCTTGCTGTCTCCCAGTCCTCCGTTTCTATTGGTGAAATATATGTTCCCAGTGGTCGTCTGGCTGTATTTTGGGCGCCTGAATCGGGTAAGTTTATCACCAATTCTGGTGCTGAGGAATTTCGAATGGTCAAAGGCACAGTGTTAGCCCAATCCGCTTTTGTCATGAAGGTGACGAGCAAAAAGTATGAATGCCTGCATGACGAGGTGAAAGTTGGAATGTCTCAGGCAAGAAGACTAACACTGCGTCCTTGTGATTGATAGTTGAGTCCGTATCTTTACCATCAGACAAGAAAATTGCGGGTGACATGATGATGGCCGCAAAAATGTATGAGGAATATGGAGCTTATTATTAAATTCAAAACTTGCGTGACCTTTATAGTCATTGTGTTCGCCTCTATGCTCTCAGTTGAGGATTCTGCCATTGGTGCATCTCTTCAGTGGAGTGTGGCGGATAGTGGCACCTACCAAGCTGGCAACTTAGGTGATCCAATCAATGATACAACCCTAAAACAGGTGAAGGTGTCAGAGGGTATCGTGATGACGTCTGCTGGCTATCTTGTCTTTGATTTTACCCAATTGACGGATCTCATATTGCAGGCTTCACTGGAGCTTGAACTCACGTCTATTGGGTCGCAACTTGATGGCATCATGAATTTGAACATTTATGACGTCTCAACTTCCATAGCTAATCTTACTATGGCTCACCAAGGTGTGTTTGAAGAATCCGGCCCATCTTCTAGCGAAATAATGGACGATTTGCGCGGAGGTGTTCTTTATGGGACTGGTCAAATATTTTCGTCAAATCAAGGTAGCCGAATTTCCATCCAGTTTACACAATCGGGAATAAACGCCATTAACTTGGCGGCCGGGAACTCTTTCGCTGTAGGTCTTAGTTTGGATCCGGCCACTATTCCGGGTTTCTACGGAATGATCATAAGCGGAGTTGATGCGCAGCCCGGGGACAATGGCCTTACCCTTGCGACGGTTCCCGAACCTTCAACATTTTCTATGTTTATAATAGGTCTTGGTATTCTTCTTGTATTTGTATGGAGATGCCCGAGTCGGAAGAATTTAAAGGCATAAATTATTCCAGCAGCCTTGCGGGGCATCGGGATATGGACATTGGACAAATGAACTGCCTGATTATATTTTCTTGGTCAACTATTCATAAACCGCAATATTCATAAGCTTTAGCACGAGGTCGCCTGGTGGCTTTTTTTGATGAGAATGCGTTGAGAAAATGGGTTTCCATATTGATGATGGTGATGGCCGCCAGTTCGACGCTGGCGTCAATTCCGCGTCATGTCATACCGCCGCTTACTTGGGTTGACAAAGCGGACGTTTTGCCTGATGCATCCTCCCCCCGTGCCCCCCTCCCGAATAGCCAGTATTCGGATCACTACAACTCGACGGTGCAGTATCGGTATGACAAGGCCGGGGGCATTACCAATATCAGCTATCCGGATAATAATGCAGTAACGTATGGCTGGGACACGGCGGGCAGGCTGGTTTCGGTAAAAGACTGGGCGGATCGGACTTGGAACTTCAGTTACGATGGAGCCAACAGGCTTTCCGGTATCCAGTATCCTAACGGTGTGAATTATACTCGCGGGTACAATGCCGACGGGCAGTTGACCAATTATGTGTACAGCAAGAGTGGTACGCCGTTCATCAGCAGAACGTTTGAGCGAAATGCGGTGGGCATGAAGACTCGGGAGATAATTTCCGCCGGTCTGGAAGTGGAGCCGCCAGACACCTGGCAGAAACACACCAGCGATAAGGCTGACCGGTTGACAAGCATGTCGCGCCGTGATGAGTACGTGGTGCCGGAGCGGTGGTGCGGGTACACGCCGAGTTACAATCAGGAAGGCCAGGTCACGAATATCAACGAAGGGTACCAATCATGGGCCTCTGGAAATGACCTGACATGGGATAGTGCCGGACGGCTGGTTGAATACACCGGATTACGACAGACCAACCTCTGGACTGATATGCCCCCCATGCCATCGTGGGGTCTGGAAATCGGCTATGATGGGCTCGGGGTGCGCACGGTTAGGACGGATGAATTGTTGACCCTGCGGCAGGTTGTTGATCGTGTGGGGCGGCTACGTCTGCCTTTGATGGAAATGGATCAGAATAATACACCGACACGGTATTATGTCTGGGCACCCGGAATCGGGTTGCTTGCTCAGATTGAGGCCGATACGACGATTTATTATTTCCACGCCGATGAAAATGGATCCACACTGGCGATGACGGATTCCAATGGGAACGTCACCGATCAATTTGCCTATTCACCGTGGGGCGAGTTGCTTGGCAGGACGGGAACCAACACAACGTCGTTTACCTTTGTGGGTGGAGGCGGGGTGTATTGGGAGGGCGGAAGCCTTTACCGGATGGGGGCGCGTTATTATGACGCCCGGCTCAAGCGATGGCTGTCTGCCGATCCTGCGGGGATGGCCGGCGGGGCGAATCTCTATCTCTACGCCAGTGCCAACCCGATGTTCTGGGTGGATTTACTGGGATTGTGTGTAGAAAGTGCAGACTCTTATTATTCCCGTCAACCAACTCTTTCTGTTACGGATACGTATGGTGGCCGATATGCCGAACTCCGATCGACGATAAGCGCGGGTCAAATGGAGCAGGCGCAGGCAATGACACTGGGGGCGAGTATTAATGCCGGTGCACCATATGCGCAGGAAATGGCGCTTCAAAATGCCGCCAATCTTTGGACTGCGCCAGCAGGCGAATTTGCGGCTGGGGCGGTGATGGGAAGGGTTGCATCGTGGATGGGGAGAGGGGCAAATAGACTGGCGACCGGTGCTGATGAGGCTGTCTTTTGGTCGGGCATTCGTAATGGTGATACTGCAGCAGCTAACTGGAGTGCGCAAAATGGTGGCGCGACTCTTGAAATGACGCTGGCTGGTCGAGGAGTGGATCTTCCTGTTTGGGACGCAAGCAAACCCTCATCGATAGAGGCGTGGATGCAGGCGTCTCAAGAATTCGCGGCCGGTGCGCGGGGCAATGTGCGAGTTCTTCAGTCCGATTCGGTTCGTTTGCAATCGGTTTGGGCGGAGGTTGAGTTTCCGGCATTAAAGGCTAATCCCAACGTGAACTCTATACGTGCCGTAAATCCTGAAGATGGAGCGGAGGTCTTGTTATGGAAAAGATGAACGATATGCAGTCTTCCCAACTTGTTGAAGCAATCGTTTTGTGGACAGGATGGGGGCGTGCAGTAATGCCGACCAGGGACGATTTGGCAGTAAGAAATCGTTTTGGAGATGAGGAATCATGTAAGCTGCTTTTGATAATAAAGTCATTGGAGAATGATTTTTATTCTTCTGACGCGCGGTTAGTTGCTGCTAATCTCGTCGAGATGGCGAAACTAGCTGAAGCGCATTTCAAGAATATGCATCCTACTGTTGCTGATGAAATTTCGAGGGCTTTTTCTTGGTGTTACACATTTGACTTCAAGTAAAAGGGCAGTTATCTGCTACAGTCATCGCCATATGAATCGCTTGTGGAAATGGATTTTCTTTATAGCTGCCTATTTTGCGACCTCTACCGGAATGCGCTGGCTGCCATCAAAAATTGATCTGGCGGCCACACCCGGCAGAGCGGTGTCGTTGGACGGATACAAGTAGCAGTCGGCCATCATCAAAGGTGGCTTGGCAGTCCACAGGGTCGGCGGGTATATTACGAAACATTCCGTGTGGGGGCAGATAATGATGGGCGATTTGTCGCGCAGAAGGTTGCGGAGCTGTAGGATATCGGTCAGGAAACCCTGAAGGTAGCGAAGTCTCATCCTAGGGAATTTCCCCGAATTCTCCATGAATTGATGAGAAAATATTGCGGTAGTGGAATGTTTCAGGGGAATTTGTATGGGCAGTGTTCTGCGCAGGAGATCGGCTCAGATCGTGAGCTGCGATACATGAATCCCGTTCCGATGGGGACGGACAGGTTTGTTGCTCCCCCCCACCCGGATGCCGTCTTGGTGAATATCACGTAATTGGAGCCATTCCAGTTATACAATTGATCACCAATGGCGGCCTGGGTTGCAAGTGTGGTATTCGTCCATGCCACATTGCAGGGGAATGGGTAGGAAACCATGTTGAGGTTCGGATAGATCATGTTGGTCACAGTGCCGGACGTCAGGACTTGTCCGCAATAAGTGAATGCATATGTTTGTTTCGGGGCGTTATCTGGAATCATGACCCAAAACCCGAGATTTTGCCTGTAGACAATGTTGCCGCTCCATCCCATGGAGCTTCTTTCGTCTGAGGCATAGGCCTTTGTGACTGGGTCAAAGGCATGCACAGTTGAGCCGACCGGCAACTGGTCTCCAAAGACGTCGCCCGACTTTAATCTGCGATTTCCAATGCCAAGGAAAGGCATCGACGTCATGACTTTCTCGCCCCTTTGAAACGTCAACGAATAGTATCCAACCACATTAACCGACGTTGAATTGTCCACTGGGGTGGCGAAAGTGATATAGGAACAGAGGGCAACTACAGCAAGAATGGCGTACTGCTTTTTCATGAATGATCTCCAAAATATAAGTGTCAGAAATATGAATTCTGATGTCATAAGTGTCAATCAAAACAAAATCATATTCTATATACTGATCAAATTGCCGCCGTGTGGGCGGCGAGCAGTGCCGTATATGGACATTGCTGGAAGGCAACACCTAAAGAATCCTCTGAAAACTACATGGATTGACCTGGCCTGCCGGGTATCCTATTCTGGGGCACTATTTCAGAAGTGGCGGAATTTGAGCATGAAGGCGATGGGTATATGAGCAGGCGGAAGACGATTATTTTTCTTGGCGACGGAATGGCCGATGAACCGATGGTAGAACTGGGTGGGAAAACTCCCTTGCAGGTGGCGTATACACCGGGGATGGATCGCATTGCGCGAGAAGGGCGGTCCGGCACCTTGTTGACGCTGCCGGCCGGTTTTCCGACCAGTAGTGAAGTGGCCAACATGTCAGTAATGGGCTGTGATCTGCCCTCGGAATATTGTGGACGCGGGGCGCTGGAGGCAGCGGGGCGTGGAATTCCCTTGAGACCGGATGATATCGCCTTTCGGGTTAATCTGACAACGGTTGAGGAGGGGATTCTTCGCGATTTTTCCGGGGGACGTGTCAGTTCCCCGGATGCAACCCTTTTAATCCAGGCTTTGAATGACCATTTGGGTAGCAGCAAAATCCGTTTCTACACGGGGTTGAGCTATCGAAACATCCTGGTCTGTTCAGGATCTGAATTTACCGCCCAGGTCAAGACCGACAAGCCGGATGATAATCATGGTCAACGGGTGGCCGAGCACCTGCCTTGTGCCTTGAATCTGGATGGCGAGGCTACGGCTGTAGTGTTAAGACGGTTGATTGCGGAAGCCACGGAGGTATTGACGAATCACCCGGTCAATCAAAGGCTCAAGGCGGAGGGGCGTGCGATGGCTAATGGGATATGGCCTTGGAGCGGGGGGCGTGCCGGTGCGCTCAAACGGCTCAAAGATAAATATGGAATTACGGGGGCAGTGATTTCAGCGGTCGATGTGATTACCGGATTGGGGCGCTGTTTAGGGATGGAGGTGGTGCCGGTGCCGGGGGCAACGGGGTATATTGACACCAATTACAAAGGGAAGGCCGCGGCGGCGGTGGAGGCCATCAAGACCCATGATTTGGTCTATCTGCATCTTGAGGCCATTGATGAAGTTTCGCATGAACAGAATCTGGCACTCAAAATTAAGGCCATCGAGGATTTTGATGCGCAAATCATTTGTCCGGTGATGAAGGCTGTGGGGCCAGATGCCAATTATGTTGTTTTGCCGGATCATCCAGTCCCGATACGACTGGGTAAGCATACACGTACTCCGGTACCTGTTTCCGTGCGTATGCCGGAGATCACCCCGGATAATGTGATGGAATTCAATGAGGTGGACTGCCCCCGTGGCAGTCTGGGGGCGATGCAAGGAGATGCATTGATGCGAGCGCTTTTCGGGTAAAGCTCAAGAATCTTAAAAATGAATATGGCTGCTGAAAATCAATCTTCGAAGACGATGCGAATTGAAATTCCGGCGGCAGTTCATTCCGGACGGCGGCCACGGGGGGTTACCCCTCCTCCGGCGGCAGAGGGAGCCCGCCATCGCAAGACGTTTGGAGAGATTGCCGTTCAGAATTCGGATTTGAGTGAGTTGTTTCAGAATGTTTATGATTCTGCATTTATTACGGAACTGAACGGGAAAATTGTCGATGCGAATGTCCGGGCGACCCAATCTTTCCTTTACACCCGGGAGCAGTTCAAACAGGGCGTCATCATGGATATTGTGCAGGGGATGACGGAAGGGGTGCTCGCGACTATTGGTGAAAATCTGCAGAACGACCGGTTTACCCTCATTCAGGCTGAATGTGCGCGGCGGAATAGTACGCTGATACCGTCTGAAATTTCCACCTGTAAGGTCAATCTCTCGGGAAAGACCTATCTGTGCTTTTTCATCAGGGATATCAGCGCACGCAAGGAGTCCGAGGATGCTTTGCAAGCGGCGCATGACACTCTTGAGGAGGAGGTACGTAAACGTACCCGGATCAATGAGGAGTTGAGCTTGGAGATTGCTGAGCGAACACGTATTGAGAAGGAGTTGAATCTGGCCATTGAACAACTTCAGAAACATGACCGGGCCAAATCTCAGTTTGTTTCCAATGTTTCGCATGAGTTGAAGACACCGCTTTCCTCGATCAATTATATGGCCGGCAACATGAGCAGAGGGATTGCCGGACCGATGACGGAACAGGGGAAGACCTATCTGAACATGATCCGGGAGGATTGCCAGCGGTTACAGCGAACAGTGGATGACATATTGGACATGAGCCGGATCGAATCGAATACGTTGCGCTTGAATCTGGTAAGAGTGAATTTCGGTCGATTCCTGCGCCGAACGGTAGAATCGCTGAGAATGCAGATCGAGGTGCAGGGTTTGAGTCTGGAAATGGCGATCGAGGGGGTTGGGTTTGCTGTCTGTGACCCGCAGAAAATGGAGCGCGTCATTTTTAATATTGTGAAAAATGCCATGAAGTATAATACCGCCCACGGCTTTATCAAAATTCGACTCCGCTCAAATGAAAAAGATGGGGGACAGCATATCGTTGAAGTGATCGACAGCGGTATCGGTATTGAGGCGAAAAATCTACCTCGAATCACCGAACGTTTTTTCAGGGTTGGCGAATATGTGAGCGGGGCCGGGTTGGGTTTGGCCATCTGTAAAGATCTGTTGCTCCGGCACGGGGGAATGATTGAGGTGGCAAGTCCTCCCCCTGGATGCCATAAAGGGACGCAGGTGTCTTTTCTCCTGCCTGTGGTGCCATCTCCTTGGGCGATACTGGCGTATGAAGATGAAGCTATGAAGGATCTGGTGACGATCTGGCTGGAGGAATATGGGTACCACGTTATTGCCGGCAAACTATCCGATGGCTCATTGGTTGCCACCTTAAAAGGAGTCAAGCCGGATCTATTGATTGTGGAATGGACGCATGGGGGGATGGAGGGTGGCATTGTAGTGTCGATGTTGAAGGGGGATGAAGCATTGATGCGGGTGCCGATTTTTTCCATAACGGAGGCGGAGCCCGCTATCACGAAACGGGAAATTCTGGATGGATTTGAGATTCCGCGACTTCTTCCCTCGGTGGGTAAAGAGGATCTGTGGGGGTGTGTGGAAGATTTGGTATTGGGGCGGAAACGGCTGGATGTCTGAACTGCGAAAAGGGGAATGATATGAGTGACTTGGTGGACCGGATTCTTTTGGTTGATGATGAGATGCATTTGCTGATTTCGCTGAAGGACTATCTTGTCAGTGAGCGTTTTGATGTGGTTACGGCGTCAAGCGGTGAAGAAGCCCTCGCCAAGTTGGGTGAAACCAAGCCGGATTTGATTGTGCTGGATATCAGTATGCCCGGGATGGGTGGACTTGGTTTTCTGCGCCAGATTACCGGGGTGGATGGAAAAACGCTCTATCCCGTGCTTGTTTTAACAGCGCGGTCCATGATGGAAAACTTTTTCGATTCGGTCCCGGTGGCCGGGTTCCTTCCCAAACCTTGTGATGAAAATAAACTGGTGCGCACTATCCGTAAAATTCTGGCGACCCATCAAAAGCAGCCTGCCCCTGTCCAGGGCCAAAAACTTACGGTGCTTCTGGCGGAGGACGATCCCCTACTGATTCCGGGGATGATGTCTGGTTTTTCGGCGGCAGGTTTCTCGGTGGTCATCGTGACGGAAGGGCCGGATGTGCTGGATAAGTCCGTATCGTTGAAGCCTGATCTGGTTGTGATGAAGGAAATGTTGCCGCGCCTTAATGGATCCGCTGTTGCCCGGTTAATTGATGTGATGCCAAGTTTAAGCGGTATTCCCGTTGTGCTTTATGGAATCAAGCTGGAAGACGCCAGGCCGGGCGATGCCAAATGTGTAAAGAAACACCTGGCGACCAATCACTCCAAAGCGCTGCTGGCGGCAGCCCAGGCGGTATTGGGCTAGTATTCATTGATTCCGCAAGGCATCGAGCAGGGGGGCGCGCAAGGAAATCCGGACTGCCAGCAGAATCCAGATGATTTGGAAAAAAATCATTCCGCAGATGAGGACGCTTAGGGGTTCCCAAGGAAGGTGAACCCCGGGAGCTTGAAGGGCAGGCCAGATGGCCGTCAATGCGGCTGCTATGCCGCTCCCCAATCCTATCCCTAGAATGAGCCCGTATTCCGCTAATACAATCCGGAGAATCTGGCGATGGGAATATCCGGTGGCGGATAACAAGGCCAGTTCATTGCGGTGTTCTTTAATATTACGCAAAATTACGATGGTCATTCCGGCGCTTCCCAGCAGTATGCCTAGCCCGCCCAGTATCAGGAACATGGCCATATACGTGGATTCCACAGCGTAAAAAGATTTCAACCGCTCGGTCGTGGAGGTAATGTTAACACCCCATTTCTCCAGTTTGAGGGACAGCGCTTCCTTGACAAGGTAGGCGGTGTCGGGTGGGGTGTCGATCAGGAACATGCGGGTGCCATTCTCGGAGGGATACTGTGTGGCAAAGGCTTGAGCAGAAATCAGGATGGAGCCTTGGAATACCGATAACCGCATGGGTAGACTGCCCACCAGTCTGATATGAAACATTTCGCCTCTCTCATTATGGAATAAAAGAATATCCCCATCTTTCGCTCCGGTCTTTTTCTGTAAGCCCCATTGTGCGGTATTGATGTCGCCCGCCAATCCTGGAAGGATCCCGTCAGGACTGGGTTCATCAAGTAGAGCCCATAGGCTCGCATTCATCTCGGAAGATTGAAAGGCGCCCCGTTTCTTAAATGCGGTGGGATCGACGCCGATCAGGGTGGGGGATTGTGCACGGTTAAGGTTTAGGCAACTGGCGTCATCACCATTCCGAACTTTCATGGAGATGATGTGAGCGGCTTTTAAGTAAGGAAGTGGGTTGAGATTGAGCTTTTCCCGTCCTTCTTGGCTGTTCAGGTCGGCTTGAATCGGTAAGGTCGATTCGCCGAAGAGGGCAAAGCCACCTGTGCCGGAATCACGATGAGGGGCGTCGCGCTCAATATCCTCCTGCATGGCAGAAACGGCGAGGATCAAAAAGCATCCGCAGGCAAGCAGACTGGCCACCGTCAGGCTCCGTGATGGGTGACGGCCCGCCTGGCGCAAGCCCAACGTCAAAGGGGTCAGTTGACTGCCCCCCTGCGCCAGGTGGATGAATAGAAGGTAGGCAAGACCAAGCAGGGAAATCAGGAGAAGACATCCGACGGCAAAGAAAAGGACGGGAAGGTTATGGAGTGCCCCGACGCAGGTATACCCAATTAATCCCAAGGCAAGGGCGAGGCCGCCAAACGGAAGCCATCCCCAACTCCGCGTCCCTGCCGCGCCATCTTGGGTGGGGCCGGGATCAGAGAAGTTCTCTCCGGAAAGAAGAGCATGTGCGGATTTGCCGGTTTGCCGCCGTATGGCCAGAATGAGTGAACCCATGGCGAACGCGAAACTTGCGATGGTACCGGTTGTCATGGTTGTAAAAGTGGCATGGTAGTGGATTTCTGCTTGGGCTACGGCTCCTTGCCAAAAGTGGCTCAGACCCCAGATCATGGCTTGTGTGTAGAGTGTGCCAAGGAGTGCTCCGGCGATGGATCCCAAGGCGGCAATGAAGAGGCATTCTTGAATCCAAAGTTGGTGGATCTTTTTGGGCTGAAAGCCCATGGCCAGCATGATACCGGTTTCTTCCGCACGCGACTGAACTCCAAACGCGAAGAGCAGGCCGGTCAGCATCAGGCTGGCGACAATCAAGAAAATACTCATCCCAAGAAAAAGTTGTCCGAAATCCATGGTTTCCTCAGCGGCCTTAAGGGCGGCCTGGCGAATGGGAAGAAAGACGAGCCCCAGTTCATGCGGGTTGAGATGTTCCCGGACGACCTCCGTAATGGCTTCCGCTCCATTTTCATTGGCGCGGAAGCGTATCGCTGTGAGATTGCCGAATTGATTGGCCCACATTTCCTGGCCGGCCTTTAAGGTGACAATCGCTTTGGGCGTGGTGCGATATGCGTTCCAGTACGCTTCATTAGCGGGGTTCTCCATTTTGTTTTTTTGAAGGGGCATCCCGATATCCCACTCCGCGCATTTTTCCGCATCAGTCAGACCGGGAAAATTTGGTCCCAATGCCCGTTCTTCTGTCAGGTCACTCATCTCAGCCACGCGGCAGATCTTGAAAACCCGGTTCGTTTCGACAAATTGGTTCAAGGCTCCAAATTCATAATAGGTTAATTTCACGGCATCACCGGGACTGGCGGTAAGTTGATCGGCCAGCCAGCGGTTGACAATGATTTCGTTATCGTGCATTCCGGGAAAAACCATTCCGAGTGTGGGATCTGAGGAGGGGGCGAGGGCGATAACAAAAGAATAGGGGGTTTCCGGGAGGGGAATCCCGTTCGTCCGGGCGATGGAATTGACGAGATAGGTTAGTGCCCCGACGGATTTGCTCATGTCTGCCAATGCTGCGTCAATCGACGGATCCATAAAGATCCGTTCACATTCAAGTTGATATAGACGTCCGCCATTAATGGTTCTGAGCGTTAATCCTGCATCTTCGAGTCGCCAGATTTTCCGAATGGCCTGATTCATATCCTCGCTTGTAGCCAAACCTGACCCTCCTGCCAGCAGGAGATTGGCTTGATGCTTCACGCCCGCAGTGTCTTGCAACCAGGGTAGGTTGACGAAAACGGTACAGGGAATTTGCTGATTGGCGGCCAGACTGAAGCGTCCCAGTTGATCGTCTTGAACAATATCTTCAACGGTGAAGGTTGCCCGGAGAGTGTCATTTTTCTCCTGGGATGAGAGGGGGGCGTCTCGGGACATCAGGGCTGGTTTACTGAAACGAATAGAAATTGGATCCCCGCGCTGGACTTGGAGTTCAGTCGCCAGCTTTTTATTGATCGCAATCCCGTCATGAGTGAGGGTTGGTTTCGGGCCTGTGGCAAAATCCCAGAATGAATCCTGCACGCCCAGTATCTGAATGTTGTTGATTTGACGTGATTCGGTAAGACGAGGCACCATGCCTGCAGCACTGTGGCACTGCGGGCAGGTCCCTGACGGGCCGTTGTGGGGGGATTGTTCGCTTTTTAACAGGCTGGTTAGGGCAACCCCGCGGAAAAGCAAGGCAGGAGCTGTTTTGGCGCCGGTTTCATTTCGCAGGCGATCAGCCAGGTCTGCCGGGAAAAAACGCCCCCGGGTTTCCATGGCAAATTGGATATTCCCGAGTCGAAGCAAGGCCGATTGCTTGAGGCTGAACGTGATCGAATCACCGACCAGCAGGGCGCCAACCAGGATGGCCGTTGCCACCAAGGTTCCTGTCAGTACCAGGGCGTGAGCCCGCCGATAATAGAATATGTTGCGAAGGGTGAGTTTGAGAAGCGTCATGTTATCCCGATACCAGTTGGCCGTCGATCAGTTCATAAACCCTGCCCATGCGCTTGGCCAGTGACATCGAGTGGGTGACCACGATAAGCGTCATGCCTTCCTGTTGGTTCATCATCACCAGCAGATCAGCCAGACGCTCTGCTCCGGAATGGTCAAGTGAGCCGGTGGGTTCGTCTGCCAGCAACAGACGAGGACGATTAATCATGGCCCGCGCCACAGCCACTCTCAGTTGTTCGCCGACAGACAATTGGCCCGGTCGGTGGTCAAGGCGATGCGAAAGGCCAACCTGCTCCAACAGGTTCCGCGCCCGCTGCTCTGCCCCGGCGGGATTCTTGTTGATTAGAACCGGGATCAGTACATTCTCCAGAACATGGCATTGTTTCAGCAGATGATGCATCTGGAAGATCATGCCGATTTTTTCATTACGGATCTTTGCCTGCTCCTGGGGAGATAAGAAATTAAGATTCAATCCATCGAGTAGTAGTTGACCGGAAGTGGGTGTATCCAGCGTTCCGATGATATTTAGTAGCGTGCTTTTCCCGGAGCCGGAAGGGCCGACAATCGCGATAGTTTCGCCTGCTGTGACTTTAAGGTTAATATCCCTCAATACTGGTAGCCCACCTTCTGTTGGGGCAGGATAGATTTTGCTGATCTTCTCAAGGTTCAATAGAGGAGTGGGTGTATTCATTTTGATTGGTAAAGGATGATGAAGCCATCGTCAGTTCCTACAATAATTTTGCCGGCACATATGGCGGGCGGGGAGAGCAAGTCGCAGGACTTGTCAGACCATAGTGGTTTCCCTGTTTCCAGACTCAATAACGATAGAGTTCCGCCAGACGTTGCCACAACGGTGTTTCCCGCTACCACCGGTGAGGCGGGACTACCCTCTGTGGAGACATTCCAGATCTTTTTCCCATCCTTCCTATTTAGACAGTAAATCGAACCATCACTGGAGCCGGCGAGTACAAGATTTGAGGTGATGGCCGGCGTAGTGAAGATCTCGCCGCTTGCCACCCGATGAGTCCACAGGAGTTTGAAGGTGGTTGCGTCGGCGCAGAGAATGGAGCCGTCACGGGTTCCCGCATAGACGCGGGAGTCGTCAACGGCCGTTCCCCCGGCCATGGGACCATGTTCGTCAAAATCGGTTTGGGCCAGTAAGGCGCCTGTGGAAGGCGATATGAAATGTAGGGCGGAATCGCAGGCTCCAAACACAATGAAACCGTTTCCGACGGCGGGGGATCCATCGGAACGCCCAATGGGTTTTGAGGCCCACACTACACGTCCCGCAGTCAGTTCAAGGCGTGACAGGCAGCCACTGTTTCGTGCGAGGGCGAGCACGGTGTGGTTATTGGTGCCTTGCGGTTCCAACCAGTTGAGGCCCCCATAAAGATCGTCACCGATTTTTACTTTCCATTTAAATGCCCCGGTCCCTGCATCGAAGGCATAGAGCTGGCCTTTGTCTGTTCCGGCGAAAAGGAGGCTGTCGAGGTGGAGAGGGGGCGTTGAAAACAATTCCTGCTGGGGTTGTTGGGGTAAGGTGTTGGTCCAGATTTTGACACCATCCATACCTAGGGCGATTACTTCGCCACGGTCGGATACTGCGTAGATGATGCCATTGTAAACAATAGGCGGTTGTGATACCGCGGTACCGACCTTGAAGCGCCAACCAACCGATAGGGCATTGGATAAGGTGGTTGGCGCGATGCCGCGCAGTCCTGTATCCCCATGATAGGTCGGCCAATTGGAAGACTCCGCGAGTTGCGCTGAGAGGCAGGGTAGTGTGAAAAAGAATTTGAACAAAAACACGCAAAGTACGCGAAGCGGGAAATAGTTTCGCCTGCGGCGCCGGCAGTATGATTTTGAATTCCAAAATATTTTATGAGGATGCGGCGTATTCGCCGCACTTACCTTTTTTCGGCTATACCGAGTTGGGGTTATGGATGGGATGTGTCGCATTGTTTGTAAACGGCCAGTATGCGCTCGGCCGTCCTTTGGATACTAAACTCCCTGCGAACATTCTTGCGTCCGGTACAGCCCAGAGTGCGTGCCGCCTCCGGATTCAAAAGCAGGCTTTTCAGCGCCTCGGTCAATCCCCGGGGGGCAGTTGGGTCATAACAAATCCCCCCGCCGGTGGCCGTAATGATCTCTGGGAAGGCGCCGATGCCGGGTTGGACTACGGGGACGCTACATGCCAGAGCTTCCAGTATGAACATGCCGAACGCCTCGGGGTGTGGCATAGGGACGGATAGTATGGAGAGCGACTGGAGAAATTCCAGTCGGCGCTCTTTAGTAAGGCCTTCACAGAACTCCACATCAGCCAGCATTCCCTGCTCAGAGAGTTTGTTGCGAAGCCGCTGGAGAAAGGGGCCGTCATCCGGGGTTTGGCCCCCCATGATCTTGAGCTGCAGTGAGCTTAACGGGAGGGTTTGCTTGAGCTGGATAAAGGCGTCGATCAAGACTTCCAACCCCAGCGACTCTGTCATTTTTGAAAGATATCCGATCGTCAGATTTTTTGGGGGCAGGAGTGACGGGGTGTATTGATCGAGGGAAATGCCGATCGGGATTCGGTGGAAGCGATCAGAGTCAATGCCCTTCAGTCGTTGCTGCATGAGGTGACTGTAGTAGTTACTGACGGGTAAGAAGGCGTCAATATCCCGGGCTTTCTCTGTTATGATCTGCCAGGCTTCGCTGGCGGCGTGCGGCTCCATGGAATCAATCCAGGAATCTTCATCCTGAAGCGTGCACACTACTGGAACTTTCAACTCCCGCTTGATGCGGCCTGCCAAGCCCAATAGGAGTGCATTGGACAGGTGAACAATGTCCGGTTTTTCCCGATGGATCAACCAGGATATCAGATAGTCCAGTTCGTCCTTTTGCCCGCCATTTTCGCCCTGTAAGACCGATAGGGTCATAGCTTCGAGTCCGCTGGCGCGAGTAGTACCGGATTGCTTGGCCACCCATCGGAGTAAGTGGCGGGAATCCAAAAGGTGTTTTAGCCAGCGTGGGGCTCGGTTCAAGGCGGGGAAATGCTGGGCGAGGTAGACGCCGACAGCGCCATAAAATATTGGCACCGCGGCGGAACCCAATTCCTCGCCCTCGGAGAAGAGGGGCAGATACATGGGAACTAGGACAACCTCATGGCCCAGCGCCCGGAGTTCCATGACCAGTTCCTTGTCACGCATGCAGTTCTGGCAATAGAACACATCCGCTGTGCCGGGGATTATATGCACCACCTTCATGTGCGGTAGTGTAGGGGAAAGTTGACGGGAAGGTCAATCTGCGGAACGTGTTCAACAAAAAGACATCACCGGATCCGACTCTGATCGTAAACTCGAATCACATCGGCTGAAGGGTCAAGCACCAGAATCCTCCCCTTGGAGTCTACGGCAAGATCCAGGCCCACCGCTTTTTCAGGCCAATCTTGCTGGTTGGAAATGACACCTTTCAATTGTCCCGTGGCATCATATTGCTTGACTCGGACGATGTGCTTTTCGCTGGTAATAAATTCGCCATCCGGCGTAAGGGCCATGTTGGAGGGGTTGCAACAGCCGCAGAACCCCGGGTCTTTCATGGAAAATTCCCCCCATGCGTTGAGGAACTTTCCTGCTGCCGTGAAATGTTCTAGCCGGTGCAGGCCAGGGTTGACCACCCAGAGTGACTCATCGGCGGCCACCGCCAGGTCAAAGAAGGCGCTGGGTACCACAAAGCCCGCCTTACGCTGATCCTTGTCCTTCTGTCCAATCTGGCCGACAGGTTCTCCGGTCAGCAAAAATCGCCAGACGATTTTGTTGGCGCAGTCTGCAACAAAGACATACGAAGAAGAAACGGCGATAGAAGTCAACATTGCCTTCGGATTAGGGCTTTTCCAGACTGCTTTGCGGGTGCCTGCTGAATCAAAGACTTCTACATGATCGTTGAGCCCGGCGAAAATATCGCCTTGCGCAGATGTTGCGAGACAGCGCACGGGCTCGTTCAGAGGGATGCTGGAAAGGTGCGTTCCTTGTGGGCTCAGGATTTCGATGGTGGACATTGATCCCACCATGATCCGGTCGGCACGATCGACGGCTAGGGCGGTCAAATTGGACAGGGAAGGTTTGATCCATTGGGCATGGGTGCGAATCAGCAGGTTGGAATCGGTTTTTTTGACAGTGGTAAGATCGTTACAGTGCAGCCCTTCCTCCTCGTCTCCTTTGCTAAGGCTGCGGCGGGTGGGAAGAGACGAGTGAATCCCGCTCAGGTCCAGACATTTCATTTGGCCATAATCCCTGACCAAGAGGCGCCCACCCGCTAATGCCATAGGCGCCCATGCTTCTTTACCCTCCAACACTTTGGCTTGAGCAAGTTTAACATACTCTTTCGCGGTGGCCTCAATCATGGTTAACAACCCGTTATCCTCCAGAATCAGCATTTTTCCATCGGCGATCATGAATGGGCCAAGGCCAAACCGCTCTGTGGCTCCGCTCCGCCACATGATTTTTCCATCGGGATTTATGCAGACGGCCTGTTTTCGTGAGCTACCGGCATCGGCGGGGAGTATCGAATAGAGAAAGCCCTGATAATAGATAGGGGTCTGCTGTTCGCAGGCAAAGGTTGTTTTTTCCAACCGGTATTCCAGCTTCGCTGCTATCAAGCCTGATGTCGCGGTCATTTTAAACATGGCGCTGCCGGCGCCGTAACCTGCGGTGACAAGAAAGCGCCCATCTTCCAATGATACCGGAGTGGGGGCAACGACTTGATGGTTCCATTCGTTGGTCTCCCATAGTACCTTGCCTTCCTCGCCTTTTTCGGCGGACACGGCAACGATTCCCCCAATGGCGGCATAAACATACATTTTCTTTCCCTGCCATTCCATAGGTGCGATGGAGGAATGGGACATTTGCCAGTTATGCGGATTGGGAGTCTGCCATAAAATTTTGCCCGTGGCGCAATCGACCCCCATCAATAAGACCTTGCCGCCAACAGCGATAATGGCCTGATTGTTTTCCAGCAGTGGGCATTGTCCCGTATACCACATGGGAACGGTGGTCCCCCAATCTTTCTCGAGATCCAGTCCCCAGCGGAATTCCCCGTTTTTGGCATCCACGCACATGATGTGACAACGGGGGCCGATCGTTACAACGAACTCATCAGAAACGGCGGGAACAGTGCGTGATATCCCGTGGTTGCGTTTGATATGGACCTTGTACCAACGCCGCCAGATTTCGCGGCCGTCTTCCATGGAGAAACATCGGAGCGCGTCAGCATTTTCATTGGCGTCATAATCCAGGAGGTACGCTCGTCCATTTAGAATCGCCGGGCCGGCATAACCTTCCCCGAGGTCAACTGCCCACAAGACCGGCGGTCCACCGGTTGGCCAGTGGGTGGCCAGTTTCTCTTGAGGCGGGGCGATGTTGTCATGATGGGCTCCACGGAAACAAGGCCAGGCGCCAGCGAATTCTGCTGGAACCCCATGGAAGGAAGCAAACCATTCACCAATCTGAATGACGTCATCAGCGTTGGCCGGCGTGACAGCAGCAGTGGGGACTTCGCCTGGAATAGGGAGCCGCCGGGAAATCAAGGACGCGTCACCGGCCCCCCTCCACCAAGTGAGCATTATGGCAGAAACGGCGATACCCGCGCCGAGAAGGGTGAGTACGGGAAGAAACTCCTTGGCCCTGTTTCCCCTTTTGGACATGGTCTATTTGCTTACATCCAGTGCTACGATGTCGCCTTTTTCATTTCGGCAAAAGATCAGGTCGCGACATAGGACGGGGGCGGTCCAGCAGGTTCGTTCGAGAATTTTACCGGCGGACGCCACCTGCTCAAATGCCGTGGGGGAGGCCTTCACGACAAACAGTTCCCCTCTTTCATTGAGAACAATCAGGTGATCGCCTGCCGCAGTGAGTGAGCCAAAACCCAGGTTGTGCGACCATTTCTCGGTGCCGGTGGCAAAATCAATGCACTTCAGGGAACCATTGCCGACATTGCCATCAATGCCATAGAGATATCCGTTGATGAGAACGCAACTGCTGAAGTGATTGCGCATAATTTTACTTGTCCAGACGACCCGTGGTGCAGTGCCCTGGATGTCAATGACGGTGGCCCCTTTGTCATATCCGGTTGAGATGAAAATCTTTCCATCCAGTGGGATGGGGTCAGCCGCATTGACATTATAACTTGTTTCCCAGTTGGCGGCCCAAAGTTTCTTACCAGTATTGATCTCAACTCCGTATAGGGCTTTTTCGCCGAACACTGCCATGTATTCCGTATTTCCTGTTTTATACACGACTGGAGCCGCATAGCCTCCGACCCCCGCTGGGCTGGCCCAAACTTTTTCACCGGTTATGCGGTTCAATACGATCCCATATTGGCAAGCATTGATCAGAAGTAGGTTGCCTTTGATCACCGGAGATCCGGATAGGCCCCATCCAAGATTTTCGGCTTTGAAATCGGTGATGAGATTCTTCTGCCATTGAACCTTTCCGGTATCAGCATTCAGACAAAATAAATGGCCTTCCCGGCTCAGTGTATAGACCAGTTTCCCATCGGTGGCAGGCGTGGCCCTGGGCCCTGGGTACGCACCTGCGGAGCAGGGGTAGGCGAACTGCCAGAGTGATGCGCCATCCTTTAGACTTAAGGCGTACACGATGTCTTGGTTATTTTTGTTGCCCATCGTAAAGATCTTATCGCCTGATACTGCCACGCTGGTGTAGCCGACACCGACATTGGTCTTCCATGCCGTTTTGCCGCCGTTGGTGATAGCTTGAGGGTTCCATTGGACATCCTTAGATATCCCATCCTGATTGGAGCCCCGGAATTGTGTCCAGTCCCTTTGATTTGAGGCCAGCCCTTGTTCTGCAACAAAAAAGCCCAGCACCATTCCAATCAGCTCAATACTGATTCTCTGTTTCATGATTTTCTCCATTCCTTGCTGACTCCTGATTTCTATCCTCTCAATATCCCGTATTTCCGTTTGATTTTGAAGCACTATTAGACTATTTGATTGTCCCTATGAAAACTCAAAAAACTCCCATACGAATGTGTTTTGCCCTTTTGCTGGCGCAAGGCTTGTATTCTGCGGTGATTCCAGTCGTTTATGCTCAGACAACCGAAGTCCAAACCGTGGTGGTGACGGCGCGTAAATGGGCGGAACCACTCCAGTCTGTGCCGGGAGCTGTGACCGTTCAGTCTGCTGACGACATGAAGTCGGCTGGGGTGAATGACTTGCGGGATGCCGCCCGGTATGTTCCCAATCTGACTCTTGGCGATTTCAGTGTCCGGCGTCTAACATTCCCGTATTTGCGAGGGATTGGGTCGGGACGGAATTCCGCCGCAGTAACCACGATCATTGATGGTGTGCCCCAGCTTTCCTATGCTACAGCCAATCAGGAGTTTCTCGATGTGGAGCGGATTGAATTTCTGCGTGGACCGCAGGGCGCGCTCTATGGTCGGAATACTCTGGGCGGCGCAATTAATGTAGTGCCCCGTTTGCCTAGTCGCGAACCCGTGACTTCGGTCAGTTTATCAGGCGGAGATTATAGTCTATTTGATGCCCGTGTTTCGACGGAAGGGCCAGTAGATTCAAAGCAGGCGGCGGGCAGTTTCAGCGCGGGGTATTCCACGCGTGACGGCTATACGGAAAATGATGTCACTGGGAATAAGATCGATAGTCGGGAATCTTTTTTTGGCCGCGTCCAGGTGTTGTGGCCGGAGGAGGGACCGTGGAGTTTCCGGTTCAGCGTCAATGGCGAGGCAGATCGTGATGGCGATTATGCTCTGGGTGATTTGGCCGCCCTGCGGGCCCGGCCTTATCATGTAGCTCATGATTATGAAGGTAGTTCCGAGCGGGATCTATCTCAGCCAGTGTTCACCGCCATGCGGCGGGGCGAGGAGGTAAATCTTACCTCTATCACCGCCTTCCAGTGGTGGCACTCCGAGGATCTGACCGATCTGGACATGACGCCTGCGGATCTTATTCGACGTGATAATGAGGAGAACCAGCAGGCATGGATTCAGGAAGTCCGCCTAGCGTCAGCCGAGGCGGATCCCATTAAGCGGGGAGATCAGGTCACCATGCGCTGGTTGCTGGGAACCATGGTGTATCACTCCGCTTATCAGCAGCGCTCCTTCAATGATTACCGGCCCGATGCTGTTGCTATGCTCGGATTGCCAATGGCCTATCAACAACATGATGCTGCTGATCTGAATGATACCGGGGTGAGCCTTTATGGTCAAAGCGTTCTCACCTTCGCCGAACATCTGGAGTTGGGGCTCGGACTGCGTGATGACTATGAGCATCGCTCCGCCGATTTGCAGCAGTATGCCAACCCTGCTTTTATGCCGGGATCAAGTTCGGATGCCGAAAAGGATTTCAATCAGGTCAGCCCGCACGCCTCACTTGGCTATCACCTTACCCCGGAAATTTTGCCATATGTTCAGGTTTCCAAAGGATACAAGGCAGGTGGCTTTAATACGCTGGCCATACCCGGTCATGCCGAATTTGATGAGGAAAACAGTTTGACCTATGAGACTGGCGTGAAGACCGCCTGGCTGAAGAATCGGATGGTGGCCAATGCCGCCCTGTTCCGGACAGAGTGGAATGATCTGCAATTGGATGTGCCCGCTGGTTCGCCGGGTGTGTTCTATATCGATAATGCCGGTAAAGCTAGGAGCGAAGGTGGGGAATTGGAATTGAGCATTCGGCCGCTAACCGGATTGACGTTGTTTGGCGGGGTGGGCTTGTTGACGTCGGAGTTCCGGTCGGACAGCATGTCCGGCGGGACGGATGTCAGTGGGAATGAACTGCCCTTTGCGCCACATTTCACCTGGCATGCCGGTACGGAGTATGCACAAACTCTCACGGCACGGTACACCGGCTTTATCCGGGTGGAAGGGGTGGGTACCGGGCACTATTACTATGATGCCAGTAATGCGGAATCGCAGGATAACTATGTGTTAGTCAACACACGCCTGGGAGTGGAAACTCGCCTGTGGCGCGTGGAAACCTGGATCAACAACATCTTTGATCAGGATTACATTCCCATCGCCTTCCCTTACCAGTTAGCCCCATCCGGCTATGTGGGTGAGAACGGTGCCCCTCGTACCGTGGGGGTTTCGCTCAGTCGTGCATTTTGATGAGGTACTGTACAAATGAAAATGACTCAGACCTCTGGTTTTTATGTCAGCCCCGTCGGAGATGATGCCCATTCTGGTAAGAAGAATCAACCGTTCGCCACGTTGAGCCGTGCCCGTGATGCTGTCCGTGCTTCGGGCAGGTTGGGGAAAGAAGCGATAACGGTTCACTTGTTACCAGGTGTGTACTATCTACCAGAAACGCTGGTTTTCACGACGGACGACTCTGGTGCGGCCGGTGCGCCAGTGGTCTATCAAGGCGAACCGGGCGGTGAGGTTGTCCTCAGCGGGGGGCTCAAGCTTGAATTGGAATGGGCACCCTACCGAGATGGCATCATGCAGGCGAAAGTTCCCGTCGGTCTGAAGATCGATCAACTTTTCATTAATGGTATCCGCCAGAACATGGCGCGCTATCCCAACGACGATCCTACCCAACGGATGATGCACGGTTATGCTGCGGACGCCTTCAGCAAGGAACGCGCTGCACGTTGGGCTGCCCCTATTGGTGGCTACATGCACGCTATGCATCCTGCACATTGGGGTGACGTCCATTTCCAGATCACCGGCAAGCAGCCCGATGGATCCCTGAGCTACGAAGGCGGTTGGCAGAATAACCGGGGTTCAGCATTGCACAAGGAGCATCGGTTTGTGGAAAACATCTTTGAAGAACTTGACGCTCCCGGTGAATGGTTTCACAACGCCCAAACCTGTGTCCTTTATTTTTATCCTGAAGCTGGCATGGATTTGGAAAAGGCCAAAGTCGAAGTGGTGCGTCTGCGTCATCTTATTGATTTCAAAGGGGATACAGCGGAATCGGTAAAATTTATCACTCTGCGAGGGCTGACGTTCCGCCATGCGGCAAGAACGTTCATGGAAAACCGCGAGCCACTGAACCGCAGTGATTGGACCATCTATCGTGGTGGTGCTGTCTTTTTGGAAGGCACGGAGGATTGCCAGATCGCCGACTCGTTGTTTGATCAGGTTGGTGGCAATACCATCTTTGTGAATGCCTATAACCGTCGCTTTACGGTGCGGGGTTGCCTGATTCAGGCGAGCGGCGCCAGCGGCGTGGCTTTTGTCGGCGATGCCAAGGCTGTACGTAGTCCACTACTGAATTACGATCAGCCGTTCGACTACGCCAAACTGGATCGCACAGCGGGGCCGTTGACAGACAATTATCCGTCCGACTGCTTGGTGGAGGACTGCCTCATTACCCGTACCGGTTGGTTTGAGCGGCAGACAGCATCGATCCAGATTTCCATGTCGTTGGGGATTACCGTGCGGCATTGCTCGATCTACGATGTGCCGCGTGCCGGCATCAATATCGGGGAAGGGTGTTGGGGTGGACATGTTATTGAGGGCTGTGATATTTTCGATACTGTTAAAGAGACGGGCGATCACGGTAGTTTTAACTCCTGGGGCCGCGACCGTTTCTGGCATCCCGATATCGCCATCATTAACCGCGAAGTAGCCGCCGACCCGCAACTGCCGATGCTGGACGTTCTTAAGCCGATTATCCTCCGCAATAACCGCTGGCGTTGCGATCACGGCTGGGACATTGATTTGGACGACGGGTCAAGCAACTACGAAATTTACAACAATCTCTGCCTGAATGGTGGCATTAAAAACCGCGAGGGGTACAAGCGAATCGTCACTAACAATATCATGGTCAACAATAGCTTCCATCCGCACGCTTGGCTTGTCAACAGTGGCGACGTGTTCAAGCACAACATCGTGATGGGGGCGTACTGTCCGGCGGTGATGCATGGTGGCAAGTGGGGACAGGAGATCGATCATAATTTCTTCGCCACCCATGATGATGCGTGCACCCGTTTCGCGGATAATGGCTGCGACGCTCATTCGCTCGCTGGCGATCCGATGTTTGTGGAGCCGGCGAGCGGTAATTATCAGGTGAAGGCAGGGTCGCCTGTGTTAAAGCTGGGCTTCAAGAATTTCCCCATGGATCAGTTTGGTGTGTGCCGTCCGTTACTCAAAGCGATGGCGAGAACCCCGGAACTACCGCAAATCAGGGACGTCCCAATGGATGCCTCAAGAGTGTTGGTGAAGGATCCACTCTATTTCTGTCAGGCGCAGGTTCGTGACATTGATGGGCTTGGTGACCGGTCCGCTTACGGGCTTCCGGACGAGTCTGGTGTGCTATTGTTGGAGATCCCGGCTGAAAGTGTGCTGGCCAAGGCGGGGCTCATCAAAGATGATGTGATTTTTGAATGTAACGGTAGACCGGTTCGGACTGTCAGTGGTTTATTGGAGATCCAAGAGATGATGGCCGGTACAGTCTTTAAGTTTTCGGCCATTCGAAAACAACAGGTGCTAACGGTTGAGGTGAATCATTGAGCTACAAACAATAGGAGCGACACCTGTGATTGCCTGATGTCGCTCTGACTCCTACGTCGACATTATATCGCTTCCGGGAGATGCCGTCCATCCAATCGTATTCATTTTGGGCGGAGTATTTCTGATATTTACATCGCCGAATTGACAATCCCTCTTCGAGGAGGAGAATCCAACTCAAAAGCATGAAGACTAGACTTCGTTGTCTGAGGTGGTGTCGTTCATTGTGTCGTGTCTGGACCATACCTTTGAGCGGGAATTCTATAACCGAGCCAAGCCGTCACCGTAATCCCATCCAAGACGCTGAATCCGTCCGGACAACGGAATAGAGGTAACGCTCTCAATATAGAAATAACATCTTTGATCTGCCTGCCAAACATCGTCGTTGCCTGTGCACCAGTATCCCCAATTCAATTAAACATTTTATAAGGGGGACGAAATATCGCCATATGGGGTCAGGGTTTTCCTGATGTAAATAATTTTGATAACTCATGAACTCAAGGGGACGATGGGACTATTTCCGTAACTCCTTCAATTCTTTCTGATATTCGAGGAGTACCTTTTTTATTGCGTCAACATGTTTAAGACGCTTTGAAGCAATCATCATTTGAAGTTCTGCAATTGATTCAACTAACCACTTCTCCGGTTTGACAATCGTGCCCGTTTTCATCGACCACCCCCCGTCTTTATTGCCATATTTCTGGAACTGATCATTTTTACACCTAAGAAATGCTTCTGCATATCGGGGAAATCCTGATGTTTATTTTGATTTCGTTTTAAACATTCGGAGGGGTTGTCGGCAACATCATTGCTACCAATGGCCACCATTATGCTGAATCCCATTTGATTTCACCACTGGTGTCCGTATACTTACAGGATGAAAGAACGATCAAAAAGGTTACTTTTGATGCAGGGGTTTTGCCAGAAAGATATCGAGGGCGTCCCGCAATTCGGTGGTCTCGCAAGGTGGACGCCACTAAGTTGTGCCGTCTTTGGGATGGTGGGTATTTGGTTGCAGGGTCTTCTTCCCATTGGAGGGTTCCTCTGTCCCTGTGTGATCACGGGTATCACGGGTTTGTGGCTGGGAAGTGGATGGTTTTTCATTGCCCTTGGCCTTCTGACTCTGACTGGTGGAATGACCGCCCGTAGTATCTATGACCGCCTCTACAATGCCACGCTGCGACATCTGTTTCGCACACCTCCAGTGCCTCAACACGGTTCCCCGAGGAAGTTCGGCTGTGCCATCGGCGGGATTATGTATGTCGCGAGTGGCATCGGGTTCCTGATCAGCAATTACTGGCTGGCTTTCATTCCCTCGGTGTTTATGGTTGTCTTCGCCACGATAGCGGGATTGACCCAGTGGTGTTTTGCCTCGGCTCTTTACTCTTGGTTGTTTGAGCGGCATAAAAGAAGTTGGAAGATTGGAGATGATATGGACAGGCAGCGGCCTTCGATTGCGGACAATCCAAATGGCTTTGCTTGATGCAGACACGCCCATATTAGTCAAACGGGGGAGAATCGGTTGCTAACGCTTATTGGAGAGTCCTCGACGTGTGGTTTTCGTGCCAGGAGGCGTTCGCCTTCTTTCACTTACAGATGTTGAGAACTGTGATTCGTCAAACCTGTTGGAGGTATGTTCAGTATTGCGAAGTGTCACTGGCCGAAACCAGTCAGTAAGAGTTAACGTGACTGTAAACTGGAATGAGAAAACTGCTTTGCCTACGCATTGAGCAGTGACGGTCTTCAGGGCTTGATCGGATCAGGCTCAAGGCGGTGTGATCTTCGATGGTTTTCCACTTCTGGATCGTCGTTTCGTGAGGTAGGTTGTAAATTCAAATGCCGCAGGTAGTGGTCGTTGTTTGTGATCAAGCGACAGCCCTCAGTTCTTTGTTGAAGAGATCGAGAGGGGTCATGAAGCCGAGGATGCGGCGAGGATAGT
>Ga0118677_10001481_pt2 | contig 41088 bp, 37 predicted proteins | sample AliMusrvi5mmetaG_FD_86154 | JGI IMG/M metagenome (GOLD analysis project Ga0118677, IMG submission 86154)
GAAGTCTCCATCCTCTCCCTCCGGGGCACGCCTGAACGGCCCCTCCCGAGGATGTCAATTCAACCCGCCTAATTCCAGACGGCCAGGACCAGACGCTTACGAATGCTGCGACCGACCGTACGTTTCGGCCGCCTTGCGCCCACAAAGGGAGTGCGGCCAGGATGGTCGGGTTGTCCACTACTCGGTCTTCGAATAGTAATAAGAGTGATAGTAGGTGTACTTGCTGTAAAGCTCACTCTTCTGGGCGCCGTTGACCACAATCCCGAGGATGTTGTTTTGGCACAGGCTGCCCATGGCGCGGGTTACAGCGTCGATCGTCGTGGACCCCATGCGGACGACCAATAGCAGCCCATGCACAAGCGTGCTCAGCAGGTTAGCATCGGCAGCGAAGAGCAGCGGCGGCGAGTCGAGAATAACCCAGTTGAAGATGCTGGGCAGGCGGTCGATCATCGTCTTGAGCTCGGCCAGATTCATCAACTCCAACGGGTTGAGTACTGCTTCCCCGGCCGGCATGATGTACAGATTCGTGCCTTCGAGCCTCCGGATAACCTCGTGCAATTGCGCCTTACCCTGAAGAAAATCAGTAGCGCCAGGACTGCGTGGAATTTGAAAGAGGTTATGCACTACTGGGCGGCGAAAATCGAAATCGCAAAGCAATGTCGGATTCCCTTCAAGGTGGGACTGAGCCAAGGCCAGGTTCGCCGCAGTGAAACTCTTGCCCTCCGCCGGTGAGGCGGATGTAACGACAATCGAGTGGATCGGCTGCAGTGTCTGCAGATGATTGAGGCGCGTACGGAGACTGCGGAACTCTTCTGCCGGCGGATCGGCGGGACGGGCGGAGTCGATGAGCGAAGCCTCCGGAGAAGGAGTGTAGGGAACGGTCTCGATCTTATCAAGCAGACCTGTCAGATCCAAGGCAGGCCCCGACTGGGCTCCGCGCACCGGCGGAACGGACGGGCCGAGCGGGTTCATTCCGGATGGATCCGACCGGCGCAGCGCATCGTGAACTCGACTCATGGTGAACTTACCTCGTGGCGATTTCTTGCTTTGCCCGGTGCGGCGGGACGCTCCCTGGCTGCGGCTTCTCTCGACGCCAATACATCAGACCTTGGCAGTGTAGTAGTAGATGACCGCTCCCGACATGAGCAGCACCCCAATCAGGAAAGATGCCGACCATCCCAGCCACGCGACGCGCCGGCGGCGCCGCACAACGAAGTCATTTTCTAGCAGTGGGATGCTGCCCAGCACGGTCAAGCGAGTATAAGCCCGAACGTCTTTCAGGCTCTTCAATGACACGTCCTTCAGTTCGCGCCCAAATGCGAGCCCAATGCCGAGCATCAGGCCTGCCACGGCTGCAATGGCGATGATAATTGGCCGCTTGGGAGCATTGGGCTCGGTGGGGACCACTGGTGGCTCCAATACTTCCAGCGTTTCGCCTTGCTTGCGATTCTCGAGATTGGTGGCCATGTGGGACTCCTGCGTGCGCTTCAGCAGATCCTGGTAGCGTTGGGCCGCACCTTCGCGATCACGCATCAGGGCCACGTAGCCTGATCGTGCGAGCGGACTGGCCTCCACCTTCGACTGTAGAGTCCTGGAACGATTGCGGGCTGCTTCCAATTGGTGGTTGAGATCCTCGATCTCCATGTCCTTGGCTTGCACCGCCGCCTGCAGGGCGGATATGCGGCCCAACAATTCGCGAGTAGGATTGCGACCGGAAGCCGCTGCGGAACCGCGTCCGGAGCCTTCTGCCGGCTTAGTTGCCGCCAACTTTGCCGCGTACTGGTCGCGGTCTCGCTTCTTGGCAGCGAGCAGGGATAGCGCGCGCTGCACGTCGGGATGCGTTTCCTTGTAACTCTCCCGTAATGCCGAGACGGTCGATTCCAGTTTGTTGACCTCCGCATCAAGCTGATTCAGTCGTTCGTCGTGCACGACCGGAGCAGGCGCGGGCGTGGCGTCGGTCGAACCGGGAACGGCAGTCGGTGGTTGCGCCGCAGTCTGTTGATCCTTCAGGAAACGCAATTGAGATTCGAGTTGGAGTTTCTCACCATTCGCGCGGCTGATACTCATGTTCAAGTTCGAAATGCTGGTCTCAACCGTCGAAACATTGAGCATGAGCGAGTTTGCTTCGTCGGGCAGCACGCCAGAGTTGGAAGCCTTGAATGCCGCGATTTGAGCATCCAACTGGTCCAGAGCCTTCTTGGCGCCTTCCGCCTCCTCATCGAAGAAAGCTGTAGTTTCCTGGGATTGTGAGAATCGTGAGGTGGCACTCTCGTCCATGAACTTCGAGATCAGGTCCGAGCAAACCTTGGTGGCCAACCGGCGATCGGAATAGGCGAATGAAACAGTGAATGCAAAGATGTTATTGCGACCGGTTACGCCCGTGGTCATGCCACGCAACGGACTGATTACAATGTCTTTCCGCATCTCTTCGACAACGTCGTCGATGGGGAGTCGCTTGCGCTTGTCCGGGTAGAGGTTGTGGTTTTGGATGAGGTTGATCAGATTCGTGCGGCTGACAATCTGCTGGTAAATGGCATTGACACGCTGGGACATTTCCTCGCTCATGTTGGAGGCGACCAGGCGTTGAGGCACTCTGGGCGGCACAACACGCAACTGTCCGGATGCCAGAAAAGTGTCCGGCCACAGAAAAGCAATCACCACCCCGGCCACTATGCCGAGAAATGCCGGACCGATGATCCATGACCGGTGACGGCGCAGAATCTCGACGTAATCCTCGAAATCGAGAACCCGGCGAGTCACGTTAACGGGTTGTTCCTGAACGCTGCCTTGCATGCTGCCGCCTTCGCCCAATTAGGGCACGAAAATATGGTCGCCGTCCTCAAGCGGAATATTCTGTTCAAGGTGATTTCCCTTAATCACCTGGTTGTAGTTGAACTTCAAGCGAGTTGTTCCGCGCATTATCACGATGTTGCCCCGCTTGGCCCACTCCCTGAATCCGCATATGCTCATCGCCTCGAGAATGGTCGTAGGGGTGACCAGTGGGAACGGCCCTGATTTTTCGACCATGCCACTCACGTAGTACTTCTTGCTCTGCACCGACACCACGGAGACAATGACCTGCGGTGTATTCAGGATCTGGGAAAAGGCTTCGATGGCATGCTTCTGCAGTTCGGCCGGCGTCAATCCTGAGGCCTGGATATCCCCCACCAGAGGCAGGGTGATCTTGCCGTCAGGGCGCACGCGCACCTGCCCGCTAAGCTCGGCTTCCCTCCAGACGCGAACATCGAGCACATCTTCAGCGCCGATTTTGTAGGAGTTTGGATCGACCGCCGCAGCGGGTTGCGCGACGGTTCCTGCTTTGATTTCTGCGGGGGTCTGCGGCTTATCCGGGCTGTTTTGAATCGATTGAGGTTTGGGCTCCTGAGCCGGAGCCAGAATGAGCCCACTGGATAGGCACAATGCGGTAGTGATAACTGCTGACCGGAGAGCAGGACGTATTAGACGAGCCATGAGCATTCCTCCGTATTCCTGGGGCCAAGGCCGAAGGACTCCACCCTATTTTGGAGGGAGATCGCCAGCAACCAAGCCTGGGAACTTCCTATTTTGGTATTCTAACATCCAAAATGGCCAGGTGCCCGGCACCTTGGTTCTGGAACTGAAAGCAGCTATGGCGTACTTTCTCGCAAAGTCCGACCCTCAGACCTACTCCGCTGAGGACTTCGCCCGCGATAAACGCACAGTCTGGGATGGTGTCACGAACGCTCAGGCTTTACAGGCAATTCGGGCCATGCGGCCCGGAGACCGGGTCTTTATTTATCACAGCCAAGGCGAATCGGCCATCGTCGCCCTCGCCAAAGTAATCAGCGAACCGCGGCCAGACCCTGCCAACGCCAAATCGTGGGTCGTTGAGATGCAGTTTGTGCTCAAAATCAGCCCGCCCGCGACGCTGGCGGAGGTTAAGAGCTCGGGGTTGTTCGCTGACTGGGCATTGGTCCGGCAAAGCCGGCTTTCGACCATGGCCGCTCCAGAGTCCTTTGTGAGCTGGATGCGAACGCGTTACCCTTCGTTGAAGCTGTAACCAGCCTGCTTGCAGAGGCGATAAACAAGCGAAACCGGCAGCCCGACTACGTTGAAATAGCAGCCCTCGACACGCTCGATGAACTTCGACGCCAGCCCCTGGATCGCGTAAGCTCCGGCCTTGTCCATCGGTTCGCCGCTGGCGCAATAATCCCGCACCTCTACCTCGGACAAAGTGGAGAAGTAAACCCGCGTGGATTCCACCGCGCATAGCGCCTGACCGCCCTGCAGCAGGCACACACCCGTCAGGACGGCGTGCGGGCGCCCGCTGAGGCGCAGCAACATCCGTTCGGCGTCGAGGGTCGAGGCGGGTTTCTCGAGCACCGCACCGTCCACCACCACCACAGTATCGGCCGCGAGGACAAACTCAAGCGGTGAGGACGCAGCGGCGCGAGCTTTCTCCAGCGCCAGGCGGCGCACGTAGTCCTCGGGCGACTCCGAATCCCGGCGCACCTCCTCGATACCCGGCACCCGGACGGTGAATGAGAAACCGGCCTGAGTCAGGATTTCGCGGCGGCGCGGCGATTGCGAGGCAAGGACCAGCATGCGGAGCCATCAGGTTATCACGCACCTGCTTGATCCGGCGCGTCGGCCGGCGGGACCTGTCGGCCGGCGGGACCCCACCGCTTTCCGTCTGGACGCACTAACACCATTCATTCGACCCAGACCAGACGGTCAATCAAGTGTCAGGCCAGCTCGTGCGCGCATGCTAAAATGACGATTCCGCTTCAGCCCCAGCATGGAACGAGCAGGACGCATTTTAAGCCGCCTCCGGTCGGCTAGCGGCACGCTGACGGCCACTCAGTTGGCCGCCTCGGCCTGGCCCGCCGCCGTGGGCTACAGGATCGCATCCAGAACGCGCGTCACTTCGTTCGAGAAGGGACGCATCGTGGTGGAGGCAGAGGATGTGCTCTGGCAGAAGAACCTGGCCGCACTGACTCCGCAGATCCTGGGCAATCTCCGCAAGCATCTCTTGGAATCGGCTCCTGTCGAGATCGAGTTCAGGGTGGGCGCGCGGCGGCGCCCGCCGCAACGCGAGGAACCCGCGCGGAGTACCGGACTGTTCGCCACCGACCCCTCGGGCATTGCGGATCCTTCGCTCGATTACGTCTACCGTATCTCCCGCAGAAAGGCCGGCGCGTGAAACTGACCGAACCCGAGGTGCGCGCCATCGCGGATCTCGCCAACCTCCATCTCAGCGACCAGGAAATCGCCCGCATGGCCAAGGATCTCGACGAGATCCTGACCCACATCGACAAGCTCAACGAATTGGACACCAGCGACGTGGAGCCGATGGCCCAGGTGTTGTTCGACGCCGGGGAAACGGCTACGCTACGACCCGACGTGGTGGGAGCCACCCTCGACAACGCGACGGCCCTGGCCAATGCGTCGCAGTCCGGCGCGGGCCAGTTCAAGGTGCCGAAGGTAATCGAGCGGTAGCGCGGGCGCGTTCGACCAGCAGCGGGGAATCCATGGACGTTCGAAATCTGACCATCTCCACAATTCGTGAAGGCCTTGCAGCCAAACGCTTCAGCGCCACGGAACTGACGCAGGATGCCTTGAGTTTCGCAGCAGCCGAGAACCCCAAAACAAACGCCTTCCTGGCCTTCAGTCCCGAGCGGGCTCTGGCCGCCGCCGGGCGCGTAGACGACAAACTGGCCCGCGGCGAGGATCCGGGCGCCCTGGCAGGCGTTCCCGTGTCCGTCAAGGACGTGATCGTCACCAAAGGGCTGACTACGACCTGTGGTTCGAAGATTCTCGAGACTTTCATCCCGCCCTACGACGCCACCGCCGTGGAGCGGCTCGAAGCAGCCGGCGGAATCATCTTGGGCAAGGCGAACTGCGACGAATTCGCCATGGGTTCGTCGAATGAGAACTCGGCATACGGGCCGGTGCGCAACCCGGTGGCGCTCGATCGCGTGCCGGGCGGATCGAGTGGCGGTCCGGCTGCGACCGTTGCCCAGGGCACCTCGGTGGTCGCACTCGGCTCCGACACGGGCGGCTCGATTCGTCAGCCCGCCAGCTTCTGTGGAGTGGTAGGCGTGACGCCGACCTACGGACGAGTCTCACGCTACGGCCTGGTCGCATTTGCCAGTTCGCTGGACCACATCGGGCCGTTTGCCCGAAACGTGGAAGACGCCGCGACGCTGCTCCAGACGATTGCCGGCCGGGACGCCATGGACTCGACCAGCGCCTTCGCGCCCGTACCCGACTACGGTCCAGCAATGCGGAAGGACGTTAAGGGCTTCAGAATCGGGCTGCCGAAGGAGTACTTTGCCGGTCTCGCTAACGAAACGCGGGACCAAATTGAGAAGGGCATTGATCTGCTCAGGCAGAGCGGTTGCGAGACGGTGGAGATCAGCCTGCCGCACACCGAGTACGCCATCGCCTGCTACTACATCGTCTGTACGGCCGAGGCAAGCGCCAACCTGGCGCGCTACGATGGCGTGCGCTACACCATGCGCTCGGCCCAGGCGAAGACGCTCTCGGAAATGTACAAACTCACGCGCGGCGAGGGCTTCGGCGCGGAGGTGAAGCGGCGCATCATGCTAGGCACGTACGTGCTGAGCGCGGGCTACTACGACGCCTACTACTTGAAAGCACAGCGGGTGCGAGCACTGATCGCGCGCGATTTCTCACGAGCGTTCGAGCAGGTGGACGCCTTGATTGCGCCCGTCTCCCCATTCCCGGCTTTCCGGCTGGGTGAGAAACTCGACGATCCGCTGGAGATGTACCTCAGCGACATCTACACCATCACCGGTTCGCTCGCCGGGATTCCATGCATGAGCGTGCCGTGCGGGACGACCGGAGCCGGATTGCCTGTAGGAGTGCAGATTCTCGCCCGGCACTTCGACGAGCCCGGCATGTTCCGACTGGCGGCTGCTTTCGAGCGTTCCGGCGGGTTCCAAGTATAGGGCCGAGGTGACTTTGGTGGGGCGGCGCTGCGGAGCCTGCAATCGCGGCTTTCAGCCCACTTCACTACTCAGGCCGGCCGGCGCGAGCGTTGATTCGCGGAAACGGACTTGATCAGCAACTGGCCCGGCCGCGTCGGGTCGATTGGAACGGCCGCGCTCAGCAGGGCGTGCTCGATCAACACCTGTACCCCTGGCTCATCCAGCGTGTCGGGACTCTTCAGAATCATGTGGCGCGCGGCAGTGCCGGTGCCTTGCAGCAGACGGTCAGGATCCGGCAGACCCGCCCCATGCAGGAAGAACAGGCTGACCCAGCGCGGGTAGAGCGCAATCGAGAAAATGGCCTCGCTCGCGCGCTCCGACGGGCCGAAACCAATCGCCAGCGCGTTGTAATTGTCGTACACCAGTTCGGTCGCACCGGGCAAGTACGACCGCATCTTGGCCAGAGCGCCTTCCGCAAGTTCGGCAATCTCCGGAGTATATTTGGCTAGAAATCCGGCGAGCTGGGCTTCAGGGGACATAGGTGGAGTTGTGTTCCCCTCCGGATTCGGCACGTTTGTCGGAGGCACAGCAGGACTTTAACACGATTGCGGCAGTTTATATCCCCATGAGTTTGTCCCAATGTGGTAGACCGCTCGAGGAACGGCCGCTAGAGATCGCAGGCGACAAGCCAATCTAGCCGCGAACTCAGGCGGGCGCCTTCATTCCGGATGTGCTGAATCTTTATAGGAGACCGGTTCATCAACTATGAGCGTAGGAGGGTTTTGAATGGCATTTACTCTTTCTCCGCTTCCGTATGCGTTTGACGCCTTGGAGCCGCATATCGATGCGCGGACGATGGAAATTCATCATGACAAGCACCACGCGACATACGTGGCCAATCTGAACAAGGCGCTGGAAGGCGCACCCGAACTGGCGGGCAAGAGCCTGGAAGCGCTGCTCGCCCACAACCTGGCGGGCATCCCGGATGCACTCAAGCCGGCGGTCCGGAATAACGGCGGCGGTGTGTGGAATCACGATCTGTTCTGGCAGCTCATGGCCAAGAACGCGGGCGGGGCTCCGGTCGGCAACGTGGCGAAGGCGATTGCGGCGAAGTTCGGCAGTTTCGACGAGTTCAAGGCGAAGTTCGCGGCCGCCGGCCTGGGCCGGTTCGGGTCCGGCTGGGCCTGGCTGGTGAAGACTCCGGGCGGAGTGGACATCGTCAGCACCCCTAACCAGGACACCCCGCTATCGGAAGGTAAGAGCCCCGTGCTCGCCCTCGACGTGTGGGAACACGCCTACTACCTGAACTACCAGAACCGCCGAGCGGACTACATCAACGCATGGTGGAACGTAGTGAATTGGGGCGAGGTGGAAGACCTGTTCAACTCTGCCGAGTAGTTTCGGGTCCTTTTGAAACCGCCTGCCGACGGATCCCTGTCAAGCAGGCGGTTTTTTGTGCGGGCCGCCAATCTGCTCGACCGGGAAGGGGCCAAGGTTATGATCCAAGTCAGCATCCTGTACTTAAACACGCCAGATAGTCGCTTCGACATCGACTACTACCTCAATCAACACATGCCAATGACTATTCGCTTGTTGAGCCCTGCGCTGCGGGGTGTAACGGTTGACCAAGGCATCAGCGGTGCGACGCCCGACCAAACTCCAACCTACGCGGCGGGGTGCCATCTGCGCTTCGATTCCGCCGATGCTTTCTACTCTGCGTTCGTGCCGCATGCTGAGAAACTGCAGGCGGACATCCCAAATTACACCGATGTCGCGCCTGTCATCCAGATCAGCGAAATCCGCATTTCCCGGTAACCACGCCGCCAGTGACGATGACTGGTTGTAACGCTCCGCGGGCTAAGACGGAAACGGAGGGTCGCTGACGTTAGCGGCCCAATGGCTTGCGGTCCCAAGGAGTAACTGCGCCAAGTTGCCAGCGCGATACTTGTTAGTGGTGTCCAACCAAATCCACCTGAGCCATCTTCGACGCGCGCTGAAGCTGGCATCCACCAATGCCAGGTCTGGCGCCGGCGGTCCGTTCGGCGCGGTGATAGCCACTGGCGTTGAGATCATCTCGGAGGGCACGAATCGCGTGACCGCCGAAATGGATCCGACCGCGCATGCGGAGGTCTGCGCCATCCGCGAGGCTTGCCGGAGACTGTCGCGCTTCTCGCTTCAGGGGTGCACCATCTACTCAAGTTGCGAGCCTTGCCCGATGTGCCTCAGTGCCATTTACTGGGCCCGCCTGGACGCACTCTACTTTGCGGGGAGTCGTGAGGATGCGGCCGGTGCGGGCTTTGACGATTCTCTCCTGTACGAGCAGATCCCACTGGCCGTGGGCGAACGCAAGCTGCCAACGGTGCGCCTGCTTCAGGATGAGGGGAAGCAAGCGTTCCAGGCCTGGTTGAAACAACCAGACCGGATTCCCTACTAAGGCGCGAGTTCTGCGCCCGACTCGCGCGGCGCCCCAACTCAGAGCAACGGGTCACAGCTTGAACCGCGGCCGGTCTATCACGGAGTTTACACATCGAACTACTGGGCCAGAGTGAAGGCAAGACCGTGCAAGCGGTCTAAGATAGAGCCGATGGCGCGATATGGCTTCAGCTTCTTCGGGCTCGGGCTTTGGCTGGCATTAACGCCGGTTCTGCCGGCGCAGTTCATGACCGAGCTTGCACCAAGAACCAATCAGGAATTCGACGAATACCAAAAGAACGCCGAGGCCCGCATGGACTGGCAGGCACGCCTCTCTCCCGGTCCAGGCGAGGTGGTCATTGCGGCGGGAGATAGGAACTCCCTGATCGAGGTGCCTGGGGGCCTGATCCACGACTGGAAGGCGGCCACATTTGCGCCGGGCGCGACCGTGGGACAGGCCTTGGCGGTCTTGCAGGACTACGCCAACTACAAAACGATTTATGCCCCGGAGGTCATCGATTCGCGCGCGCTCAGCCACGACGGAAACCGTTGGCGGCTCTCACTCCGGCTGGTGAAGAAAAAGGTGATCACCGTTACGCTCAACAGCGAATACGAGGCCGAGTACCGTTCGCTCGGCAAGGGCCGCTGGGCCAAAGTGTCGCGCTCGGTCAAGCTCACTGAGGTGAGTGGGGGAAAGGAACTGCCGGCAGGCACGGGCCACGGATTCCTGTGGAGACTAAATTCCTATTGGCTGCTCGAGCCGCGGGAAAACGGAGTATACCTGGAGTGCCGTTCGATCTCGCTGTCGCGCGGCATCCCCCCGGTGCTCGATTTCATTGTCCGTCCCATGGTCACAAGCGTCCCTCGAGAGTCCCTTCGGACCACGCTCAACGCGACCGTCAGCGCGCTCGCCAAGCCGCATGGCGCGGCACCGGGTTCCGGCGCGGCGCAAGGCAACTGAACGGTGCCTGGAAGCGCAGCCGAGCGCCGGTGCGGGATGTGCACAACCGGCACCGCATTTCTCAGTAAGCGTTTGCGGGCCCTTTCCGCGTTCTGTCAAACTGATTGGAGATGACTTTGCGCAAGGCGCTCGCTGAGGCGCTGCTGTTGGTCCTGTATGCCGTGGGCGGCGTGGATCGCGCCGGCGCTCAGGCGGCATCTTCGTCCACCGAGGTCCTGCACTACAGCGCCGAGTGGCGCTTCGTCCGTGCGGGAGATATCGAAGTCTACAACCTGAGCGATCGCACGACGGTCATGAAGCTCTTCAGCTCGGGGCTGGTCTCGCGGCTGTTCCACGTGGAAGACAACTACACGCTCACGCGCGACGATCAGGGCTGCAACAAGAATCTGGTCTTCAAACTCCAGGAGGGACGGCGCAATCGCGAGATTCACGCCAGTTTCGACAAACAGCGGCGCAAGGCGACCTTCGTGGAGCGGGACGTCGCGAGAGATGTCGTCACAACCCAAAAAGAAAGCGATATCCCCGGTTGCGTGTACGACCTCACCGGCGCCCTCAGGCAACTGCGCGAGACCTACCCGAAGCCGGGGAGTTCGTGGACGATCCCGATCTCCGACGGTAAGAAGACGGCCAATATCCGCGTGGAAGCACAGGAAAAAGAACTGGTGCGCACCCCGCTGGGCCAGTTCCCGTCCACCCGTTATGAGGCCTTCGTGTTTGGCGGCGCTTTTTATGGTCGCAAGGGACGGTTGTTCGTCTGGATGACCGACGATGAACGCCACTTGCCCATCCAACTCCGGATTCAGCTGCCGTTCTACGTCGGCACGATTACGCTGCAACTTGAAAAAGTCGAAAGGAATTGATGTGAGCAGTTCGGTTATTGCGAGAATCCTGACCGCGGCGGCTATGCTTGCCCTGACGGTAGGCGACTCGGTCCCGACAGCCGCCGCTCAGACGTCCGCACCGGCGGCGGCACCAGCGCCTGCGGCTGCAAACGACGGGCGGTTGAGCGACGCACAAGCGATCAGGCTCTACGAGCGTACGCTGCAGCTGATGGAGGCTGGCGGCATCTTCCTACCGGATTTGACGCGCGCCGCCAAGCCGTTGATCGACAACGCCAGGCAAACGCTGGAAAGCCTCCGGTTCCTCGGGTTTCGCAACCCGCAACTGCACTACCGTTGGCTGGCGAACGTCCGCGCCTACCTGCTGCTATCGGACACCCTGCCCAAGCCGGTACCCTTCCCTGACGAGTCCGTCCGCCAATTCGCCGAACTGCGCGAGGCCGTTACCCGTACAGAGGTCTACTTTCAATCCCAACTCCAGCAGGTGCAGGTCGATCTGCGCGACCCCGACCGGGACAACGTTCGGCGCTACGCGGACGACAATCTGAAACTACCGGCTCCCCAATCAGGCAACCCGCGTGTCGTGTTTCTCGGCGACTCCATCACGGACGGCTGGCGGCTGAATGAGTATTTCCCCAATAAAGACTTCCTGAACCGCGGAATCAGCGGTCAGATCACCGGGCAGATGCTGGGGCGTTTCCTGAACGACGTGGTGTCGCTTCGCCCTTCTACGGTGGTGATCCTCGCAGGCACCAACGACATCGGACGCGGCGTGGATATCGTGACCACCGAGAGTAACCTGACCGCGATATGCGACCTGGCCGACCACTATAAAATCAAAGTGATTCTCTCCTCGGTCCTCCCGGTGCACGACTACAACATGTCGATCAATCCGGCCTTCGAGCAGTCGAAAAAGCGCTCGCCGCAGGTGATTCGAGCATTGAATGACTGGTTGATGGCGTTCACCCAGAAGCGCGGGTACGTCTATCTGAACTACTTCCAGCCGCTGATGGACGTGCGGACGATGCTGACCAAGGAATACTCCGACGATGGCCTGCACCCCAACCCGGCAGGCTACCGGATTATGGCCCCGCTGGCGTTATCTGCCATAGATAAGACCCTGGGACCGGTTCAGGCACAACCCCAGAAGCGGCGGATGCGTCTATTCTGATGCCATGAGAGCCCTTCTTCTCGTCTTCGCCGCCGTGTCGCTGGCGATTGGACAAACGTCAATCACCGTAGCCCAGTTGAAGCAGTTCGTCCATTCCTCCGTCGAAAAGAAGTTCCCCGACAAGCAGGTGGTCAAGTACCTGAGGCTATACAAGCTGACCGAACGTCTAGCCGACCGCGACCTGATGATGATGGTGGCCGAGGGCCCGGGCCCCGAAACCACCGAGCAACTCAAGGAAATGCAGGAGGCATCCAAGAGCCTGCCGGTGCCCGCCGACATGGTGAAAGCAGACACGCCTCCACCGGCGCCAATGCCTCCGCCTTCGGTAGCCGACCAGGACCGGATTCTGTCCGAAGCGCGCGAGATCGCGCTGGACTACACCACCCATCTACCGGACTTCCTGTGCCTGCAATACACCCGCCGCTACGTCGATCCGCAGGGGACCGACTACTTCCAGCAGGTGGACTCGGTCGCCACTCGCTTAAGCTACTTCGACCAGAAGGAAGACTACAAGGTGATCTCGGTCGGAGGCAAGCTGAGCAACAAGGATTACCAGAAACTCGGCGGCGCTATTTCCAGCGGCGAGTTTGGAACCATGCTCAAGCAGGTTTTCGAACCGGAGACCGCGGCTGAGTTCGCGTTTGAACGGTGGGCCAAACTCGACGGCCGGATCTGTCTGGTCTACCACTACCACGTGGCCCGCGCCCATTCGAAGTGGTCCATCGACTGGAACAACGGCGAACAGGTTTACAGCCCGGCCTACTCGGGCTCCATCTTCATCGACCGGGAAGTGCCCGTGGTGATGCGCTTGACGCTGATCGCGGAGGGCATCCCCACTTCGTTCCCGATTCAGGAAGCGAAAAGCACGCTCAATTACGGCTACCAGGACATCTCCGGCAAGCAGTTTCTGCTGCCGATGAACTCTGAAATGCGAATGCGCGAAGGTCGTCTGCTGGTGAAGAACGAGACGGAGTTCCGCAACTATCGCAAGTACAGCGCCGACGCCGTGATCACCTTCGACACCGAAGCCGGTCAGGCTGGCGACACCGAAAAGAAGCCGAAATAGGCGGGTGCCCCACCGCGCGCCGCGGAACCCGTTCCTCAAATTGAACTATGAACCTGCGGTAGATCCCTCTTGACCTCCGAGGTCGTCTTCCCGTTTCCCCTCCGATTCGTCCGGCTCGGTCCAGGCGAGGCAAGCGATCGGCAGCGTGGCAATGAAGATGATAATCTGAGTTGTCGCTACAGGAAGCAGGTGCAATGCGGAGATTCGACGCAGAATTCCTGGCAGATCATCCTGGAAAATGTGGGTCGCGACGGCTGCAACCAGCGTCAGGAGGAAGACAGCTTGGTAGGCCCGGCGAAAGGATCGGTCTCGCACGAACTGCTGCCGTTCGTCTACCGAAATTTCGGGCCAGTGCGGCATTGTGACCACGGGCATCGACCAGGCGACCAGCCGATTCCAGACCAGCAACACCGACAAGAGGCCGATCAACCCGCCGAGCAGGCCCCATAATGACGAGGTTCCGTCAGGCGTCTTGTTAGCAACGATGAGCGTATCCCCGGTGGCCATGCTCAGGAACAACACCGCGACCCAGCGTCTGCGCTCTCGCCGGGTGGGTAAGCGCCGCATCCGCTCCAGGTGAGCATTCCAGCCTTTCCAGATCATGCTCCAGTTCACGTCGGCTCCTCCTTGCCCGGCCGTTCGCCGTACAGTTCCTCGCTCATTCGCCGAAACGGCGCACGCGCAAAAATCGCCTCTACCGGCAGTCCAAAGTACTCGGAAACCCGGAACGCAAGTTCCAGGCTGGGGTTGTATTCGCCGCGCTCCATATAGCCGATGGTCTGGTAGCTGACTCCCAGAGCGCTGGCAAGTTCGGCTCGGCCAAGTCCGCGCTCCGCGCGCAGAACTGCGATGCGGTTGTAGAGCTTGTCGGATCCATTGACGCGAATAGCCATCTGATCAACTCACCAAATCGTATAACGAATTATACGACTGGGTCAATCCCTTGACGAATCTATCTGGGAAATCATACGTAGTGGAATGTGCGGGCCAGATGGGGCGGGGCGCAGCCCCATGCTCACCGCAATCAGTTGGGGAATTGCGTCCAGCGGCCTTTTTCCATCCTGCCTGCCGTCTTCTTCAAGTAGTCGGGATCTCGTGCGGGATTGACGTCACAGAGAATCAGGTCAGCCGGGCCTTCAACCGTCAGGGGCTGATCGATAATGCGCGGGAAAATGAACCGGCGTCGCCCGTTGATGCGTTTTGCTTCGTCGGGAATGTGAACCTCAGAGGCGGTTCCCATCGCGGCGATCTTGCCGTTCTCCACGAGGACAGCGGCATTGTCCACCGGGGGAAGCGCCGTACCGTCGATGAGCGTCGCTCCCACGATGGCGTAGGTGAAGTGGTCGCGGTCAGGCGCTGCACATCCGGAGGAGGCCACGCAGACTGCGAGGATCAGCGAGAGGCCGGCGATGGCCAGACGGTGCATAGAACGCCCTCCAGATCGAACTCCCGCAGGTCCCGGATCAGGATGTCAGGCGCGTGCGGGCGCAACTGCTCCAATGGTACGACGCCGGTCGCCACCGCCACGCTGAGGAAGCCGTTCGCGCGCGCGGCGGCGATGTCGTTGGGGTGATCGCCAATCAACACCACGCGCACGCCCGGCGCAATCAGTCTTCGCTTGAGCGCCTCGCGGGCAGCGCGGGCAGCGAGTTCGGCACGTGTCCGGCCTTGCTCGGCAAACGCCCCCAGCCCGAAATAGCCCCGTAGTCCAGCACGCTCCATTTTGCGCCAGCCGATGCGGCTCAGGTTACCTGTCACGAGTCCGGCGGGAAGGCCCCGCCGCAACAGACAACGCAGCAGTCGCCGCACGCCAGGACAGACCTTGGCCCGCAGGTCGGGACACATCCCTCGATACAGGCTCTGCGCTTCACGGACAATACTGGACATCTGCGCGTTCGAGACCTGACGGGAAGCGCCAGCGGCGCGGAGCATCTCCGCCAGAATGTCCCGGTCGAGCATCCCTTGGACTGGGATTCCGTCGGTGGTGGCGCGCAAGCCCGTGACCCGCAACAGCGCGAGTTCCAGCGCAGCCCGGTGCTGCGGACCAGCGCGGCGGATGAGCGTTCCGTCTACGTCGAAGAGAAAAAGTGCGGGAGCGGTATTCGCCGGGGTGGAAGGCTGATGCGTCATCCTCTGCCCATCATAGGGCTCCGGTTTCCGCAACCCCAAGTTGACCGACCGTTTACACTGGTTGTTTACGATGCAGTTGATTCAGGCGGGCAAGCACCAATTGGTGTCCCTCGAATTTGACGCGGATCTGTTGCGGCAGGGCGCGCAGGAAACAGGGTTCGAGATTCGGATCGACGACCAGCCGCGCGTCACCAACGTGATCCTGAAAGCGCGCGAGCGAGACACGCCACTATTGCTTTTCGACGCCGCCGATCCAGCAAATGCGGGCTGGTTCTCGCGCTGCATGTTCTACGTTGACGGCCGCACGGGCGCCGTTCTGCAAACCCCGTTTATCGTCGCGAATCAAATTGACGTCAAAGGCCGCCCCAACCCAAAAACCCTGTCGCTACAGATTCTCAAGGAGTTGCCGCAACACTTCCGCCTGCCTGGCAGGCAACCCCTCGCGGAGAAAGCGATCTACGCCGTACTCTACAACTTCATGAACGCACTTCAGAAAGTTGGCGTGGGCGTGTGTGGCGTGGGTTCGGTCCGTGCGCTCGCCGGCCGTATCGATGCACCGGCGCGTTGAAACTCCAGCCCGGTGAGGCCGCGGCAAGCGGCAAATCTCGCCGCGCCCCGACGGCCGAAGCTCCGTTCAGAATGCCCTGAGAACCCGACGTAAAGGACCACTACGCCGATTTCGGCAGGTTGTCACCTTCCAACCTGGTGAAGCGGTTGACCCACTTGATCACTATGAAGATGGCGAACGCCACGATAAGAAACTGGACGATGTTGTTGATCAGGCTGCCGTAGCCGAGTACAACCGCGCCGGCCTTTTTCGCGTCGGCCATGGTCGAAAAAGTCGCCCCCTTGGGGTTCCTCAGAACCACAAACTGGCTGGCTAGATCTACTCCGCTGGTCAGGATGCCCACCAGCGGGTTGATGATGTCCTCCACCAGCGAGTTGACGATCTTGCCGAACGCTCCTCCGATCACAACACCGACAGCCAGATCGATTACATTGCCCTTCATCGCGAAGGCTTTGAATTCTTGTGCAAGTCCCATGGGGCGCAGGATAGCACGAAGCCCTTACTCCGGCCGCTTCGATGCGTGCTGTTTCCGCTTCCCTGAACGAGTTAAGGCTCGAAATTGGTCCAGACGCCGGCCGCCAGAGCCGGCTCGGACACCCATTGGAAGCGTTCAAGACCTGCCGCGGCCTGGACAGCCAGCGACGCGCCCGATTGAATGCCCAAATCCGAGTAATCGCCAGGACCACGCACTTCCAGGCGGTTGGTGCGATACGCGGGATTCGGCTCCCAGCGAATAGCGCCGCTCTCATCGATCAGCGAATACCAGGCCAGACCGCGCCGCTGGCGAACTTCCGCATACTCGAACCCGTATTCGCGGTCGCACAGCGCACCAAAGGTCATCGACGCAGCGGGGTCGGCGCTGACTGTGGCGTGCGCCCAGCCGGGCGGAACTACGACGATCTGGCCGGGCTTGGCCAGGATCGCGTAGCAGCGGCCGGGGTCGTCCGCAGCGAACTCCTGCATGTAGACGAAGGCCGCGCCGCTCCAGATCTCGTAGAGTTCGGGCGGGCGCCAGCCGCTATGCTGCGATACGCGGTGCACATGGCCCTGGCTGCGCACCGGCTCGTCGCCGAGCCGTCCCGCCGCATACGTAACCACGCCAAACAGCAGCATCCGGCGTTCGAGTTCCGCGCGCAGTTCCATCCGTCCAACGTCCATGACGATGGCATAAACCGGATCGGGGCCGTCGCAGAGTGGATCGCGCAGGCTGGCTCGGATGGCGTCGAGTGTGCGCAGTTCAGGCTGCGGCCCGAAGGTGCCTGCTTCATAGCGAAACCCCAACGGCCGATCCAGTGCAATCACTCCGAGTCCAGGGTTGAAACTCATGGCGCAGTCCTAACGGACGCCCGCACCGTGGCGCAGCGGCCTGCGCCCTCCGCTGAACGCACGGTGTATTTGCCGGCGGCAGCTGGAACGATAAAGGTCTCGGCGTAGTGGACGGTGAAGGGCTCGAAGGCGCGACTGGGGCTTTCAACAATGGCCTCGCGGCCCTCCACAAGATTCAGCACATGCACGCCGCGGGAGGCGTCGTGAGAGACTGGCGAGTCGAACCAGTGCCTGCGGGTCTCAATGAACTCGCGCTCGTGCAGACCGGTCCGTTCTTCCTTCCAGCCCGGCCCGTCTGCAATTGGTTCAACCCGGTTCACGAGATTCCTCCGGGTCCACTCCGTGTCGCGATCCCATTGGATATTGGCCGCCCCGTGTTCGAGATGGATGGGACGAGGTCGGCCATCGAGGCCGAGGCGGCCCCAGTCCCACAGCTTGAACGTGAAGATATAGGGCGTCGCGCTGATCTCAAGCACCATCGCGTTCGCGCCGGAGCAGTGGATGGTGCCGCCCGGGATCAGGAAATGGTCGTGCTTGCGGGCGGGCCAGCGGTTGACATATCGAGTGGCGTCGAACGGTGCACCGTCGCTCTGGGCGGAGTACAGGTCGCGCAGCATGGCCGCGCGATCCACGCCCTGCTTAACGCCCAGGTACACGCACGCATCCTCACCTGCGTCGAGCATGTAGTAGCTCTCGTCCTGCGTGTACGCCATCCCGAACTTGTCGTAGATATACTCCGTAAGCGGGTGAACCTGGAGCGACAGGTTGCCGCCCTGCATGGTGTCGAGGAAGTCGAATCGAATCGGAAACTCCGCACCGAATCGCGCGTGGACGGGGTCGCCTAGCAGTTCGCGCGGATGCTGGAAAACCAGGTCGATGGCCGGAGCTTCGATCCGCACGCCGCCGAAATCCAGGAGCAGGCTATTCTCTTCCGGCACGCAGTCGAAACACCACGCGTAGTTCGGCGGTCCCTCGGGAAGACCGCAAACCTCCCGCATCCACTGCCCGCCCCAGGGCCCTGGGTCAAAAAACGGCACGACGCGAAAGGGGCGCGTGGCAGCGTGTCGCAAAGCACCCCGGAACGCCTCGCCGGTGACGAGTTTGGGCGCGCATGCTTCGTTGGTGTCGAGCAGGAAATCAACGCGCTCGAATAATTCGCGCTTGATCCGGTCGGCGACACGCCAGTCCAGGAAATAGGCTCGCTTGTACTTGAGCGCGGGACGCTCGCGCTCATTACCGGCGGCGAGATTCCCAACCCTACCCGCGCGCAGGCGCAACTGGATTTCCCAGCGCGCCATATCAGCGTAAATCAACAGGTCGGGCGCGGGCGCGATCAGCTGAGTTCCAGTGCCCAGGATGAGCACGAGACCTTGCGCAGAATCCAGCGCCGCGCGGGCCTGATCAACGAGACCGGGCTCGGCGAAGTCGTCGATTGTGAAGCCGTTCATGCGGCCGAAGACGGGATCGTCAGTGAGGTCCCGCGCGACCAGTGCCTCGATTTCCGCACTCGGCCTCCAGCAGTCCCTGGTACGCAGGAGGAGGGCAGGTTGGATGCCTTGAGAAAAGGCCTCGGCGAGCTCGTCTTCCAGGACACCCGGGTAGCACTCCACCGCGATGACGCGCGCACCTTGGGAAACTTGAGCACGAATCTGTTCGAGGATGGCCATCCAGCCCCGCCAGGCGCATGGACCCTCAACGGGCACGTGAATCGCCGGGTACCTGTCGTAGTTGGCGTGTCTATTCAATCGAAGCATCCTCAAGCAAGGGCACCGCGCCGAGCAGCGCCGCCGTGTTTCCTAGTGCCGCCCGGCGAACCTGGACCTGGCCCCAAGGCGTCCAGGCGCGCTGCCGCACATACTCCGTGATGGCGGGCAGAATTTGGTCGGCCGCACTCATCACGCCGCCGCCCATGATCACCACCTCCGGGTCGTAGGCGTGAATCAGTGCCACGACTCCCGCGCTCCAGACGTCGAGGCAGCGCCTGAAAACCTCCGCGGCGCAAACGTCGCCGCCGCCGGCACAGCGGAGCAGTTCCTCAAAACCGATCTTAGGAAGGTATGCCAGCGGGCTGGCCGCAAAGGCCGGGTGCTCACGACACATCTCCGGGAGGGCCCAGGTCGACGCCTCCGCCTCAATGCAGCCTCTGGCGCCGCAGGTGCATTCACGACCGCCATAGCGAGCCAGCAAGTGCCCGCCCAGGCAGCCAGCCTGGTAATGGCGGCCGCGCACCAGTCGCGCCCCCATCATCGCCGCTCCCCCCACTCCAGTGCCGAGCGTGACCATCACGATGTCGTCGAAACCGGTGGCTGCACCGGCTTGCCGCTCTCCCAGCAGGGCCAGTCGCGCGTCGTTGTCGATTCGCAGCGGCAGGTCGAATTCCGAGCGTGCCCAAGCTTCAAAGTCGATTCCCGGCGCGTCGTCGTACTTGGCGTTGGTTGAGGTGACGCGCCGCCGCACGGGATCGACCAGCCCACAGAAACTGAAGGCCACCCCAGCACAATCGGTCAGCGCGACCCCGGCTTTCACAACGGCCCGTTGCAGGGCTGCGGAAAGGGCAGGCAGAGCGGCCATCAACCCGTGGGCATGCGCAAGCTCAATGTGCTCGCACGCGAGTACAACCTCGCCATTCACCACGGCGCAGGCCGCGTGACTGCCCCCCAAATCGACGGCCAGGGCGATCAATCAGCCCCCACCAGTTTAGGCCGGCCATTGTCGCAATACAGGCGCGCGGAGAACCCGTCGTGCAGAATCGTTTCGTAGTCGTGGCCGGCGTCGCTAGGCCAACATGCGAAGAACGACAGAACGCTGGCGCCGGTGTTCGCCACGCGATGCGCAGTGTTGGCTGGCACGTAATGCACACTGCCCGGACGCATCGGCTCGAAGTGCGTGCGACGGTCTTCATCCATCAGAATCAGTGCGCCCTCGCCCGAACTCGTGACGTAGTATTCGCCACGATCGCGTTTGGCATGAAAGTGGCCCTTGGTCATGAAGTACTCGTCGCCCACCAAACCGGGCTGAAGGAACGTGGTACCCCAGAAAAGCCCGCCCTCTGTTCCGTTTGCGGCGGGCAGATAAGATTGCACCCGGTAGACCACAATCGTCGGGTCCAGCGCCAGGCGGGCCTGTTCGTCGCCGAAAACCCCAGCCAGATCCGAGATGGTTCGTGAGACCTCTTCAACGCCCAGGCCGGAGAGGACGCCAGTCGAGAGGTCCATGCAGATAGGTCGTGTAAGAATCATAGGAATTAGGCGACTCCCAGCGCCACGATGCAGCACGCCGCAGTCTGTTCGACCAAGCTACTTCGCACTTGGCGCTGCTTCTAAGATGGTGACATGCCGGCGGCTGACGGTGGCGCTCCCGAACGTCGGATCATCCGCAATTGCCGTCGCTTTCAGGGTACATTTCCCGGCGGCTTGGGGAACAGCGAAGTCCACGTAGAGTGTCTGCTGGCCAAGCGCAGCGACCGAGAAACTCACGTCTTTGCGCGCCAACTCCCCGCCCTGCTGAGTTTCCAGAGTCAGGGAGAGTTTGCCGGCGGCGAGCCGCGCCTCGTCGTTCACCAACATGACCTGAAAAGTGCGGGTGCTGCGTGCCGTCAGCGTGGGCTGCCAGAAGCTGAGGTATAGGCCCAGCGGCTTGAACGCCTGGCCCATGTAGTCCTGGAAGTATGGATCGAGCTGCAACTTCTCCACGTCCCGGAAATGGTCGGCGGTGTAGCCCAACGGATCGCTGCTCATCAGGTAAACGAAGTGCAGCACGCCTGCGTATTGCCTGTAGGCGCGCCAGTATTCGGTGATGCCGCCGAGCAGGTAGGCGTTCATCGCGAAGCGCTCCTCGGCCGTCGAGTTCGGACCGAGCAGGCGCGGGTAAAGTTTCTTGGTCAGTTCTGTCGGGCTGCCGTCGCGATTCAACCAGGTCCAGCCGTATTCATTCAGGATCATGGCGTGACCGCTGGGCGCTCCGGGCGCCTTGCCGCCGGGATGCTCGAGGGTGGTCATGCTGAATTCCGCCCCGCCCTGAGCCATGTCGTAAAACTCGTAAGGGTGATCCTCCACCGGATCGTCGGGACCCACGGGCGCGTTGTAGCTGTTTTCCCAAGCGCGGTTGGAAAGATCCAGCCCGCGCACGGCCGGGATGATCTTCTCGCCGAACATGGGGTCCCAGGTCTCGTTGTTCGCGTCCCAGATCGCGACGCTGGGGTGGTTCCAGTTATCGCGCATCCACTCTTTGTATTCGGTGATCATCTCATTGGCATCGAAGTGCACCTGGTCCTCGTCGCCATGCCAGCCGTGACCGGTCCACACGAAATACTCGTTTTGGATCAGCAGTCCAGCCTCGTCGGCGATGTCGAGCCAGCGATCTGGTACCGGACCGATGCAGAAGCGGAAGGCGTTCCAGTGCATTTGTTTGGGGATGTCAACCAGCAATTTGCGCACCCACGCTTCGTCCCACGGGAGCGTGCCGGACTTAGGGTCTTCGAAGAAGCGGTGCAGCGTGACATTCGAGCCGCGCAGGAAGTACACGCGGCCATTCAGGTACGCGCGCTTCGTCGCCGTGTCGAAACGGATCTCGCGCATGCCGAATCGGGTGCTGGCGCTGTCGCCGCCGGTACTGGTTTCGAGTACGTAGAGCTGAGGATCCTCGGGCCACCAGAGCTTGAGGCCGGGGAGCTTCATTGTGTGCGTTAATATCTTCTCCTCGCCGGGCCCTAACTCCGCCTCCAACCGCATCTCGCCCGCTAACCCGGAGTCTTTCCACCCACTCACGCTATAGACCAGCGGGAACTTGACGGCGGTCGCGCCGGTATTGCGCAGCTTCACCTGCACCACGATGGAGCTATCGGCGATCTTGGGGGCCACCTGCACGGTCTCGATTGTGGGATCGTCGCTGAGCGCGACCGACACGCTGTCGTAGATGCCGGGCGTCCAGCGATTCTTCTCGAAGTCGGTGCCGGCGGTGACTGTCTCCGGGAGCACGCCGGGATGCGCTCCGATGCGCACGACGAGTTCGTTCGCCGCACTCCATTTGACCTGCGAGGTCACGTCGAAAATCGCAGCCGAGAAACACGGCAGGTGCTCGCCGACCTTCACGCCGTTTAGCCAGACAGCCACGCCAAACTGGGCCTTATTGATACGCAGCGTAGCCACGGCGCGCTTGGCGCCGACGTCAAAGCTCCGCCGGTACCAGAAGTAGTCGCGAGCCTGCCGCGAGACGCCCGCGTTCCGCACCAGCGCGCTTTTCGGCGCCATGCCTTTCGAAACGCGGTTCTGAATTACCTGGCGGCTGTCGAACTCATCGACGTCGGGGAAGCCCGGCTTCGAAGAGTGGGCCAGACCAGGAACGGGAGCCGTGTGGTCGAACTTGGCCGGAAGCGGCAAAGGCGCTTTGGAGTCGGTAATCTGCCACTCGCCATCCAGCGAAACTACGGTACGCTCGGCGGCGCCAAGCGGCAGGACGGCAAGCAGGAGGACGGCGTAGGAAGAACGCATCATGTGTCCGCAGGCTCCGGTCCTGCGTGCAGTCAGCATATTACCCGGCGGCGAGCACTGCAATTGAGCGCGAGCGGTACAGAATCCCCCGCGACGATCGAGTACCCGTTCCGACTGACATACTGTTATCGATGCGCACGCTGACTTCTCCTTGCAACTCCCGCCCAACCTCGTGCATGCCCGCACTCATGCTCGGATTGCTCTCGCTCAGTGGACTTGGCGTCGTCCAGGCGCAGGACCGTTGGACGATAGATCCGGCGGGCGGGATTCTCTGGACCGTCCAGGCGGGCGACTCGCATCACGATCACATCGAAATGAGCGGCCGCAAGGTCTCGTTCATCCTGAATTACGGCGTGGCTGCCGACGGGCAGCTCAGCCTGCGCCGCCAGATCGTCTTCCCGCTGCTGCGCACGATTCCGAACGATACGCACGCGAGCCTGATTTACACGTTCGGCGAGGACGCCATGCCCCGACTGCTGGTGGATGGCCGGGAAGCGCAGGGAGGGACCACTTTGAGCATCCGGCACCTCGGCCTGATGACGGTCAGCACCTCCTATTCGCGTCCCCGCCAGATCTCGCTGACACGTAAGCTGTTCCCTTCGACAACCGGGCAGTTCGTGCTGGAGCGTCTCACGCTGCGGAACGAGTCGCCGCAAACGGCAAAGGTGGAGTTGGAGCGCACGGAGAAGACCGCGCGGACGAATGCGGAAAGTGGTGTGTACGGGGAGTACGTAATTGAATCCCGAACGCTCGACGCGGGTGAGCGCACTCTGAAGCCGGGCGAAAGTACGACCTTCACTGTAGCGTTCTCAGGCCGAAAAGCGAGTGAACCCACGCCCCGGATCGATTCCGCGGCAGAAGAAGATGCACGCCGGAAACTCGTGGGCAGCTACCTGTCGCAACTCGTCCTCGAGACGCCCGATCCGGTATTGAATACAGCCTTCGGTTTCGCCAAGATCCGCACTACCGAGAGCGTCTACGAAACCAAGGGTGGGCTGATGCACGGTCCGGGCGGGGGCAGTTACTACGCGGCAATCTGGGCTAACGACCAAGCCGAATACGCCGACCCGTTCTTCCCGTTTCTGGGCGATCCTACGGCCAACGAGGCGGCCGTCAACTCCTTCCGCCTGTTCGCAAAGTATATGAACCCGGAATACAAACCGATTCCGAGTTCGATCATCGCGGAGGGCACTAGCTACTGGAACGGCGCCGGAGACCGGGGCGACATGGCTATGATCGCCTACGGGGCCGCGCGTTTTGCCTTAGCGTATGGCGACCGCAAGACCGCCGAGGAGTTGTGGCCGCTGATCGAGTGGTCGCTCGAGTACTGCAGCCGCAAAGTTAACCAGGACGGCGTTGTCGCCTCGGACAGCGACGAACTGGAGGGCCGGTTCCCGGCAGGCAAGGCCAACCTGAACACGTCCTCGTTGTACTTCGACGCTTTGAATTCGGCTGTCATGCTGGGGCACGACTTGGGCCGGGAACACGCGCTGCTCGACAGGTACGCGGAGCAGTCGCGCCAGATCCGCGCGGCCATCGACAAGTACTTCCACGCGCGCGTCGAAAAATATGACACGTACCGCTACTACGCGGGCAACACGCTGCTGCGCGCGTGGATTTGCACACCGCTGGCAATGGGCATCTTCGACCGCGCCGAGGGAACGGTGGAGGCCCTTTTCTCACCGCGCCTGTGGACGCAGGACGGGCTGGCCTCGCAGGCGGGCGACAAGACGTTCTGGGACCGCGCGACGCTTTATGCCCTGCGCGGAGTCCTTGCGGCGGGCGAGACGCAGCGGGCGGTTAAGTTCCTTTCCTACTACTCCAGGCGCCGCCTGCTGGGTGAACATGTGCCTTACCCGGTGGAAGCCTGGCCGGAGGGAAATCAGCGGCACCTGGCGGCGGAAAGCGCGCTGTATTGCCGCGTCTACACGGAAGGCCTGTTCGGAATCCGCCCGGCAGGTCTGCGCGCGTTCACGCTGACGCCCCGCTTGCCAGCGGCTTGGCCCGAGATGAAGTTAAAGAACGTCCGGGCCTTTGGGCGCGCCTTTGACATCCGCGTGAAGCGGGAAGGCGAGAAGCAGCGGGTGGAGGTCGTGTCCGGCGGGCACTCTGTATTCTCGCGCCTGATTGGCGACGGGGATACAGCCAGCGTTCGATTCAGCGAGTAAGCGTTGGGTTCCTCGCTTGGAACATAAGCGGAGCCCGACGAGCGGAATTCCTGATCGCCGGTGTCACTCCGCCCGATAAGTACAGTGTGATCTCGCTGAAGAAGTACCTGGACCGCGATGACAGTGGCAAGCGAACCGAAGCCATTGAGGTCTGCCGCGATTTGCTGGCTGTAATGGGGGAGAGCGGCGCGCAGGCTTGCCCGCACCTGGGCGAGGATCTTCAATCGCAATTGTCCGCGCTGCGCCGAAGCCTGCAAAGTGATCCCGTGCCCGCCAATCTGGAGCGGTCCAGGGGTGAGGCGCGGAAGGCCTTGCAAGTCTGGGGAGAACGCGCTTCGGATTACTACAAGAGGAAGGCTACGGAGGTCCGCGAGTTGATGTTGGTCGTGGCGCAAGCCGCCGAATCAGTTGGTGCGAGGGACGCGCGCTATACCAACGAGTTCAGTTCGTTGACAGAGCGACTGCAGGCCATCGCGGTCCTGGAGGACATCACCAAGCTCCGCGGCTCCCTTGTGTGCCACGTGGCTGAATTGAAGAAGTGCATCGCGCAGATGACGATCGACAGCCATGAGTCGGTGGGTCGTTTGAACGCAGAGTTGGCGACCTACCGTTGCCGGTTGGAAGAGACTGAGCGGATGGCGTCGGTAGATTCGCTCACTGGCTTGGCCAACCGGAGACGAATCGAAAATGCGCTCGATCAATTAGTTTCCCGGGCGCGGCCTTTCAGCTTGCTTCTATTCGATGTGAACGATTTCAAAGCGGTCAACGACAAACTCGGCCACGTCGCCGGAGACGATTTGCTGCGGCAATTCGCAATAGAGCTGAAAACAGCGCTACGCAGCACTGATCAGGCGGGTCGCTGGGGTGGCGACGAATTCATACTCGTCCTGGACTGCGGCATGGAAGAAGCAAGCGCGCAGAGAATCCGCATTCGAGACTGGGTGGTCGGAGAATATACCCTTCACAGCGGAACGGACTCGCACCGCGTTTGCGTCAGCGCCGCCATCGGTCTAGCCGAATGGGTGCTGGGAGAAGACATCACGGAGACTCTGAAACGGGCTGACGCAGCGATGTACCGTGACAAGCAGCAATTGAAGGCGGACGCCGAATTGGAAGTCGCGAATGCTCCCGGCGCCTGTCCGGCGGGAGAGAGGCGGGCGGCTAGAAGCTGACAACTGGTAGCGGCAACAGAGTCCCATTGCCGATGTACCCGGAAACTACGGTTCTACGATCAGTACCGGGTCTGAATCGATGATTCCATTGGGTGTTTCCACCGAGACGGCATAGGCGAATGCCCCTAAAGGAGCCTCATGGTGGATGGCCACGTCGTTCTCGTGCGTCCAGTGCGGAACCGCAGCCGGGATCACTCCGAGTTCGAGGTTTTCATCCCTCAGGTCATCTTCGTGGAAACCGGCGCCATGTGCGGCGGATTTCACGTGCGCACGCAGACGCCCCCGGAATTCTCCCTTATGCGCAATAGGGCCGAACGAGACCGTGTGACCGCGCCGGACGTGCAGTTCGCTGGGCTCGCATACGACCTTGTTGCCGACAATGCTCAATGTGACTGTGTGGTCTGCCATTTTCTCTCCTTAAACTTCGGATCGCTCCTCAGTGCTCTCAATTCCGGCCGGCTATTGGCTTCGGTGAGGTAACTGCCGGACTTTGCCAGCAAGTCGTATGCGGCCAGAGCGTCATTCCGGTTGCCGGTAAGCTCGTTGACAAGAACCGAGCGGAAGAGTACAAATCCGCTTTCGGGTGTTTCTTTCAAGGCCGCCGTGATCTCCCGAAGGGCGGACTGCCGGTCGCCATCCTCCGCGTAGAGCCAAGCCAGGTCGGCGCGCGCCTCTGAGTCGTGCGGGTTGACGGTAATCTGCTTCTGGGCGACTTCGATCGCTGCCCTGGAAGCCTGAGCGGCTTTGGGCCGCAATTCGGGCACGAGCCGGTACAGATGAGCCAGGCTGGCTAGCAGCGTCGCGCTTTTCTGCCCCATCTTCACGGCTTGCTCCATCATCGGCACTGCCTCGGCATACCGCTCCTGGGTAAAGTACAAGCTCGCCAGATTATTGTAAGCGATCGGGTTAGGCCGAATCTCCAGCGAATGCCGCAACGCGCGTTCGGCCTGTGCGAAGTGGCCCTGTTGAACCAGCACTGCTGCCAGATTGTTGAGCGCTTTGTAGTTGTCGGGCGCCAGTTCGCTGGCCCGCTGGAAACTGCGGCGCGCATCATCGTAGCGGCCCTGCTTGTAGTAGAACGAACCGAGGTGCTGGTGCGCGCCCGGATAGCTGGGCTGTATTTCAACTGCTTTCTGGTAGGCTGCTTCTGCCTCGCGTAACGCCTGTTTGCCTTCGTAGGTGCGAGCGAGGCGCAGCCAGGCCTCCAGGTTTCGCGGTTCCTGTGTCAGGATGGAGCGCAGAATCGAAACAGCATCGTCGTAGCGCCCCTCGACACGGGCGATATTGCCCAGGACGACCTGCGCGTAAACGTTGCCGTTGCGGAGTTTGAGCGCCTGCTCGCAACTGGACCTCGCGCGCTGAATCCAATCGGGCTCCTTTGTAAACTCGTACTTGTCCAGATAGGCCTCACCCAAGCCGGCGTAGGCTTTTGCGAACTTGGGATCGCAGCGCAACGCCTCCTTGAAGACCGCAATCGCCAGATCCGCCTGGTTGACGTCGCTGAGGAGGTAGCCTCGACCCTGGACATAGTAATCCTCCGCACCCGGTTCCCGGCTGTTGGCGGAAGCCGCGGAGGTGCGCGCCTCGACCGGCAGGCCGACTTGGAGCAGTTCCGCCACCAGTCCGACCAAGTCGTCCTGAAGCGCAAATGAATCTGAGCTAACCTCGGTCATCTGACCGGACCGAAGCATGCGCTGGTTCTGCGCATCACTGACGATTGCTGTGACGCGAATGCGATCTCCGGTAGACTCCACGCTGCCGCTGATCACCAGGTCCACCCCGAACATTTGCCGGGCATCCTTGGCAGACTGCGCTTTCGCCTGCAGCACGTCGGCGGGGGGCACCACCCAAAACGCCTCCCGGAACGGCTGGAGTGCGGACAGTTGCGACGAAAGTGACATCACCAACCCGACCCCAAAGGCGCGGGTCCGGTCCTCGCTGCCTACCGGTGTGAATGGCAGTACGGCTATACCGCGCACCTGTTGCCTGACCGGCCGGTGATAATTGGTCCAACCCAGCCAGGCAAGAACCAGCAGGGCTAGCAGGCCCAGGACCCACAAGTACGGCTTGGGAACCCGATGGGAACTGCGGCTGGTCGTGGACCCCCCGGAAGCGGCGGGTGGAACCCCTAATGCCTCCTCGAAAATCGTGGTGTCGCCAAGCTCCGGGTGGGGCGAGGAACGACCGGAGAGCACTCCCTCCGCGGCGGCCTTGAGATCTTGCACTACCTCGCCGCAGTCCGCATAGCGGTCTACCGAGTCGCGAGCCAGGCAGCGCGTGACGACCGCTTCGACGGAAGGAGGCAGGCCAGGGCAAAGCAGCGACAGTGCCGGAGGGGCGCAGCGGAACAGGTTCAGGGCCACCTCCTGCCGGGTGGAACCCGGGAACGGGCGCTGCCCCGTCAGCATCTCGTAAAGCACCACACCGAAGGAAAAGACGTCGGACCTCGCGTCCACCTCGGCTCCCAGGGTTTGCTCGGGCGACATGTACCCGACCGAACCCAGGACGACGCCGGGGGTGGTCAGCGAGTCATCGTCAATGAGGTCGCGAGGCGCGGAAATGCTGGAGCGCGCGGTCTCGCCGACCGGCTTTGCAAGGCCGAAATCGAGCACTTTCACGAGGCCGTCCACCGTGATCATGACGTTTCCAGGCTTCAGGTCGCGATGAATGATGCCCGCCTCGTGCGCTTTCGCCAAGGCGTCGCACAGCGGAACGGCGTACTTCAGAGCTTCGCTGCAACTCAATCTGCCCTGCCGGAGTGCTTCGCGCAGACTCCTGCCACGGACCAATTCCATGGCGATAAAGTGGCGCCCGGCTTCGGAATTGATGTCGTAGATGGTGACGATGTTCGGGTGGTTCAGCGCCGATGCGCACTGCGCCTCGCGTATGAAGCGCTGTGTTTGAGGCGACCCGTCGAGTTGAATCGAGGTCAGGAACTTGAGCGCGACCTCGCGGTTCAAGCGCGTGTCCAAAGCACGCCAGACAACGCCCATCCCCCCTGCTCCCACCTGGCCAAGCAGTTTGTAATGAAGCAGGTAATCGCCTTCAGCTAGAGGCGCCGAACCCATCGTTACTCCGGACGACCGGGTCTCAATCGACCGGGGGGCGCAATGCCATCAAGTCCCTCAGTATATCGAGAGGAGTAATTCGCCGTTACGCCGGGGACGCCGGTGTGGCTCAAACGCCCGCAGGAGCCTCGCTCGAGCCGCCCGCCACCACCGGTCTTCGGCCGCGCAATGCCGACTGCAATTGCTCCATGTAGAGGTAGATCACCGGTGTGATGTAGAGCGTGAGGAACTGCGAGACGACGAGCCCGCCGACAACGGCTAAGCCGAGCGGTTGCCTCGCATCCGCGCCCTCTCCGTAGCCCATGGCAATCGGCAGCGTTCCGAAGAGCGCGGCGACGGTCGTCATCATGATCGGCCGGAAGCGCAGCAGGCAGCCCTGGTAAATAGCCTGATACGGGTCCTTGCCCTCCCGGCGCTGAGCCTCCAACGCGAAGTCGATCATCATGATCGCGTTCTTCTTTACGACGCCGAATAACATGATGATCCCGACAAATGCGTATAGATCCAATTGCTTATGGAAGATCAACAGGGTGAGCAGCGCGCCGAAGACCGCCGCTGGCAGGCCAGACAGAATCGTAATGGGGTGGATGAAGCTCTCGTACAAAATGCCGAGCACGATGTAGATCACCAGGATCGCCACGATCAGCAGGATCGAGAGACCCTGGAAGGACTGTTGAAACTCCTTCACTGTGCCCTGAAAGCTGGTGCTGACGGTAGGCGGCATACGCATCTCGGAAATCCCGGCCTCAACGCTTTTGGCGGCATCGCCTAACGACGCTCCAGCCGTCAGGTTGAAGGAGATCGTGACCGCCGGGAGTTGGCCGAAATGGTTGACGTTCAATGGACCTGCCGTGCGGTGCGTATCCACCACTGCGTCGATCGGGATCAGCTTGCCGCTGGAGGAGCGCACGTACAGCTTCGACAGGGCGTCGGGCGTGCGCTGGTAGCGCGGCTCGACCTCGAGCAGGACGATGTATTGGTTGGCCGGACTGTAAATGGTCGAAACCTGGCGCTGGCCGAAAAACGTGTAGAGCGCGTTCTGGATCTGCTCCGGTGTGACGCCGACCGCAAAGGCACGGTCGCGGTTGATATCGACGTACAATTGCGGACTCGACAGCTCCATATCTGAGTTCACGTCCTGGAAGCCCGGCAGCGTCCGCATCTTCTCCATCAGCCGGGGTGCCCAGGCGTAAATCTCTTTGAGGCTGGCGCTCTGCACCGTGAGTTGGTACACACTGGTGCTGAACGTACCGCTCACGGTGATGGGAGGCGGGTTCTGCATGAACGCGATGATGCCCGGCACGCCGAACAGCCGGGGGCGCATCTGGTCGATGAACTGATCGACCGACACGCTGCGTTCCGCGCGCGGCTTCATGTTGACGAAGAAGAACGCCTGGTTCCCGCCACCGGCAAACGCGGCCATATCCTTCACCGGGGCCTCGTGGGAAAGGATGTCCACAATTGCCTGGTGGTGCGCCGCCATCGACTCAAAGGAAATGTCCTGCCCGCCCCGGGTGATGCCGAACAGAAAGCCGGAATCCTGGCTCGGAATGAAGCCGGTCGGCATGTGGAAGAACAGATACCCCGACCCGAAAAGCATCAGGATGGCCAGCATCAGCGTCGCGAAACGGTACTTCAAACTGATCTTCAGTGTCGATTCGTACGCCCTCGCCATCCCGTTGAAGCCGCCCTCCAGCGTCCGGTAAAACACCGTGTGTTTGGCGCCGTGATCGATCTTCAGGAACCGGCTCCCCAGCATCGGAGTGAGCGTCAAGGAAACGAACCCCGAGATGAGAATGGAAACGACGATTGTGACGGAGAACTCGTGCAGCAACCGCCCGACGATCCCGCCCATGAACAGCACGGGGATGAAGACGGCTACCAGCGACAGGGTCATCGTAATGATCGTGAAACCGATTTCGCGCGAGGCCAGCAGCGCCGCCTCCATGCGTGAATGGCCCATCTCCATATAGCGGACGATGTTCTCGAGCATCACGATGGCGTCGTCCACGACGAAGCCGACCGAGAGTGTCAATGCCATCAGCGAGAGGTTGTTCAGGCTGTAGCCGAGCAGGTACATCACCGCGAAGGTTCCGACGATGGAGAACGGCACCGCAACGCCTGGGATCAACGTGGCGGAGAGATTGCGCAGGAACAGGAAAATGACCATCACGACCAGGAAAATGGTCAGCATCAGGGTGAACTGCACATCTCGAATCGACCCTCGAATACTCACCGAATCGTCGAAGGCAATCTCGAGCTTTACAGACGGCGGAATCTCCTTGCGGAAGGTGGGCAGCAGCTGTTTGATGTTGTCCACCACCTGCACGGTATTCGTGCCCGGCTGACGCTGAATCGCCAGCATGACGCCGGCCACGCCGTTGAATTTGCTGAAGACCTTGTTGTTCTCGACGCTATCGAGCACGCGCCCCAGTTGATCGAGCCGCACCGGCGCCCCGTTGCGGTAGGCGACTGTGATTGGCCGGTAAGCGGCGGCGCTATCGAGTTGGCCGTTGGACTGCAGCGTGAAGGACTGCTTCGAACCGTCCAATCGCCCCACTGGCAGGTTGACGTTGTTGGCCTGGATGGCCTGCTGCACCTCATCGACTCCGATGCCGCGCGAGGCCAGCAAGTCGGGATCAAGTTGCACGCGCACGGCGTATTTTTGTGCGCCGTACACCACCACGCGCGCCACGCCGCTGACCATCGAGATGCGCTGGGCTAGCAGCGTTTCGGCGTACTCGTCCACGGTATAGGTGGGCAAGGTTGGCGAGCTCAGTGCCAGGTATAGTACCGGCTGTTCGGCCGGGTTCACCTTCTGGTAAGAAGGCGGGCGCGGCATATTCGAGGGGAGCGACCCGCCGGCCTTCGAGATAGCGGCCTGGATGTCCTGCGCGGCCGCGTCGATGTTGCGGTCGAGCGTGAACTGGACGGTCACCGTCGTGATGCTTTGCGAACTGCTCGAACTCATCTGCTGAATGCCGGCGAGCGTCGAGAATTCGCGCTCCAACGGCGTCGCCACCGAGGACGCCATGGTCTCCGGACTCGCGCCCGGCAGGGAGGCACTCACCTGGATGGTCGGGTAATCAACGCTCGGCAGTGCGGCCACCGGCAGCGCCCGGTACGCGACGGTACCAAACAGCAGGATGGCAAAGACGACCAGGGTCGTCATGATCGGGCGTTCGATGAAGATGCGGGAGATGTTCATGGTTTGCCCGTTTCGGTCTTGGCGCCGGGCAAAGCCATGACTTTTGCGCCGGGAGCCAGCAGCAATTGCCCGTCGGTGACCACGATTTCGCCCGCGTTCAAGCCGCTTTCCACCACGATTTTGCCGTCCACGAGTTGCCCCGTGGTGACGATCCGGTCTTCGACGCTTTGGTCGGCCTTCACCACGTAGATGAAAGAGCCTTTCTGTCCCGCTTGCACCGCTTCCGACGGCACGACCACGGCGTCAGCCTTGGTATCCAGCGCCAGGCTCACATCGACGAACTGACCCGGCCACAGTACGCTGCCCGCGTTGGCAAAAGTCGCCTTCAAGCGAATCGTCCCGGTCGTCGTGTCCACGGTGTTGTCCACGACGCTCAATGTGCCGATCACCGGCTTCTCCGGCGCGTCCTTGGTGGTAACCCGAACGGCCAGTTTCCCGGCCGCGCTGAGCCTCCGGATGGCGGCCAGCTTCTGCTCGGGCACGCTGAAGCTCACGAAAGCGGGCTCGATCTGATTGATGACGACCAGGCTGGTATCCCCGTTGGACTTTACGTAGTTGCCGACGTGCACCAACTGGTTGCCGGTCCGGCCCGAGATGGGCGCGCGGATTTCGCAGAAGCTCAGGTCCAGCTTGGATTTTTCGACCGCCGCTAGATCCGATTCGAGCGAAGCCCGCGCGCTCTGAATAGCGGACTGGTCGGCGCGCACGGACTCGGCGTAAACGTCGGCATTCGTCCGGCTGACATCATATTGAGAGCGGGCTACGATGCCCTCCTTCACGAGCTGCTGGTTACGCTGCGCATCGGTATCGGCATACTTCTGCTGGGCCCGGTCGCGAGAGAGGTTCGCCTCGGCTTGAGCCTGCAATGCGCGATCCTTGGAGACCGCCGCTTCGGCCTGCAGTAGGGCGTCACGGAAAGGGCGTGGATCAATCTGGAAGAGCAAGTCGCCCTTCTTCACGTATTGCCCTTCGGTGAAGTTCGCACGGATCAACTCGCCTGCCACTTGAGCGCGCACCTGCACGGTCGCCGAGGGCTCGACGTTGCCGATAGCCTGTACCAACTGCTGCACGGATTGCTTGCCGGCGGTCGCCAGAGTGACCGGTACGGAAGGCGCGCCTATCGGTGGACCTGCCTTTTGCGCCGCGCAGCCAACCAGAAAAATGGCCGCAAAAACGGCGAAAACAACCGCTTTGCTGATAGTGGACGATGACACAAACACCTCACGCCAGACCAGATTCAATGATGAGATCGAGGACCAAACCAGAGTAGATCGGATACAGTTATGCTACTTGCCGCTCCGGCATGTAGCAAGGAGCGAGGATCCCGGGGGCGACGAGGATACAACTGTAACGTCTTCGCGCTCGCACTGCGTAAGGAACCGCTTGTCCAGATGCAGGTCTCGAAAGGCAGGCGCGACACCCTGTGGAGCCCTGCAACCTCCCGGGTTCTGCCTCCCTGATAGAATCCAATTGCTTGGCAGGTGGATTCCGGTGGCGAACGGACAACAGTTAGAAGGTTGGGGCGCAATTGCCGCTTACCTGGGGGTCGCCGTTCGTACATCCCAGAACTACGAGCGCGACTATGCGCTCCCAGTCCGGCGGATGCCCGGTGTGCGGGGCCGTGTGTTCGCCGACTCCAATGATCTGGAGAGCTGGAAAGCCGCTTTGGGTGGTCGCGTGGAGAATATGGCGGCAGCCGAATCGGTTAGCGGGCCGGAATCGACGGATTCGCGCGAAGCCGAAACTGCCGCGAAGCCTCCCGCGCGAGCTAGCCGGAGCAGGATCTACGCTGCCGCGGTTGTGGTCGCAATTCTGGGCGCAGTTTCGTGGGCGGTGTGGGATCGCCTTCGTCCGCCGCGAATACCTGCCGGCATCGACACGATCGCTAACACCCTGATCGTGAAAGATGTTGAACGCCGGGAACTTTGGCGGCACGTCTTCCCCTGGCCACTGGACCCTTTGTATCGAACCCCATATGAAGCTGGGCGGTTTTGGTTTGCCAGCGATATTGATGGGGACGGCGAGACCGAAGTGGTCTTCGGCTATTACCCGGAGACTTTGCCGGAGAATGAGGATTCCAGACTCCACGAAGTCTTTTGTTTCTCGCAGGATGGCAAACGGATTAAGTGGCTTTTTCGGGTGGGCCGCCCCAAAATCACCGCGCTCAACGGGGTGGATTACTTCCCACCATATTGGATCGGAAACGTCAAACTCGTGCCTGGCCGACCGCCGCACCGGGCGCGGATTGTGGTTTCCAGCATCCACCATATTGAGTACCCCAATCAGGTCGTTGTTCTAGATGGGCAGGGCAAGCTCACGGGAGAATACTGGCATCCGGGTCACCTCACGAACATGGGCTTTGCTGACTTGGACGGCGATGGCAAACAAAAACTGCTGCTTGCCGGCGTGAACAACGCGGAGCACGCCGCGACCCTGTTGGTGTTCGACCCCGACAAGGTGGGCGGCACGCCCCAGGAACTCGCGGAACCCCAATCGGGATTTCAAGGCATGCCACGCGGAACTGACCTGGCGACCGTGTTCTTCCCACGAACCTGCCTGGCCCTCGCTGGGCCGAAGCAGGAAGCATACAACCGCGTGACCAATCTGATCGTGACCAAGGAGCGCCTTCAAGTCCAGGTGAGCTTGGGCACCAACCCCGTGGACGCGAGGGCGAACCTCTACGATCTCGACTACGATCTGCGGGTCAGATCGATCGAGGCGCGGTCCGCATTCCTGCAGGCCCACCGGGAGTTGGAGCATGCAGGCATCCTGAAGCACTCGCTATACCCTGATGAGATCAGGCAGATTGCCGAACGAGTGATCGTCAAGCGCCGTCCGGGCGGAGCGCAACAAGCAAGTAAACAGGTCCGGTGACAATCGCGGAATGGGTCGCTAACAGCGCGCGGCAGAAGTACCAAAACCGTCAGACATGACGCTTTCCCCGCAAATAAGGACGTAGAATCAATCACTTACAGGGAAATGCCGTCAGTCCTGACGGTTCTCGTTTTTGTCGTCTCGCTCTGCGAAGGGCCGGTTGCAAGTCCAGTTGCATCCGCCTTCGGACCCTCAGCGCTGGAGCGCCAGGCTCCAGCCCTCGGCGTTGAGTACTGCTGAAACCGTGCCTGGTCAGGCGCTGATCCAGCTCGATAATTCCCCTGATCCGGCAACGGGAGTTTGCTCCTGGCGCTGGGCGCTACCGCACATCGGCCCGCGAACTACGCGGAATCCTGAGGCTGCCCGGGATGGGATGATTGGGAGTGATGGAAAGATCGTTGCTTCAATCGGCGCGCAGAGTTTTGCTGGCCGAAGCCCAGGCCCTTGAGGAAGCCGCCACCCGGCTGGACGGTGAGTTTGACCGGGCAATCGATCTGCTGTGCGCGCAACAGGGCAAGGTCCTGCTGACCGGCATCGGCAAGTCGGGCATCGTGGCGCAGAAGATTGCCGCCACGTTTTGCAGTCTTGGCCAGCCAGCCGTGTTCCTCCACCCTGTGGAGGCACTGCACGGGGACCTGGGTTTGTACTCGCCGGGCGATCCGACCGTCGTGCTTTCCCGTAGCGGCAACACCGGCGAATTGCTCCGGCTGGTCGCTCAACTGCGTGCGCTCAAGTCCCCCGTGATTGGAATCCTGGGAGTCCCCAAGTCGGCGTTGGGCGCTCTGATGGATGTGGTGCTCGACGCATCGGTCAGGGCGGAGGCGGACCAGAACAATCTCGCTCCAACCGCCAGCGCCGTGGTGGCCCTCGGGCTTGGCGACGCGCTGGCGATCGGCCTGATGGAGCGGCGGGGCTTCACGGCGGAGGACTTCGCGCGCTTCCACCCCTCCGGCCAACTCGGCCGCAACCTGAGGTTGACGGTGGGCGAGGTGATGCACCCCTTGGAACAGGTTGCCTCGGCCGTCGGAGAGGACCCCTTGCGCAAAGTAGTCATCGAGATGACGCAACACTCGCTCGGTGCGGCCTGCGTGCTGGATGCGGAAGGGCGATTGGCCGGCATCGTCACCGATGGCGACGTGCGCCGTGCGCTTCAGCGCCACGACGATATCCGTGCGGTCGTCGCCCGGGACGTAATGACGCAGCGGCCGTCAACGGTATCGCCCGACGCCAGCGTGCATGAAGCGCTGCGGATGATGGAAGACCGCCCGTCGCAGATCGCGGTCCTGCCCGTGGTGGACGAGCAATCGGGCCGCTGCGTCGGACTGGTGCGATTGCACGACCTGTACCAGCAAATCCCACAGCCGCGACACTGAACGGCCGCCGGCCGAAGCCTTACCGTTTCGCGCGCAACAGGGCGAGTTGTGAGTTCACCGGCCGCGCACCTTTTGCCGGCTGGACCCGCGAATAGGTACCATCGGAATTCATCCGGCGGGCCTTCACGTTGTCTTCCAGGTAGACCGCCAGCAGTCGGTCCCGGATCTGCCGCAGCATGGCCGGTTTGGTGATCGGGAAAAGTACTTCTACGCGGCGGTTGATGTTGCGCGGCATCATGTCCGCCGATCCAAGATAAACTTCCTCTTCACCGCCATTCAGGAAGTAAAAAATGCGGCTATGTTCCAGGAACCGGCCTACGATGCTGGTGACGCGAATGTTCTGGCTTACGCCCTTCAATCCGGGCCGCAGACAGCACACGCCGCGAGCCAGCAGATCCACCTGGACACCGGCGCAAGAGGCCCGATAGAGCAGCTTGATGATGCGCTGATCCACCAGCGAATTCACCTTGATGATGATCTTCGCTTCCTTACCTGCCTTGGCGTGGTCGATTTCACGCGAGATCATCTCCTCCACGCGCCTCCGCAAATTGGTTGGCGCCACCAACAACTTGCGGTAGTCCGACTTCGCCGAATAGCCCGTCAATGCGTTGAACAGATGCGTCGCATCCTCGCCGACCTCCGCGTTTGCCGTGAAGAAGCCGAGGTCGGTGTACAAGTGCGCAGTCACCGCGTTGTAATTGCCCGTAGACATATGGATGTAACGGCGCATCATCGCGCCTTCGCGGCGGATGACCAGGGCTACCTTCGCGTGCACCTTCAACCCCACCAGTCCATAGACCACGTGCACACCTTCGCGTTCCAGCGCTCGCGCCCACTCGATATTGCTCTCCTCATCGAAGCGGGCTTTCAGTTCCACCACTACGGCGACCTGTTTGCCTTCTTCATTCGCCTCGAGCAGAGCCTCGACTACTGGGGAATTCCGGCCCACGCGGTACAGCGTCATTTTGATCGCCAACACGTCGGGATCGCGCGCGGCGGCGCGCAGGAAGTCCACCACCGGCTGGAAGCTGTAATACGGGTGATGCACCAGGATATCGCCGCGCCGGATGGCCGAGAAGATGTCCTCACCCTCCTGGATCTGCGGAAGGGGCAGGGGCGAGAAGGGCCGGTCCTTGAGGTCTGGCCGGTCCAACGACAACAGCGCCCGCAAGCGGCTCATGGCCAGCGGACCCTTAACGCGGTACAACTCGCTATCGTCCGTCTCGAAGTTCGTGCGCAGCACGTCGAGCAGCGAGTCCGGCATCCCGAAATCTACTTCCAGACGCACGACCGAGCCGAAGCGCCGTTGGCGCACGCCCTCCTCCACTGTCTCCAGAAGATCGTCGGCCTCAATCTCCTGAATCGCCATTTCCGCATCGCGGGTGACGTGGAAGAAGTGACTCTCGACCACGTCCATGCCTGGAAACAGGTTCGTCACGTGGGCGCGAATCAACTGCTCGATCCAAATGTAAGTGACCGCTTTGCTGGCGCGGCGCGTGGGCCGTTGCAGCGGGACCAGTTGCGGCAGGGAGGGCGGAACTTTGATGCGCGCAAAGCGCTCCTCCCCCTCCGCATCGCGGATCAGCACACTCAGATTGAGACTGAGATTCGAGATGTGAGGAAAGGGCCGCCCGGGATCCACTGCCAAGGGCGTGAGCACCGGGAACAGCGACTCCTCGAAGTACCTGCTGGCGGCTGTCTTTTGCTCGTCGGTCAGCTGATCATACGATCGAATGCAGATGCCATCTTTTTCCAACTCTCCGCAGAGTTGGCGCAGGCATTCGTGCGATCCAACCAGCAACTGCTCGTAGACGGCTCGAATCGCCTCCAGTTGCTGCGCAGGCGGCATCTTCTCCGGCCCGGTGTCCAACACACCCGATTCGAGTTGATTCAGCAGTCCAGCCACGCGGACCATGAAGAACTCGTCCAGGTTGGACCCCAAAATCGAAAGAAACTTGACGCGCTCGAGCAGTGGATTGGACGCGTCCTGGGCTTCCTCCAGAACCCGCCGCTGGAATTCCAGCAGACTCAACTCACGATTTACGTACAGTTCCGGATCGTCGAACGAGAGGGACGGAGCGGGTTTCTTTCTAGTGGTTCGCGGCATGCAGCAAGAAACAGGTTACCGAATCCAGCCGGCATGAGTGTTACAAGTCTTGAGCCTGCCGCTTTCCAGGCCTCACCGCCGGGCGGTAACGCCGGCCTTGCGCCTGCCGCAACACTGGATTCGCTGGCCTAAAGCACTTCCGCTGCTGCCGGCGTGGCTGAAACATTGCTGCCGTCCGCTTCTACGATCAGTGGACGCGGCCCTGCGTCAAGCATGCGGTAGGTCGCGGCGTTCTCTCGCTTCTCGCCCGGTAGTACCGCGAAGTAGTTGTCTTCTCGCAGAGTCGCTACGGAAACGAACTTACTAATGCAAGACTCCCTGCCAACAGTTCAGCATGGAATGGGAATGGCATCAAACCGGATGAACCTGATGTTCCCGTAGCCCCTGGTATTTGGTCCATATCCGGCAATGAAGTTTGCCGTTCCCACGGTCGGCATGCCGCCAGCACGGCCCAGCGAAACACCTTTGAGCGGATACTGGCTCTCCCTCCGCGCATCTTCCGTTGCTAAGGAGCCGCCTGGCATGACCGGCGAAGAGCGTTAGACAACGGACCGGAACGGCACGGGCAGCGCATTCCGCGGGGCCCGGTTGTCGCCCCCGAAACGCACGCATTTTGCGAACTGGGCAAATAGTCAACCCTAGCCCGGGCACTACGGGTTGTACTTTCCTCCCACCGACGGACCGAATGTGTTGCCGTGCCTGTATGCACCGGAGATAGTCTTTCCGTCATTGAGAAACAACCAGTCGTACTCCACCGGCGCGGAGTTTGGCGTGACTGTCGTGAAGGTCAGACGTGTTTGTTTGCGGCACACAGAAACGTGAATCTGCTCCAGCCCCTGGTCGCTTTCCTGATTCATCTCCCGAATCGAGCACTGGGTGAAATCGATCATGAAATCGTGGTAGTTTCGCGGGTTCTGAAACACATCGGGCGCGTCATACACGAAGTTCTCCACTCTGTAACGAACACCAAATGTCACCGCTGGCAGCTGGATATTAGTACCCGCCGTATCGCCGCACAGGACTCGGGCGCGGAACGCATACTCAGCGCCCGAGGATGCTACCCGACCAGTCCCGGAGACCGTCTCGTCGGCTGCGATAGTGGCGTCGTAGGACACAGCGGCGCCGCCGAATCCTGCCGAATCCCGCCTCTCAATGCGCACTTGGCTGCCTGTTAGTGTCATCGTGATAACGCTGCTTCCGCCTGCTCCGTCCTTGCCCCAACTGGCGTCAAAGGTGTTGCTTCTGCCGCGCCGCACCCACGTCCCCGCCCAGCCGTTCTCCACCAAGTCCCATCGCGCACCTAGCCCGCACCCGGGAGCTACTCCGCCCCCCCCGTCTACTTTCACCGGCGGCGGCTGGACGCTCGTACTCGCCAGATCGCCGCACGTCACGGTGGCGTGGAACGTGTAGGTGGCACCGGAGGACGCTACCCGCCCAGTCCCGGAGACCGTCCCGTCGGCTGCAATAGTGGCGTCGTAGGCCACGGAGGCGCCGCCAAATTCCGCCGCGTCCCGCCTATCGACATGCACTCGGTCACCTGTCAATGTCATCGTGATCACACTGCTGCCGCTGGCTCCGCCCTTGCCCCAACTGGCGTCAAAGGTGTTGCTGCTGCCACGCCGCACCCAGGTTCCCGTCCAGCCGCTTTCCACCAAGTCCCATCGCGCGCCCAGCCCACAGCCGGGGGAATAGGAGCGGGTTGACTGTCCGCTACATACGGCGGATAACCCGAGGATCGCCACGATCAGGACGATTGCACGCATAGCCCGATTGCTCCTTTTCAGACCTGAATATTATCAAGTAGTCCGACGGTTTGCATGCCCCCCCCCGAGGAGCAACTCTGACAGCCCTTGTCCCATTGCTAACATAGGCTCTGCGTCAGTTTCGGCGGTTCAGTCGGCCACACCCTCTCAGCCCGCATCTCAATTGGGGATGCGCCCCGTTTCCAACCGAGTCGAGCTTGATCGTAACCGGCCAGACCGACCAGTCATGGCGCGATGTGTCGAGCATTAAGAGCAACGGTGGCAATGAGCCCGGGATCCTCCGCAGCCCTCTGCCCGCGGATCCCCTTCCGCCGTCGTTCGGGCTCAACTGCTTGCGTTGGCTTCTGGACTGGAGTGAACCCCTAAATTGAGACAGCATAAAAGGGGACAGTTCTCGGCGAATGGAGGACTCAGTGATGGCGGAGAGCAAGCAGCGACAGACGTACAGCCCGGAGTTCAAG
>Ga0118677_10000079_pt1 | contig 41077 bp, 63 predicted proteins | sample AliMusrvi5mmetaG_FD_86154 | JGI IMG/M metagenome (GOLD analysis project Ga0118677, IMG submission 86154)
ATACAAAAGTAGCATCATAAAATAAATTGTCATCGACTGGTTTGGTGTGATAAAATGACTTTGATGCCAGGAACAAGTTTATGGGTGGTGTTAGTTCCCACCCAACGAAACGATGGAACACCTTTCCGCACGCGATATCACCGTGTTTGGGACAAGAAAATTCGTGAAATTTCAGGTGGGCTGACCGTTATGCCGGTGGCTAAAGGCCAGTGGGAGTTTCACGAGAAGCTATATCAAGAACGAGTTATCCCGGTTCAGGTTGTGGCTTCTCGTGAACAAATTGAACAAATCGTTAACATCACCATGGAATATTACGACCAATTAGCGGTCATGGCCTATAAACTTAGCGATGATGTCATTCTGCGCCATCGTGACGGCCAAGGCGACTTAGGCTAACAGCCGCCAAAACGCCATAATGAATATACAAACACCGCTACTTGCTAAAAGTGTATTCCGCAAGACTTTTGGTATTGGTATAACCGAACAGAAAGCACATCGATAGGCAGCTATAATTGATACGGTCATAGCTGCCAAGTAAATTAGTAAAACTATTTTGTTCATTTAGGCCGTCCAAATCTTGTTGAGCTTGTGGAAAATACCACCAGCATCATATTTGGCAACCGGTTTTCCAGTAGTTACGTCGATGATGGTGAAGGGCCGGTCCATGTCATTCATGAAAGCTTTGACGGCCTTCTCAACTTCGCTCTTCTTTTGGGTTCCAGTCACTGGCTTGCCATTGCGTGTGTCTACCAGCAGGTATTTCATGCCCTTTTCTTTGCATAGTTTGAGGCCCTTCTGAATGTTAGCATCGTATGCTGGCCCCTCGGAGCCTTCTTTAATAGACTCTTTAATGCCTCCGTCTGCCAGTTTCTTGGCTAGCGGCTCTTTTTTCACATTTAACATGAACTGATATACAGACTTTCTGCTGCCAGGAGGATACAACGCAATGGCAGTAGGTTTTTGTTCTGGACCAACCGATTTAGTTTGAATGTTCACTTCACGTCCATGAGGATTGTATGAGTGCGTTTTGCTACGTGTAGACAAAGATGAAACAAGATGGAGTTGGTGGCCTGGGTGCTCTGGATTGGTCATTACATGATGCATGGATGCATTGCCATCATAGAATGAATGATAAGAGCCAGCTGGTTTCCACCCCAAATCAATTGCTTCCTTATAATGAGCATGTGATTTGGGAGGTGCCATCTTCATACCTTCTTTTTGGTCGTATCCGGATGCATCAAAAGAATCGACATTTGATGGTGTACGCACTTTTACAGCAGCTTCGCTTGCCTCAGCCATGGCTGGCTGCATGCCGCGTTCTTTCTGCATTTGGCTGAAAGTCTTGTGTGTAAGAGCTTGACCGGCCTTCGTTTCTTGGTCTTTCTTTTGTTGGGCGGCTGTCTTGAAAGTCCCGGCTTTATTGAGGTTCTGATTCACACCGGCCTGCGGCGATTTATGAACACCGGCTTTGTTGGGGTCTGCAGCTGGTTTCGCATTGTTGGTAGTAACAGGCTTACCACCAGTACCAAGAAATTTACCGACAGCGGCCTTGACAGTGTCTCCAAGACCTTCTGGCAAGTTAGTGCCCTTGGTCGAGGTTGGATATCTGAGGGAAAGTGTCTTCAATTTGTCGGTGCTGGATTTAAATGTGCTTTGAAGACTTTTAATGGCTTCTTCTTGAGTCTCAAATGTTTTAGCGGTAAAATTAACCCAGATCCGCAACTTTCTCCCCAGAACGTTTGGTTCCTTGCCAGTCCATTTAAATTCAACAGAATTAGCATAACCTTTGTGGGTTTCTTTCCATAATTCCAGTTGGTATGGCTCACCAGTTTTTGGCGTGATATCAGCTTTAACAAGACATTTACCAACAGCATATCTTGGCTTGGCTTCAAGGCCCTCTTCGATTTCCACGCCCAGCTTCATTTGTTTGAATTCATGCTGAAGGCTTTCAATGGCCTCTTTTTGGGTTTTAAAAATCGGGGCGGTGAAATCCCATCCATGAACGTCCTTCCCACCTTTCCACCTAAACTTGCCGCCAGTTATTTGCCACAGCTCTAACTGGTATGGCTTACCTGTTTTGGGTGTGATGTTGGCCTTAGTAACACACTTTTTGAAGTTTTTTGGCGGGGTTGGTTTTCCATAAGTTAGACCAACGTTTGAAAGTTTTTGGTCGGATTCTTGGAGATTTGTGCGAAGCTGGTTGAATGAAATCATGAGACCCTCGCCAGTATTTAGCGATTAACCCATCGACGCCACAGTTCAGGGAAATACTTATGGAACAAGAAAGATATGCTTATGGAAATACGATATTCCCAGTGTCCGGACTGACACATATTGCAATCCTCTTGGAAATCGAAGTGACGGCTACAAACTGAATACCAATCCCGCCAAAATCCCCAAACTTTATGCGATTTCATGCTGCATGCCAGCCTTGGATGACCTGTCTACACTACCGATAAATCTTAAAAGCCCGTAGACATGATGTTCAACGGATTTCCAATCAAAGGCCTGACCCTTTGTGATTTTGATTGTGTAGGGTCTTAGTTCCACCGATTCAACGCCTGGTATTTCAATTATCATATGGGCCAGCGCCGACACGCTTTCATCGTTTTCTCCACGAATCAGCATTTCTACTTCTTGTTGGCACAGCTCAATGTTTACATGATAACGACGTTCATGCTCGTCATCTAGAACACTTTCTTCTCTAACGATTTTCATGGCCTCACCTTTGTTGGGATATATTCGTGGCAGCTATACCGTTCATTGTATTCTACCCGCGCTTCACCCTTACGAACATGCATTTTCATATGTGCGGCGTATCCAAAGCCGCTTTTTGGGATCAACTGTTGGCAACATTTACATAATTGAGGGCTTTGTGTCACGCCGCTTTCACTCCTGTACGCAAGTCATGGCGCACTCGCATCAAAATTTTACCCAACATATTGCGTCCGTTGCCGCACGTGGAGCGTTGGCCACAGCTACAACTGCCCCAAATGTTATCGTGCCATGTGTTGCCCTCGATAAGCTCTGTGTCGCCGGTAGATAATAGCAGCCTTTTAAGATCCGGGTTTTGGCTGAACTTAGCCATGTTAATCTTGTAGGCAATTTCCTCCCTGATGCTGTCCCAGTTGCTAACCAATGTGACTCTACGGCCAATTCGTTTAGCGGCTTGGGGTGTAACAGAATTCAAAACTTCAAGCTTTTCTGAGTTGTTTGTCGTTTTGTGCCAGTGTAGTGCGTGTTCGCCTGTCGGAAAGGTGATGCCGTACATCTCAAATGGTGCGTCATAGAACATGCTAAACGGTTCGTATGTTCCTCGAAATTTCACAATGCGTGGATCTGCCATACTTCATTGTAGCATGTTTGTTGCGGTGGACGCAATTAATGGATTTTAATCTATAAATATGAACGTGGTGATTAATGCCAAACAAAGAGTTAAAGCCTAAAGAGGGTTTAGCCAAAGCTATAGATTTTGCAGCGATCTTTGATAACATGACGCAGCCAATGACTATAGCCGCTGCCGAAAAACCTAACCCGCTCATTTATGTCAACGATGCATATTGTCAGTTGACAGGCTATTCACGGGAAGAGCTGATTGGCAAAAACCCAGGATTTTTGCAAGGCCCTAACTATTCGAAACAGCGCGAGCTGATTAGGGATGGGATGAATAGTGATAAACCAATAGATGTTTTGGTGCTGAATTACAAGCACGACGGCTCTGAATTCTGGAATGAACTCCACATTCATTCCGTATTGATTGATGGGGAACGTGCATTTTATGTGGGTATGGCCCGTGACGTTACAGAACGAGTCACAAAAAACATAGAGTCCATCAATACAACAATCAGTATTATTCAGGAATTTAAAGAAAGACTAAAGGACAGCGTTTATTAAGTTCGTTCTAGCAAGTTCTTCGTATTTTTCTCTAAAATATTGTGTGTAGTAGATGTTCGGCCTTTTTAAAAACTTTTGGAAAATGGCCTTACGAGCAGGATAAAACATTTCATCAGAAACATGGGCGTATTCCAGTCTAATAAGCCTGGTGTTTTCTATGAATTGTTCTCTGGGCGAAGCCAGCGACACCAGATCAATATCACACATCAGTTCTTCGTCTCTTGTTTGCGGTGGATGTGTTTCTTGGTTATGCGTGGTGGCCATAATAAGCCGGTGTACTTTTGCGGCGAACTCAACGCTGTAACCAAGATGAGCCGCTCGTTTTACCGCTTCTACGGCTGATCTTAACTCATTATCATCTCTTGTCGCGTCATACACACAATCGTGAAACCAAATTGCAAACCGTAGAGTTGACTGGTCGTGTACTAAATGTAGCACGTCCTGCATGTTTCTGATGCAATCAAGGATGTGGGCTAAGCTATGATAGTGCCTGGTTTCATTCTGGTAAAACAAAAGAAACCTGTAAAAATAATTAAACAAATAATCAACTGACGCGGTATCGGGGGCCAGTTTTTCAACTCCGTAGTTTTTATCAATGCACTCCGGACATTCAATATAAGCTCGGATGACTGCGCTATTTGAGATTTCATCACTGCAAACAATATTTCCACAGTTAGTGCACTTGATTTTCATAGGTATCCTTTTTTGCTGTAATATTCAGGCATCCACTGTTCTGGCTTGGTTGCTGGTATTTCATGAGGTTCCAATTCACGGACAAGATCCCAGTCGCCCATGTTGACTCGATAACCCGGAAAATAACCGTCGCCATACAGGTCATACCACAGGCACTCCCAATCACGAATCAGCCCATTTTTGGTTTCAAGAACGGCCATACCGCGCCAGTGAGCGTCTTTATATGGTTGATACTGATAATCCCAATACTGAATGGCCACAGGTTTACCATTGTTGGCCATAAACCACCCAGGTTTAAGGATTCTAACTCGTGTCAGCAACACGGCTTGCCTTCCTCTATGACTTGCCCAATATCACCGTGGCTGCCAACTACGAATTCTTTCCAGCCTTGGTGTGAGCGGCCTGACTCATGATTGTTAACAAAATGGTTTTCAATAAGGGCAACGCGAAAGTAAACTTTTTCGATTCCGCCGATGCCAAAGGTAACTTTACTGACCAAAACTTTTAAAACACCGTGGCCGACTATCAAATCTCCAGGCCTTGGGCTGTCAACAATACGTTGATGCTGTTCTGTCATTTAGTCAAACGTCCTTTGGTAAAAATATACCGAAATGGATATAGCGGCAGACACGCCTCCGATGAAACCAATAAGAATTGGGTTAACGTCGAAAAATAAAGCCGAGCATACCGCAATTACAAAACAAATTCCTTGAACACCGTCGTATCGGTTGTCGTTCATTTGTAAGTCACCAGGTAAATTAGAAAAGTTTGAAATCCTTTCAATATAACCGTCCATGATATGCCAACGATTAAACCAACCAGCATCTGGTCGTCCAGACACCAACGCCATAAAAATGGCATATAGGCGAGAAACAGCACGTAAATGAATATGTTGATGACACGTTTGGCGACCCGGAGTTGCTCCTCGTCCGTTAAATCCCGCCAGCGCTTGCTGTCTGTTGTTGGTTTTGGTGTTTGTGATAATAGGCCCATTGTTGTTTAAACTTTTCTAGCTCACGGTTGTAGTATTCAAAATATTTTGGGTTCCCGTGCAAGTTAATGATGTTGTAGTTAATGGTAATTGTTCCGCTGTCTTCTGGTTCATCACCTTCCCATGCGATAGAGCCATTCAAAAAGATGTCTCGTGGCCGGAAAAACCGCTCGATGACTGTGTAAAGCCATTCAGCCCAGTCGTAGGATTTTTCACCACCATCCCATTGAAGGCGTTTTCCATCAGTGGTGATCTCCCAGCAACAGTAAAACCCCGGTGGAGGAAAATCGACAGTGCCAGGATTATCAAAACGTTTGTCAAACATGTTCTTAAAATCGCGCATTTCCTTGATAGTAATATCACGATCAAATAGAATTTCGCCTGAAAACTTTGTTCTGTAAGCCATGAAGCCATTCTATCACACAGCGGTATCTAGTTACAAGATAGTGGTGCCAACAACGTTCTAAATGGCTATGGTATTTCTTGCTGGTAACCCGTGATTCAGCTAGCTCAGCTTTTAAGGCCGCAATTTGTTCGTTAAGCATGTCTTCAACCAGCCCAACTTTGGAAAGCTGGTCGTGCATTGACGAATTGATGCATGAAGTGGGAGTTGACATATACCGCCCAGCTTTGGCTTTTCGCGCTCTGCGTTCACCTGGTTGGCCACGATTCGGATCCGAAATTTCTAGAACTTTACGTAAATCGGACAGTGCATTAGCGGCTGCGCGTCGATCACTTGGTGTGTTGGCGCAAGTAAACTCACGCCCATTGGGAAGCCCCCAAACTTGGTGCTTATTGTTACGAAGCAACTTTGCACCATTTTCGTTCAGCAACTTCTGGATTTCAATTTCGGGGTTCACTTAACTCTCCAAAGGTCTCTCCCGTTGCCACAGGCCTGTAATCGACCTTATACCATTCAAGATGATTGCTGTATTCCGTGTTATCCTGCCCTCTTAAAAATGGGCCAAAACGATATGGGTTAACATCAATACCGTTTCGAAAGGCCATGCATGTAGCCTTCCCAACAAGCACCACCTGCTTGTTGGCATCGCTCTCGTCTTTCGATTTCCATCTACAACATTTTAACATTCGTTAAATTGAGTTGTCAATCAATGGGTGGCAGGTGTCCTTGTTCAGGAATTACCACCAGCTTATCACCGCCATCAACGTGATGAAGATACGTTCCAATCAAATATTTCGGGCCAGATATTGGTGCATTTCCGGCATGAACAAAGTGCCAAAATGGTGGGAACAAAAACATTCGGCCTTGACGTGGCTTAATCATCAAATGGCTGTGCGGAAAGCATGTCTCTCCACCTTCTTCAACATCGTTTAAGAAAAAGAAAACGGCAAGATAGCGTTTACATGACTCCAGTGTTGCAGAATCAATATGTGGAGCAAAATGGTCACCACGTTCTGGGTTATATTTTTTGATACGAATAGCTTCAAACCCAAACTTTTCTGGGAACTGACAACCGGGGCAATCATACATGTATTTCTTAATGCCCATTTTAACGTATTCCAAAACTTGATGCTCTAAGTCTCCCCAAAGTTCCCGATTTCGGTTTAGGTTAATCTCTTGGCAGGATCGTACTGAATGCGAATGATCCGATTCGTCGGACTCCAATCGCCAATCCGGAGCGTTTTGATGATGCTCTTCGAATTTTTGAATAATGGTTTGGCATAACGACGGTGGTAAAACCTGTTCGTAAACTTTGATATAATCTGTAAGCATCATTTGTTATAACGTCTCCCACGGAACCTATCAATAACCATTTTAACACGACGTCATCCATCGTCAACCCATAAACTAATTAGTCATATGGTGAATAAACTGTTATCTTTGTTGAACGCACAGCGATATTTTATTCTAGCCGCTCTTGGTTCAGATAAACCTAAAAGTGAAATGTCGCTGCAGCATGTTTGGGATGTCAACGAACAAATTGCTAGCTTACTTGGAGTCAACGACGACAGGCTTAAAAGCTACGATGGCATTTTAAAGGAAGCTGTGGAAATCAACGAACTTAACCGGTTAAGCTCTCTTTAGCTCAATTCCTTGACATAAACCGACTTGCATGATAAAATTGGTTTATGGCAGAAACTATTTCGAGACCGTCCAGGAAAGTTCTGGACAATCTTTATGTTGGTCCACAAGAGGCTGCTGCTGAATATGGGTGGGATGTCATCATTAACGTGAATGACGCGTTTCCTAACAATCCAGAACCCAGTGAGGCACGACTGTTTTGGGTACCAATTAACGAAGCATCATTTTGGGGTTATGAACCGTTTTTCGCAGTTAAGCGCATCATGGATCATTTTATGCTTCTTCGGCGAAAAATCCTGGTTCACTGTGCAGCCGGTGCTCATCGTTCGCCAGCTATGATTTGTGGCTGGATGATTAGTACAGGCCACTCAGAAAAACAAATTCGTGAAGCTCTGGGTGATGGTGTGATGGATAAGTTTTACCGCGATGTCGAAGAAAACTTCATTCCGGATGATTTATCGTTGTTTTATGAAGTTATGAATGAGTATCCGGAATGGTGTTTGATGAGCATTTTGTCGGAGCTGGCTCACAGACGTCGTTATCGTTGTTTTATGAAGTTATGAATGAGTATCCGGAATGGTGTTTGATGAGCATTTTGTCGGAGCTGGCTCACAGACGTCGTTAATGTCCCTGGTTCATTTTATCCAGTAAGTTTCTGACGAGCCGTGTCGGGAGACAGGCACAGTGGGCGACTATATTGTATGTATCGATGAATATTAGTCGCCTACCGTTGGTTGATGCTGGTCCACCGCAAATGTAACATTCAAGACGATCTTCTCGACGTTCCACTGCTCGATATTCAGTCATCTTGTTCTCCGAGGACTAATTGTTGTTGCCGGTGCGTGAGCCAAACCTAATAAGTCTGCTTGGAAGTTCTGCTGATATTCCTGATGAGTCACCAAAATCAAGATGTGCAGACGCTTTTTTCCAATCAGCAAATTTCAAGCTGTGATACAGCTTACCAGACGCATTGGCCAAATGAAGAACAACTTCACCACTAGGTCTTTTGCGTTCCAAATATTTTTTGAGAGCGTCATATGTACTGCGGCCAGACATCAAAGAAATTTGGGTTTGACGACCACTGGTGTCAATTTTGATAAGCTTGGCTTTCATAGCACTGGTAATGTCGCCTTTAGGAGCGCTGGCTGATTTCCCGTTGACGTCAATGAAATCACCATCGGCTCTATCAGGGCTTCCACCGAACAACGAACTGAAACTTACCTCATCAATTTCTTCGGCCTCACCTACCAGTTTAACAGCCGGTTCTTTGCCGTGTTCAATTTGGGCCTCCATTGTGACCAAGCCCTTGATTTTAACGTAAGTGATGACAAGATTCAAACCACCAGGCAGACGTCCGGAGATACCGTCGTCTTGCTTAACGATGCCATCCATGTCAACGAACCCATAGCGCCCACCATACTGAGATAGCGGTAACGATATTTTGCCTTTTTCGTCTTCAAATTTCACATCATCAACATTAAAAGAAATGCCGATAGTTTGGAGCTTGGTCCAAAGGCGGTTAATGGCATAATATGGGTTGATGTAAGGTTTGTCGCCCATCGCGCCTACGAAACTGTTGATGCGGTCTAGAACGGACGGGTCATGAACATTATGTGCACCAACTTCAACGTCATCAGCCGAAATGGGGCCATCCATAGGACCTACACGAGCGTTGCCAGCAAGCGAAATATCACCGCCTACAACATCTTCTTGGATTTGGGCGACCTTGTTGGCCTCGCTTTTAAAGTCTTTAAATGAACGCATTTGTATTCCTCAGTTTATTTAGCCTTCTGTCGATATTTATTACCAATTGACGGAAACTTTCCTGATGTGTTATAATGGTTTTTAGATGTTAGAAATCATCAAGTTCAACCATCCGGTTCTTTTGAAACGGCACCCAGAAGTTTCTTTACTTAATTTATCATATTTTTCTCGGCTATCAGCGAGAATGATAGAAACCTGCATCCATAACCACGGTGTTGGTTTGGCAGCCCCTCAAGTGGCCGAAGAACACCGTATGTTTGTGATGAGAGCCGAACCCGATAGCGACACTGATTTATCATTCACCACCATTCTAAACCCGCGTTTCCTGGCCATGTCAGACCCCTACGACGATACAGAAGGATGTCTCAGTCTTCCTGGTTTCGCCGGTAAAGTTGAACGGTGTCGTAGCATACTGGTCAGCTATCAAAAATTGGATGGCACTACCTGCGAACGTTCTTTGGATGGGTTAGCCGCTCGCGTTTTCCAACACGAAGCTGACCACTTATCCGGCATTTTGTATCCTATGAGAGCAAAACAGATGTTTCGCGTCCCAATTTCACATGTCGAATAGCCTTGCCAATAATTTTCATTTCCTCGACGGTAAACCGGTTGTTTCTAGCCAGGTTACATTCGAGACAACACGACAACACGTTGTCAGGATGGTATCCTCTGCTATTATCAATCCTGTCCAGCCCTACTCCTGTTTCGACATTATTAAGCAATCCACAGTAAGTGCATGGTTGGGCAATAATGTTCAAGTATTCCGTTTCGTTAAGTGTCCAGACCTTAGAACGCTTACCAGCCAAATTTCGTGCGTATGTAAAGCGTTCATTGGTTCGACGCGTCAAACGACGTCGAAGGGCTTCACGGGGCAATTTACGCTTTTGTGCGGCCACACCTTTGGATGTTTCGGCATAACGAAGTTGACCGACCATATTACCTTTAAGATGAACCGCGCATCGTCGTCTGTTGGGAAGCGCGGTTTGTTGGCAATCGTAGCAGACACCAAATGTTCTTTTTTCTGTCCTATCCATCACCAATACTTATGAAAAAACCTAAAGCGCATTACAAAGCTATTATTATGACGGCTCTGGGCGGATTGCCCGAACTTCCTGAACTACAGCTGTTAAACCGCGACACCGGATACAATATCCCAGTCGAAGTAGAAAAAGCACCGGCCCTGATCGACAAAATCAAAAACCTGCTCACCGGTTATCCAATGGCTGTAATGTTGCGTGGCCCAGCTGGGGCCGAAGAAATTGTCATCAGGCCGGTTATCGAAGGCATGTGGTAGGATACTTGCGCGGTACGCGCAGATGTGATAAAATGACCATATGACTACAGATAACACCAGCACCACCCTACTCAGCCTGAATGCGCACGAAGCAATCTCTCAACGTGCCTATGAAATTTGGATGAGTGAGGGTTGCCAAGACGGTACGGACAATGAAAACTGGCTTCGTGCCGAACGAGAGTATCAAGCGGAAACGGCTGAATTTAGCTTCACCGGGATTTCGCACGAAGAACATGCTTTTGTCACAGAGCAGGTTTCGAGCGCTTCCGCTGCTTAATGAACTGCAAACCGTTTCTTCCACTCTTCACGCGGTGGAAGAAACGGTTCTGGCTTATCTTTTTTCGTAGGCCGCTAGAAGCGTATAGCACATTGGACAGGACAACATGGTGATACCAGCGCGTGTTGTCTTGTGGATAATTGTTAACTTCCCACCACATTTCATGCAATTCGGTGTAGCCATACTACCGGATGCTTCCTGAATATTTTCCTTCTTTTTCTTAACTGGGGGAGGGGCCATTTCTTCTTCCATCATCTGGCTTGGTAACGGAGGAAAACCTCCACCCATAGAAGGCATTCTAGGCGAACCCATCAAATCTTCTGGTGAGTTGATTGTCATGTCTTCGACGAGGCTGTGATTGTTACCGCTCGCCATTTCGCGATACATATCGGTGATTTTCATGTGGATATTTATCCAAACACAGAACTGCCCCGCTGAATAGACGCGGGGCAGACCTTGTTAGTTAACGGTGATTACGGCCATGTACGGTTGAGACACGGGGGCGGTTAAAGTTGCGCCGGGATGACCAGTCGTCAAAGTGCTGGTGATGGTTCCAGTAACTGTTTTCAACTTAACGTGGGTTGCGGTAGCAGCATCTCCACTAGTAGCAGTGTATGTGAAAACCAAAGTGTTGGCGGTTGACTTTAGAGCAGAGTAAACGAAAGTTCGATCATTTGAACCGATTGTTACTACTGCACCGGGGCCACTAGCTGTCACAGCAGAGCTGAACTGCACGCAAAGGGTCATGACATTACCAGTTACGAAACTGGAGGATGCCTTTTCTTCGACTGTCCACGGATTGTTGAAACTGGGAACAGTGGTACCCTTAATCACAAAAACATTTGCGATGACAGGAACACTAGCGTCAGCAAGCTTACCGATGGATACCAGTATTTCGCTGGTTACAGGATTCTCCCAGCCACGCTCGGTGGCGACTGCGGAAGGAAACCATGTCGGAGGTTTAGTTTTGGTCCAAGTTGGCATTTGAAACTCCTATAGAATAAAAATTCTTAACTCTGCTATTATTTAGGTGGGATGACCCTTAGAAAACAAGGGGCGGGTCAATCAGTATTTCTTCGCGTTTGCCTGGTTTGTCCAAAGGCTCTCCGTCTTCATTTTTACCGACATCGCCTTCTTCGCCATCGCCTTCATATGGGTTTTCGTCTTCTTCGTCCTCACCATATTTGGGAGAGCCGTTAGGCAACGTATCAGTGTTATCAACTGGGTCCAGATCAGCATCGTCAGGTTTTTCCAGACCGTCTTTGTCTTTATCGTCTACGACATCGAGTTGATCATCGTCCTGTTCATCGTTTTCCAACAGGGTCAAAACATCTCTGAGTAACCCTTTGGGTAAATCGTAGATACTATTCATGGTCCAAATCTCCGCTAGTATTTAGGCTAAATAGCTGATATGATATATTGGACGGTTAAAACAGTTGTGGGTGGTGGTGGGATTGGCGGTTTCGTTGATAGAAACAAAGATGAAATCAGGACCTGGACTCATGGTGTTGTGACCGCTCCTATATTACAGAGAGCCATAGATCGCAAACTTGATTCCGCTGCTGCCGGTGCTAAAACATCTAGCTTGGGAATGAAACGGTATTATTGTTTGTTTCCGGAGTTACCTGCAAAGGTAGCCGCTGATGTCCGGGCCAGCGTGGGTAAAGGCAAAAAAGTAGAACTACAAGTGGCAATGGTAAAAGACGTCTCAGGACGAGATATCACTAATCACTACAACATCAAAAAAATATCAGAAGATCTAACAAAAGCAGTCGAAAAATTGCGGTAGAAACCCAACGACTGGAAACAATTGCGGCAACTGATATCCGTGTGCTATAAGTGGACATGACGACTAAAAAATTATTATAATTGAAGATAACCAGGGCGATATGCCGATGTCAATTGAGCATTACACCGCAATTGTTAACAGCGCAATGGATTTGATTCAACGCTTGCCATAATCCCAACTTAAATAGTCATCAAAAGCAGCCGGTGTAACGTTGTTTTGCACCAACCACAAATCGCCATTGTTGGCCGTCTGGCATCTAAATCCACTTACAGAAACATTGTGCAATGAGCAGCCAGCTGGGATGCATAAAGCCGTTACCGGAGTTGAATGCACAAACGATGACAAAACCTTTATAACATCGTTTCGACCACTAACACCAACGGCCCCACCGCTATCGACATCACTTACTGGAGCGTCCCCTTTATCAACATACATGCTCCAAATCCACAAAGGTGTTTTAGTGCGCATACGACGATGAAAATGGACAGTAATGTCATTTAAAAAAGCACGAGCAGTTACGGCGCTCTGAAAATCCATGGGCGACTGAGCAGAACCGCTTTTTAAGTATTGAGAGAAGCTTTTCATGATGCCTGGTGTCTGCGCCACGCTGTGGCAAACATCACATTTCTCCACTTGTCACCGTACTGCTTTTGGAAAGATCTCTTAACATCCGGACTGGATAACCAATGTTTGATTTTTTTGCTTGGTGGGGCCACTTCTCCGAGTTTCATTTTGGCAACATAGGTGTCGTCTAAGGCTTCATTACGCTCTGGGTCTAACTCAATGTAAATTGGCGGTGGGCGGAGTGACGTCCAATCAAAAGTGGGAGGAACTTTGTAGGAGAGGGTGATGTGTGGATGATATTCAGGATAGGTCATGACCGCTCCCAGCGCACGGGCTTTCTGGTTTTGCATCGCCAACTCTTGCGATCTAAATCTTAACACTAGCACATCGCCAAATTTGTCAATCGAATACGTGCTCGGTTTCACTGTCAAGACTCGTCTATCTGGTTGCCAGTTAGGAAGGTCGGACTTGGTATGAACTACCGTAACATGCATGTTAGTCGTTGAAATCGGATTTGGTATGTTGTTATCGTGTATCCATGCAGCCAACATCTCGGCTGAAGTTGGTTCCACTTCTCGTGAAGCGTACAACCCAGATCCTGCCACAACAGGAGCCTCACAAATTATTTGAAGAAATTGGCTGAATCCCCACATGGTCAGTGTTCCTTATGCTAAACTTAAAACAAATCGGGTGGCTTTATCAACGGGCATTTCTTTTGATTGAATCACATGACCACCTTTGTCAGCTATGTCAAAATAAACTGTGCCAAAAATTTCTTTTGCTTTCCTGATAAACTTTACGATGTAACTGTTGGCCTTTGCGCTGGGAATAAACTGGAAAGTGGCATTTCCGTTGTCGTCGTCAACAGCAAATCTCACTAATCCAGCACGGATGGCTTTTTGTTCCGGTAACTGGCCTTTAAACCCAAGACGGCGTGCTACTGTGGAATGGAGTTCATCTCCATAGACTCCCTGAACGATTTTTCCTTCAAGAGTAATAAACCCGAAGTTTTTACAGTACATACTAATAGGAGCATCTTCCAAGATTGTCTCCTCCTGTAAAGCTTTTTGGCAGGCCTTTTTAAAATCCCAGTAATTCATAAGGATATTTAGCTAGAACAACCTGACGAATGTCATTTGCATTGTTCCCGAAGTTGATCCCAGTATATCCAAAGTTTGCGCGGCATCAGCTTTCTAAACGCCGTTTTGTCGTTGGTGGTGATAGCCTTGCGGACTGCGGTTCCAGAACCGGTCCTTTCCATTTCAACAAATTGAACGTTAAATTTTTTGCTGGTCAATAAGTACCAATTGAGTTTGCTGATTTGCCGACGATAGTCGGCAATACGGTCCTCGCCAGCTAAGATAACGTTGGGTTCTAAACCTCGTTGGCGCATTTCTACCAAAATGGTTGGAATATAACCTCTGTCAGCCAAAATGATTTCAACGCCTGGAATAAGCTTTTTAATCATTTCCTCACGTATTTCAACCGAGAATGGACTTTTTGGGGCTGTTGTTCCTTGACCGGTTATAAGGGCAACCACTGGGTTTGCGACGGCTTTCAAAGGCTCATAGTGTCCAGCATGGGGCGGCTGCAACCTTCCTGGAAGCAATGTTGCCAGACGGCCTGACGGCTTCGGGACACTTTTCAAGTTGAAGGGAAATATGCTTTCGAGCCAAGGAGACGTATTCCGGACTATCCCGCGAGCTGTCAGAGCATTCATGATGGTTTGATAGGTATTTTCTCGGTAAATTTTAACCGCTGCAGGAAATCGTTTGTTGGGTGCATCGAACTCGAATAGCATTATGCGGAACAGATCCTCTAGCCACCAATATTTGTTTATGAATTGGAAGAACTCTGCTGATATGTTGGCATAATTAATGCGGCAAAACCTGTTTTCGGAACCTTCTAGACCCCTTAAGACGTGATTGAATAGCTCACCTTGGTATGTAACCATTTCCAAACAAAGTCTTTCGATGAACTTGATGTACTCTTGATCTCGCTCAGTTTCGCTTGAGCTTTTGTGGAAGGGCAACTTGCTATAGATTCTATCAGCACATGCTGGAAAATGTTGATACATCATGTGTGTCAAAATATCGGTGTACGCACAACATCTTGATTGGGACTTGTGGGCAGCGGTGAAAGCAGGATTAACGATTTTGGCCAGCCGGTTATCGGTGGTCATCAAAACCAGGCCTTCATGCTGGGTAGTGCCAAAATCATGTAAAATAAAACTTCTGGCTGAGCTGAAAGGGGTTGCGGCGAATTGGTCTAATAGTTCAGCAAAACCGACATCATCGTCAGCATTTTTGATTGCCTTTTTTTGACGGTTAGTTAATTTACCATGGATATCGTTCCAAACAACTGGTTGAAAGCCAACTTCCAACGCGTCGGTTGTATTGCCGGATGGCAAAATTTCGCCGTCTTGAACTAATAACGACATTATCAAATTGTTTTTGGGCGGCTTGCTGTAAGTGATGACGGAAGGAAGCCTACTGTCAAACAATTCCATGTGAACTTCGGAGCCATTCGGGATAGAACTCCAATCTCTGCTTGAAATATGTTCGATGGCCTGTTCGTAAAGATTCATGCCGGTTCGTTTTATCAAACCAATCTGTTCTCTGCCCTCTCGTCCCCAAAATGTTAACGAACCAGCATGCTTACGTATGATGAGAGGAGTTTGATCGATCTTAAGGTTAATAACATTCACTCGGTCCAGGAAACCGGGATCGTCTATTAATACTTCATTCAGATGTAACATTAATTTGATTATAACACGAAATGAACTACCTATGCCACGGCCCCAGTGTAGTTATTTTATAAAAGCTTTCTTGAGTGAAACTACCTGATAATGCTGGAGCTGCGCAGGGAGTTCTAGGCCATCATCGGTCATGCGCTGTGCTGCATCTTTCAAAATTTTGCCACGCAACTCTGGATAACGAAAGTCTGGGCCTTCAATAATTTCGATGATACTTTCGGCACTTAATGTGCTGGTTGTTTCAGCACTATTTCCTAGTAGAAAATGAATGATTTCACTGGGGCGCTTTGAGATTAGCTCTTTGGAGATGGTCTTCTTAGTCGCAACAGGCTGGCCTTTTTTGCCTTTAGCTTCTTGTATTCGTTTAATAAGCCCATCATGTAAGTCAAGGCTGTATCGTTGCCATTTTACCGGAATCATTTTACCAGTTTTATCAGGAGCTTCTTCCAGAACTGTTGTTGGCAGTGCTGCCGCTATCGCCATCAATAGCATATTTCGATGAACACCTTTGAATGCAGAATACTCGCCGGGACTAGACCTTATCCAATGAGCGTAGTCATAATCATTATGGAAAATTAGATCAATTTGATACAGCTTTTCCTTATAAATCCATCCCACTGATGTGATTTGGAGTCCAGGAAACAAGCGAACTTCATTAGCCAAGCTTTTTACCGCTTTATTGACTAACGCCTGGTCAATATTTTGAGTATTGACCAGGATGTCAATGTCATTGACGATAGCAGTGCGTTTATTGCGCCCAGCTGAGCCAGTTATATCGACTGTAAACGGAGGATAAAACAAAGTCCATCCGGAATTTCTTTTGCGAAGTTTTGAGTCGAGGCTGTGTAAGAAATGTGATGCGATATCTAAGGCGTCACCGGCCATCAATGGCTCGGCGTTTTGGATGGCTTTTGGCATAACGAAGTCTCCATCATATCATGCAGATGGAGACTTCGCAAGTAATAAAGCTACTCTTTCATGAACGAAATTACTGACCCTTCTTCATTCAACAGCACTTTAGGGCCAGGCTTACCGCCAGTTTTAGCATCGACAAACTGACGAAGTTTGGCGGCTTCGCGCATAATATCATCAATGGTAGGAGACTTCGGGTTGAGGCCACGAATACGACGAACTTCTTTTAAACGTTCATCATAAGTCAACCTCTTCACCCCGTCTGTTCCCAGGCCAGTTTCATTGCTCATCAATGTATCATATTCTGCATCGACGGGTTCTTTTTCCCAAAAATAACGGTCTCGAAGATGCTCAGCAGCCAGTTTCAGCAGTTCTAAACGAATCTCATAAGGAGATTTTTCCATGGTGTGTATGTTCCTGTGTGAATTGCCGGATTTTATCCGACTGCCCCTATTTAGAAAACATCGTCAGACGTTCAGCAACAATGATTGCTTTACGCAAAGATTTTGTGATTACGATGTTGACTTGCTTAGCAAACTTAACTGAATTGATAGTTTTGGGTCCTGATCGAAGCAAGATTCCGTTGAGTTTGGGCATTATTTTGGGAGCACTTTAATAAACGATGCAACACCTTCGGGAGTGTCCAATGTGATGGCTGATTTTTGGCCACATGGCAATAACTTTGCGGTCACACGTAGCTGAACATACACAAAATGATCACCAGACTTACGCTTATGCGTTTTAGAAGGAACGGCCCTAATTTCCAATCTGACACGACCTGTTAATTTGGGAATCGGCAACTTCAGAGCGTTGTTGCCTAGATGAAACAAACCCAACCCGCCAATTTGAATGTAATTGGTGTTTTTGTTTCGATAATGGTCAATGATGAAAGAAGTGTCTTGATCAGTAATAACGCGAGACTGGCTCAACAAACCAGCTGTTTGTGCGGTCACCCAGGTTTCTTTGCACGCCTGGAATGGAAAGCTTGGACTTTGGAAAAATTTCAAAAATAGCTTGATATCATCACTTTTGTCATCCAGGCATCGATAAACTGAGCTGGTAAACACATCATCATATTGAACGGGGCTAGCAACCTCTATCGATTTGGTGTGTGGATTGAAATGTATGGACGTGCTGCCCATTTGTGCTTGAATGTTTTGCTTGAGTTCGATTGATTCTTGCCATCCGTTTCCAATTAAGGTTAAATCGCTTTCATAGTGGTTGAAAGTTTCGCTTGTGTTTACGATTATGCTGCGGTGCTCGGCCAGCATACCTTTGATGGTATTGAAAGTCTTGTTTTCATATTCGATCCCTTTCTTGCCGGGATTGCGCATAATTCGTTGTTTGGACATTTATGTGGCATGGCATAATGAAAGGGTTCACAAAAACTAAACTAGTCGGCTATGATCAGGTATTCAAGAGGAATGCCGGTTGGATCACTGGGGTTGGTAAGCGCTGGGTTCATTTGAATATGGGGTGCGGCGTTTGGGTCTAATCTAAACATGGCCCATTCACCTGGTCTGAGCATGATGAGTGGTGCAGAGCTACCGGCAAAAATCGAAATGAAGTGCGTTAACTGGTTGGAAGAATTTTCGGCATTACGCATTATGCAATAACCAGGTGTGCCTTCATTCAACACCAGAGCTTTGGATGTCAACGTCGCTGTTATAACATTGCGAATTGATTGAACACCAAGCACGGAAACTTGAAATGGCCCTGATGCCATTGCAATTGATGTTACTCCCTTTTTAATGAAGTTCAAATCAAAGTTTAAAGTAAGTTCGTTTGCCATGTGCTATTATTTAGCCTTTCCTTCTCCCTGCGGTTTATTACAATTCCACACCCACAGGGCGCTGCAGTAAATCAAAATGGCCACAATTGCCATGTCGTACCGTTCGTAAACCAAGTTGTTTCCGAATACAACTCCAGCAGCACACATAATGACAACCGAAAAAATTTGCAGCAGGCTTCTGTTAAGAATGCTAAAGAACTTTTTCATATCAATCTTCCAATCCAGCTGCATCAGCTGCACTATGGAATAAATCCACGGCTTCGTCACCATCCTGTATGTTGCACTTATACGCGTGCAAGAAAACAGAACTGTTCAGCGGGTCGTCGTCTTCCATAATAAGTTTTAATTCAATGTGATATTGCATAAAAAGAAGCGAGAGTATTTTCTAGACGTTTAGGATCGCTAACTTTATGATGGATACCAATACCACCAGCTTCACGCCATTGATTGATGTTTCTCTCACTATCATCAATCAGAATGTTTGGGGTGCCGTCTTCGTTAACGGCGTACTTGCACTTGTCAGAATGTTCAGCGAGAATAACACGGTCCGCAGAAATACCCAACTCACGTGTACACCAAATGATTTTATCAGGTCCGCTGTGGGGCATTCGTTGTGATGGGGCCGACAAGATATATGGCTTGGTGGGTTGAACGTGCTGCCACAGTTCCATGCCATCTGGAGTCCATGGCATATGCGACCAAAAGTCAGGTGCAGCACCAGCTACAATGGCATCCCATTCTGGTGACTCGTTGTAAAATTGATAGTTGAGTTCTCCGATGAAAGGATAAACAGCTTTAACAAAATCAGTCAAAACGCCATCCATATCTACAAAAACTTTCATGTCTGTTTCCTCAGACATAATAAAAGAGCAACGTCACATTTGAAATTGTATCACGATATTCTGAGCCGGTCAATCAGCAAAGCTAGTTGTTCATCACAAAAACATGTGAGCTGAAAATAATGAGGTTCACAATGTTAGAAATGACAACACAAGAATAAACCACATTAGCGAAAACCAGCAACCCAAGCCGGTTACGGTAAACACATATCAAGCCAACCGGTATGGCAACAAGTTTGAATAAACTGAGAGCCACCAATGGATTCCCAAATCCCATAGCATAGCGAACCACGGGATTTATTTCATGCATGCCATAGGTCAAGCCAGCTATGGTTGTTAACAAATCCAACAGCTGAAGATACAAAAAATTGACAAACGTGCCAGTGAATTTCATAAAGCCAACAATTCCAATTCTGCAGTAAGTGATTCAAACGTTTGGCCTTTTAGTATAAGGGCTTCGGCCCGTTGTAAGTCTTTGATTGCATTCCATTTAACCTGCACATCGGTTAGCAAAGAATTTTCCGGCTCCATCCAGCCTTCCTCAATCATGTCGGCCACTAAACGGATGCTAGCAGGGATGTAGGCTTCTTGTTTGTTCATAATGAGTCTTTGTAATGCAGGTATGTTCCCACGATATATTTGGCATTAGACACGGGCGGCATGCCTGTATGCGGGTATAACCAAAAGGGCGGGAAAATGAGCATGCGGCCCTGGCGTGGCGGAACATAAACATGTGGATGAGGAAAAACAGTCTCACCGCCTACCACTACATCGTTGAGATAGAAAAAGGCCACCAGAAACCGGCGAGCACTTGTGTAATCCTGAACGTCGGCATGAGTTGCAAAGTGGTCTTTCTGCTCTGGCCGGTATTTCTTAATACGAAATTCTTCATAACCCCAAGACGGCGGGAACATCACACCACGAGCGTCACTCATATACTTCCGAATTCCGGCCTGGGCAAATCGGAAAAGATGGCCTTGGAGTTCACTCCAGTCGTCCAGCTGCGAGATGTTGAGTTCTAGACAAGAACGGACCTCAGTGTTGCTGGGTCCGTTCTCTGTATTGACTTTGCCATCAACCACGCGTTTGTCAACATCGAATTTATTAATGATAGCCTCGCAAACGCTTGGCGGCAAAATTTGTTCGTAAGTCTTAACGTAATCTGTTAACATCATCTGGTTATAAATATCTCCGTGTTCTTTATAAACACTCCAACGAAGTTTTAGCCAAAATTAAGACACTAAGAAACCAACGTCCATCAGCCATTTGGCGCGTGCAATCCTCAGTTGGAAGTGTCATTACTTTAGAACATCCTGGCGTTTGGTGCCGACAACAAGGCTTTCAATATGATAGTTTTCTTGCTGCATTCAAAAACAATAGAACCATATCCAGAGGTCCGGCCAAAGGTTGGAAAGTAATTGACATTCAACATTAATTGAGTTGTTCCTCGATCATGTTACCGTCAAGGTCTATTCGTTCTTTGATTTCGCGCAAAGGCACACTCGTTTGGATGAATCGTTCTACTTGGAGACCGTCTTGCTTAGCATAGGCGTCCTCTTCAAGAACGCCCATCAAAATTGCCCCAAGAATATTGGTAAACTTTGTATCCTCCACCAAAGCCATATTGAAACCGGCTGGTGTGTCAGCTATTTGAAATGTAAACTCCAAAGGACGAATTTCGCCCTCCGGTGCTTCACGCCATCGGCGCTCACCATACCAGTAAACAACCCCTTCATAAGGTGCTATTTTAAGGCGAAACAAGGCCCCACCATTTTCTTCACGCACTATCAAATCATACCAGGCTTTGGTGAATTCGTATTCCATCGTCTCTCCATTAGAACATTATCGAGCCATCGAGTCAATCGTTAAACCTTCAGGCCACCGAATTTGTTCTTGTCTTTATTCTTAAGCTGCGAACCCCATTGACTGGGGTGCTCTTTGGTGGCAACTTTTAAAGGTGTGTCAGCTACATGACCACCATAGATGTCGCTTCCACCAGGGCCAGGGCTTCCGTCACCGCCCTTGGTAATAGCACCAGTTTGTGGGTCAATGAGGTCGTCTTGTGCAGATTGTTCAACATCGTAAATCCGCATTTTAGCATAATCGACACCAACCACGAAACGCTTGTGCTGGCTATGAGTATAACGGCATTTCAGCACTTTGATGAGATACTGATTTAGTGCTTGCAATTCGTCGTTGGTCATGGCTGCAAACATAAAATCGGCGGTCATCGGTAAACCAAATGATTCTGAAGTATCTTCCATACCGACATCTGAGGAGCCAAAACCAGACCTGTTGGTTTGTGTAGCGGTCCAAATCGGAACAATGAACTCAACACCCAAACCGCGCAATTCTTCCGAAATAGCTTTAACGTAGGTGTAGCTATTAACATTCGGCCCCTGCTTCATACGGCTGCTGGCGCAAATGTTGAGATAATCGATAAAGACGACATCAGGAACGAAGTTCTTTTTAAGCCTTAATTCGTTCAATAAATGGCGGAAGTGTCCGCTGTGGGCGGCGGCTGTTGGATATTCTTTAGCGACCAGGCGTCCAGTGGTTGACGATTTAATGCTATCAATTTTTTGCTGGAATGTTGACTTTGGAACTTTATAATCATCAGTCAAGTCATCCATTGCAATATTCAGCAAGTTGGCATCAATGCGCTTGATGATTTCTTCTTCGGCTACTTCTAACGTAATGTAAAGAACGTTCTTGCCAGCTTTCAGATAATTGGCGGCAAAATGACACATAATAAGTGTCTTGCCAACGTGAGTTCCGGCTAGAACAATATTTAAGGTTTTGGCGGGGATACCACCGTTGGTGACCTTGTTGAACCACTCCAAATCGAATGGAATTTTTTGCTCGGAGCGGTGATAATACTCGTAGCGCTTCTCGGCATCCTCGAAATAGTCATGGCCGATATGCGGGTCCAGGCAGACCGCGAGCGCCCTGGTTAAAAGTTCGGGTATCGAACCTCGGTCTTTTTGCTTATCCGGGTGTTCGCCAGTCACAATTTGAACGGCTTCCATCACAGCATTTACGATGGCACGGTCTTTACAGAAATTTTCGGTGTTTTCCAGCAGCCATTCTTGATTAGGACGTTCGTCTTTATCGGCAATGCACTCGTCTAACGTAGACATTGCTAGCTTGAAGTCGCTTTCATCCATGCCTTTTGCATCGCTTAGGATGATGGCAATTGCCTCTGGCGTTGGCTGGTTATTATATTGCTGAACAAAGTCTTTTACAGCTTTGAATAGTGCTTTCTCCGACTTTTCTTGAAAGTAATTTTCATCAATGAAAGGCAAAATCTTTCGAGTATATTCTTCATCAAACAAAATTCCACGCAGAATTGTTGTTTCAATTCTTCCGGTCATTAATTCTCCTCAGTTTCTTGTCGGTGCCCCAAAATTATCGAAGTCACATTCGGCAGCTCTTAACATCCAGCGTCCGACAATCATATCAAAAGAGTTGCTATCAAGTTCATACCCGAAATGTTCGGCGTATTTCTGAACACGACCTGGGATTGGCACGTGGCTGGGGTGCCACCAATCAAGCTCGCCTTCGGCTGAAGGGGCTGATGTAACAGTGCCATTAGTATGAACCAAATACATTCCATACCATTTACCAGCGTGAGACACCGTAAGCACTGGTTTGGTATTAGTAAAACAATATCCTTGGTAAACAAGTAACTGCTTACCATCTGGTGTAGTGTGATAAAGCAATGGTGAGTCAAACCTAACACGAAACTGGTGCAGTTCTTCCAAGTCCTGTTCAAGCTGCTCTGCTCGTTCTTCTGCTACTTCTGCGTCGTGTTGCGCCCATCCGCTCATTTGGAGCCGTCCTGCGCTATGATTTGTTCACTAACAATTTTATCAACTACGTTTTGCATGGCATCGGTTTCAATTTGTTTCATGTTACAGGCTTTTCGTAAACCAGCACTACCAACACCAACTTTTGCGCTAAGCTGGTCTAATTCGGCTTTCTTTTGCATGCGGCCTTGCAATTTTGTGATTGCTATATTGAGGCATTCATCTGGAGTGGAATCAAAAAGATTACACAGCCGCCCGATAATGACCAAGCAATCGCCCAATTCACCCTTCACGTTGTCCACGTTGCCAGCGACAATATCTTCACGGTAGCTTCGGCCCCAGTATGAGCGGATTGCGCCAGCTGTTTCACCAGCTTCTTCTAGCAGCAAACTCACTAGCGATTGCGTGTTGGCTTTGGTAAGTTCACTGTCGCCAAACATACGTTCAGCTAGTTCAATTAATTTGTCGTGACTATTCATTTTTCTCCATTTTCTCTTGCAATGTTAAATATCGCTCTTCTACCAGAGCTTGTATGATGACGCCTATCAACTGGTAAAACTCGTCCGTTTCGGTGGATTTTATGTCGAAGTCTTCAGGACAGGTAACGACATTCCATTCATAAGTTAATGGCCATTGGCCGTCTACTTGTTGATCACCCAATTTCACCGTTCCATACTGGACCACAACACCTTTAAATGGTGGTGTTTGGATTCTGATGTATGGTATCGGTTCAGCAGGAACGATCTCAAACCAATCAAAAGCGTAAGCAAACTGTCTATCAATCATATCATTAATGTCTGAGGGTGTCAACCAGGAAGCGTCACTTTCAACGCTTCCTGGTTAGAGGAGTTATTCTTCTTCTTCGGCGGAAACCGGAACGTCGAATTCACCTGGATCTGTTCCATACATGAATTCTTTGGCGGCAGCACCATCTAGCAATTGCATAACATCTTCAGTGAAAAACCTCTGAGGATCAGCATAGATTGCAGACTGATAGAATTTACCAAATGGTGTCTCAAACTTGCCACCCGCCACTGGCCAGATCTCGTAATCTTTGACCAAATCCAGCAAACCATAGTGCGGAGCAAGACCCTTGGTATACGAGAGGCTGACATCCACCATACGATCAGGTTTGGTAAACCTACTCTTCACCAGCTTGCAATGGATGAAATTACCAACGGTTTCTTTGATTTTCTCGTCGTAGTCCTTTTTCTTGGAAAGGTAAACGATTGTGGAAGCCGCGTATTTACCACCGCTACCACCGGACATTTGCTGCGGAGGAGGCATTCCCGGCTTCGTTTGTGCGCCAATCTGGTCGTAGGTGTGGTTGGCTACCAGCAACGTTGACTTGGCCCGTCCGAGCTTCAACGTGATGATACGGAAAACGGCCTTGATAAGCTGCGAGCGCGACATGTCGCGAGTATCTTTGCCTGCAGCGGCATTATCAATTTCGGCATTAGTGCTGAGGTTGCCTAAGCTATCCAAGGCGATAAGCAGTGGTGGGCGGTCTTTTTCAGCATCCTGATTACGTTTGGGCTGCTTTTTGGGCTGTTTGGACTTTGCCTGTTTGCTGTCATCATCTGCTTCTTCAGGTTGATCGTTGCCCAAGTATTTGTCCAAAATTCGAACGCATTGGGTCCTGAACTCTTCTACAGTGGTGACTGGGATGTAAAGAACACGCTTGATGTCCACACCACGTTCGGCCATAGTGTCTTTGTCGATTGCGGATTCTGTCTCGAAATAAATGACCAATGCTCTGGGATCTGATTCAAGAAAGTTTTTGATGACGTTGAGGATGAAATAAGATTTTCCAGTGGCTTCGGGACCGGCCAGCATGCTGACTCGTCCGATGGGAAATCCCTTAAAAATCGACCCGCTGATGAGGCCATTAAACATGTATGAACCGGTGTCAAGAAATCCGAGTGGTTCGCCCATGTCTTCTACTGTTGAGGCATACTCGTTACCGGTAGCCTTCAAAAGGTCTGCAATGATATCCATTTTTCTCCTGAGCTTTGCCTATGACGTAGTCGGTGGCGGTGCTCATTGGTATTTATTCATAGCAAAGGGACATCATCACTAAGTTCTATTAGACCACGTTATGGAGAGGTTGTCAACACTTTAAGTGCGGCTTCGATTGCTGGGGTGAGGGGAATATTGCCGTGGTTGGCTTCTTGCACAAAAACCCAAAAGACATCTAAAATTTTAAGGATGTTGTTGTGTGCTGACGCCGCAAATGAACAATCCATGTCGATACCTTGAGCAATCAAGCGTTCTTCGCCTTCATCGTTAACAGCTATAATACTACCAAAGCCAGGTGCCTCTTGATTCAACACCATACGCCATTTACCTGGTGTTGACGCTCCTTGCATGGCAGCCACAGCCGATAACATATCAGCAGTGCGGCTTATTAATTCTGCATTGTTCATAGATGTTTTGGATAATATTTTTCTGAATTTCAGCCAAAATTTGGTCGGCCAATATTTGAGCTAAAACATCGGCGGGGTCCCTGGGTCGTAAAGGTCTTTGGGAGGAATTTGCTCTAATTGTTGTTCATTAACCCAAACTAACATTACCTAGTTCGTCCTCTGCTTCCTGATCGTGGAGAGCTGGTGAATCATGGGTAAGTTCCAGCTTCCAATCATTTAGCTTGACATTTTTGAAATATCGATTGATTTGAGGGTCCTGATAGGTGCTATATTTCGTTTTAAATGGTTTCTTAGGTGTAAAATCACCATCAATGACAGCCGGTTTGGTTAGTGGGATGTAAGGACAGTAAAAGAAACCAGTTTCAAGCTTGGTTGAACCTTTCCAGCCGGTTAGCTGTGTTCCGTCCCCCATATCACTTGTTTGGCCGGTGGGCGTTGGTTCGAAACGCCCATTTCGGTTTTCAACTTCATTACGCGGGAAAGCTCGTTCTATTTGTTCGTTAGTCCAAACTATCATGCGATCCATTTCCCAGGAATTTCATCAACATTAAACTGAACAGTGCTGAAACTTGCGCGTTCATAGCCACGTTTTTCCAACATGTCCAGAGCTTTGTTAAGAGATGCCACACCACTAAACACACCAACAATATTGCTTAAACGCGTGGATGGCCCAAGATAGTAGACAACATTGACCATCAATGGCGTTTCTGTGCCGTTACCAGTATAAACCGAATCAGTAGTGTTATCCATTTTTCTCCAGCCAAGACATGGCCGCTTCAAACGTTTCTTGGCGAGCTACCAGTAAGTGCGATAAAACCGATGCCTGCTCACGAGCATCATCCAGAGCATTGTGCGTGATTGAAAATCCGTTGGACCAGTTGGCAGGAAGCAGGTGCCTTCCGGCCTGTGAATAATCACAGTTGAAGACATCGGCAATCACGGTTCTGATATCTAGCACACGGAATCTGGTAAAGACCTTTTCCATGTCGGCTTCAGACATAAACCGATTAAAATAATACCAAATGTAGCCAGCGTCATATGAAGCAGGGTTGGCCGCAAACACAACGTTCTTATTGGTAAAACCAGGTACATCCATTATCCAATCAGCGAAATCTCGCATGGCCTCTTCAGGCGTAGCCGGATTGACACGTGTGTCTTTCCAGCGCTCTGGGTATTTTGCCCAAAATTCCATTGTAGACGGCTGACGTTTTGCTTTAGGAAGTTCTTCTATATTGACGTAAAAGTTACTGACTGGTTTGCCATCTACCAGTGCAACAGCTCCAATGCTAAGCATTGAATAAGGACCAGGCACGTGGCCGGTAGTTTCCACATCTACACTTACATAGATGTCATTGTGCAGTTTTTTAGACATGTTTCCACTTTCTGTTATTAAGAATTTTATTGATATGAGAAGCGTCTACGTTAAACTTAACGGCTAGCTCACGTTGAAGCCATCCAGACGCTCGTAGATGACGTATGTTTGAAATGTCATTTTTCTTTCTTTTCGCACCAATCGGGTTCGTTTTGGAATATTGATTCTCCAGCATGATTGATACACCCTTTATTGCAGCAATAATAAATCCAGTCGCCATCAAACTGGGGCAAACCAGTGTTATCAGGAATAAACACTACTGGGCTTTTACAAGCCTTGCATATGTAGTCAACCATATGCCCATCACATCTACAAGTTGACCATTCAGTTTTCATTTTTATTCTTTCTGGCTTCTGCAAGCCGTTGTTGTAAAGCTGTCGTCTCTGCGCGATGACACGGAATGCATAATGTCCTAAGATTAGTTGGGTCATCTCGCCCACCCTCCGCGCACGGCACTATGTGGTCTACGTCGTACAATCGCTTTCGAACCCGATGTTTTGGGATGTTGAGAGTAGCGGCGTAATCTTGCACGACCTTCCAACCAAGCTGGAGAGCCATTTCCCGAAATTTCTTACGCAATGCGACGGTATCGATGCCGCATTTGGCGCAGACCCCTTTGTCTCTTTTCCTTATAACGCGGCACAAATATGTCCAGTCACCTTGCAGTTTATATTGCTCTACGCATTCATTAGAACACCAGTTGCGTCGGCGTGGCGGAACTTCTTTCTGGCACCAGACACACAACGGTCTTCCTGATTCGCCTTTTTTCCCGGCGACCTGCTCTTTGAGAAATTTTAATGCTTTATGACCTTTGCCTCTCACCCAACTGTTTATAATTCTTTGTCTGGGGTGTTGATTGGCACTTCAAAAATGGCCCATACATCGCTCTCTACATCATTAATGCTGGCCGATTCAATACCGCAAAGCTTCCAGCCCTTCCATTGGTAAATCTTGTAGATGTCACGCGGCAACCATTGAACATCTACCAGCTTGCGGTGATATTTGTAACCGGGCGTCAAGTTTGAGGCATCCGGTTCCTCAGAACTCCAAAGAACTCTGGTATCAGCACCCCAAGGGTGATTTTCTTCCCAAGGTGAAAGTGGTACCTTCCGTGGTGCATAAAGAGGGGTGCCGGTCAGTGCCGCCTTGTCCTTCAACTCATCATATGCCCAGACTCTAGACGCTGGATGTCCAAAACAACACATATCAGTGCTCCTTAATAAATCGTCTCGTTTTAAACCGTATTGACTATCGTTTTTCGGCCTGGGTCCTTTTACTCGTGGCGGCATCACACCGTTGGTACGCAGCAGGTGCACAACGCTATACCAACTAGCGTATGCATAATCAAACCGATTAATTTCAGTTCTATGGGCATTAAAGGCTGGGAGATACTGCAAAATTGGCCCAATTTTCTTTTTTAAGTCACGCAGTCCGCGTCCCGAGTGAGATATTGGAGAAAAAATGGACCATTTTCCATACGGGTCACCATAAACCAATACTGCCGGTGAAACGCTAGGTTCTGATTGATGACGCCATCTTGTTTCAGGTGCTGCCCATTCACCGTAAGTGTAAATGTTTGTACCTGGGCTTCCATCGTAAAGTGGCGAATTTTTGCATTCAAATCCCAATTCGTATTGCAAATAGTCACGAATTTCGCAATGATCCTGATTCCACTTAGTTCTCATATTCACGAGCCTTTTGTAAGTCTTCCAACAATGTCTTGTCTTGGACTAGATCATACAATGCGCTGTAGCACCAGGTGCAGTCACGGAAGATTCGGCCATCACCATCCCAGTTATCGATGTAAGACGAAATGTCATCATAGATGTCTTTATCTAGCTGGCTTTCAATAGGAAACCTTCTTAGGCCGGTTTGGGCGAAATCGGGTCCTTCGTTCCAATCGTTACGGTTGCACTCCAAATAATAGCCCAACATCAAATATTTGTCTTTGGCAATTATGGCCTGGGCAATGTCGTAAAATGTTGCATCATCAGTGTCTACATCGTATTTGTAAGTTAGCTGACGACGCCAAACTTCTTTGTCAATTTCTGCCTTTTTCTTGCGTTTGGCCTCAATAGCAGCGGATTCTTCGCGGCCTATCTTAACACGCCATTCGTCACATGCTCTAAGCCAATCGTTGTACCGGCGCTCCAGTTCATTCCAGCCATCATACATTGGAATGTGCGAACCAAGTGCTTGCCGCCATTCTGTATCAATTGTGTCCCATTTGCTCTTAGAGCGCGGACGACGAACGGATGTTCTTTCCGGCAAACCAGCATTAACAATCGACTGAACCAACCGTTCCAAGATAGCTTTATTGGACGCCGCGATAGCCTGGTTTTCATCTTTCAACAGTTTGCTTTTTTCATAAGCGGCTGTAGCTGCGACCTTGGCCTTTTCTGGGGTGTCGTGAGAAGTCAAAGCATATCTCAGCATTTCCTGTAATGGATATGGCTTAAATTGTTGAACGACGCCGGTCTTTTCATCTAAGGCACATTCCAGTCTTTTGATTTCACTTTCCAATTTTGGGAGTGCCTTGGCAATAGCATCCAGCTCCCATCGAGCCGTAAAGCTTAAAGATTCATCCTTCATGGCCGTTTCCTTCAATTGTGATAGATCCATCAAAAACTTCCTTCGCGGCCTTTGTACACTTCCAACATTGCTATAAACGTTTCTATTTTCATTTTGTCTTCAAAACCCATCGGCCATACTGACAGTTAGATGTTGCTGTTTTAGCATAGCCATCAATTTCGATATAATCCTCAAAGATCTCAATCGGATAATCATCGAATGTATGCAGCGTTGCTATTGTTTCACCAGCATCATTTCTAGCTGTAGCGTCGTGACAATCATTATCCGTCCAGGTCACATCAACATTTGTGTGTTGGGCAGCCAACACCCCATCTTCAGTGTCATCGTAGTAAATGACGTCAAGGTCGAATTTCATTATTCAATCTCCGGTAAAGCAGTTGTTCCAGGGCCTTTAGAAACCGATATCGCACCAGCATAGATGGCACACTCGATGGAGCAATACGCTGGTCCTGGGTGTTCGTCAGGAACTTCAAACGTTTGAGTTCCACGCTCGGTGTTGGGGTCCTCCCAATGACGGCGACGTTTGCCACAATGTTCATAAGCGCAAGGTTTAAGCAATTCCGGCCACCTCAGCGGCCCAAGACGGCGAATTGGATTGGGCCAACTCTTCTAATGATATTTGATGCCGCCGATCCTTTAAAACTTCGCCACGCCATTCGGCATATACAACAAAATCAAGTAGGCCAGCCTTTTCAAGGTCAATATCTAAAAATAAAACGTTACCATTGAGGTGAGCTTTCACACCACTTTCAAAACCCTGGCCGAAATATTCCTCAACGCGGGATGAGCTGATGTCTAAGACTGGTTTTTTCGCGACAAAGTTAGCCACCAACGGAAAGCGATGGAAAACAGCCGTGAAGAATACCAGCCTACCAACTAATATACCGCCATCAACATAATCGCGAATGGTCATCTGGCTATAGCCTTTTTGTGCCTTCAGTAGTTCAGACTCATACGAACCATACTCTGCTCGTAGCCTACTGGTGAATTGGTAAGGGCTGGCAAAAGTTTTAGCGTAGTCGTTGAAATGGAGGGTTCTGGCTGAAACACAAAACCTCCCACAAATAGACACCAAATCGGCATTGCGTTCCAAATCATCTGATGTCCCGAAGGCGTCGTTCAGATCCAAGTTCATGCCATTTTTGAAAAATGCCCGCTTGGGGTCAGTCCATTTCTTATCTAGCGCCAGCTGTTTAGGGTCCATCATCGTTTTTATTGTATCACCGATATCAAATGTTGTCAATTCTCAACCGGCATCGAAGATTCTGATGAATTTGCCGCACTTAGCACAATGAATGTCACCATCATGCTACATCATGCTATAATTCCGCATCTCAAATTCGATGCCGCCACAATCTTCAAAGTCTTTATATTCAAAATTCGCTTTGCCCATTGCTTCTTAAAAACTCCATTTCTCGATACGCACCAGCATTAGTCCTACCGTCGTAGTCCTCATCAACTACGACGGCCCCACAATTTCTACACCATCGAACCACGGCATCACTACCAGCACCATGATCGCGCCAGACTTCCATTAGATCATGGATGCCTTTTGGACAGACAACTCTTTTCATCTCAGCTCCTCAGATGCTGCAGGTTTTTAAACTTAATTCCCCACATGGTGTACCCATAACATTCCGGGCAATGGATGATGGAAAAACCTTCTGCTTCTTTAGCATCCTTCATTTCGCCCATTGTTAGTTCGCCTTTGCAATCATCTGTAAAAGGGCAGACATCACCCATTCGGTATTCAGGCTGGTTAGCCGGAATGTTCATTTTTACAGCCATCCGAAGAGATGCCGCAGCAATCTCGTTCTGAAGATTCACCTTTGCAGCACGCAATGATGTTCTAACCATCATCAGGATTTGGCCTAGCATGTTCTTACCGGTGTAATCACCGTTGTCAGCCCAATATTTGTCGTTGACGGTGTGCTCAATGATTTCTTCTTCGCCAGTTGATAACAAAAGATCTGCTAGTTCAGGATACTGGGTAAACTTGGCCAAAACCGCCTGATACATCACAAAATCTTTAACCCGTTCCCAGTCTGACCGAAGCGGAAGCGTTGTATCGCGGCCAATCAAAGCTGCCACCATCGGAATAGCAGCTGCTCTGACCCTTTCACGATGTTCCGGTTCCAAAAATTTCATGGCCTGGTAATAATGCTCGCTGGAAGGCCACACAACTCCGTCCATTGTAATAGGATGACGGCGTAAAAAATTTGAAAACGGCCCATAAGGGACCTCTTTGCTACTGTAAAATTCAATCAAAGTTGAACCTCCATTATTTCTTCGTTTTTATTTTTCAGCCATGCATCCAAAACTATTTTGGCAACAGCCAACGGAACAAGCGTCCATTCTCCGTTAATTTGGATTACTGTTTCGTCTGGGTGGCTTTCGTCGATTTCAAAAGCCGTTATACCATCCAAGTTAAAATAATGATGAACATCTCCTCGACGAAAAGATGATGGTGGCCAAGTATATTTGATAATCATGTTTTTATCCAACCTCTTTCCCATTTGCCGCATGAACAACTTGATAACCTATCTGGTTCATGCCAAGCACTTGGTGATTTATTTCGTCTTGCATCATCGATCATTATCATGCAATCGCATGGTGGGGCAACCCAATAACCATCAGGCTGGCCCACCAACATTCGATGGCCACAGTTGTAGACCAGATGAGCTATTCCGGCTGAGATGGCGTTGATTCTGGTTCTGATGGTTTTCCACATACTAATTCATCCATGTATTTTTCGACAGAACCAGCGGCTGTCATCTTGGCGAAAACAAGTTCTCGCGCCTCTTTAAAGCTACCAGCTTCCACAATATCGGTGAACGACTCGATAATATCATGCCGGTTGCCGATTTGTGGCTTGGTCTTAACAATGAATTCTACTTCAAATGTTGGTTTCATATTTGCTCCGGAATAAGTTTCTTAAAATGTTCGCAGCCGTGTGTAAAACGAGGAGTGTTGTGATCCACGGTCCAGTAAGTTTCGTTAATTCTCTCATTGTGCTGTTTGCCTGTCTTTTTATGAACGTACGAGATATCACGTTCACGTTGGGCTTTATAAACAATGCGACCTTGCCTGAAATCGGACGATTCGGCATCCCAATTAATGCCTTTATCCATCAGCATGTCACGTCGTTTTTGGAATGATGCACCTTGAAGAACTTTATGGCTAAAATGACAGGAAGCCAACATAGCAAGGCTGTTCCTGACAGCATCCAATTGCCGCCAAACAAAGTATTCCTCAACCTCATGTCGGCTGGGAATTACAAATATTCTAGCATCAAAATTAGCAGAACAGGCTTGTTCAACCTGCTTATCATTCGGGCCTTCTTTATCGTTCGCCCACAGCTGTTCCAATCTTTTTAAATTAAACTGTGCTGTAAAGATGCTAGAGGCTACCGACACCATTTTTTGAATATTGCCAGCAAACCACGCTTCCGTCCCGTAATCAACATTCCCTTCGGCGTCAGGAGGACTGAAATCAGTTACCAAAAACGAATATTCGTCGCTTTGCCCGTAAGCAAACTGACAGCCCATCATTTCCTTACATAACGCCATTGCTCCCGCATCCATAGCGTCAGCCAGGTTTTGGTCGTATGGCTTCACGACGTTTTTCGCATATGTATGGAAGGCCTTGCCATCACAGCGAATTATTATATGTGTGCGTGGTGGCAACAATAAACGACTGGCAGCCTCATATTTTTTCATCCTGTTTCCGAGTGTATCTATCACGAAATACCTTTCTGCATATCTTGCATTTATATTTTTGTTTCTTTTGAGCATCAAATCCAAATTTGCTAACAAACGTTGATTTACACCATTTACATGGTGGAAGAGTTTCACGTTCCCACTGGTTTAACGGCCTCCATACAACAGCTTTCCTTGTTAGCGGACAATGGCTGTCAATAACAGCCGCTACAGCCAAAGCCGATTTTGTAGAACCATGTAAAATAAAATGGTTATTGTCTGGATAAATTTTAACACAGCTGCCAGTAAGCGCATTTATAAGGGTCTGTAAACGAATCACCTCATTTTCATTGAATGAATGAGTAGCAAATTTTATGCCAAGTTGCCTAGGCCCGATTTTGCTGATACTTCCATCATCAGCAAACCAAATTGCCAATGACAACGGCGTTATTTTAATGTCATCAGGTATATGTTTAACACGATTGGTGTACCATTTATGCCAAAATATCGTGAAGGAGTCATCACATTTTAAACGTAATCTGCTGCGTTGATATGTTTTGTTGGTTCTTTTATCCCAATAGTCATCATCAATAACAACTGGATTATATTCGGAAAATTCTTTCGCTAACCACGTATTATAGCTGTGGTCAGAAAACATTCGCGTGATGCGAACACAGGCATTTTTGCCTCTTTTGCTCATTTCCAGATGTCCATCACCCAACATTAATCCGTCCAAAATTTGCATTTGTCTGTCTGTTAGTGTCACATTATATTTAGACGCCAGATGTGTTCGGCCTTATCGTTCTATTCTCATCTTTCATTCGTAGTCCTCACAAGCTTCACACTTACCATACAAACGTCGGTGCTCACGATTTTCGTCTTCTTCGTCTTCACGTTGTTGTTCAACTTCTTTAGCTGCTATCTCTAAACATTCAATATCATTGAGTGCAGAGGTTAATTTATATTCAAGAGTATTGTGATATAGGGCTTCCAATTCGGCATGTTTTGTTTGGAATTCTGTAATCCATGCTTCGCGCCGTTCCAAATCCTTTTGCAATTCACGGATTTTAGCCCTTAGTTTTTGTTCAATTGTTTGCGGTTTCTTGATCTTTTTCATAATTAATCCTCAAAAAAGCTGTCTAAAGTTGCCCTTTTCTCCGCTGACCAACCGATTGGGTTCAAAATCAATCCTAATGGTTCAATGAATGATTTTTCAAATTGCATGTTGTAGTCCACGAAATCATTCAAACCAAGTTCCTTCGGCAAAACGTTTAAAAAAGCGATTACCCTGTCTTTGGTCTTGTTTGGTTCTTTCAAGTAGAGATATTTGATCTTCTCTCCCTCTTTGATTTCTTGATATTTGCCGCCCAATTGATGGGTTTTGAGCAAGAAATTGTAAGTGAGAGCGCCTTTGGTATGGAATGGAGTTCCCTGGCCAGCAACGAATGGGCTGCGGCCTGACGGGTCTTTGTATTTTTCCAGTCCGTTGACAGAACGTGGGAAACCAATGTCTTCCGGCTGCAGCGTATCAAATGTTGCTCTAGTTTCCTCTACCAACTTCCAAAGGGCTTCACGCTCGCCTTTCATCATCAGCTTAACAGCCTTCAGCATTGCGTCCCGGCAAAATTTGGGAGCGCTGGCCTTGGCAATTTCCACACCGATGTATTTGAGGTCAGCCTCTTTATGTCGCACGCCCTCGTCATCATAAACGTTGAGGATATAACGCTTTTTAGCGGTCCACATTGCTTTATCAGCGATAGATTCACGTTTCATGAATAGAAAATCACCGACTCCATTCAGAGAGTTTGTGACCATATCTCGAAATGTTTGGGTGATAAACGGTTCAATCAATCCACTGCACGTTTTATCCAGGTTGTCAATAATTTCAGAATGGGTGATATCAGCCTTACGGCTCTTCAGCATCCCAACCACTTTGTCCATCGAAAGGTAAACTGAGTCGGTGTCACAATACAAAACGTAACGAACACCTTGTGTCTTGCACATTTTATTCAGGAATTCGTCCAAAGCACGAGCAATGTATTGAATGATGAACTGGCCAGTGAGTGTGACGGCTTCAGCATTTTCAAGGTCGAAAAATCTGAAATATCCATTTCCGATAACGCCATAAAGCGAGTTGAGCGAAATTTTGGTTGCCTTTTGGAAAAGATCAAATTTTGCAACCTCGTTCACCAAAATTTTTTCTTCTGTCTTTAAATCCAATGTTGATAATTTCGCAATTATCCGCACCAGTTCAGCGTTGTCTTCGGGCTTGCGGAGATCTAGTTTATCCCATTCATTGGTGCTATCTTTTAACCTTGGTGGTATATAATCTGCTGCTGCCGCTTCGCCTCGTGTTTTTAATTCGTTTCGGATGGCTTCCAAAACTTTCTTGCCTTTTTGCGCCTTATTTTTAAATTCCACTCGACGTTTGAAAAGGTGGTCAATCATGTCACTATAAAATGACGGCTTATCACGAGTATAAAGAATACCATTGGCCGATAGTGCACAATCTAGCTTACGCAACATCTCAATATCGCTTTCGCCGTTAAGCAACATGGCTGGTCCTTTCGGACCTCCATCAACATTACGTTCCATGAAACGGGCAAGATAATTGCGCTGCTCTGCAGTCAAATCTTTCTTATCAACTTTGGTTTCAATACCCATGTTGAGCAAACGCATGATTGTTGGATACAGGCTGGTAACGTCGAATGACACCACCCAGTCAAACATTCCAACCAACGGCTCCATCACATAAGCCCCGCTATAGCTGCCGGTTTTCCCTTCCGTGGTCTTTTGCGGCATCACTATGTTGCGTTTGCGTAAAAAGTTGTAGATAGCGGTGTCCCAGGTGCGGACCTGGCTGAACACATCTTGGAAATTAACCTTGGAATCGTAAGCAACAATTAACTGCAACTCGATCAATCGCAACTTGGCGTCCAACCGATCTACCAATTCAACGTCATGAATGTTGTATTCGATGAACTTTTGATGGTTGGTCTTGTAGAGTTGGCTCAGGCTTTCTACTTCACTGTAATCCAATTTTTGTTCACCCAACTCCACGTTGGCAATGTTATTGAGGCTGTACGATTCACGAGGCTTCATAACATTTTTACGGTAAATGGCCATGTAATCCAAAACGGCCAGGCCAGCCAAATCGTAAACGCAAACTTCACGATGAAACAGTGTTTCTTTTTTCTCCATGACCATCTTCCATGGAGAGAGCCTTTTTGCATCTTTAGGACCCATAACACGAGTGATGCGGTTGACGAGATAAGGAATATCGAACATCTTAATATTCCAACCTGTCACGATGTCAGGTTGAACTTGTTCCCACAACTGAAGAAACTGTTCAATCATGTCAATTTCATCGGAGCACTCATAGTATTTGACGTCGGTGCGAGTTGTTATGAACTCTCCGGTGCCAAAAACGTGGAAAACTTTGTCTAATGAGTTCTTAAAAGTGATGGCGGTAAGTGCTTCGGTGGCGTCCTTAACATCGCTAAAACCGTTTTCGCATGCAACCTCAATATCGATGTTGCAAATGGAGAGCTTGTTAATATCAAAGTCGATGGTTTCCTGGGGAAAATTGTCTGAAATCCAGGCGTACGCAAAATTGTTGATGCCGAAAACCTCAAAAGACTCAACGCCTTCGTACCGCTTTATAAAATCACGACACGATTTAATGTCTTCAAATATGACCGGCTTCACAAAATCGCCATCAGGCGTTTTAAAGGAAGTCTCTTTGTTTTTGTCGGCTGGAAGGTATAAGGTTGGCTTGTAGGAAACCGGATAACTTTTGCGATGACCGTCAACAATTTCTCGTACGAAAACTTTGTTGCCCATGCTATGGACGTTTGTATAGAATCGATTAGACATATTTTGGAATTAACTAACCAGTGTACCATTGACTTAAGAAACTGTCAACGCCATAAAGTTCCCTTGACATAAACCAGTTTGATGTGATATAATGGGATATGAGAGAACCACGTGGACTATGACTGAATATATTGTTGTTGAAGACCCACTGCCCCCACCACCAACAGATTCTGTGGGCAGAGTTCATTTTTGCTTTACATGCGAGGCCATAATCACCTGGGATTCTCCATGTTATAAAGCAAAACACGACGCCTGCCCATTGCCGCCATATCCCAAAACCTGGAAGGGAATGATGTTTAACTAAGCATACATTCGCTTTTTCTTCGGCAATTTAACTGGTGTGGACTCAGATAATATTTTAAACCCAAGCCCTTTTCCTTCCATGCAAACGTTCAGTTGTACTCCTGAATTTATTTCACCGTTAGAAAGTTTGGCCGCGATGGGTTGAATCAAATGTTTATGGATCACACGTTTTAGTTCTCGTGCCCCATACATGGTACTGAACCCTTTTTCGATAAACCAGTCAAATGCCTCTTGAGAAACATTAATACCAAAACCTCGCGTACCTAATCTGTTATAGACATGATTTTGAAAATCTTCCAGGCTGATCCTAAGGATTTGTGTGATGCTTTCCGTTGATAGTGGAGCGTAAGTGATTCTTGAGTCAATTCTGTTGATGAATTCTGGAGAGAAACGCTTTTTCATAGCCACGTCTGTGATGCTCTCCATCTTAGACTGGTTATAGTTCCGGTCCACACATACCTTTTCGAAACCAAACCCTGGAGAAAGATACTCTTGCATTTCTTGTGCTCCAAGATTGGTTGTCATAAAAATCATGGAACGTTCGAAATTCACTGTGGTATTGTCGCCAAGACGAAGCTGTGCTTTGTCCATAACACCAAGCAAGATTCTGGCCATAGACGGTGCAGCTTTTTCAATTTCATCAAAAAGAACAATGCTTAAATTCGATTGTTCACTAGTTACCGCGTTTAATTTGGTTTGAGTTAAAATTGGATGCGTTTCACGGTGACCCAAATATCCGGGAGGAGCGCCAATCAATTTTGCTACCTCATGTTCCATTTGAAACTCAGCACAGTCGATCTTCAGGATGTTCTTAGCATTACCGTGGAGCATTTGTGCCAAAGTTTCTACTGTCTTTGTTTTGCCTGTGCCGGTTGGCCCCAAAAGCATCAAAACTCCGACAGGCCGACCTTCTGGTGATAGGCCAGCTTCATACATCTGAACGTATGGGTAGATTTCCGCAATTGCGTTATCTTGCCCAACAAGCATGGATTTCCAATTATCGACAAAAGCATCACTTTTATTTGTCATAGTATTTTCATCTTTATAGTTCGCTGGCGTTTTGGTTAACATTATTTTGATTTCTGGGCGTTAAAATAACTTGCTGACACTGGTTTCGTTGTGAACAGAAAAAATGGCTTGAGAAAAAATCTGAGAAGATGGCACGGTTACAATTCTGGTGCTGGCTGATAAATCGGCTGGAATGGTGTCAGCAATAACAACTTCTTGCAACACCGATTTTTCAATCAGCTCGATTGCCGCGCCGGATAGCACACCGTGAGTAGCGGTAGCCCATACTGCAAGAGCACCGGCATCCACTAATGCCTGTGCACCTTTTGTTAAAGTTTTTGCGGTATCAACAAGGTCATCCACCATAATGCAATTACGGCCTTTAACATCACCGATGATGTGCATTATTTCGCAAGAGTTTGGTTCAGGTCGATATTTGTCGATAATAGCTAATGGAGCGCCAATAATTGCAGCAAATCGTCGGGCACGTTCAGTTCCTCCAACATCAGGTGAAACCACTGTCACGTTGGGAATGTTCATCCTGGTGAAACGTTCAGCTAATATAGGCGCTCCATACAAGTGGTCCACTGGTATTTTGAAAAATCCTTGGATTTGAGGAGCATGTAAGTCCATTACCAAAACACGGTCAGCACCAGCATTTTCAATAGTGTTGGCCACCAATGCTGCCGAAATTGGTACGCGTGGCCGGTCTTTACGGTCCTGCCGTGCATAACCAAAATAAGGAAGCACTGCAGTAATACTGCTGGCCGATGCTCGACGTGCTGCATCAATTAACAACAACAATTCCATAATGTTGTCGTTGGCTGGATAGCACGTTGGCTGAACTAGAAACACATTACAGCCGCGCACGTTTTCGTTAATTTGTAGGTGGATTTCCTTGTCGGAGAATTGCCGACAGGTAACATCAGTGAGGTTGGTGCCTAATGAGGCGGCGATTTTACCGGCTAGCGCATGGTTTCCGTTGCCGCTGATGATTTTGAGTTCGTTATTGGCCACGATCCATTTTATCATGGACTCGGCTTTTGTCAAGAGCTAAAACTTTGCTAATGGACATTCATCGGGAATGATAATTTGTATCCCAGAAGAGCCGCGTTCTCCAACCAGGCCAACAACCGGTTTTCTTGGACTCTGGCAAAAATATCGATTCACCATAGGATAGTGTTCTGGCGAAAACCGATGAGACACGTAGGGGCAGAAATTGCAACTATGAACCTCAATTTCTGCCCCGTCAATCACAGCTATCCTAGACATTAGGCCACACTCGTTCTACCAGTTCCCATGCCTGTTCCTTGGTAGTGATGGTTCCATCCAGTTGCCCGTCCTCAACCGCCGTTAGTATTTCCTTAAACACCGGACCGGGTTTCCTGCCGCTTTCGATTAAATCAGCGCCAGTAATGGCCGGAACTGGATGGAAATCCAGGAAGGGCGTGTTTTTCACGATGCTGCTCAGCTCAAAATAATGGCCGCTGCAACCATTCAACACAATGTTTCTGATGAAGTGCAACAGCAAGTGGTCGTGAACATCCTCTTGGCGAAGCAATCGTTTCTGCGGAGCCGGTAACATTTCATCAGCCTTGTTAAACGCCGACTGTTGAGCCACCAAGCTAACGGTGTCAATGATTTCCTGATTAGTGAATTTCAGGCGCACCATGATATTTCCGGCTTGTTCTGCCGAAAACCCGTGAAGGATGATGCTCATAATGACCGGCACTCTCGGCTCGACTTCATTCGGGCTGTTAAGAAACGGACCTGTGAAAAAGAGCGACATCATCCGGCAAACAACACTGAAATATTGTTCATCCTCAGGCCATTCCGGGATAATTTGGCTCAGCAAGCCTAAGTCAAACAAGTATTCCAAACCGATGCGTGCTGCATGAAGACCAGGTTGAGTTACTATTTTGGTGATTTCCTCACGAACACGCTCGATGGCGACTTCTTGGATTTTTGCTTTCAGGTTAACGATGGCTTCAGCCGTGGAATCAGCAATCCTGAAATTAAGCCTTGATGCAAACCTTGGCGCTCTCAGAATACGAAGATGATCTTCGGCAAATCTCCGGTACGGGTCACCGATTGCTCTAATGGTGCGGGTTCGAATGTCATGCAATCCGCCCACGTAATCGATGATTGCGTTGTCATTCATTACATCCATGAACAACGCATTGATGGTGAAATCGCGACGTATTGCGTCTGCCGCCGCATTTGTTTCAAAAGTGATACCGGTTGGACGGCGACCATCTTGATATGCATGGTCTGAACGAAATGTGGCAACTTCGATGGTGAAGACTTCTAGGCCGTAAGCCCATTTAACGAGCACTACCCCAAAATGCGCACCAACAGTCTTGATGGTGGAGTGCGGCAAGTGGC
>Ga0118677_10002082_pt1 | contig 41037 bp, 38 predicted proteins | sample AliMusrvi5mmetaG_FD_86154 | JGI IMG/M metagenome (GOLD analysis project Ga0118677, IMG submission 86154)
CCAGTTCCTTCCCGCCATTATTAATTTGAATACTACCCGCACTAGCGACTACACCCGTTTGTGCATAACCATAATTGAGGGTATTGATAGCCAAACCACCGCTATTGACGATTTCAGTACCACCCGTCTGAATATTAGATCCACTGTCGACAGCGCCGCTGTTTATGGTTTCGGTACTGCCACCATAAATAGTACTACCACTAACCACCGAACCACTATTGACTGTTTCAATCCCCTTATAGATAGATGTGCCATTGACCACTCCACCATTAATGGTTTCACTACCCCCGCCACTGATAGTTACTCCATTCACCACCCCACCGCTAGAAACGATCTCGCTGCCGCCACTTAAAAGTGTTATGTTCGAAGCAGAGGCACCATTACCGACCACCTCATTAACACCATAAAGAGTAGTACCAGCAACACTGCCACCGCTGGCAATTTGTTCACTAGCACCGATGTTTATAGTGGTGTAATTGGCTGTACCACCGCTGCCAACCTGCTCAACCCCGCCGGAATTAACTTGGGTGTAATAAGCAACTCCACCGCTGACGATTTGTTCTAAACCGCCGCTGTTGACAGTTATATAAGTTGTATAACCACCATTATCAATATTGACCAGTTCCTTCCCGCCATTATTAATTTGAATACTACCCGCACTAGCGACTACACCCGTTTGTGCATAACCATAATTGAGGGTATTGATAGCCAAACCACCGCTATTGACGATTTCAGTACCTCCGGTATACACGTAAGAATTATTATCTGCCCCGCCATTATTAACAGTTTCGGTTGCGCCTTTATTTATGATAGTGCCGGAGGCTAGGCCACCACTGGCTATCAACTCACTACCACCAGAGTTAAGGGTGGTATTTAGTGCCGCGCCACCATTAGACACCTGCACACTACCAAGGTTATTAACGACCGTATAATTTGCCGTACCGCCACTCAGCACTTGTTCTAAACCGCCTTTATTAACGGTTACATAGTTAGCGACCCCAGCGCTGACCTGTTCAATAGCACCACTATTGATTAAAAAGTTTACGTTACTCGCAGCATTAGTGTTAATAGCTAGACCACCACTAGCGACTGTTTCAACCCCGCCGTAGTAAATGGTGTCGCCATTAGCAGTTGCACCACTGGCGACGCTTTCGGAGCCTCCACTGTTAATAATTGTTCCACTCGCCAAACCACCACTATTAATGGTTTCGTTGCCACTTAGATTAACAGCGTTGGCGATACCGCCACTGTTTACGATTTCCGTACCGCCCGTATAAACAGTAGAGCCGCTGTCCACCCCGCCGTTGTTCACGGTTTCTGTGCCGCCTTTATTAACGATAGTGCCGGAAGCAACACCACCACTGGCTATCAACTCACTACCACCAGAGTTAAGGGTGGTATTTAATGCCGCGCCACCATTGGATACTTGTACACTGCCAAGGATATTAACGACCGTATAATTTGCCGTACCACCACTCAGCACTTGTTCCAAACCGCCTTTATTGACGATGACATAGTTGGCGACCCCAGCGCTAACTTGTTCAAGCGCACCATTATTGATTTGAAAATTCGCGTTACTTGCTGCATTAGTGTTAATAGCCAAACCACCACTGGCCACAGTTTCAACCCCGCCGTAGTAAATGGTATCGCCATTGGCAGTAGCGCCACTGGCGACGCTTTCTGTACCACCGTTATTAATAATTGTTCCGCTCGCCAAGCCACCACTAGCAATGGTTTCTTTACCACTTAAATTGACTGCGTTAGCGATGCCACCACTGGAAACAATTTCAGTGCCTCCGCTTTGCACAGTGGTACCGCTATCAACACCACCACTACTGACAGTTTCTATGCCACCAGAATATATTTGAGTACTGCCTGCCACCCCACCATTGGAGATAACTACATTGCCGCCTTTTGAAACATAACTGGAGATGGCCTGACCACCACTAGACACGATTTCCGATGCCCCGTTATTGACAGTAGTGTAATAGGCGGTTCCGCCACTGGTAATTATTTCCTGATCACCATTGTTTAAAATAGTGCTATTGCTAGTAGTAGTTCCTGAAACATTAGGTAATTTATAAATTGTCATGGTGATCCTTGTTGGGATTAATTATTGTTATGTTTCCAAGTATTAAGCTGTCCAATTACTTGATTCAGACAAATACATTGAAGATCTCCGGCTTGATAACGGGTAAATAATCAGAGCACAAAGATAAACTACGGTTTAAGCGTGTTGAAAGTAGTATCCAATAATCCATAACGAAGGAACGTTTATGCCGCTGATAAAAAAATACTAACATGCTGAGCTGTATTTTAACTGCTTTCATTGGTTACTCCTAATTAATTTGTGGTGTTGGCAATATGACAACTTTATTAAAATATAGTTAGGAATTGAATGAGTTACGCTACTTCTTAAAAAAGTTGATTCAAGAAAGATAGCATAATTTTATTGCTTTGTGAAACATTTTTTTGTGTCATTAATTGGGTATTTTTGACTACCCACTTCAGAGGGAACAATCCATCCTCCAGTTACCCCAGACTATCTGATGCTGACAGTCAATCAATACCTTTAGCGGTATATTCTGTAATGAAAATACCGTATGATCATCGGGCGAGCCACTTTTTTCACGTAGTTAATTTATATCTAAATAATCAAAGCAATGATGGAACAACTTAACACCTTATTAAATACACCTACTTTTTTTATATCCTTAATAGGAATTATTGGACTAATAGTAGGCAGTTTTCTCAACGTCGTTATCTATCGATTACCCCTCATGATGCAAAGAGCTTGGCAAAAAGAATGTCAAGAGTACTTACAAATAGAGTCCAGTAATAGCACCGAACTACCCTCTCCCTTTAATCTCGCTTTACCCTTATCACACTGTCCAGCGTGCAATGCTGCCATTAAGCCCTATCAAAATATCCCAGTCCTCAGTTACATTTTTCTGAAGGGTAAATGTGCAAACTGCAAAGCCTCCATTTCCTTGCGGTACCCTGCTGTAGAGGGATTAACAGCCCTTACCTCTATCATTGTAGCCCTGCACTTTGGTGCCACAACCGCCACATTTTTTGCGTTAATACTGACTTGGACACTGATTACCTTAAGCTTTATCGATATTGATCATCAGTTATTACCCGATAACATTACACAGCCAATCCTCTGGTTAGGCTTATTTGTGAGTCTTTTTGGCATCTTTACCAAAACGGATGCCAGTATCATCGGTACTATTGCCGGATACTTAAGCCTTTGGCTGGTCTATCATGTCTTTAAATTAATAACCGGTAAAGAAGGCATGGGCTATGGTGACTTTAAATTACTTGCATTATTAGGGGCCTGGCTAGGGTGGCACTATTTACCACTCATTATCCTATTATCGTCCTTAGTCGGCGCCGTGCTTGGATTCTCCATGATTATTTATGCCAAGCAAGATCACAACACCCCTATACCATTTGGCCCTTACTTAGCGACTGCGGGATGGTTAGCGCTGTTATGGGGGGATAGTCTTAATCAGTTTTATTTTAGTGCTTTTGGATTATAAGTGTTATGCTAAAAATCGGCTTAACAGGGGGTATTGGTAGTGGTAAAAGTACCGTATCAACATTATTTGAACAATTGAATGTGCCTGTGATTGATGCGGATATCATTTCCCATCAACTGGTTGCGATTGGACAACCGGCACTGACGCACATTAAACAGACCTTTGGCGTGGATATTCTTGAAGTCGATGGCTCACTTAATAGAAAAAAGTTACGAGAGATTGTTTTCTCTAATCCTATAGAAAAGCAAAAACTCGAAGCGATTATGCATCCTCTGGTTTATGAATCCATACAAACAGCCATGAGTCACTTAACGGCTGCTTACTGTATGATTAGTATTCCTTTGCTATTCGAAGCCAACATGACCTCACTGGTCGACCGCATACTGGTGGTTGATTGCTCAGTAGAACAGCAAATAGAGCGTTTACTCAAACGAGATAATATGACTACAGAACGCATACAATCGATTATTGATAGCCAAATATCAAGGGATTTCAGGCATTCAAATGCACATGATTTAATCGATAACACTGGCAGCAATGATAAACTTGCAGAACACGTTAAAACATTGCACAATTTCTACCTCTCAATCAGCATTTGCCAGGATACACTTGTCTGTGAATAACACTATTACTTATGAATTTCCACTCAATGAAAAAATCCGTACTTTCATAAGGCTCGAATATCTATTCGAACAATTTATTCATTTTTCGGAAGGTCATTCAACTGCCGATAAACGTGCGGCTGTTTCTAGTCTGCTGGATATCATCGCCGTTTTTAAACGTACTGACTTAAGATCTGATGTTCTAAAAGAACTCAATCACCAGGCTTCTGTGTTTAAAAAAATAGCCTCTCACGAAGGCGTCAATGAAGAAAAACTGCAAGAAGTAATTGATCAAATCAATCAAATAACCAAGAGACTGTATGACATCAATGGTAGAGTTGGCTCACACCTGGAAAAGAATGAATTGCTGCAAAGTATTACTCAACGCAGCTCTATTCCAGGAGGTACTTATTCTTTTGATTTACCCGAGTATCATTACTGGCTTACCCAAGATGAATCGATACAAGCAAAAGACTTACAAATCTGGAGTCAGCCCTTTATTGAGGTTCATAACGCTTTAATCGTCATTCTTAACTTTATTCGTACCAGTCGTCCTCCCCGGCAAGAAATAGCGGAAGCTGGTTTTTTTCAGGTTTCATTGGATAAAACGCATCTATTTCAACTGATCAAAGTCACTTTAGATGACTCTACTGGCTGCTTTGCTGAAATTAGTGGGGGAAAACACCGCTGCAATATACGCTTCATGGAACCCGCCAGTGATAATAAACGTGCAAGACAAAGTACCAACGATATTCCCTTTACCTTAACGCGCTGCTTTTTTTAATGGGTTCTTCTCATGACATCACCGATTAACGTAATGGTAGTCAAATGCCCAACCTGCAAGCGTCCTGTTGCCTGGCTACCTGAAAATACCTTTAAGCCCTTCTGCTGTGAGCGCTGTCGCTTAATTGATTTGGGTGAATGGATCATGGAAGAAAAAAGAATCCCCGGCGAAGCCATTGATCTGGATATTGATGATAACGAAGATCACTTTTTTCATTAAGCTGTATTTCATACCCATCATTCTGGAGAAAATCTAATGTGTCTAGCCGTGCCCATGCAAATTACAAAAATCGAGGGTCACACTGCACACTGTGCTAGCCACGGTATAGAAAGAGAAGTCAGTTTAGCCTTATTAGATGATGAAGCCGTCACGATAGGTGATTATCTATTGATTCACGTCGGTTATGCTCTGCAAAAAATAACCGAAGAAGAAGCACTCTCAACCTGGGAATTACTCGACCAACTGTTAGCTGAGGATACAGAAAGTGTATGATCAAGCTAAGTATAGTCAGTTTTGTCCGGTGACCGACAACCTGAAGTCACGTTAATGGACTCACACCAACTGCTCGAAAAAATCCGCGCCCTACCGCTGTCTGGAACCGTGCGCATCATGAATGTCTGTGGTGGTCATGAACGTTCTATCTCCATGGCAGGCTTACGTACAGCGCTTCCCTCGACTATAGAGCTGATTCCTGGCCCCGGCTGTCCGGTCTGTATCTGCCCTGAAGAAGACATTTATCAAGCCATACAAATCGGCCTGAATGAAGACGTTGTGGTATTGGCTTTCGGTGATATGTTAAGGGTGCCTGTTAATGCACCCAAGCAGGCGATACGCACACTGGAACAGGCCAAAGCCGCAGGGGCAGACATCAGACCTATCGCCTCCCCGACTGAAGCTGTATCCATAGCTCGCTCTCATCCCGAGAAAACCATTGTGTTTTTTGTCGCTGGTTTTGAGACCACTTGTGCGCCAGTAGCCGCTATGCTTGAAGAAGGCATCCCCAATAACTTACTGTTATTAATGAGTGGTCGCTTAACCTGGCCAGCCGTTGCTTTATTATTAAGCTCGGATACCCCCACCTTCGACGCACTCATTGCACCCGGTCATGTCGCCACTATTATGGGCGCTGAAGAGTGGCGCTTCGTTGTCGATCACTATACCATGCCGACCGCAGTGGCCGGTTTTACCAGCAACAGTTTACTGGCAGCTATTTACTCAGTCCTTAGACAGCGTTTAGAGCAGCATCCATTTCTTGATAATTGTTACACCCAGGTCGTCACCTCTAACGGCAATGAAAGAGCCAAACAGCTATTGAATGCCGCATTTGATAATATTGATGCACCGTGGCGAGGGATAGGTATCATTCCACAATCCGGTTTTGAACTTAAAGACAAGTTTTCCTCACACAATGCGCGACTTCGTTTCCCCACTTATGCCGATGAAGCCAGAAAAAAAGCCGGTATGATGCCCCCTGGTTGTGATTGCGCTAACGTGATATTGGGAAAGATAAAACCAAACGATTGTCGCTTATACGGTGAACTCTGTATACCCAGAAACCCAGTTGGCCCTTGTATGGTCTCAGATGAAGGTGCTTGTCGAATCTGGTGGGCTTCGGGTATTAAAAACAGTCACTCAGCACATTAACACGCTTGACGACCCTGCCCCTTCAAGCCAGACACATTACTGTCACTGGTCGTGTACAAGGGGTTGGGTTTAGACCCTTTGTTAGCCGACTGGCTCATCATTTAAACCTGTGTGGCTGGGTGCGTAATCAATCCGGTCAAGTAGAAATATGGATACAAGGTAACAATGACCTACTGGATCAATTTGAACACGCTCTCATAAGCGAAGCGCCGCCGCTAGCGAAACTCCAGCCGCTTAACTCACACACAGTCATCCCCATTGAGCTTGACCGCTTTACGATTCTACAGAGTTTAAGTGGTGAATTAAATCAGGCGCATATCCCGCCTGATTACTTTATCTGTGCTGATTGCCTAGCAGAAATGCATGATAAACGGGAACGTCGATACCATTACCCTTTTATCAATTGCACCCAATGTGGCCCCCGCTATACCTTAATCAACCGACTTCCTTATGATCGCCCGAACACCAGCATGGTCGATTTTCCTTTATGTCCCGAATGCCTTGCAGACTATGAAAATCCTCTCGATCGGCGCTTCCATGCCCAACCCTTAGCCTGCCCGGCTTGCGGCCCTATACTTACGTTTAGACAACCCGAACAGAATGATATTAATGATAATGACGCCGCCATTAAAGCCACTGTCAATGCACTACATGCAGGCTTAATTGTTGCGGTGAAAGGCATCGGCGGCTATCATTTATTGTGTTCAGCCACGTCAGAAGAAGCTATTTCAAAATTGCGCTTACGTAAGCAACGGCACTTTAAACCCTTAGCAGTCATGTTACCCTGGCAAGGTATCGATGGTTTAGATCAAGTAAGATTGTATGCGAATGCCACACCAGCGGAACAAGCGCTTCTGATTGACGCAATGCGACCCATTGTTCTGGTTAAAAAATCACCCGACATCCAGCTTGCAGAAACCATAGCGCCTAATATGCAAGAGTATGGACTCATGCTGCCCTACAGTCCGTTACATCACTTAATTCTTGAAGACTATGCAGCTCCGTTGATAGCGACTTCAGCTAATATCAGCGGAGAGCCTGTATTAACTGATGCAACTCAAGTTGAAGCACGTTTAGGACTCATTGCTGATGCTTTCTTGCATCATAACCGCCCTATTCTAAGACCCGCTGATGACAGTGTTTACAAAATTATTGCCCATAAAGCACAAGCTCTCAGAATCGGACGCGGCGTTGCCCCCCTTGAAATTGATCTGCCCTTTTCATTAAAAAGTCCACTCCTTGCTGTAGGCGGGCAAATGAAAAACACGATTGCCTTGGCTTGGGATAACCGCCTGGTGATGTCTCCTCATATCGGTGATTTAGGTTCATTACGAAGCCAACAGGTCTTTGAGCAAACCATTGCTGATCTTAGCCAACTTTACGGTATCAACGTTAAACACTGTGTTTGTGATGCTCATCCTGATTACAGCGCCACCCGCTGGGCAGAACAATCGGGTCTGACCGTACACAAAGTATTTCATCATCCTGCTCATGCTTCCGCCTTAGCGGCTGAACACACCAGCACTGAGCCGCTCCTTGTTTTTACCTGGGATGGCACGGGTTATGGAGAAGACGGCACATTCTGGGGCGGCGAAGGTCTCTTAGGTCAACCAGGGCATTGGCAACGGGTTAGTTCTTTTAAACCGTTTCGGTTACCGGGTGGTGATAAAGCCAGTCGAGAACCTTGGCGTAGTGCTTTGGCATTGCTCTGGGAACAAAATCAGGATTGGCCTGACTGTCCGGTTGACACCTTATTACTTAAACAGGCTTGGCAGCGTCAAATCAACAGTCCTCAATCAAGTTCAGTAGGCCGTCTCTTTGATGCTGCCGCTGCACTTACTGGCATTGTTCAACACGCTGATTTTGAAGGTCACGCGCCGATGTGGTTAGAAGCAGCAAGTCATGTATATCGTCATATCAGCATATTCCCTTCGATTGATTTACCTCTAAGCCGAGACAACAATGGCTTATGGTTAAGTGATTGGGCACCTTTATTACCCATGCTAACAAACACTGATTTAGCCCCTTCAACACGAGGCCAGTGCTTTCATGCAAGTCTGGCATTGGCTTTACTCACCCAAGCCAGACACATTCAGAACGCTCATCATTTTGTCGCGATTGGCTTAACAGGTGGGGTCTTCCAGAATCGATTGTTAACGGAGCAGGTTATCGCCTTACTTGAAGCAGAAGGTTTTAAGGTGTTACTGCCCGAAAAGATTCCAGGCAATGATGCCGGTATCAGTTTTGGACAGATTATAGAAGGTTCACGTTATTAATCAGCAATTCCGTAAGCGGCAAGCTCAATTAGCGCAGGAACAACCATACAGTGAGTGCAATGCCAACCAGAACGACAAAACCACGCATGATTTTTTCCGGTAGGCGGTGCAGTAGCCAATTGCCCGCGAAGCCGCCACCGATGCCACCCAGGGACAGTGCCAATGCTGCAAGCCAATCGACGTGACTGGAGAAAGCAAACAAGACGACTGCCGAGGCATTCATCCCCATAGCCAGAACATTCTTGGTAGCCGTAGCCATGCGTACTTGTAGACCGGCGATGGTCAATGTTGCCAGCATCAGAAAGCCAATACCACCACCGAAATAACCGCCGTAGACCCCGATTAAAAACTGAACCAGCGCTAACAACGGAACAGGGATGCTGTTTACTGCATGAAGTGGCTTTTTACGGAAACTACCCCAAGCGAAGATGGTTGTAGCGAATAGCACCAGCCAGGGAACCAGACGAGCGAAAAAAGTTACAGGGGTGTTAAGTAAAAGCACCGCGCCAACAAGACCTCCTACCACACTAAGGCCGAGTAACTTGCCAAGACTCAACGCACCAACCCCACCGGCTAACTTACGACCAGACAGCGCTGAGGTGATCTGGTTTGGAAATAAGGCAATGGTGGAGGTTATATTGGCTGATAAAGGATCGAGTCCCGCCAGAAGCAGCGTCGGAAAGGTAATGAAGGAGCCGCCACCAGCCAGGGTATTCTGGGTGCCTGCGTAAAACCCGGCAAGAGCGATCAGTAACAGTAGAGGAATATCAGGGTTGGACAGCATAATATAGGGTTTGAGATTAGGTAGTTAACGTTTTGAAAAAAGGCTAATATTCCCCATATTACTATAGGCTTCCAACAAAGGGGTAAGGATTATTATCGTATTTTATTTGTCAAGAGGTGTTTATGGATAAGTTCATACAGTTCATTAAGCCCGGTTTCGGGTATGTATTGCAATTCTTTAATGATGTCGTCTTGAATCATGATGTTATACCTCACGTAAGGGTTAAACAAATAGCGGTTGTAAAAAATCTTCAGATTCTTAAACTGGACTATATTCTACGTTGTTTTACTCACTGGTGATAAATACCTAGAAAAATCGGACATAAAGCATGCCCGATTGATTATAGTTAGGAACTTTTAAAGTGATGATTACGAATAATACAATCGATTAAGCACCTCCAAACGCTCCGGTGTACCAATATCCATCCAAAAGCCAGAAAACGTTTGACCAGAAACCCGTTGCTCACTCATCGCCTGACGTAATAAAGACCCCAACTTGCTACTTCCAGAGGGAATAGCTTTAAATAAATCGGGATGATATAAGCCAATGCCACTGAAGGTAAATTTCTCAGCACTGTTAAGCGTGACTTGACCATTCGACTCCAGACCAAAATCACCGTGTTCATGATGTAAAGGATTATCGACCAAGACTATATGAGCTAAATCAACCGGTTGATTTAGCAAGGTTTCAAAAGGAAAGTTTGTCGCAATATCGCCATTAACAACCATAAAGACCTCGTTACCCAATAAAGGTAAGGCATTAATAATACCGCCTGCCGTCTCTAAGCCCTGCTCGCCTTCCGGTGAATACTGGATAGTGGCACCATAACGCTGTCCATCACCTAAATAATCTTCAATTTGCTGACCGAGATGTGCATGATTAATAATAATCTCTTTAAAGCCTGAAGAGACTAATTGAATAAGCGTATGTTCAATAATGGTTTTACCCCCCACTGGCAATAAAGGCTTAGGTGTAACATCCGTCAAGGGGCGCATCCGCTCGCCACGCCCTGCGGCTAAAATCATCACTTTCATCATGATAAAGAAGCCTCATTTATCTTGTTATTCTTTAACAAGATAAGCGTGTCATCAAGCAGAGGCAATACCTGATTTTGTAAAAACTGACCAAACTCAGCTAGCTCTGGGTAACTGGAACACACGGTCATCACGTAATGTAAGGTACGGGGTATGTCTTGTAGATACGTTGATTTATCATCCCTTAGATGTAACCTTGAAAAAATCCCAATCGCTTTAAGATGACGCTGCATCCCCATTAAATCAAACCAGCGTTTAAAGTCGGCTAAGGAACACGCGATAAGATCCGCCTGCACCAACCTGTCATAGTAACTCGTCAGCCATGCTTCAACTTGAGGTTCAGGCCAGGCGATATAACAATCTTTTAATAGGGAAACCACATCATAAATAATTGGCCCTATGACAGCATCCTGAAAATCAATCACGCCCGGTGAATCTTCCGTTAATACCATCAAATTACGGGAATGATAATCTCGATGCACACACACTTTAGGCTGTTCAAGCGCGGAAACGATTAATGCATCACAGACTGTTTCCCAAAGTGATGCGGGAATCTGTATATCCAATAATTGCCCCAAAAACCATTCATGAAAAATAGTGAGTTCTCTTTGTAACAGAGGCACATCATAACTTGGAAGGTCACATTGATTAATATCGGTCAGTGATTGTAATTTAAACAGCGTCTCAAAAGCGCCTTGATATAGCTGTGTCGCATTCTGCTCATTAAGCTCATCCAAATAACACGTCGAACCAAAATCTTCCAATAATAAAAAGCCATCGGTTACGTTTTCCTGGAAAATAGTGGGCACATTAACTTGAGAATGCGCTAATATGCCTGCCACCTTAATAAAGGCTGCGGTATTTTCTTTTTCGGGTGGCGCATCCATGACGACATACTGTCCCTCGGCAGTCTTGACTCTAAAGTAACGTCGAAAACTGGCATCACTGGATGCAGGCTCGCAGCTATTAATCATTAATAGTAGATCATTCTCAAGCCAATCAAGCATGGATAGTGTTCTTAAATCGTTGTGTCTCATGATTTTAGGTAGATTATTTATATCGCAGAGATAAATTGAGGTAAAATTGTAACCTAGGCATTTTATTCGATTTACGATCTATTACGCTACTAAACTTACTATCATCTATGTTTCGCCGTTTATTTCTAGTTTTTTTACTAACACTTACTGCTTCTACTAGCTTTGCGAATGAAGCCTCGTGGAATTGCGAACAGAATAAAGATACAAAGGAATGGGTTTGTATGGGTGATGCCAATCAAGCACCTAAAGAAAAAAACGCGGCTCCAGCCAAATCGGAAAAAGCCGTGCAACCCGCCTTAACGGAAACGCCTACAGTGGTTACCCCCATTCCTGTAACAAAATCAGAATTACCTGAATCAGATGAAAATACCAGGCCAATTGCCGCCGAACCGAGTACGACTCAAAGCACGCCTAAAGCGTCTGTTCAACCCGTACTGGCTACCCCCAGAGAACCGCAGGCAATAACCAGTAAACCCGTTAATAACACTGAACAATCCGCAGCAAGCACTCCAAAATCGACAACAGAAAATACCCGGACAACTGAAACAACAGATATTCAATCAGGTTGGAACTGTAATGGTCAAAAGGGAGATACCGAATGGAATTGTCAGTTAGCGGGTGCCACACCCAATAGTTCTTCAGAACCCGTCACCACAGCATCCTCGCCGCCCAAAGAAAAAACCTCACCGTTCATCTATGAAACGCCGATGCTTAGCTTATTGGAGCCCGCTTTCAGTCGTCAGCAGGAACAGGTTTTTACTAAACTGACCTCACAACTGGCTTATAACCCGTGGGAAAGCTGTAATGCCGAACGCGGCACAAAACAAAATTTCGTATCTAAAGCTTCTGAACGAGAAACTGCGCCACTAGAAGTCAAATCCAATTATGCCGAAATGTACGATAATGAAATTGGTGACTACTCTGGTAATGTTAAAATGTCACGAGCCGATCAACAATCAGTGTCAGAAAAAGCTAATTACAATAGTATTTCACAAATACTCGACCTGCACGGAGATGTTTACTATAGAGAAGATGAGCTGGCTCTACACACTAATACCGCTATGATCAATCTGGCTACTGACCAAGCCAAACTAAGAGATACACAATTTATTGCGGCAACAGCACCACTGAGAGGTCGCGCAACACTCTTTAATAGAAAAAGTAAAACCTTATCAGAATACAAAGATGTCGCCTATACCAGTTGCCGCCCCGGTAACCAGGACTGGGTGATACATAGTGGCGACATGACTATGGACAAAGTAACAGGACAAGGGATCGTTAAAAATGCCTGGATGGAGTTTAAAGGCACACCGGTTCTTTATACTCCCTATTTAGCGTTCCCAATTGATAATCGCAGGCTTTCTGGTTTTTTAATGCCTTCCTTTGGCAACACCAAATACAGCGGATTTCGGTTTGCAACGCCCTACTATTGGAACATAGCGCCTAATTATGATGCCACTATTACCCCTAGAGAAATGACCACACGCGGCTTTTTATTATCAGGTCAGTTGCGTTATCTGACAGAACAATCCAGAGGTAAAGTAGGCATGGAATTTATGCCCAATGACAGTCAAACTCAAACGACACGCTACCTTGGCTCTATTAAAAACACCTCAACGATTACTCAGAACATCCATTCAAATTTAGATTTGAATTATGTATCAGATAAAGCGTATTTCGCTCAATTAGGTAGCGCCTTAAGCTTCTCAAACGCTAACTATCTAAAGAGTACCGGTGATATTGCTTATGCAGGCCAAGGTATTAACCTGGCAGGTTCGTTTGTTAATTACCAAGCGATTAATACGACGTTAGTTAATACGCCTTTGCCTTACCGTGTTTTACCGCGTATTAATCTTAATTTGAATCATTCATTTAATTTCATGCCACTCGACACGGCTATGGACAATGAATACGTTTATTTTCAACAAGCCAGTCTGGTCGATGGACAGCGTGTCAATGCCAAACCCTCAATCAGTATACCGCTAAGAACGGCAAGCTCTTACTTTACACCGAAGCTTTCTTTACAACAAACCAATTATTTTATCAATAATATTAGCCCGTCGAATCCTACACCCAGTTCAATATCCAGAACAGTACCACTATTGTCAGCCGATACCGGCACCAGCTTTGAGCGTAGCCTTCGTTTTGGCAACAGTGATTTTTTACATACCTTAGAACCTCGATTGTTCTATTTATATGTGCCTTATACTAATCAAAAAAATATTCCCGTCTTTGATACGGCGCAATATGATTTTCAATACTACACCCTGTTCCGTGACAACAGCTTCAGTAGTTCAGACCGGATACAAGATGCCAATCAAGTCACAGCAGCCTTAACATCAAGATTGATTGATGACAAATCGGGATTGGAAAGACTCAAATTAAATATCGGCGAAATTTTCTATTTCCGTAATAGAGATGTCACACTCGACTATGGAAATCAAATTGCTCAAGGTATTTACAACCCTCTGTTTCCTGCAAATTATAACCCTGCGGCTCAAGGCAGTTATAAACAAACCAATAACTATTCAAATCTGGTAACAGAATTATCCAGTGAAATCACCCGCCAATGGTCTGTCACGTCTGGATTGCAATGGAATCCTCAAGCTTATGATATTAATACGGGGCTTCAACCCATTAACGTTCACACTGGCATTCAAAGAGTTAATGTCGGCATTCATTTCGCGACTAAAAATAACGAAATTTTCAATGTTGGCTATCTTTATAGAGCAAACCCACTAGTACCCGACGGTAGCAATAACATTAAGCAAGTAGACACCTCGTTTAGATATCCTATTTATGACAACTGGAGTGCTATGGGTCGCTGGCAATATTCATTGTTGTATAATAAAACGCAGGATGCATTTTTTGGCATAGAAAAAGAAAACTGTTGCTGGCGTTTTCGCATAGCAGTACGCCATTATATTAACAACCTTGCCAACACAAATAACACTGGTGTTACCAACAATACCCTTACCGGTACGCCTCAAAACGGAATATTTTTCGAATTCGAATTAAAAGGCTTATCTTCTTTGGGAGATGATATGGATAACTTCTTGAGAAATGAAATTTATGGCTATCGTGGATATCAAAAATGATTAATAAACGCTTATTAAAAACAACCCTTTTTTCCTTACTGACCAGCCTGCTATTAATCAGCAACCCTTCAGTCTGGTCTGAAACTCTGGGTAAAATTGTGGCTGTTGTAGAAGACGATGTCATTTTAGAACAGGAACTCGACAAGGAAGTGAGTACTATTGCTCAAAGAATGAAAGCCAGTCGAACACAGATGCCACCTGAATCCATATTACGCAAACAGGTTTTAGAAAAGATTATCATTGATAAACTTCAACGCCAGATGGCTGAAAAAATCGGCATAACCGTTTCTGAAGACATGGTCGACGGTTATGCGGCTAATATGGCTCGCAGCTACAACATGTCCATAGAACAATTTAGAGAGGAATTGCAGAAGCAAGGCATGCCTTACAAAGACTTTTTAGATAATATCCGTAATGAAAGTATCATTAATCAATTACGTGCAAGAGAAATAGGCGGACGCATTAGAGTGACGGATAAGGAAGTCGATCACTATCTGGATACTCAAGGAAACATCAACAATAATCAGATACAGTACCATCTAGGCCATATTCTCGTGGCTGTTAAAGGCTCTGCCTCAGCCTCTGAAATCCAAAAAGCACAAGCTAAAGCACGTGAATTAGTAAAAAACCTGCGGGCTGGGCAAGACTTTACTCAGCTAGCCATGAGTGAGTCAGATGATGATAATGCCCTAAAAGGCGGTGATTTAGGGTGGAGAACCTTAAACGATATACCGACTCTATTTACCGATGAAGTGCGTAAAATGCACGCTGGTGACATAGCAGATGCTATCCGCAGCCCAAGTGGCTTCCATATTATCAAAATATTGGATATAAAAGGTCTTGATAACCACATAATCACTCAAACAAAAGTGCGCCATATTTTGATAAAAACCAATGAACTAGTCGATGATGAAGAAGCTAAAAAACGTTTATTGGCGTTGAAGGTGAGAATTGCAAATGGCGAAGACTTTGCAACGCTCGCACGTACTAACTCTGATGATACAGGTTCTGCATTAAAAGGTGGTTATCTCGATTGGGTTAGCCCTGGTTACATGGTTAGACCTTTCGAAGAGGCGATGGAAAAATTAGAAATCAATCAAATCAGCGACCCGGTACAAACCCAATTCGGCTGGCACTTAATCCAGGTTCTGGATCGACAAAATAAAGATAACAGTGCAGAGCACACAAAAAACCTCGTCAGGGAGGCTATTAGTAAACGTAAAGTAGAAGAAGAAACAGAGCTGTGGATGCGTAAACTCCGAGATGAAGCTTATGTAGAAATTCTTCAATGAGTCTACAATAACTTAAACTATGGCTCATTACACAAATAAAGATACACCGCTGAAAAATAGACTTCTGAAAATTCTGGCGGTAGAGAATCTGGAAACTCAGCGTAACTTTATCAAAACCATAACCCATGAACTGGAAATTGACAGCCTAAGCTGCGCTGCTGCGCTTATCTATTTAACCCAGCAGCTTGAAGCGCCCACATCTAAAGATAAAAATGTGGACGGTCAATTACCCACAAAGAACAAATCATTTACCATTAAAATGGTTCGTTACCGGCTGAATGTGGGCTCTGATCATTCCATTACCACAGAACAACTGAAAAAAGCTTTAATTGAAGAATCCGGTGTAGATAAAAACAACATCAATAATATTAATATTCAGCGTACCTATACACTGATTGAACTTCCCGACGAAATGCCTCCTGATATTTTTCAGCATTTGAAATCAGTAGAAATTAATCAACAGAAACTCGATATTAAACGAGTAAAAACGCGCAATAACAAAAAACGTGGCAACAACCCGTTACGTAGAGGTCGAAAACGGGATGTTAATACAGAACTCAGAAGCCCAGACAAGATGACTGGCAATACCAAGAAATTAAACGATAAATAAGTTTATAGGCTTTTTAAGATGTCAAATATAACATCCTCGATGCCCATGCTGGGTTGGCGTGAATGGGTGGAATTACCCGAACTCAATATCCATCAAATTAAAGCAAAAATTGATACCGGCGCACGCTCCTCTGCATTACATGCATTTGCGATAGAACCTTACAGAAAGAATGGGCAACGCTGGGTTATGTTTGCCATTCACCCTAAGCAGCGGCATTCAGATGTTTTTATTGAATGTCATGCTCCGATTAAAGATCGACGCATCGTAACAGACTCAGGCGGTCATAAGCAACGTCGCTATGTGATAGAAACTCAACTGGTTTTAGGCCAGTCAAGGATAAATGCTGAAATGACTCTAACTAATAGAGATAGCATGTTATTTCGTATGCTCATTGGCAGAACAACCATGAATAATCGCTTTATTATTGACCCCAACAGTTCCTATTTACAAGGCAAACCCAATAAACTCATACAAGTACTATAACTTCTCGATGAGTTTATGATTGACTTTATTAAGCCATCCCTATAGAATTCAATCAGCTTGAAAATTGTTTTACCGTTATGCTTATCTCTACGAAGTTTTTCATATATTGCTCGTCCTGTTTATCATAAGTAATTCTTAAATTTCTCAGCGCCACCAGCCTCTAAAGGCTTCAATTACATATTTTATACAGGATTAAAAATGACTACTGGTATAGTTAAATGGTTTAACGCAGAAAAAGGTTTCGGTTTTATTCAACAAGAAAATGGCCCTGACGTTTTTGTTCACTTCCGTAACATCAACAGCTCCGGCTTTAAATCGCTTGATGAAGGCCAAAAAGTGCAGTTTACTGTTACTCAAGGTCAAAAAGGTCCACAAGCAGAAGAAGTCACTCTCATCTAATGCTGTAAGCGGTAGCTTGACTCTTCAGGCTGCCGCTTTTATGCCCCGCACCAACAAATCACCTCCTGCTAAAATCCAGATAATAAGTCGTTTAGTACGACTGTAAAACCAACCCGCTTTAATCTGACTCTTGCTATCAAGCAAAAGCAAAAACCTAGTAATTGTGTCTTTTACACAAAAATCTACTTGTGCTATGCTATTCCACTATTTTAAGGTAGCACCAGGGATGCGTGTTGTTTTAACAACAGAATTGCCATTGAGAGTACAGAATGACTGAATCGACCACAATACAAGCAACCGTGCAAACTATCATTACTGCACTCCAAGATAAACCGGGTGCACTTCTGCCTATTTTACATGCCATACAAGATAAATTAGGTTATATCCCAACCGATAGCGTTCCCGCTATTGCAAAAGCACTCAATCTTTCACGCGCTGAAGTTCACGGCGTCATTAGCTTTTACCATTATTTTCGTGATACGGCGCCGGGGAAACAAACGATACATGTTTGTCGTGCTGAATCGTGTCAGGCAATGGGTGGAAAACATCTGGAAGAACATATTAAAGACAGCCTGGGCATCGACTACCATGAAACCACGCAAGATGGAAAATTCTCTCTTGAACCCGTTTATTGCTTGGGTAATTGTGCTTGCTCTCCTGCCATACAAATAGACCATGAAGTTTACGGGCGTGTTTCGGCAGACAATTTTGACAGTATTATCAACGCCACCGAGGAACTTGCATGAGTATTACAATTTATGTCCCATGTGACTCGACTGCTGTTTCAATCGGCGCAGATCGCGTTGCCAAAGCGATTACTAAGGAAGCTGAAAAACGTAACCTTGATATCCAGTTAATTCGTAATGGATCAAGAGGTCTGTATTGGCTAGAACCACTGGTAGAGGTGGTTACTGAAGAAGGTAGAAAAGCTTATGGCCCTGTTCAGGTAACAGACGTAGCCAGTCTTTTTGATGCAAACTTCACCGAAGGTGGCGCTCATCCTCTCTATTTGGGCTTAACTGAAGAACTGGACTATCTAAAAAAACAACAACGCTTAACCTTTGCCCGTATTGGTATTACTGACCCTATCAGCTTAGACGATTATATTAAACTTGATGGTTACCAAGGACTGGGTAACGCACTTAAACAATCACAAGCTGAGATTGTTAAAGCCGTCACTGACTCTGGTTTACGGGGTCGCGGTGGTGCAGCCTTCCCGACTGGCATCAAATGGAACACCGTCCTTAATACTCCTTCAGAACAAAAATATATTATCTGTAATGCTGATGAAGGCGACTCTGGCACGTTCTCTGACCGCATGGTGATGGAAGGTGATCCGTTCGTCTTAATTGAAGGCATGACGATTGCTGGTATCGCTGTAGGTGCAACACAAGGCTATATTTACTTACGCGTAGAATACCCGCACGCGCACATCGCGCTGAATACTGCCATTCAAAAAGCTTATGAAGCGGGTTATTTAGGTGATGATATTCAAGGCAGTGGTAAAGCCTTTCATCTTGAAGTGCGTTTAGGTGCTGGTGCTTATGTTTGCGGCGAAGAAACGTCTCTCATGGAAAGCTTAGAAGGTAAACGTGGCTTAGTCCGTTTTAAACCCCCTTTACCTGCCATCAGTGGCTTGTTTGGTAAACCGACTGTTGTTAATAATGTAATCTCTTTGGCTTCTGTGCCCATTATTTTAGACAAAGGCGGTGACTATTACCGGGATTTTGGCATGGGTCGCTCACGCGGTACTTTGCCCTTACAACTGGCCGGTAACCTTAAACGTACGGGTTTAGTTGAAGTCGCTTTCGGCATGACCTTACGTGAACTCCTTTATGATTTTGGTGGTGGTTCCGCATCCGGTAAACCTATCAAGGCTGTGCAGGTTGGCGGCCCTTTAGGTTCTTATTTGCCCGAATCTCAATTTGATACGCCTTTAGACTACGAAGCCTTCGCAGCGAATTGGACTGTCTTGGGGCATGGTGGCGTAGTAGCATTTGATGATACGACCAATATGGCTGAATTAGCTCGCTATAGTATGGAATTTTGTGCCGCAGAATCGTGTGGCAAATGCACACCTTGCCGAATTGGTTCTACCCGTGGCTATGAAGTCATGGACGAGATTATTGCAGGTCAAGCACTTGATAAAAACATCCCTTTACTACGTGACCTTTGCAACACTCTGCTTAACGGCTCGCTTTGTGCTTTAGGCGGAATGACCCCTTATCCTGTATTAAGTGCTTTAAATCATTTTCCTGAAGACTTCGGTCTCACTGGAAAAGTAAACGCTGCCTGATAACCACGACACGAGGAATCCATCATGAGTATCAATAAAGAACAAGATTTTGGCACACCTGCCAGTCAATCAAGTAAATTAGTTAACCTGGAAATTGATGGTTTTAAAGTCACGGTTCCAGAAGGCACGTCGATTATGCGTGCAGCGGCTTCAATTGGAATTGATATTCCTAAGCTATGCGCAACAGACAGCATTGAACCTTTTGGTTCTTGTCGATTATGTGTGGTGCAAATTGAAGGTGGTCGCGGTATGCCCGCCTCATGTACTACGCCTGCGGCTGAAGGTTTAAAAGTGGTTACCCAAAATCAGAAATTAGCTGATGTCCGTCGTGGTGTCATGGAGCTGTACATCTCTGATCATCCTTTAGACTGCCTAACCTGCTCCTCTAATGGTGATTGTGAATTGCAAGATATGGCAGGTGCAGTAGGCCTGCGTGAAGTTCGTTACAACCCAGTTGAAACCCATCTTCACGCCGTTAAAGACGAAAGCAATCCTTACTTTAGCTTTGACCCCAGTAAATGTATTGTCTGCTCACGTTGTGTAAGAGCCTGTGAAGAAACCCAAGGTACTTTTGCCTTAACCATTGATGGTCGTGGTTTTGATTCTAAAGTATCACCCGGACAAAATGAAACCTTCATGGACTCAGAATGTGTTTCTTGTGGTGCCTGCGTTCAAGCCTGCCCTACCGCCACTTTAATGGAAAAATCGGTGATTGACCATGGTCAACCCGAACACGGCATTATTACTACCTGTGCCTACTGCGGTGTTGGTTGCTCCTTTAGAGCAGAAATGAAAGGCGAACAAGTCATCCGAATGGTGCCCAATAAAGATGGTAAAGCTAACCACGGTCATTCTTGTGTCAAAGGCCGATTCGCTTTTGGTTATGCGACTCACAAAGATCGCATTGCTAAACCCATGATACGCGCCAGCATTAAAGATGCATGGCAAGAAGTCAGTTGGGAAGAAGCCATTAATCATGCCGCTTCTGAGCTAAAACGTATTCAAGCAAAATACGGTAAAGATGCCATTGGTGGGATCACTTCATCTCGTTGCACCAACGAAGAAGCCTATTTAGTACAAAAATTAATTCGTGCTGGTTTTGGTAACAATAATGTCGATACCTGCGCCCGCGTATGCCATTCTCCAACGGGGTATGGTCTAAAACAAACGTTTGGCGAATCGTCTGGCACGCAAAACTTTGATTCCGTTATGCAAGCAGATGTTATTGTGGTGATGGGGGTTAATCCTACCGACGGACATCCTGTGTTCGGCTCAATGATGAAGAAGCGTTTACGTCAAGACGCAAAACTGATTGTCATTGACCCGCGTAATATTGATTTAGTCAAAACGCCTCACGTCCAGGCCGATTATCATTTGAAATTACGCCCAGGCACTAACGTAGCGGTAGTCAATGCCTTAGCTCACGTCATTGTTACTGAAAACCTAGTCGATGAAGACTTTGTGAATGCCCGTTGCGATGTCGTTTCATTTAATAAATGGCGTGCCTTTGTTTCCGATGTTCGCCACTCACCTGAAAATACAGAAGCCATCACTGGCGTTCCCGCTGCAGATATAAGAGCAGCAGCCCGTTTATATGGAACAGTTAAAAATGGTGCATTTCATTATGGCTTAGGAGTCACTGAGCATAGCCAAGGCTCCACTACCGTGATTGGTATCGCCAATTTAGCCATGGCAACTGGGAACTTAGGTCGTGATGGCGTGGGTGTAAACCCTTTACGTGGACAAAATAACGTGCAAGGTTCTTGTGACATGGGTTCATTTCCGCATGAACTCCCCGGCTATCGCCATGTCTCTGATCCAGAAACACACGCATTGTTTGAATCAGCCTGGCAAGCGCCCTTAAGTACTGAACCTGGATTGCGAATTCCAAATATGTTCGATGCCGCACTTGATGGCACTTATATGGGCATGTACATTGAAGGTGAAGATATTGCCCAATCTGATCCAGACATTACACATGTTCATGCGGCGCTAAGAGCCATGGAATGCGTTATTGTTCAAGATATTTTCTTGAATGAAACGGCAAAATTTGCACACGTCTTCTTGCCCGGTGCTTCATTTTTAGAAAAAGACGGCACCTTTACTAACGCTGAGCGTCGTATTTCGCCAGTGCGTAAGGTTATGCGTCCATTAGCGGGCTATGCTGATTGGGAAGTCACTCAACTGCTATCCAATGCGTTGGGCTACCCCATGAATTATAGTCATCCCTCTGAAATCATGGATGAGATTGCTCGCTTAACACCTAGTTTTAACGGTGTAAGCTATGACAAAATAACCGAATTGGGTAGTATACAATGGCCTTGCAACGATGAGACCCCCGAAGGTACACCCATTATGCATAGTAATGAGTTTATGCGCGATAATGGTAAGGGCTTGTTTATGTTGACCGAATATGTAGCAACCCGAGAAAAGGTCACTCAAAAGTTCCCCTTGATATTAACGACAGGTCGTATCTTATCTCAATACAATGTGGGTGCTCAAACCCGCCGTACTGAAAATAATGCTTGGCATTCAGAAGATATATTAGAAATTCATCCTCATGATGCTGAAGATCGTGGCGTAACATCAAATGACTGGGTCGGCATTAAAAGCCGTGTCGGTGAAACGGTGTTGCGTGCTTTAGTTACTGATCGTGTTCAACCCGGCGTTGTCTACACTACATTCCATTTCCCTGAATCCGGGGCGAATGTTATCACCACCGATAACTCTGACTGGGCCACTAATTGCCCTGAGTATAAAGTCACTGCTGTGCAAATTACCAAGGTGCTTCAACCTTCTGAATGGCAAAAAGAATATCAGGCTTTTTCAGAGTTGCAATTAGATTTGCTTGAGCAAGGCATTAGCAATGGTTCGTAATAATAACCATCGAGAGAATTTTCTCATCACCCTTCTTAACAGCTGGGTGTGAGTTAATCGTGGATGAATTATTATTAGATCTGGGCTGGCCCAGCTATAAAGAAGTGACTGTTGATCGTTGGAAAGGTGACTTACAGGAACAAAAGCAGGATTATGTTGCTGAAGAAGTCCCTATTTCTTTAATTTATAATGGCTTGCCTCATGTTGTTATGCTGGCAACGCCCACTAATCTTGAAGAATTTGCCTTAGGGTTTAGTATTACTGAAGGTATTTTAAAAAATCCGCAAGAACTCTTGTCAACACGGATTTATAATCGTTCTAATGGAATTGAGATTCAGATAAAGATTCCTGAGCATCGATTTCAATGCATGTCTGATAAAGGCCGCAATTTGACGGGGCGAACCGGTTGTGGCTTATGTGGTGCAAGTACGTTAAAACAGGCTATCCGTCAACCTAATGCGGTTGATGGTAGCCTTGTGCTCTCAGCTACTGATTTACGCACTGCCTTATCAGAACTGCATCAACACCAGCATCTTAATCGAATCACGGGCGCTATTCATGCGGCTGCTTGGGTAGTTCCGGGACAAGGTATAATTGATATTAGGGAGGATGTGGGACGACATAACGCACTGGATAAATTGATCGGCTTTTTATTAAAAACAGAAAAAGACCTATCAACAGGATTTGTTATTGTGACGAGTCGAGCCAGTTATGAAATGATCCAAAAAACAGCTTGGGTAGGCATTAATCTATTGGCCGCTATTTCAGCGCCTACAGGTTTAGCCATACGACTAGCCAATGAGACCGGCCTTACATTAATTGGCTTTGCTAGAAATGATCAGCATGTTGTATACACCCATCCTCAGCGTTTAACCCATAACAGCGATGTATTATGAGCAATAAAATTGAAACCCTTATTAGAATGGCCAATGATATTAGTGATTTTTTTAATGCCGAACCGGATAAAGAGATCGCTGCTAAAGGCGTAATAAATCACATCACAAGATCATGGGATCCCAGAATGCGTAGCGATATTATTGCGTATTTGCACGAAGATGGATCAGAATTAAGTGACTTAGCTAAAAACGCTGTCTCTCAACTTAATTAAGGAAAGATCGCTTTATAACTTGAACTGCTATATCTCCGTACGGATGGTTTACTCTAAGTTATTTTGTATTCCTCAAATATAAGTTCGTCTATCGTGTTTAGGCGACCTATTAATAACACGCCTAAAACGATTTAGAAACAATGACTGACCCCGCAAAAATCAACCGAAGTTTATCTTGGACATTATTATTTGCGGGGACATTGTTTGTCAGCGCCTCACTGATGTTCGTTCTGCAACCCCTGTTTGGTAAAATCCTTTTACCTCTACTGGGTGGTTCTCCTGCGGTCTGGAATACCTGTATGGTGTTTTATCAAACCATTCTGTTTCTGGGTTATCTTTACGCGCATACCCTTTCTACACGGTTTACTCAACACAGACAAATACAGATACATACCCTTGTTATTCTGATCAGTTTCCTGGCCTTACCCCTTGCCTTACCAGAAAATACCGCTCCGCCTACTGAAAGCAACCCCACATTCTGGCTGCTTTGGACACTACTCTTAGCGATTGGTCTGCCTTTTTTTGTAGTATCAACCACCTCACCGCTAATACAAAAATGGTTTGCTAATATCGGTCATCAAACCAGTGATGATCCTTATTTTCTTTATGCCGCCAGTAACACCGGCAGCCTGATAGCTCTGTTAAGTTACCCCTTTTTACTTGAACCCAGTATTGGACTTGCTCATCAAAAAACCTACTGGAGCATAGGCTATGTAATCCTATGCCTTTTAATCGCAGGCTGTGCAGCTATTTTATGGAAGAGTAAAACCCGTCAAAGTACCGCGCAAAATCAAACCAGCGAAGAAAATACACTGAGTGTTTTTAAAAAACTCCATTGGTTGGCCTTAGCGTTTGTACCTTCTAGCCTACTCTTAGGCTTAACCAATTTTATCAGCACAGATATTGCTTCCGTGCCTTTGTTATGGATTATCCCCTTAACGGTATATTTGCTGTCCTTCGTGATTGTTTTTTCCAAATGGAATGACAACATACATCCTACTATAGTCAAGCTACAGCCGGTCATCTTATTACCTTTTATAGCTTACGCCTTTATTAATCCGGCAGATTTGCCTTATTGGGCGTATTTAATCCTACACCTACTGGCATTTTTCTTTGCTGTCATGGTCTGTCACGGTGAACTCGCTAAAAATAGACCTAACACCCAGCATTTAACCACATTTTATTTGATCATGTCTTTTGGCGGTATGCTGGGTGGCATGTTTAATACCTTTGTCGCGCCGTTCATATTCAATGGAATCTATGAATACCCAATCATGATTGTTGCTGCATTATTGCTGAGACCCTGGCCACGTGACTCCATTAAAAAAGGCTTATTACTGCAAATTGCAATCCCTGTCCTACTGGTTATCATCGGCTTAGTGCTTTATGCCAACATAGAAGACTTACTGCAATACTTTGACATTATAGTCATCAGTTTAATTGTCTTAACGCTGATTACTTTTTTTCTTAGAGCCAAGCCCGTTGCCTTTGCCTTAACCACAGGTGCTATTATTTTCCTTGCCTTAGGATTACATGGCTTATCGTCACATACGCTTTATCAGGAACGCTCATTTTTTGGTGTTCTCGCGGTCAGAGAAAGTGTACTCACTTCAGAACAAAATCAACCAGAAACCTATCATGAACTTTTTCATGGTACGACTAAACACGGTGCACAACGCCTACCGGAAGCACTTGCAACCATTCCTCTGACCTATTACAGTCGCCCAGGCCCCATGGGACAACTGTTTAAAGAATATGATAATAACAATCAAAATTGGACTATCGGCATTGTTGGACTCGGTGCAGGCGCCTTAGCGTGTTACGCTAAACCCTCACAACACTGGACTTTATACGAAATTGATCCCTTAGTTATAGATATCGCCAGTAATCCAGCGTATTTCAGCTATTTAAGGCGTTGCTCTTATGATTCTAAAATGAGTATAGGTGATGCCCGACTGTCATTAGAGAAAGAGCCTGACGGCAAATTTGATTTGTTAATCATGGATGCTTTTAGCTCAGACTCTGTACCCACTCATTTACTGACTCAAGAAGCGATTGAAATGTATTTTAAGAAGCTAAAACCCCAAGGTATCCTGGCTTTTCATATTACCAATCGGCATCTCTTGTTAAAGAAAGTCTTGTCCATTCATGCTGAAAAAATGCATTTTTCAGCACTCATAGAAGAGTTCAAACCTCAACAGGAATTACCCTTAGTCGTTGCTACCGATTGGGTAGTCATGGCAAAGGATTCCCAAACGCTTGCTCCATTGAGTCTAAGTCGCTTGGGTAATTGGCAAAAAATGCCCCTCTATTTTGACATGCAACCATGGACGGATGACTTTACTAATATTGTCAGTATTTGGAAGTAAATAAATATTCAGCCAACAGCAATTCAGAGCTGGAGCTGAATTAAACCAAGGAACTTGAATATGTGCACATTGCGCTTGGATTGATGCTATATCAAATCGCAAAATTGATTAATTTTGAATCCGCTATGCCTAAAAAACTCATTTTAATAGTAATGACTACTTCTGTTTTTACATTGACTGCTTATGCCGAGGATCACACTTACCCGACTTTATTGACGTCAACTCCGTCTCAGTCATCTGATGAGTCGATTGTTGAACTGGAAACGATAACAGTTACAGCGGATGCTCAAGCCAAGCCTTCTAATACGGCACTGCCGATGATAAAGCTCAGCGGTGATGATTTGACCATGAAACTGGGCAATACTATCGGTGATGCTTTAAAGCAGGAACAGGGAATCACCAACCAGTCCTTTAGTCCCGGCGTGGGTACACCTGTAATACGTGGTCAAAGTGGCCCTAGAGTACGTGTTTTACAGAACGGCATCGGCAGTAATGACCTCTCTCAATTAAGCCCGGATCATGCCACCAGTATTGACCCGTCCCTTGCCGAGAGTATAGAAGTACTGCGCGGGCCTGCTACCTTGTTGTACAGTAGTGGTGCAATCGGTGGCGTAGTCAATGTCATTGATAACCGCATCCCTACCCACTTATCTGCAAAACCCGTTAATCTCGTGTTTGATCAACGCTATGATTCGGCGTACAACGAATCCAGTACTGCTTTGAAAGCAGAAGGTAGCAATAGCCATTTGGCTTATCATCTCGACGGCGTGTTTCGGGATATGGGGGATATGTCCATTGGTGGCTCAGCTATTGATGCATCCGCTGCAGAATCTCTTGACCCCACACTCAAGGTCGTTCAAAACAGTCACGGCGTAATTCCAAATACAGCTGGAAGAAACATTAACGGCTCAGTGGGTGGTTCTTACGTTGGGGATAAGGGCTTTGCTGGGTTGGCCTTTAATCAGCTACATAATAATTACGGCATCGCGCCAGATGGTGGGACTTTTACTTCAAACGGTTTGACCTACACAGATCCCAATACCCGTATCGATCAACGGCAAAAAAAATACGACTTCAAGAGTGAATTGAATATCCCCTTCCGTTTTGCTGACAAACTCAGTATGCGCCTGGGTTATACGGACTATTCTCATACGGAACTGAACGGCGGCGTTCCAGGCATACCTTACAGCCCAGGCACAGCGTTTAGCAACAAGACCTACGAAGGACGAATCGAACTAGCTCACAAAGCCATCGGCCCGTTAAATGGAACTGTGGGTTTTCAGGCCAATTCCAGTCAATTTAATGCATTTGATTTTCCGACTGGCGGCGTGCCAACGGTTGATCTTTCCACAACGCCCTCCACGATAACCAATATAGTCCCCGCCACGCAAAGCAACAGTTTTGGGGCGTTCGGTTTAGAATCATTAGAATGGGGGAGCGTCAAATATCAAACCGGGTTAAGGGTAGAAGATACCACCCTCACGCCCAATGCCAGCAATACTTATACGGCACCCTACAGACTTAATAGCAGCTCATCCACTAACTATGCGATTGGCTCATCCTATAACTATACTCCGATCAGCGCTTCCGCCTCGGCGTTATGGAAACTGGATAAGATTAACAATCTGAACTTGGCAATTACCCGTTCCCAGCGTGCGCCCCAGGTGCAAGAATTGTTCTCCAATGGCTATCATGACGCCACTCGGACTTACGAACTGGGTGACCCTGTGTTACAAATGGAAACGTCCTATAACCTGGATCTCGGCTATAAATTTAAAACCCAATGGATGCGAGCCGAAGTGGATCTATTTAATAATTGGGCAAACAATTACATTTACCAGCAACGAACAGGGGAGTTTGTACCTCAAGGCTTCATTCCGACCTTAGGTAATACCTTAAATACAGCTAACGCGGATTGCCAAACAGGATCAACTACCAGTGCCTGTACCCCTGTGACAGCCAGTATGCAGGGTAACGCTATCTTTAGAGGCTACGAAAGCAAACTGGTTTTTCCTGTTGCTGAACCTTGGCAAGGTGCATTAGATTTAACCTTGTTCAGTGATTACACCCATGGAACATTTATTGCCACAGGAGCAACTGTGCCCCGTATGCCGCCATTACGCTTTGGGTTTCAGTTGGATTATATCCAGAATAAATGGTCAGGCAATCTACGCTTTACTCGTGCCCAAGCACAAGATCGACCCGGCGTAAACGATACACCCACAGCAGGGTATTACCTGTTAGGTATAGGTGGAGAATACCAGGTGAATACCTTTCACGACAGTAAAATCATGTTGTTTTTAAAAGGAAACAATCTGCTTAATGAAAATATTCGTAACTCAGTGTCTTATTTGCGCAATTTTGCTCCGGAGCCAGGTCGTGGTATCTCCATTGGAATTCGGATTAACTATTAAAACCTTTTTGTTACTAGAAAATAAAACCTCAAAAATTAAGTATTAAAAACCGATTATAAATATAAAGTTGAACAGGTTCTTAATAGCTTGATTGGTGGGCACCCATCGGGCTTTAATGTAAAACAAATTTAAATCCAATGAGCAACAAAATCGTTGCCAACACAGGGCGTAAATATTTTTCAGGTATCTTTGCACTTAAATGACTCCCTATCCATATACCCGGTAAAGAACCAATCAATAAACTACCTAATAAAACCCCATCCACATTTCCCAAACTCAAGTGACCAATTCCAGCCACAGCCGTCAAAGGAATCGCATGAGCCAAGTCAGTACCCACGATTTTCACTGTCGTCATTCCAGGATAAAGAAATAACAAAGCCACAGTACCCAAGGCTCCAGCCCCTACAGAGGACAAGGTAACTAACACACCTAATATAGCGCCAATTATTACAGTCGCTGGAATTTGCAAATGCTTAAACCGTGCCGCATTTTGAGGGTTACTGTGTTCATCATCAATGGGCTTAATATTTTTCGCTCTGTTCAACAAAATACTACGAATAAGCAGTGCGCAGGCGGTTAAAATTAAAGCGATACCTAATGCAAAAGTAATGGTACCTGTTATTTCCTTGCCAACGGACAGATAATACTTCAGTACAAACAAGGTCGTCACCGCAAAAGGGATACTGCCTAGCGCCATCCAGCCAACAATTTTCCAATCCACTGAGCCATGTTTACCATGATGCACCCAAACACCGCCGGTTTTAGTGATAGCTGCAAATAAAAGATCTGTACCCACTGCAACTGCGGGATTGAAACCAAATAAGAACACCAGTAATGGCGTCATCAAAGATCCGCCACCCACACCCGTAATTCCGACTAATATTCCGACTGCAAAACCTGATAAAGTATACCCAAAACTCATCAAAACTAACCTTATGCTTTATGACCAAAAATGCACCTACTATAACAGTTAATTAGATAGCCATTACAAAAGATTGCGGATAAATGGGTAGACGGTCTAATTGAATCGATTAGCGTACAAAGTGATAAAGTCGATAAGAAGATTGATACGCCCGTAAAGGATTTTCGGCAGTCATAACTTTAGCTTCAGCAATCAAATTTGACCACTAGAAACACCTAACCAAGTACTGCAACAACCCGGCCAATGATTTTAACTGAAGACCCATCAGCAGTAATGACTGAAGGACTGACGGCTAGTGACATCGCTAATGGCGTTTCCAACACACTACTTCGGGACTAGGAACAGGCTTTGGGTTTTAAATACAAAAGCTATCCTAAGACCTGAGGGTTTGTCTAAAGTTACTCGGCAAATACTTCAGCCAAGTCAATCAGCAGATCTGAAAATAAAGCCGGACTGGCTTTATCCTCACCTGAATACATCGTAATGAGTTCGTATTTTTCTGTTTGTTCATTTAACACAAATTGGTGTACTGATTGCTCATAAGGATAAACTATCCAATACTCTTTTACGCCGCTTTCTTGATAAAGAGTAAATTTCTCTTGGGTTTCACGCTTGGAGTTGCCTTTGGATAAAATCTCGATGATCCAGTCCGGTGCGCCATTACAGCCTTGAACATCCAGTTGCTCCGGGTTACAAATAACACATAAATCAGGCTGCACCACGGTAAAGATTTCTTTGTTGGTCAATATCGATTTTCTTTTATTGTATAAACGCACATCCAAGGGTGCTGCAAAGGCGCGACAGGATTTGTTAACGAAATAATTAAAAAGAGTGCCGGTAAAGTACCAGGATATACTTTGATGCAGCACATTAGGCGCAGGTGACATCATTTGGATCTTACCTTTAATTAACTCAACGGTCTCATCGAATTGCCAGGTTAAATAATCCGCGTAACTATAGGTTTCGTTTAAATCCAGTTGAGAAAGTTTGTTAATGGGGCTCATAATGTTACCTGATGACTGGGTGTGTATATCAAGGCCTATCTTAACAACAAAGACCGAAGCATAGTGAATAAAATACCAAGATCAACAAATTCCTTTACCAGAAATCAGAAAAAGAAAATATCACTACCAACGAAATAGTTAAAAAGGTTTAGTCATAATGAACATAGATAAAATAGCTAACGCTATTAAAGCCGATGCCGGAAGAGCATTACCTGGCTTGACTGAAAGCCTTGCTGAAATGCAACTAAGCATTGCCGGACGGACTCATACGCCTGAACAGATATTAATACGGATTGCCCGGAATAAATCTGGTAAAACCCAGCAAGCTTTTGCTGACTTGATTAAAACCCCAGTGGCTACATTACGCGACTGGTAACGAAAAAGGAACTAACACTCATGAAGGCAGACCCCAAGATACCCCTAAAAAACGCGTAATAAGCCATTAAAGTGCTAACAAAAAGAGCTGTTTTTAAGCCATCGGAGTGTCTGAATATCCTTTTTGGCGTTAAAGTTTGACAACATCCCATCATACCGCTATCTTGATCTCATTAAATACAAGGAGATAACAATGACCACCATTACATTCGACACACTCAAATATGCCGAGCGACTTGAAAAAGCCGGCATACCTAGAGAACATGCTAAAGCCGAAGCTGAAGCATTAGCGGATGTACTTGCATCAAACGCACAAGATTTGTCTACCAAGACTGATATAGCTTTAATGCATTCTGAAATGCGCGAAATGCGTACCGAAATCAACGGCGAATTGAAATTATTACGCTGGATGGTCGGGATGTCGATAGCGTTGTCAACCGGTACGATTGCCTTGCTGGCAAAACTTGTCTTCATACTGCCTCACTAAGGTTGTTAGTGCGCTGGGAGAGCGTTACATCTCCCCAAGAATATCCAAAGCCTCAGATAAGATAGACACCCCATGAATCTCCAAGCCTTTAATTGGCGTTTTGGGGACATTCGCTTTAGGAATAATCGCTTTCTTAAAGCCATGCTTGGCCGCATCATTCAGACGCGCATGACCATTCGCAACCGGCCTGATTTCACCACTCAAACCAATCTCCCCAAAGAAAAAGGCATCATGTGGAATCACCTTATCTTTTAAACTCGACACCACCCCAATCACAATCGCCAGATCAGAACTGGTTTCCGTGACTTTAATACCACCCACCACATTGGCATAAATCTCATCCTGTGCAGTAAAAATACCGCCATGTCGATGAAGTACCGCCAGCAACATCGCCAAGCGGTTTTGATCAAAGCCCACAGCTAAGCGTCTTGGATTACCATACTGACATTCTGTCACTAAGGCTTGAATCTCGACTAATAAAGGCCGTGTTCCTTCCCATAGTACCGTAACAACACTGCCTGAAGACGGCTTTTCAGCTCGATTTAAAAACATCGCCGAAGGATTCTTAACTTCTTTTAGTCCTGAGCTATCCATAGCAAAGAAGCCTAATTCACCGACGCTACCAAAGCGATTTTTATCTGCTCTTAACACCCTAAAACGGGCATCATCGGTTGAACCTAACATGACTTGCGTATCAACGATATGACTTAAGGTCATCGGCCCCGCCAAGGATTGATCTTTTGTCACATGCCCGACCATAAAAATAGACACATGATGTTTCTTTGCATATTGCGTCAAATAACTGGCAGACTCTCGCACCTGAGATACCGAACCCGGTGCAGAATCAGCTTCTTGCGTGTGCATAACCTGAATAGAATCTATCACTAAAATCTGCGGCTTAACTTCATCCAGGGTGTCACAGATTCGCTGTACTGATGTTTCCATCAACATCATGATCTTTTCAGCGGGTAACTTTAAGCGCAAGGCTCTTTCAGCAATCTGCTGTAAAGACTCCTCACCCGACACATACAGTACACTCACACCCCGATCAGCGATATTTGCAATCGCTTGTAATAACAAAGTACTCTTCCCTGCCCCTGGTGCACCGCCAATCAGCACCACACTGCCTCTGACAATACCGCCACCCAAGACACGATCAAACTCTGAAATCCCAGTGGAGATCCGCTCAGCCTGAGATAAACTCACATCAGATAATAACTTAACCTCCGAACGACTCCCTGCATATCCAGCACGACTACTCCGCTCTGTACTGGCCGAACCCAACCGAACTTCTTTAATCGTATTCCATTCGCCACAACGGGTACATTGTCCACCCCAGCGCGGATAATCAGCACCACACTGATCACACACAAACCCTATTTTTACTTTTTTACTCATGATTTAACTAACAGAAATTAAATAGCCGTTTAATTACTGACGAGTGTACCAAAATAATGGCTGATTCCAGCAATAGATATCAATAAAGAAGACTGTATAACTCATCACAATACTTTAATATTACTCAGCTATACTAAAGAGCTAACCGATTTATGGAACCACTCAATGTATAAATCAACAATCCAGCATCTAGGCTATGACTTTAAAACCTTAGCTAACTTAATGGCTAAAGCCACGCCGCCTCGTTCCGGTGATGTTCTGGCGGGTGTTGCGGCCACCAATAACCTTGAGCGTGTCGCCGCACAATGGACACTGGCGGACGTGCCTTTAAAACAATTTCTGAATGAAGCACTGGTTCCTTATGAATCGGATGAAATTACTCGCCTGATTATTGATGATCATGATAGCCTCGCCTTTGCGCCCATTAGCCATCTAACCGTCGGTGATTTTCGTAACTGGTTATTATCAGAACAAGCCACTACTGAGACGCTAACGGCTATTGCTCCTGGATTAACACCCGAAATGGTAGCGGCTGTCTCTAAACTGATGCGCATTCAGGATTTAATTCTGGTCGCCAAGAAATGCCGCGTTATCACCCAATTTCGTAACACGATTGGCTTAAAAGACCGCTTCTCCACACGCTTACAACCCAATCATCCAACTGATAATCCAGCGGGTATTGCGGCCAGTCTGATCGATGGACTATTGTATGGCTGTGGTGATGCGGTTATCGGCATTAATCCAGCCTCTGATAATCTGGAAGCCACGCTACGTTTATTACACCTGCTGAATGATGTTATTGAACGCTTTCAAATACCCACTCAAGCCTGTGTTTTAGCCCATGTAACGACCACCTTAAAAGCCATTGAGCAAGGCGCTCCGGTTGACCTCATGTTTCAATCGATTGCGGGCACCCAAAAAGCCAATGACAGTTTTGGGATTAACCTAGGGTTACTCGCTGAAGCGCATCAAGCCACCTTAGACTTAAGACGAGGTACTGTAGGGACAAACTGCATGTACTTTGAAACCGGACAAGGCAGTGCTCTCTCAGCTAATGCTCATGAAGGACTTGATCAACAAACCTGTGAAACCAGAGCTTATGCAGTCGCCCGTAAATTTAAGCCACTGCTGGTTAATACCGTGGTCGGCTTTATTGGCCCTGAATATCTTTATGACGGCAAACAAATTATCCGCGCCGGCTTAGAGGATCATTTCTGTGGAAAATTACTCGGTTTGCCGATGGGTTGTGATATTTGCTATACCAATCACGCCGAAGCCGATCAAGATGATATGGATATGTTACTCAGTGCCTTTGCTATGGCGGGTGGGACATTTATTATGGGAGTGCCGGGCGCCGACGATATCATGTTAAATTATCAATCAACCTCATTTCATGATGCCTTGTATATACGTCAAACATTGGGCTTAAGACCCGCACCCGAATTTGAACAATGGCTGCAACACCACGAGCTATTTGATGCACATAATCAATTGCGTCAACAGACTGACATACCCCCTTTGTTTAAAGCGTCTTTACAACAGTTAAAGAACTCTCAATCATGACTTACCCTAAAAACCCCTCCGTTGCTTACGACCCTTGGCAACACCTAAGCCAATTTACTCCTGCTCGTATTGCCTTAGGTCGAACGGGAATGAGTTTACCCACACGAGCGAACTTAGACTTTCAATTAGCCTATGCTCTGGCACGTGATGCTGTGCATATCCCCTTGGATTTTATCCAACTCAAACAACGTTTAAATAAGCTAGGTTATGCAACCCAAGCCTTACAAAGTCAGGCTGAAAACGAATCCATGTATTTACAACGCCCTGATCTGGGACGATTACTCAGTTTAAACTCTTTAGCTGAATTACAGGCTCAACCGCCTCTTGCCGTTGATGCCGTTATTATCATCGCAGATGGCTTATCCTCCAAAGCCATTGAGCATCATGCTGTGCCTTTTATAGAGCTATTATTACCGGCGTTACAGGCAAAGGCTTATCATATCCCACCGCTGTGTCTGGTTAAGCAGGGCCGTGTCGCTATTGGTGATGCGATTGCAGAACATTTTAAAGCGCGGCTGTGTATCCTATTAATTGGAGAACGACCCGGTCTAAGCTCACCGGATAGCATGGGCATTTACTTTACCTATCAGGCGCAATCTGGCGTCAGCACCGATGCAGATCGTAACTGTATTTCTAACATCCATAATAATGGCTTAAGTTATGAACAAGCCTTAAAGAAATTGCTTTTCTTGATTGATGGAGCTGAACAGCTACAATTATCTGGAGTGAGTTTAAAGGATGAAACCACGGAAACAGGATTAAATCATCAATTGGAGGCTAATTTTTTATTAAGTTGAGATTCATTGTATTAAATTAAGTATCACTTAGCCAGAGATCAATTAAAGTTGAGTATCACCTAAAGATAATATTCTTGTGCTGTTAATAACAAAATAGCCAATGAACACTGTTATGTTTGCTACAATTGAAATAGCAACAAATAACAATTCAATTTAAAATCATAAAGATATATAAGATTAATTACTTGGCACGACCTGTGCTTTTACTTAAGGTAAACTTAACTTTAAGAGGTCAAAGCCATGCAATTGCCAGTATTAAACAATACCCCAAGCCAAGCAGAGCATGGGGCAAAGGGTGGCTGTTCAGCCAGTTCTTGTGGAACAACAGACAATCAGATGGATTCCTTACCCGATTCAATTCGGGAAAAAGTTCAAAACCACCCCTGTTATTCTGAAGATGCACATCATTACTTTGCACGCATGCATGTGGCGGTGGCACCGGCATGTAATATTCAGTGTCATTACTGTAATCGAAAATACGACTGTGCCAACGAATCTCGTCCTGGTGTAGTATCAGAGTTATTAACACCTGATCAAGCGGTTAAGAAAACCATGGCCGTCGCGGCTACCATTCCACAAATGACCGTACTGGGTATTGCAGGCCCCGGTGACCCATTAGCTAATCCAGAACGCACGTTTGAAACCTTCCGCCGATTAAGTCAAGAAGCCCCCGACATTAAGCTTTGTGTGTCGACTAATGGCCTTGCTTTACCTGATGCGGTTGAAGAACTTTCTAAACATAATATTGACCACGTTACCATTACCATTAATACCGTTGACCCTGAGATTGGTGCCAAAATCTATCCTTGGATTTTCTGGAATAACAAACGTATCAAAGGTGTTAAAGGTGCAAAAATCCTGATTGAACAACAACAAAAAGGCCTAGAAATGCTCATAGCAAAAGGCATTTTAGTTAAAGTCAATTCGGTCATGATTCCGGGTGTTAATGATCAGCACTTAGCCGAAGTCAGTAAGGTAGTTAAATCCAAAGGCGCTTTCTTGCACAATGTGATGCCATTAATTGCTGAAGCCGAACACGGTACTTTCTATGGCGTCATGGGACAACGTGGCCCTACTCCAGAGGAATTACAAGATTTACAGGATAGCTGTTCTGGTGACATGAACATGATGCGTCATTGCCGTCAATGCCGCGCAGATGCAGTGGGCTTACTGGGTGAAGATCGCGGTGATGAGTTTACCTTGGACAAGATTGAAGAAATGGATATCGATTATCAGGCCGCCATGGAAAAACGTAAAGTCATCCATCAAGCCATTCAAGAAGAAATGGACAGTAAACGTCTCGAAAAAGCTGTCAAAGCACAGCAACATCAACAGGAACCTAAACTTAACACCCGTCCGGTATTAATGGCTGTGGCGACCAGTGGTCAAGGGGTTATCAACGTGCATTTTGGTCATGCTAAAGAGTTCCTGATTTATGAAGCCTCACCTGAAGGCGTTCGCTTCATCAGTCATCGTAAAGCGGATCAATATTGTGGCGGAGATACCAGCTGTGGTGATGGTGAAAGTGTCTTACAACTAACCATCAGAGCGCTCGCAGGTTGTGAAGCGGTATTGTGTTCAAAAGTGGGTTATGAACCTTGGGAGATGCTTGAAGCAGCGGGCATTGCACCGAATGGTGAACACGCTATGGAGCCGATTGAAGATGCTGTCTTGGCTGTATATAAAGAAATGGCTGCTGCCGGCAAACTGGATGAAAAGAACGAAGCCGTCCGCGCAAACGCATAACTAAACCCGGGGATTGGGTTAGTACTTAGCTAACCCAAGTCAAAGCTAACAGTCTGGATTATTAGGTGATGCTTATGCTAAACCAATCAACGATTCTAGGAGTCCACTATGGCAGTATCTATTATTGATTTATGCGTCAATTGTTTTGCCTGCGAACCCGTATGCCCCAGCCATGCGATTTCTGAAGCAAAACCGCATTTCATGGTTGACCCCAAAAAATGTACTGAATGCGAAGGTGATTTTCCAGTCTTTCAATGCGCCAGTATTTGTCCCATAGAAGGCGCAATTTTAGATTCTTTTGGTGTTGCTATTAATCCGCCAGGCTCTTTAACGGGCATTCCACCCGAAAAAATGGCTGAAGCGATGGCAGAATTACAATCCCACTAATTCAGGAGTTATCTAATGGTCACTATCACATTCTATGAAAAGCCCGGTTGTGCTAACAATACTCGGCAAAAGAAACTGTTGGTGGCCGCCGCTCATCAGGTTATTCCTAAAAACATCTTAACTGAAGAGTGGACTGAGCAACGCTTACGTCCTTTCTTTGGTGATTTACCGGTTAAAGACTGGTTTAACTACAGTGCGCCGGATATTAAATACGGTGAAATTGATCCCCATGAGCAGACCGAAGCTCAAGCACTTGCATTAATGCAAGAAAACCCTTTATTAATTCGTCGACCCTTAATGCAAATTGAGGATAAATTTATAGCTGGATTTGATCAGCAACTCATTGATAACTGGATAGGCTTACAAACTGTGGATACGGCTTCTGATTTAGAAAGCTGCCCCAAAACACAGTCTCAATCAAGTTGCAGCCATGAGTAAAGTACCCGTATTAAGTATTGGTAATATACCCCAAGCCGTTGCATTATCGGAGCGCGTCCATTGGGTGGGCGCTTTAGACCCTAACTTACGTAACTTTGACATCATTTTAAAAACAGCCAATGGGACTTCTTATAATGCCTATATCGTAAGAGGCAGCGAAGGCGTTGCTGTCATTGATACCGTCAAAGAAAACTTTGCCGATGATTTCTTTACTCGATTAGAGTCAGTGACTCGTTATGATGAGATTAAAGTCATTGTCTTAAATCATTTAGAACCTGACCATACAGGTGCTTTACCTGAACTCATGCGCCGCGCACCCCAAGCTCGGGTATATATTTCACAAAAAGCGCAGTCTATGCTTAAAGCGCTATTAAAGCAGGATGATTTTGAATTTACTCCGGTTATAACAGGTGACAGCGTGTCCCTAGGTGATAGAACCTTACAGTTCTTTCATACGCCCTATTTACATTGGCCAGACACTCAATGTACCTATCTACCGGAAGAAGCTATCTTGTTTTCTGGGGATGTGTTTGGCTGTCATTTCTGTGACTCGCGCTTATTTAACGATGTGGTTGGCGATTTTAGGTTTTCCTTTGAATACTACTACGCACATATCATGCGACCTTTTAAAGATTATGTTAATCGGGCATTGACTCTATTAGAGCCGCTAATATTAACCACTATCTTACCCGCCCACGGCCCTTTACTGCGTGATCAACCGCAGCGCTATGTGCAACGCTATAAAGAACTGTCTCACTCGGCCTTACAAAGTGAGATCAGTGTCGGTGAAAAGACCCTGTTAATCTTTTATATCAGCTCTTATGGCAATACGAGGCGTATGGCCGAAGCCATTTATGAGGGTGCTATGTCTGTTGAACATGTCAGGGTTTCTTTATATGACCTGGAAGGTAGTGAGATTTCACCCTTTGTTGATTTAATCGAAGGTGCCGACGGTATTATTTTTGGCACTCCCACTATTAATGGTGACGCTGTTAAACCTGTATGGGATTTACTCTCCTCACTCACCGTCATCAATCTTAAATCAAAATTAGGCGGCGTCTTTGGCTCTTATGGATGGACGGGTGAAGGTGTCAAAATGGTAGAAGACCGCTTACGTGGACTTAAGTTGCGTGTACCTATTCCGGGTATCCGTATCAAGTTAATTCCGACAGAAGAAGAAACCCAACTCTGTCGTGAATTTGGGCATGAAATGGCCCTGGATTTAATGGGTTTAAGGCAAGCTAAAGTAATTGATATTGCGGATCTTGCTTAACAATTTTTAATATAACAGGAGAATAAAATGGCAAAAGCGTCGATTACCTTTGAAGATATCAACGTTACCGTTACCGCCCCAGCGGGCACAAGATTGATCGAAATCTCAGAAAAAGTAGGTTCCGGGATTACTTACGGCTGCCGTGAGGGAGATTGTGGAACGTGCATTACAAAAGTGACTGAAGGTTGGAATAACCTGACTGAACCCTCGGTGCTAGAAGATAAAATTTTACGTGAGAACATGGCTGGAAAGCATAACCGCTTAGCTTGTCAAGCTCAGGTTCTAGGTGGCACCATTAAGGTTAGACCGGTCTGAGAATTAACAAGCACCTACTCCCATTTTTTAAGTGGGAATCTTATCTATGTACATCACAAAATTAAGGAGTCAATCATGGCTTTAATTACCTTTTCAAATCCTGAATATCGGGACAAAACTGTTTATGCGGTTGCAGGCAGTCATACTGAAACATTGTTAAAAATTGCCAGAGAAAACAAAATCCCCATCAATTATGAATGTGAAGATGGCGAATGTGGCACATGCCTGATCAAAGTGACCAGTGTCGATGATAAAAAACGTCAACGTATGGGTGGTCCTTTAACAGAGAAAGAAAAAGAAGTTTTAAGAACGACTGGCAAAATCACTCAAGAAGAAATGGAGAAAATGATTGTCGATGATTTACCTTGTCCTTGGCGTCTGGCGTGTCAGATGATTGTCAGGGATGAAGATATACTGGTCGAATACTAGTCATGTCTGCCGTGCTCCAACGCCAAACCGCCTTAGAACAGGCGTATAGTCGTTTAAAAACTGCCCCCCTCATGTCACCTAATCATGAATGGTTAGCTTGTATGACAGCCAGTTGGTGTGTTGGGCAAAGTGTCTTACCTGATTATATGGGGTTGGAGCCGGATCAATTTGAAAAATTAAAAGACCATTACTTCCACGATGATGGTCTTCCTGAGCAAGCTCCTTCAGGTAGTCAAATAGATTTTGACAGGATGTTAGAAAAAGAAGATCTGGTTAATTTACTCAAGCGTTACAGCCGAGCCGATACCCTGGAAATAAGCTTGGTCATTGACATCATCGTTGCTGGCTGTTTGGGTAATGATCATTTATGGCAAGACCTTGGCCTTTGGTCACGATTACAACTTACTGCGCTACTACATTATAATTTTCCAGAGTTGGCTGCCAAGAACACTAAAGATATGAAGTGGAAAAAGTTCTTATATAAACAGCTTTGTGAAGAAGAAGGCCTGTATCTATGCCGTGCCCCTTCATGTAGTGTTTGCATTGATTATCAAAAATGTTATGGGCCTGAGAATTAACCTATAACACCCTATCGCTTGTATTTTTCGCGGACATCATTTTTCTGCATCCTGCGGATTGGATCTTTGTCGTTTTCTTTCGCCATCTTTGCTTAGTTAGATTCTTGTTTCGAAGAACTCATTCCAGCCTGCTTGGGTCTTCATGGAAATATGCATGTCTTGAACAAAATCCAGTATATTAGTCAAGACAACTTCAAATTCTTCGTCACTTAAGATTGCGAAGATGGCACAGCAAAAGTTGTAAACTTAAATGCAAAGACAGGTCGCCACCTATCTCTACATGCATTAATTCACATTTAAGTTTACTCTTGATGTATTCTAAACGACTGTTAATGAGTCGTGTCGCTGCCAAATACCGTGTTTAATGTATCAGCGGTTAGAATAGCTTCACCCCATGTTTCCAGCTCTTCCTCTGCCGCGCTTTCTAACTTAGTAATCGCCCAACTCGGTAAAGCACCAAAACGTTTTTCAAGTAGTTTTTTTAAGAGTTTAACTTCACCTGTTACTACGCCTTTTACAAGACCGATTTCCACGCCTTGCTCTATCCCTAATTCCATGCCTTCGGCTCTAAACTTTTCCATATACATTCTTTGAACACTGTTGATATAACGCATGTCTTCTCTCCTTTCTATTGATTCAATTTCTTGGAATATTTTTGTTTCTAGCCACTTGG
>Ga0118677_10002083_pt1 | contig 41034 bp, 33 predicted proteins | sample AliMusrvi5mmetaG_FD_86154 | JGI IMG/M metagenome (GOLD analysis project Ga0118677, IMG submission 86154)
TCCGTCCGGGAAGGACTGGCTGGCCCTTCGGAACGTCGGCTCAGCCGGTCCAGCAATCCCTGGCCGATCCATCGTCCGCTCACTCTTACTGCTCCAATCAACGCCCCGACTATGCAGGTGAGCGGAGTGCGTGTCTAGCGGTTTCTTTTACCGGATAAGATGAGCTCGGGACCCGCGCACTCCCGCCCAGTTGGGCGTGCGCCAGACCTTTGGCGCGGCCTCCAAAACCTGGAGCAGCCCGGGTTTGTCTCCACAGGAGAGGCAGGAGGTGCGCGCCGCCGCCAAGAAGGTGAAGAGCCGGCCGCGCCTGCGCCAGTCCGGCCATCTGTTCGGGCAGCAATACTTCGTCCAACAGGCCTGCCTCAAGAAGGGGAAGGCTCAGGGTTGAGCCAGGGGAGCGGGTAGCGGACGTCCCGCCTAATTCAGCGGGCTCCGGATCTGTTCTTCCCTACTGGATTCGCAGATTGCGAGCCATATTGAAGTCGCAGATTGCGACTTCAAGTTTGTCTCACGGGGGACGCTGCAAGCTGCCTGTCGCGTTTACCGAACACGGGGCGCTCAGCCGCCGGTTTCCGGCTCCATCCCTTGGTCCGTTGTCTGTCCAAGCCTGAAGTAATGTTGCCTGTGTGCGAGCCGAAGAGTCTCACCAATTCCGACCGCAGCCACTCGTCTCGGTAAAGACCTACGGGAGTCTCACGCCGAAGGAAGCCCCGCTGGGAGTGTCAATAGTGAGCATCCCACCAAGATTTCCCACGTCTTGCGGTCAACGAGCGATGGCCTGGGTCAGTGAGGATTGGGCTGGAGCTTGGCGAGGGCTGGCAGGGCGGCGGTCACAGGTCAGGTAAGCAGCAGTGGATCAAATGCGAACCGCTCCGGCTTGCCGATGGAGATTTTCTTGAAGGCAGGATGGGCCGGGTTGAGCAGGTAGTTGAGTTCCCCCGGGACGATGACACTTGGCAGGGCGAGCACTGCCGACCTCACCTCCCGCACCCAGGCATCACCGATCGCCTTGGTGGACGGCGGCGGCGGTTCGACCCGCCAGTCGGCGGCAAGACGCTTGGGTAGAAGGTTCTCAACCAGCGCAGCGTCAAACTGGAGGTGAAAGGCGACGTACTTGAAAGGCACCGGCGGGTTCAGATGTACCAGTGTTTCCAGCGCCGCGAGCGATTTGGTGCTGCTGGCATAGATCATCCGCACGCCGCGCGAGTTCCAGCGCCCGCCGGTCCTGGCGGCGCCGTCACTGAAGAACGCGGTCGCGGCGTGCTTCGCCTTCACGATGCGCCAGGCTTCCGGCATCAGGAATAAACCCCTTGTTCAATGCGGCCAAGCAGATCCTCGACCTCGCGCGCGCCCACTTCCGTGTCGGCATAGTCCAGCGGGACCGCGCCGCCCAAGCCAAATTGAGGCGAGGTTAGCCATTGGCGGGCATTGTCCTCGGACTCGAGAACTTCGACCGCCTTGCCCATTAGCCTTGCAAAGCGCACGACCCGGTCGGACTCAGCCGGGTCGAGCCTGCCGGTGGCTTTCCGGCGATGAAGCGTGGCCTTGGAGATGCCGAGCTTGGGCACGAGCTTTTCCATTGGCACCTTGAGGCTGGCCTGCAAGACCATCAACTCCTGGACCGACAGCCCAACCCGCAGCGCCTCGATCAGTTTGGACGGAGTAAAAGCGGAGGCCGCTCTTTTCCCGGTTGGGCCGTGGACAAAGTAACTGACAAAACCGCCACCGGTTATTTTGGCGCCCCGCGGACCGCCTTTGCGGTGGACGACGACGGCGCTGGTGGGTGTCTTTGAATGTGGCTTCGTCAATATCTCGCTCATTTGATACTATGCATAGTGTCATTTGAGATATGTGTCAACCCGCCGTTGAGGGTGCGAATTCAGTTCTCCGGCCCTGTTCTGGCTGATCGACTCTGATATAGGGCCCGAATCCGCAGGTGAGATACCAGGTATAGTGCCTTTCTTCGGGTCTTTGGCGTTCCGGGCTTCAGTTCGCAACGGTTGTGTCTGTCTGTGGGTTCGGCACACGGATGCGAGTGGCACGTCGGGAAAGCCGGGTCGGTGCGGTCCTCACTGTTGTTGGTCCCATTTTGGGCTTGCTCACTTCCCTGGGGTCGGTAGCGTCAGCGACCAACTTTTGAGCTCAGCACCTACATTGGTTATTCTGGCCGCCGGACTCGGCGCCCGTTACGGCGGATTGAAACAGATGGAACCCGTCGGCCCCGGCGGCGAGGCGGTCCTTGACTACGCGGTCTTCGACGCGAAGCGGGCCGGCTTTGAGAAGTTCGTTTTCGTCATCCGCCGAGGCATTGAGCAGGACTTTCGGAACTTCTTTGGGCGCCGTTTCGCGGAGCACGTTGACGTTGCTTACGCCTACCAGGAACTCGACATGGTGCCATCGGGGCGCTGCGTCCCGCCCGGTCGCGCGAAACCCTGGGGCACTGGTCATGCCGTCTTGAGCGCAGCTCCCTCCCTCGACCGCCCGTTCGCGGTCATCAATGCGGACGACTTTTATGGGGCCGAGTCCTTCCGCGTGCTCGCCCGATTCCTGATGCAGTCCGCCCCCGCCAACCCCGACCTGTTCGCCATGGTGGGCTTCCAACTGGACCGCACGCTGTCCGCGCATGGCACGGTGGCGCGCGGCCTCTGCCAGACCGATGGAGAGGGATATATGACCTCAGTCGAGGAGCTTACCGCCATCGACAATCAGCCCGGCGGGGTCCGGAACAAGGAGGCCGATGGAAGTTTCCGCAGTCTGACCGGCCGGGAGATTGTCTCCCTGAACTGCTGGGGCTTTACCCTGGGGCTCCTGGACGGGCTGCGCCGCCTTTTCGGCGAGTTCCTGGACCGCAACGCGGCGAACCTTAAGGCAGAGTTCTACCTGCCGACTGCAGTCAACGTCCTCATCCAGGAAAGGCGAGCACGGGTGAAGGTGCTGCCGACGCCGTGCCATTGGTTTGGCGTAACCTATCGCGAGGACCGCGCTGTCGTGACCGAGAGCATCCGGGCCCTGGTCCGGGCGGGCGAGTATCCTGAACGGCTCTGGGGCTAAGAGCGTGTATAATGTCGCCACGCTCGGAGGGCCGAGTTACACGAGGCCCTGACTTCGCCTGGAAATCGCTCGGAATCCAGGGCTTCATGTAACTCGGCCCTCCGAAAAGTGGGGATTCGACTGCTTGGGCAACAGGCCCTCAGGTCGGCTCCTACGTTTTCCAAAGAGGCGTTGAGCGGCGGCCACCCTCACAGCAGCCACGCGGCCACGCCGAAATAGAACAGCAAGGTAAAGACATCGGTAAAGGCGAGCGTTACCGGCCCGGCGGCGATCTTGGGGTCGAGCTTCAGCGCGTGCAACGCCGCCGGGACACTCAAGCCAAACACGCACGCCGCGCACATCGCCAGCAGCAGGCTCGTGCCGATACTCACGCCGGCCAGCGCACTCCCACGCCACAGCCAGACAATTACACCCACGAGCGTCCCCGAAACCTCGCCCAGCAGTAGTGCCGTGCCCACCTCGCGCCGAAATGCCCTCACGAACCAGCGCAGGGTCGGTCGCGTCGTGCGCAAGGCCTGGATCGCGACTGTCATGGATTGGATGCTGACGCTCTCTCCCAAACCCAGCACCATCGTCAGGAAGAACGCCAGCACGAGACTCTTGGCCAGCGTCGCTTCGAACTGACCGGCCAGCAGCGCGCAAATCGTGCCGCTGCCGATCGTCGCCAGCAGCCATGGAAACCGGAACCGGAAAGCCAGCAGCGGCGATGCATCCCGCACCTGGGCCACTTGGAATCCAATTGCCTCGAACACGTCCCCCGGCTGTTCCTTTTCTTCGCCGGACAGGTCTAAGACCTCTTGCGTGAAGAAGCTCACGTCCACCACTCCCACAATCCGGCGCTGCTCATTCACCACCGGGAACGCCAGGAACTTGTGGAGCACAAACGCCTCGCACGCCTCCAGCAACGTCGCCGTCTGCGGAATTGCCATCACCCGAGCCACCATGATGTCCTGCAGACGCTGATTTAGCCCTGCCGTAAGCAACCGCCGCGTCGGCAACACCCCCACCAGCCGGTCCTCGGCATCCACCACATAGAAATAGACGATCTTCTCGCCCAACTCGCGCCCCCGAATGGCCTCCAGGGCCTCGTGCACCGACAAGTCCTGCCGCAACGTCGCGACATCCTTGCGCGCCACGGTCATCACCGGCTGCTGAAGGTGCTCGGGATTCTGAATCATGGTAAGAAACCCCTAACACACCTGCCCCAGCGGTGCAGGCGAATTCCTCGCTCGCAGAATGGACTTCGGCTACAGCATTCTGCACATCACCAGATCGCAGTTGCCGCACGTCACTGCTCCCTCCAAGGTGCTGAAACCCGCTCGCTTATACAGAGAGATTGCCTCGACCAGAACCGATGCCGTCTTCAAGCGCACTTCCTTAAACCCGCGCTCCCTGGCCTCGCGCAGAGCATGCTCCAGCAGCCTGCGTCCCAGCCCATGCCCACGGTATTGCGGGGCCAGATACATGCGGCAGAGCTCGCAGACCGTGTCCGCCTCATGATGCAACGCCACCGTCCCGATAACCGCCTCCCCGTTGAGCAGCACAAAGAACGCCCCCTTCGCGTTCCAATAGTTCACCTCGAGATCAGCCAGGTCTCTATCCGTTGTCTGCCGATTCCCTGTGATGCCGTAGCTGAGTAAGACGCTTGAAATTAAGTCCCAGACCACAGGCAAATCCGCGTTGGTAGCCGCACGTAACGTGTATTCGCCGACCGCTTGCTGCATTTCATGCTTCGGTATCATCGTTTGTGTCTTCCCTATTGTGCTATCAGGAATTGGTAATGGCGACTCGCCACAAGGGTGGGCGCAAAGGGAGGCCGAATTCAGGCCGCGCCAGCCTTCTCGAGCAACCGCTCCCGCGTGAAGGGAATCAGCCCGCCGGCATCAATAATAATCTGCCGGGACTTGGGCATCGGCTCAACCTTGAACTCCTTGCCGCTCGTCTTGTTCCCCACCGCATGCGGTGTCAGCTCAAGTTCGTCGCCTTCGGCAGCTTCGATGCCGGGGCAGACGATCATCTTCAAGCCGAGATTGATGCCGTTCTGCAGGAAGATGCGTGCGAAATCACGGGCCACGATGATCAGTTCGTGCCCCTTCAAGCACGACACGGCCTGCTCGCGTGAGGAGCCGCAGCCGAAGTTCTTGCCGCCAACCAGGAAGGTCCCGGGCGGAACTTGCTTCGCCTTGAGCTTCGCATTGAACGCGGGCTCGTCCGCAAACGCGAACTGCGGCGTTTCGGTAGCCAGCACGGTGGCCATGTAACGGCCGGGATAGATGACGTCAGTCGAAACATCATCGCCGACTTTGAAGACAACGTTGGGCATAGGAGTGAAACGTGATGCGTGATGCGTGATGCGTGAAACGTGATGCGGGGGTGGCTCACTTCTTTCTGGGATCGGTGATGACGCCGGTCAGGGCTGAGGCGGCGGCGACGGCTGGAGAACAGAGATAGACTTCGGAATTGGGATTGCCCATGCGGCCCTTAAAGTTCCGGTTGGTGGTGGAAAGTTAATGGATAAAACCGGATTCGCTGGCTGATGAAACCGCTTTACCGGCCAGGCGTCAAGAAAGGGGCGGCTAGAGCCCGGTCATCAGGGGAATCACATACTTGGCTGGCATCACCAAGGCAGCCCTGGAATGGTTCGCGCGCTCCCATTCATCATTCATCATTCATCATTCTGCATTCCCGCCCCATCACTTGGTTTGGTCGAGGCAGTCCCGTACCACGTTGGCAAGCACGCTCGTCGCGTAAGGCTTGGGCAGATAGACGATACCCGCCTTGGTCGGTACGCCGGCTTCAACCATCTCAGCACTGTAGCCGCTGGAGATGATGGCCTTGAGCCCGGGCTTCAACGCCTGCAGTTGCTCTGCCAACTCCAGCCCCGTCATGCCTTCCGGCATCACCATATCCGTAAGCAGCAAGTCAACTTGAGCCCCGTGGGTTTGCCAAAAGCTCATAGCCTCCTGTCCGTTCCCCGCTTCATGCACTTGGTAGCCCAACGCCCGCAAAGACTGGCCGACAACCTGGCGCACCGGCAACTCATCCTCCACCAACAAAACGGTTTCCTTGCCTCGCCGGACTGGCTCGCTGGGCGGAACGGGCGCGGTCTCCACCTGCAATTGGGCTGCCGCGGGCAGATACACCCGGAAGGTCGTGCCTCCGCCGATCTCACTCTCCACCTCAACCCAGCCCTTGTGCTGTGCCACGATACCGTGAACCGTGGCCAAGCCGAGCCCTGTTCCCTTGCCGGGCTCCTTGGTAGTAAAGAACGGTTCGAAGATCCGCTTTAAGGTCTCCGCGTCCATGCCGCAACCTGTGTCCGACACAAACAGGCAGACGAAGCTGCCCGCACGACGGTTCGGGTTCGCGGCGGCATGCACCGCCCCGACGTCTGCCACTGTGGTACCGATAGTGAGTCGCCCGCCTTTTGGCATGGCGTCACGCGCGTTGACGACCAGGTTCATTAACACCTGTTCCATCATGCCCTCATCTGCCTGCACCAATGGCAGGGCGCTCTTCCCGTCAAACCGCAAGTCAATCTGCTCGCCGATCAACCGCCGCAGCATCTTCAGCAGATTTACTACGACCGCGTTCAAATCCAGCGGCTTCACGGCCAGCACAGAACGACGGCTGAACATCAGCAATTGCCGCGTGAGCCCGGCCGCCCGTCGGGCTTGCGCATCCAGCTCTTCCAAGGCATGTCGTGTCTCCTCGTCGAGACTGGAATTCATCTGCAAGAGCCCCAAGTGCATCATGATGGCTGCCAGGATGTTATTAAAGTCATGCGCAATACCGCCGGCCAATTGCCCGACCGCCTCAAGCTTCTGGGCTTGCCGGAGCTGGGTCTCAAGGACTTTGCGCTCAGTGACATCCTGGAACGTTCCCATGACGAAGTCTTGATCGCCTTCATCGAGCCGCCCCAAACCGCGAACTTCGGTCCAGAGGTGCTTTCCCGTCATGGTCGTGAGGCCGGTTTCTACGACAAACGGCGTTCCGTCTTTGAGCGCCCGGTTCAACGCCTCGCGCAAAACCGGGATCGATTCAGCATCGTAAAACTCCATGCCTTTCTCCAAGCCGGGCTTGAACTCCTGTGGAGCTTCCACGATGTCATAGACACCCTCGGTCCAGTAGAGGTAGTCCGTCTTGGGACTTACTTTCCAGGCACCGATCCGTCCGATCTTTTCCGCCTGACGCCGAAACAGCAGGCCCTCCTGCAACAGCGCCTCCGCCCGCTTGCGCCCGGTGATTTCCAGAACCGCACCCCGCATCCGCGACGGGCGTCCATCCAAGCCAAAAGCAAACTCCCCTACACTCGCGATCCAATGAACGCTGCCATCAGGCCAGACCACGCGGAACTCCTGGCGACACGGGGATTGTCCGGCAACGCACCGGTCCACGCCCTTCTGTATCTCCGCTCGGTCCTCTGAATGCACGCGCCGGGAAAAGGCCTCGTAGGTACCATCGAACTCGCCCGGCTGAAAACCCCACAACTGCTCGTGCCAGCGCGACCAGGTGATGTGGTTGTGCACCATGTCCCAATCGAAGGTGCCCATCTGAGCGGCGTCGAGTGCCAGACGGAGCCATTCCTCGCTCTCGTTCAGCAGTTGCGCCGAGCGTCGGATTTCCCGGAAGTACCGGGCCAACGCCAGCCAAAGAAGGCCTGCCGTCACCGATACGAAGAACCAGCCCTTGAAGGTCTCCAATAACGCCTCCAGGTCGATATCCTTCACGAAGTGATGCAGCAGCCAGCCTGAACATAAGATCCACAATCCGCCCAGCACGGCATAACACAGGGCAATCTTCGCGGCCATAGCCGGTATAGGATACCAGCGCGAGGGTGGCACTTTCAGATTCACGGGGGCTGACTTCGACATAGCTTGACTCTTCATTTGGCTCGGAATTGGCACTCAATCCAATGTCCCCGCCCCCTGGCCCGGCGCCCCTCATCCCGATTGGACTCCCAATCCAAGTCGTGTGTTGCTACTTATTAATCAGGCGGCACAGGCTGAGGAAAACTCGCACGCGTGTCACGCGCAAAAAAGAACCCGATGGTCATCATTCATCCTTCGTGGTTCTTCGTTCCCTCTGCTGAGGGCTCGCACCGAGAGCCCATAGGAAAGAGAATTTGAAGGACAAAGCCACGAAGGATAACCTCTAACTATGACGGCAATTGAAGCACAGGAACCGGTCGTCCATGGCCCGCGACTCTGGCCGCTTGGCGTCAAAGCCTACCGTGCGCTTGGCGATCTCTGTCTCATCCCGGAGAACACCGAACTGCTCTACGGTCAAGTATTCCAAAAGATGCCCAAATCACCTTTCCACACCTACCTGCTCCGGCTTTTGCTCGAAATCCTCCGGGCAGCGGTACCTCAGGGCTTCATCGTCAGTACCGAGCAACCCATCACCTGCGCGGACTCTGAACCGGAGCCGGATCTCTCGGTCGTGCGTGGTGTGATCGGCGACTTCCGCCTGGCCCACCCCACAACCGCCCAGCTCGTCATCGAGATTTGCGTCGGCAGCCACGATTACGGCCGCTCCAAACTTCGCGCTTACGCCGGCGCCGGCGTGAAAGAATGTTGGCTGGTGCTGGCACCCGAGAAACAGATCGAAGTCTACCGCCAGCCGCAAGGTGAACAGTTTGCCGAACGCGCCGTCCGCGGCCCCGGCGGAACACTGACCAGCGCGGTGGTACCGAGCTTCACGGTCGAACTGGACCGGATATTCGCGGCATGACGATGGTGTCGAAGCGCGCCTCTTTCCAGCGCGCTTTGCCCCGCAACCACTGTTGTGGGGACGGGACGGCGGCTGGACCAGTTCCTCGGGGCTATCCGGCTTCCACCTCAGCGAGGGCATCAGCGTCATCAGCGACCGGCCAGTGGGTAACGGACTGAGAACCGCGCTCCTCCGGCGCACTTTTAACACGGGCTTGAAACAGATGACCCCGATCGCGCCTTGCGCCGCCCACACCTGAGCCGCTACGCTCTGCGAACACCACATGAGCGAAGTATTTGTCATCGGCCACCGCAACCCCGACACGGACGCCATTTGTTCCGCCATTGGCTATGCGGAATTCAAGCGGCGCACGGGCATGCCCGAAGCCGTCGCCGCGCGGTGCGGTGACACGAATGACCGCATTGATTTCGTGCTGAAGACCTTTGGCGTGCCCGCGCCGCGCTTTGTGGCTGACGTCGCCCCCAAAGTCCGTGACGTCATGCAGTCCAAAGTGCTCAGCGTCACACCCGAAAGCACCGCCGCTGAAGCGCTCGGACTGATGGACGAACACGACATTCGCATTCTGCCGGTGTTGGACGCCAGCCTCACCTGCCGGGGGCTCCTCTCCTTGTTCAAACTGAGCAAGTTCCTTTTCCCGGCCGCGAACCGACTGATTGATTCGCGCCGCGTCTTGTCGTCGCTGGAAAATCTTTCACGCACGCTCGGCGGCAAGCTGCTGATCGCTCACGATGCGGAGCGCGAGGAGGATTTGATTCTGATGATCGGCGCGATGGGCCTGGAATCGTTCGCCGCGCGTCTGGAAAAGTATCCGTGCGAAAAGCTCGCCGTGGTTGTGGGCGACCGGTGGGACATTCAGAATCTCGCGATCCGGGAAGGCGCGCGGGTGCTGATTGTGACCGGCGGGTTGGAGGTCGAACCAAAAACCGTCGAGGCCGCCAGGAAGAAGAGCGTGAGCTTGATTTCGTCGCCGCACGATACGGCCACCACTGCGGCGCTGTGTCGCTCGGCAGTGGCGGTGCGCCACATGCTGGACGAGGACTTTCTATCAATGCCCGAAGACGCTTCGCTCGCGGCGGTGCGAGCCAGCGCGACAGCCTCGGGTTTCGTGGCGTTCCCCGTGGTGGATGTAAAAGGCCGCACGGTGGGCATCATGTCGAAGACGGATTTCCTGAAAACCATCCAACGTCGGCTCATTCTGGTAGACCACAACGAACTTTCCCAGGCAGTGCTCGGCGCGGATCAGGTTGAGATTGTTGAGATCATCGATCATCATCGTATCGGCGCCCTTACGACACATCAGCCAATACTCTTCCGCAACGAGCCTGTCGGTTCAACCAGCACCATCGTGGCGGATTGTTTTTTTCGACAGGCGGTCGAGCTGCCGAAACAGATCGCAGGCCTGCTGCTCGCTGGGTTGGTTGCCGACACGCTCAATCTCACTTCGCCCACCACGACGGCGCGCGATTCCGAGGTGCTCGCGAAGCTGGAGAAGATTGCTCAGGTTAACGCACGTGAGTTCACGGAAAAGCTCTTTGCCTCCGGCTCCCTGCTGACGCTCAAGCCGGCGCCACAGGCCGTAACGACGGATTGCAAGGAGTACAAAGAGGATGACGCGACGTTCAGCGTGGCGCAGATCGAGGAGATCGGTTTCAACCAGTTCGACAAGCGAAAAGACGAACTGCTGGCGGCGCTAGCCGAATATCAGCGGCATCACGGCTACCTGTTCTCGGCGCTGATGGTAACGGACGTGACGCGCCAGTGCTCCATGCTGCTGGTCGCCGGCGCGAAAACCTTTCTGGATCGAATCGACTACCCGAAAGTCGAACCGGGCATGTTCGAGCTGCGCGAAGTAGTATCGCGCAAAAAGCAATTGCTTCCCTATTTGACCCATTGCTTGCAGCGGATGCGTGGAGCGGGGTAAAGGCTGGAGTTCGGCCTTGGGCTTTTAGGACAAGTCAGCCGTCTCCGGGTCGAGCGAGGGGAGGACCCGCCGGAGGGTTTTCCCCTCAGGCGTGTTGCTGCAGGCTTGCGGCGCAGACTCCTACCTCCACCTCAGTTGCTCCAGCAACTGCACAGGACCGAGCAGGCCGGATTCCATCAGCGGCGTGTCTTTGGTCAGCTTACGGATATTGGTTCGCGTAAAGTGCTGTTCCGGCAGGAGGAACTGGTCGCCGATGATGCGGTTGGGCCAGAAGTTAACGACCTCGACTTCCAGCGCGTTGCCAGTGGGCTTCACAGCGTGGGTGATCTCGACCCGGAAAGGCGGCGCCCAAACGATGCCGAGGTCCTTGCCGTTCAGGCGCACCCGGGCTAGCTCGCGGAGATGGCCTAGGTCAAGGAAAAGGCGTGATGCGTGATCCGTGATCCGTGATGCGAAAGGAGCATCAAAGGTCTTGGTGTAGGCGACAGTGCCGGAGTAATACTTGATGCCAGGTTCGGCGCGGGTGGTCCAACTGGCGAGTTGGTCGAACTGCGCCGACTCCGGGCCACCCCACTTGGGGTCGAACTTCAACGTCCACGGTCCGCTGAGTTCCCCGGCTGGCTTCAACTGCGGATTATTGCTCAGCGAAGTAGTGGGATGTCGGCTGGCGGGCTCACGAAAGACGACAAACCACGAGCCGCAGGGTGAGAATTCCAACGGCAACGTAGTGCGCCCGTCCTTTTCCTGATAGGCGGCCGCGAATTGCCGCTCGCCCGAGACCGCATCCCAAAGCTCCGGGGCTTTGCCCGCCACGCGGAACGTGCAACGCGCTTCTTCCCAACGGTTCGACCGGTTGGCAACGAAATAGATCTCCGCCCCTCCCGTGCTGCGGTGCAGGTAATCAACCAGGACGTCAGACTTGCCGCCGCTGACCTCGAAGTCCGGCTGGACGCCGTCGACGAGCAGAACTTCGCGTGCGCTCTTGCCGGAGATAACGCGCCCTTTGCCAAAGGAGTGGAGTGCTGGAGTGTTGGAGTCTTGGAGTGTTACGGCGCGTCGGACCGGGGGCTTTCCAGCACTCCAGAACTCCATCGCTCCATCACTCCCTTCTCTCTGCTCTCCCCAGAGCCGGTCCGCCAACTTGGCCACCTCGGCATCGCAGCGGGGGAAATTCTTCAGCCCGCTCGCCCGCTTTGGTCTCGGGCCGATGATGGTGGCGCCGTCCGCGACGAGTTGCTCGAGCCTGCGTAGGACGGGCAGAGAAATAATCGGCCGCTCCGGCAGCACCAGCAGCCGATAGCTCATGCCGTCAGGCAGAACCAGCCGCCTGTCCTTCACCGACAGGCGGGTGAGCAGCGCCTCTTCGGTAATCACGTCATAATCGAAACCCGGCAGAATCCGTGCCGGGTCAGATCGCTTGAGCTGCGCGAAGTTCGGCACATGGTCGCCGTAGTAGTAGCAAACGTCCGCCGCAAACAGCCCTTGTTGCATCAGGAACTGGCAGCGGTTGATGTAGCTCAGAAACGGCCCCGATTGGGCCCACCAGGTCGAATTGGGATTGAAATGGGTCCCGGCAAAGTACTGCTGCCCGGGGATGCCCATTTCCGCCGGCGAGCAAACGAACGCGTGCCACACCAGCAGGTTCAATCCTTCGCAGAGGGCTTTGTCGAAGGCGGGTTTCAGGTTGTCCCAGAGGGTTTCCTGCCAGTGCGGCCCGATGGTGGTGAAGCCTTCGGCGAGCACGAGGCGATGGCCGTAAGTGTGAGCCGCCGACGCGGGCTGCTTGACAAAGAAGCGGTTTTCGTCGCCGACACGGTGCCGCCACGACCAGGCCCAGAACTCACTCATGGGTGCACCATCCCAGCCAAGGCAGCGTTGCGCGTCAATCGGCGACGCGTGCGGACCGCCCGATTCGGGATGAATCTGCAACCCGTGCCGGTGGGCATTGTCGCGGAAGAGCCGGTAATGGTGGTCAATGGCGAGGTCTCCCAGTGTCTTGCGATAGTCATCCAGAAACCGATCGCTCTCCGGCCGGCTATTGACGATCCGGCCAGCCATCACAGGCAGGAACGGGAACAAGTCGTAACCGCGGCGACGGCGGAATTCCCCCCTCAGGGTGGGGGTCCAGTTGATGGCTTCCACTTCCCAACTGTCCGTGTGCAAATATTTCAGCGTCCTCCCCGCTAGCGGACCGGCGTCGGCGATGAGCGGTTCGACAATGGCATTCCAATAGCGCTGGAACGCCCCGGCATCGAGCACGTCCAGCGCGTAGCCCTGCCAGCCGTCGCTGCACGTCGAAACCCGGGAATGATCGCCAATGGTACAGCCAAAACGCAGAATTTCCCACGTGCCTGAAGGCACCGTCCATCGCAGAGTGCCGTCCGGGGCGAGTTTCGAAGTTAGGTCCACCACCTCCGCGGCGCGCGTATCCTCCTCGCCGGCTTCCGGCGGCACATCCTGGAACAGCGGCGTCGTGTCGGGAGCGGAGAAGTGAAGCGACTTATACATGGCCTTCTCTTCCCAGTTTTGAATGGGGCGACGCCCTTGCGCGACCGCTGGCGGCGAACCTGCCTTGCCCGTGAGCGGGAGCTCCTCCTTTTGTTTGAGGCGATAAGCGACGACGAACAAATCGCGGTAGTAATTATCACGGCTCTTCGGTACGGGCATGGCGCGTTCGACCGGTGCCGGACCGGTCAACTGGAGTTCCGACCAGACCAGCTTCTTCGCGGCGTCCTCGGCTTTCAAGACCGGGCCGCCGAGATTCCAACCGCTCTGGATGTTTAGGCTCATCTCCAGTCCCAGCCGATCCGCCTCGCGGAGCGCGTGTTGGTAAAGCGTCCGCCATGCCGGCGAGAAGAAGGTCGGTCCGTGCGGTACCGGGTCATTGCCATCCTGTTCGGCGCCGCCGGCGTCGCAGATGAGCGCGCCGCCGAAGCCTTTCGCCTTCATTTCCTGGAGGTCGCGGGTGATAGCCGCTTCTGTGACATTCCCGTTCAGCCACCACCAATAGGCGCGCAGCCGAGCGCTGGTGGGCGGGCTGGCGAAACCCGATTCCAGCTCATCACCCCAGGCCGCTGTCGAGAGCATGAACAGTAACGGAATGAGCCACCGCGCCACCAAGCCCAAGCCTAGGACTTCATGCCTCACCAAGTAACGCGCGATTCTGATCGTGAAACTCATCATCCCTTTCATGGTGTCACTCAGGGACGGGATTGCACCACAAATGTTATCCGAGGCACCAAGCCAGACCGCGCTTCATCCCCAGGGGTCCTATCATGCAGGCAACCTGACGCGGGTAAGTTTGGGCACAATCGGCTTGTCTCCGCAACGGATGAGCGTAAGCTATGGTTATGGCGACGCCTGCCACACTCACTATAGAGCCGGGCAGCCGGGTCGTCCCAACACTGGTGCCGCCGCTGGAAGCTGGGGATCGGCTCTCGCGCGATGAATTCGAGCAGCGTTACGAGCGCATGCCGGACGTCAAGAAGGCCGAGTTAATCGAAGGAACCGTCTATATGCCCTCACCTGTTCGCGCAAAGAACCACGCCGGACCCCATAACTGCCTTGGTACCTGGCTCGGAGTCTATGTTTCGGAAACTTCCGGCACCGCGTGCTTCGACAACTCGAGCGTACGGCTTGACATGGACAACGAGCCGCAGCCGGACCTGGTTCTGCTCAAGCTGATAGCCGGCGGCGGGCAGGCGCGTATATCGAACGATGATTATATCGAAGGCGCTCCAGAGTTGGTACTGGAGATTGTCGGGAGCTCGCGGTCGTACGATTTGCACCAGAAGAAAGGAGCTTATCGCCGAAACGGGGTCCGCGAATACATCGCCTGGATCACCGGCGAACAGCGGCTGGTGTGGTGGGAGCTGCGCGAAGGCGAATACCAAGAGATCGCCCCGACCGGCGAGGGACTGGTGAAGAGCGGGATTTTCCCAGGCCTTTGGCTCGATGTGGGAGCACTGCTGCGGGGGGACATGAAGACGGTGTTGGCCGCCCTGCGGCGCGGACTGGACTGCCCCGACCATCGGGCGTTCACTGCGCCATAGCGGCTGGAAGCGGAGCTGCGCTCGAACATTCGGTCAGGAAACTGCCTTGTGATTGATGCCGATCTTTCCGGACCTGTTCCAGAGCGTCGTATTGGACGATCCATATCGGTCCCGTATACGCCGCCATTACCAATTTTTCCGGGAGGAGTTGGCGCGGTGCCAGCCTGCCAAGCGATTGTCCGCAGCAAGATGAAGATCAAATTGAACTTGAGCTCGACCCTACTGTTGAGCTTGCTTCTGTTGCCCTTAGCCCAGGCTTCAAGCGTCGTTGTCACTCGGGAGGAGCTGGCCGAGGCGCGACTGTGGTCTGCAGCGAAGTTCGACGGCTTGCAGCGGACCGCAGTCGTCGAACCTGCGCTCGTGGTGCTCGCCAATCACGGTCCGGTGTCAAAGAACGCGCGCGGCGACGGCCCGATGCACATCGTGAACAAGGAATCTACTCGTGGTCTCTACTGCCACGCCCCGAGCAAAATCATCGTCCGCTTGCCCGGGTCGGGGGCACTGTTCACCGCCGTTGTCGGCGTGGACACCAACGACCAGACCAGCGGCGGGCGCGGGAGCGTGGACTTCTCGGTGAAAGTAGGCGGGGCGGAGAAGTTCCGCTCCGGCGTAATGCACGAAGGCATGCCCGGCAAACCGGTCGCCGTCGAGCTGGAGGGGGCAACCGAGTTCGTCCTGCAAATCGAGGAGACGCCGGATGGCATCGCATGCGACCAGGGGGATTGGGTGGAGGCGAAGATCGCGCTCAAAGACGGGAGCGAACTCTGGCTGGCGGATCTACCGCTGCGCGCAGGAGAACGGGTGCCTTACTCGACTGAGCCGCCGTTTTCATTTGTCTATGGTGGCAGAGCATCGGACGGGCTTCTTAAAGAATGGAAGTGCGAGCGGGTCTCTCGAAAACTGGATGAGTATCGCACCGAACGCACCTCGGTTTGGACCGACCCCGCCACCGGTATCCAGGTGCGGTGCGTTGGGGTCGAGTATAGCGACTTTGCGACGGTCGAGTGGGTGGTGCACTTCAAGAACACCGGCACGAACGATACGCCAATCCTTTCCGACATCCAGGGCGTGGACCTTGGCCTGGTGCGCAGCGGCTCCGGTGAGTTCATCCTCAACCATCATGCGGGGGACGATTGCAGCCCGGAAAGCTATGCGCCACAACAGTTGACCTTGAGCCCGAATTCCGCGCATCGCTTCGCTCCCGCCGGAGGGCGTCCTACGAGCGTGGGCTTCCCCTACTTCAACGTCGAGTGGCCCGGAGAAGGCCTCATCATCGTCATCGGCTGGCCGGGCCAGTGGGCGGCGCAGTTTACTCGTGACTCGGGCAACGGCCTTCGCGTGCGAGGCGGACAGGAGTTGACTCGCTTCACGTTGCACCCGGGCGAGGAGGCGCGTGCGCCGCTGATCGCGCTGCAATTCTGGCAGGGGGATCGCGTCCGGGCGCAGAATCTCTGGCGGCGCTGGATGCTGGCACATAACCTACCGCGCACCGCCAACGGCAAGCTGCCCACACCGATTCTCACTTCGTGCAGCGGCGGTTTCTTCTCCGGCCTCAAGACCAGCGAGGACAGCGAGCGCCAGTTCATCACGGCCTTCTCGCAAGCCGGGGTGAAACTCGATTATTGGTGGATTGACGCCGGGTGGTATGGGTGCGCGGACTGGCCGCAGACGGGCACGTGGACGCCCGACCCGACGCGCTACCCGCGCGGCTTCCAGCCCATCAGCGAACTGGCGCATGCCAAAGGCATGGGGCTCATCGTGTGGTTCGAACCAGAGCGGGTGACGCCGGGCACGTTTCTTTACACGAATAATCCGGCCTGGCTGCTCGGCCACGACGGGGATCAAAAGCTGCTCAACCTCGGCAATCCGGAAGCGCGGCGCTGGCTGACCGACCACGTGGACGGCATGCTCACCCGGGAGGGCATTGATTTCTACCGGCAGGATTTCAACATCGATCCGTTGGCCTATTGGCGCGCCAACGATGCACCGGACCGGCAGGGCCTCACGGAAATGCGCCACATCGAAGGGTACCTCGCTTACTGGGACGAGTTGCGCCGGCGCCACCCGGGCTTGCTGATTGACAGTTGCGCGTCCGGCGGACGACGCAATGACCTGGAGACCCTGCGCCGTGCGGTGCCGTTGTTGCGGAGCGACTACCAAGCCTTCGACGGGAACCCCTCATACGCGCTCGGTAATCAGGGCCATACCTATGGACTGTCCTCCTGGATTCCCTATTATGGGCAGGGCGTCTATTTCACTGACCGTGACTACGTCTATTCGGTGAGGAGCTACCTGTCGCCCGCCTTTGGCTTTGCCGCCGACGTCCGCAAGCCGGGCGTGGATTGGGCCCTGATACGCCGGCTCGCGGAGCAATGGCGGCAGGTCGCAGATTGCTTCCTGGGCGACTTCTACCCGCTGGGTGCCTACCAATTGAACGAGGAGTCATGGCTGGCGTGGCAATTCGATTTGCCCGAGCGCCGAAGGGGCATGGTGCAAGCTTTCCATCGCGCGGGCAGCAATTACGAGGCGGCCCGGTTCAGACTACAGAACCTGGATTCGGCAGCAACCTACGTCGTGACTGACCTTGACCAACCTGCCGCGCCCCAGGAATTGAGCGGCCGCGAATTGCTCGTACGCGGGTTGCTGATTAGCGCACCCGAGCGGCCATCGGCCCGCCTCCTGACTTATCAGGTTTCACCTAAAGGAAAGTGATCGCCTGCAACGCCTGCCCTGCATGTTAGCGAGCCCCGTCCGTCTGCCCGAGGCGGCCTGCGGGGGAGATAACCAAGAAGAGAATTTGAAATCCTGAGGCCCCTCGACGATGGTTTGAGCGTGAACCAATCCCAGCAATTTGATGAGTTGATGGTCTGCCGCCTCGATGATGGGCGCAAGGTAGTGGAGCCTTGCTCCATCATCATCTTTGGCGCGAGTGGGGACCTTACGGCGCGCAAACTGATTCCTGCCCTGTACCACCTGTGCAAGGAAAAGCAGATGCCGCCGATCTATTGTGTCATGGGCCTGGCACGGCGCGAGAAGACGGATGCGTCGTGGCGCGCCGAGCTGCGGTCGGCGCTGGACCAGTTTTCGCGAACCAAACCGGTAGAAGACTCGGTCTGGCAGGAATTCGCGCGGCACCTCTTCTACTGCCAGGGCGATTTCGACACCGCCGCAGTTTATGAGTCTCTGGATAACAAGCTCGCCGCTTTTGGCAGCGAGCCGCTGCGCCGGAACCTGCTCTTCTATTTGGCCACCTCTCCCAGCCAGTTCGGGCAGGTGGTCGAGCAACTGCATCGCGCTGGCCTCTTGCAGAAAGATGGGGCCAATGGGTGGCAGCGGGTGGTGGTTGAAAAACCATTCGGCCACGACTTGGAATCAGCGCGCCACTTGAACCAGGAGCTGACCCGCTACGCCCGGGAGCAACAGGTCTTCCGCATTGACCATTACCTGGGGAAAGAGACGGTGCAGAACATCTTGATGTTCCGCTTCTCGAACGCGACCTTCGAACGGCTCTGGAACCGCGAATCCATTGATCACTTCCAGATTACGGTCAGCGAAAAGCTGGGTGTGGGCCAACGCGGCGGCTATTACGAAGAGGCCGGCGCACTCCGGGACATGGTGCAAAATCATCTGCTGCAGGTCCTGTCGCTCGTGGCGATGGAGCCGCCAGTCTCCCTCGAGGCCGAGTCCATCCGCGACGAGAAGGTAAAACTACTCAAGTCCATCCGGCTATTAACTCCTGAAAACGCTGCCCAGCACGTGGTGCGGGGACAGTATGTTGAGGGGACAGTGGACGGGGAACCGCGCCCCGCTTACCGCCAGGAGCCGAAGGTCAAACCGGACTCGAACGTCGAGACCTACGTCGCGTTGAAGCTGTTCATTGACAACTGGCGTTGGTCGGGCGTCCCGTTTTACCTGCGCACGGGCAAGAATCTTCCGCTAAGCACCAGCGAGGTGCGGGTCCAGTTCCGCCCAACACCGCACGTGCTGTTCGCCGCACAATGCGGACCTAAACTGGATCCAAATGCCCTGACCCTGCATCTCCAGCCCAACGAAGGTATCTCCCTCCGCTTCAACGGAAAAGTGCCGGGGACGAGCTTGGCGGTGCGCCCAGTCCGGATGCATTTCAGCTACGACGCCGAATTCGGTGCCTACACACCCGAGGCCTATGAACGGCTGCTCCTGGAAGCCATGGCCGGAGACGCCACCCTTTTCATTCGCCGCGACGAGGTCGAAACGGCTTGGAGAATCGCTGACAGCATTCGCAAAGCCTGGGACGGGAAGACCCTTTCGGCGCGCGAGTTCTACCCGGCGGGCACGTGGGGGCCAGTGGCGGCAGACGATCTACTGGCTCAAAGCGGCCATGTTTGGCGTGAACCACTCGTCGTCAAATGACGCGGGGATCAGTTAGGGGCGGGGATCCGTTACCGGAAAGCGTCTGGTGAGTGGGCTGCAGAAAATGTTCGTCCCGAACGAAAATAATTTGAACGAGAAGGGATTCTATTGTATCATATAGATAGGGCGCGAGTGAAGATTTCGCTGTTCGTTTAGGGTTAGCATAGAGGCTTTGCTTGTAATGCGGTTCGAACAGCGACCGAATAGTTGGCCGCATTACCCTTCTGAGCGCCTGGGTGAAGGCGTATAAGTCCCATCATCACTGAGAGCCGGATGAAAATCCGGCTCTTTGCCTGTACCAAATCGGCGTTGCCTGGCAGGCCAAGAGTGGTTAGGCTTAAACGGATGAAACATCAACTCGACTTCGAGAAACCCATTACCGAGCTACAGAACAAGCTGGCGGAGTTGAAGAAGCACCCCGAAGCCCACTCGCTTGACATCCGCTTCGAGGAAGAGGTCGCCTTGATCGAGAAGAAGTTGGAAGAAACCAAGCGCCAGATCTTCGCCAACCTCAGTGCGTGGGACCGGATTAAGATTGCTCGGCATCCGAAACGGCCCTTCACCTTGAATTACCTCGCATCTGCGTTCACGGGTTTCAGCGAGTTGCACGGCGATCGGTTGTTTGCTGAGGATCGGGCCATGGTTGGCGGTTTCGCTTGCCTCGGCGGACACAAAGTGATGGTGATTGGTACTCAAAAAGGCAGGGACACGAAGGAAAACATCATGCGCAACTTCGGCTCGGCCCACCCTGAAGGCTATCGCAAGGCGCTGCGGCTCATGCGTTTGGCTGATAAATTCCGGCTGCCGATCATCACTCTGATTGACACCGCGGGGGCTTATCCAGGTATTGGGGCGGAAGAACGGCATATCGCGGAGGCGATTGCTGTCAACCTGCGCGAGATGATGGTTCTGGAGGTGCCCATTATCGCTATCGTCATCGGCGAAGGTGGGTCGGGTGGCGCTCTGGGCATCGGCGTGGCGAACCGGGTCCTGATCCTGGAAAACGCCTACTACTCAGTGATTAGCCCCGAGGGCTGCGCGGCGATCCTCTGGAAGGACCGCTCGGCGGCGGCCAAAGCGGCCGAGGCGCTTAAGATCACCGCCCCGCACTTATTGGAATTGGGCCTGGTGGACGAAGTTGTGCCCGAGCCGCTGGGCGGCGCGCATACTGATCCAGAGGCCATGTCCCAGACGTTGAAGGCGTGCTTGCTCAAGCACCTTACTCAGGTCCAGGCTCTGCCTCCGGCCGAGCGCCTCAAACAGCGCTACGCCAAGTTCCGGGCATTCGGCCACTTCTGCGAGAACCAGCCCGTCCCCGTGGAAAAGCCCGCGGCATGAAAGAGGGGTTCTTCCCTGGCCCGTAGTCGAGACCACCATGCTCTATCCCTTTACCTTCCAACCGACTTTCAAACAGCGCGTCTGGGGTGGGCGCGAGCTTGAGCGGCTGTACCATAAGCCCTTGCCACCGGGCGTGCCCATTGGGGAATCGTGGGAAATCAGCGATCGGCCCGGCGATATCAGCGTCGTCTCGAACGGGGCTCTTGCGGGCAAGGACCTGCGTTGGCTCATGGAGAATCATGCCGCCGACCTTCTCGGTGATGCCCGACCACAGAGCGGGCGGTTTCCGTTGCTCCTCAAGATCCTTGACGCGCAGGAGAAGCTCTCGCTGCAAGTGCATCCGCCAGCGGCCGCGGCGTCGGCGCTCGCGGGCGAACCCAAGACCGAAATGTGGTACGTGGCCGAGGCCGCTCCAGGCGCCGAACTCTATGTTGGCCTGAAACGCGGCGTTACCCGCACCGAGTTCGAACAGCGAATCAAGGATGGCACCGTAGCTGAGTGCTTTCACCGGATTGGCGTACAGGCGGGAGACTCCATGTTCTTGCCAAGCGGACGCGTTCACGCGCTCGGTGCCGGCTTGGTCATTTTCGAAATCCAACAGAACTCGGACACAACCTACCGCGTCTTTGATTGGAACCGCCTGGGCCTGGACGGCAAGCCGCGCGAACTGCATATCCCGCAATCTCTAGCCAGCATTGACTTTGATGATTGCGAACCGTCGTTGCTTCCGCGGGCTTTCGCCCTGAAAGGCGTGCAGAGAGTGAAACCGCTGGTGAACGACCCACTGTTCGCGGTCGAGGCGCAGGAGTCGGCTGCGGGCACAAGTGTGCCGCTTCTGCCGAAGAAGATGCAAATTGTTGCGCTGTTGGCCGGCCGCGTGCGGGTGTCCAACGACACGGGAAGCCTTGCCCTTGCTGCGGGCCAGTTTTGCCTCGTTCCTGCGAGCTTGGCACAGGTCACTGTGCAGGCGGAGACCCCGGCGACTTTCCTTCGGGTCGAGGTGTGAAGAAGTTTCTCCAAAGCTGGGCCATCAACACGCTGGCCGTGCTAGTGGCCGTTTACATGGTCCCTGGCATCCGATTCAAGGATGACAGCCTCTGGACGCCGTTTGTGACTTCGCTTGTCCTGGGTATACTGAATTCCTTCATCCGGCCTGTCCTGATGGTTCTGGCGCTGCCGCTCGTCATTTTTACGCTGGGCCTGTTCACGCTCGTGATCAACGCGCTCCTGTTATACTTCGTCAGCTTCCTGCTGGGCCGCTACTTTGAGGTTGATAGTTTTTGGGCGGCCTTCCTGGGTGCGCTGGTCATTAGCATCGTTTCCCTCCTCCTGAATTTGGTCACCGGCAGCAATCGCGCGCGGCTTCGCGTCCAGCACCGACCCCGACCGCCCCGCTCAGACAGCGGTGGTGGCCCGGTCATTGATATTTGAGCGCGAACGAGCGCCGATCGACAGTCGGCAGTGCCGATTGGCAACTCCGTGCCCTTTACGCTTCGCTGCGCCGAAACGCCGTGCGCAAGGTCTTAATCCCCCGCGCCTGGAAATCCTTCTCAAAATCGGTCAGCAATCCAGCCAAGTCCTCTGGCGTTTCCACCCGGCAAAAGTCCTGGTAAGGCTCGAAGACCGTTACCATCTGATTGAAGTAATCCTCATCGTCCGTGCGCAAATAGACCGTGCCGCCCGGCGCAAGCGCCTGGCGAGCCAGCAGAGGAAAGCGCTCGTTGATCAGCCGATGCCTGCGATGCTTCCGCTTCGGCCACGGGTCAGGAAAGTATATGTGCAGGGCAACTACCGAGCCCAGTGGCAACAGATACTCCAGTAAGTAAGAGGATTCGATGCGTATCCCGCGCAGGTTCGTCAAGCCGGCACGCCGGCCTTTGCGATCGAGCTTCCGCATGCGCCCCAACAACCGCTCCACCCCGATGAAGTTATGCCCCGAGTGCAGCCGGGCATACTCCGCCAGAAACGAACCGTCCCCGCTGCCCAGCTCGACCTCCAGCGGTTGACCCGAGGGAAAGAGATCGGCCAGGCTGATGCGCTCGACGATCGTGGGTAGCTTGTAGATTAGGTTCATATTTGCGCCAACTCCCGGCTGGCCTGTGGACACTACTTTTCGCGCACTTCGATCTGGCCGAGCCGATAACGGCGTTGCCCATCCTCCCCCGCCAAAGGAAGCGCGATGCGGGGTGTGCCATCCCGCTGACCCACAGATAGAAACACCGCGTATTGGCCAGGCTTGGTAGTCGGTGCGATTTGGCCGACGACGAACCGGCTGTCATTAGTGCGCATGGGCGCCGCCCCGCTTTGGCCGGGCGCCAAATCTCTCACGTCAAATTGGTCATCCGCCAGCACGGACACCAGGCCGCCGGCCTCGTCTTTGAGCGTGAGCGCCATAAACCCGCCGTGATAGCAAGGGGCGACACCCGCATTGGCCCACAGGCTTCGCACCACGAAAGGCTGGCCAATGCCCACCGCGCGCGGCCAGGCGATCTCGCGAAGTTGCAGCCGGTACCCCACGCGCCGGTTAATGCGGTCAATCAGCGCCCGGTTCTCCTCCAGTTCCTGTTGCGGCCACCAGTGGATGGACATATAGCTCGCGTGGTAGTCCTCCACGGCCTTCAGGAGCAGCGACCCATCACCCCAGGCGCCGCGCTGCTTGGACCCGCCGTAATGCTCGTGCTCCAGGATCACCGGCCACTTCGGCCAAAACTCCTGGGCCATCTCCGCGTGATACCAGGAACGCGGCGGTGGCTGCACCAGGATGCTGTCATCGCGCAAGGTAACTCCCTTGGCGATAGCATAGTCTGTTTCGGGAAAGTGCCTTCCGGGTTTGTCGTGGCCCGCCACATCGTCACTGATGCAGAGCTGGGTATGCGGGAAGTGTCTCACATGAAGGTCAATATGCTTCTTGATGACCGTCAAAGCTTCAGCATCCGGCACCTGGCTACTCATCATGGTATGCCCCTCCCCCCACATCCCGTACGACCCGATGTCGATGAAGGCGACATTCGGGTTGCCGTCATATCGGGCCGCCATGGCGGCCAGGAACTTCTCCAGCTTGGCCAGGAATATAGCATCGGCGAAATCCGGATCCCACGTCCCGCTCTTCTCCACGCGCCCCTTGCCGAACGCGTAGAAGTACCCCTTGGCCCCAGCCTGGCGCACCCATTCGGGCGTCGCAAATGCCATCCAGTTCTCCGAGCAAGTGATGCGCAACGCCACGCGTTTCCCCTTCCCAATCCACCGCTGCGCCGGCGTGTCCAGCAAGGCCCAATTGAACCGTCCTTCCTCCGGCTCAAGAAACGCCCAAGGCACCCTCAAATAAACCGTGGACAGCCCCGGGAAATCGTCCAGCGTGTCGGACGGCTCCAGCTTCGAACCGTAATTCTGGGGCATGTTCGAGTAGAAGTGCATCGTCCAGCCCATGTCCGGGTTGACGAGAGCCTTCCCCGTATCCTCCGGCCGCACGGTAACGCTGGCCTCCTCGGGCGAGGCGGCAAATATACTCGTTCCCAGGCCCAGGCTGAGGATCGCGGCGGCCAATACCGCCCGGTTAAAGCACTTGAGCATCATCATTGGAACGAGGGTATCATATTTTGCCCCGATCCTATCCGAATAAGAATCCCGCAATCAACTGCTGAAGCCAAACCAGCAAAAGCAATTTGGCTTGAATAACGCCCTCGCGGGCACCGTCTGTAATCGGCAGTGGCACGGTGGTATCTCCGCAGTGCTTCGGAACGCCCCACCGAAGAGCGAGGGGAGAATAAGAGGATTACGAGAGCAGTACGAGAGGAGAACAAGAGGAATACAAGAGAGCAGTTCCCAATCAGCCGGCTTGCACATGGCTATCAGGTGGTCCACCCCACCCTCACCGCTCCGGAATTTCGCTTACATGAGTCAAATGTGCCAAACTCATGCCAATATACAAAAGCCCCTGGCTCCGGTGTTTATTAAGTGAATTACATGGCACGTCCCAGACAGGAAGCGCCCTTACTGGGCAACGTGATGTTTAGATCTCATACTAATGTTCCGTGACTCTCACTGCCGCCTCCCGACACTCCGGCACCTCGCCCTGCCGCCGCTCGTCGAACGGGAATTGCGCGGCGGCGCGCGGCGCCCCTTGTTCTTTTGGTTGCGGGGGTTGCTGGCGCTTGCGGCCGGCTTACAAGGCTACGAACTGCTGGGCCGCTTCGTCCTGGCTCCGCCTCCGTCCCCCGGCATGCCCTGGACGGGGCCATCAGGCACTTTCATCAACGGCGCGACTCTCCTCCACCAAATGTCGTGGCTGTTATTCCTGGCCACCCTGTTGATGAGCCTGGTAAGCGCCGACACCATTACCCGCGAGCGGCGCGATGGCACGCTCGGTCTGCTGCTCCTGACCGACATGACGCCGAGACAGATCGTGTGGGGGAAAATGCTCTCGTGCGGTCTAACCTCCTTCCTTGTGCTCCTCGGTGCATTGCCCGCACTCATGTTTCCGGTGTTAGCCGGCGGCGTGACCGGTAGCGAAGCCGCGCTCATCAGCCTTGGCCTGCTAAACACGCTCTTTGTTGTTCTCGCTGCAGGTCTATGGATGTCCACGGTGTTTCGTGAACGGCGTTATGCCGTGCCGGCAACGCTGGGCTTGGTAGCAGCCCTGGCCTTTGGCCCGGAGGTTCTGGGCGGCTCCTATTTTGGCTCAAATGCCGTTCCGCTATCCCGCCTCTTCGGCCTGGCAGGATGGATGACAGCGTCGCGGATGGTGTTTCCGTCCAAGCTCCTGTTCGTGGTTTGGTTCATAGTGATGAACGCTGCTGGATGGTTCTTCCTGTGGCGCGCGGGTGCCACCCTGGCGGCGGGCTGGCAAGACCAGACCTACAAGCAAGTCCGCGAACCAGAACCCACCGAGGCCTGGCCAAACGAGGCGCCGGAACTGCCGCGGTCGGAAACCGCCGCGCCCACGCCCGAAGCCGGAGCCGTCCTCTCGCGCGCTTCCTGGTTAACCGACCCTCGACCCTGGGACGCCGACCCAATCCGTTGGCGCGTAGAGCAGCTGGGATCGGTGGAAGGCCTGCTCTGGCTAGCGGTGGCTTTGAACTTCCTCGCGCAATTCGGCACGCTGGGTTCAATCCTGAACTTCGGCGCCGGGCCTGCCGACACTTGGGGGCTGGTATCGTTCGTAGGCATGACGGTGATCCTCTTTTCCGGCGGGCTAATCGCATGGGCCGGCGCGCGCTTCTTCCAGGACAGCCGACAGCAGCAGGATCTCGAATTGTTGCTCACCACGCCGCTGGGCAGCCGCCATATCCTGGGCGGCCAATGGCGCGTGTTGCGTCGGGCCCTTACGTGGCCGCTCGGCGTGGTGCTCGTGGTGGCCCTGCCCGCGGGCATTTCCGTGCTCTACAATTACGTCAACGGCTACCACCGTGAGTTCTGGACACTCTTACAGCCGTTCTTGATCGGTGTGAACATCGCCCTCGAGGCGATGGCGCTTTGCTGGGTAGGCATGCGTTTCGGGCTGCGCGGGCGCAATGCGATTACTGCCGTGGCCGGGACGCTGGGACTGGTGCACCTGCTCCCACTGGCGCTATCGGTGGCTCTGATGTGGAGTTGGTCTTGGCTGTCGAACCTAGTCTCGCTCCAGCCCACATCACGGGGCGGCATGCCACCGGTGATTCTTGGCCTCCTGTTCTTCGTGGTGAAGAATCTAGCCCTCATCCTCTGGGCCCGATTCCGCCTGCGTCGCGAGCTGCGCGTGGGAACCCGCGCGGCACGACGGTACGCCTCCGCGCGCTGCCTCGTCCCGAAACGCGCTTGACATTTCCTAAAGGAAGGGCACAGAACCAGTTGATTTCGGCGATCGCAAAATGCTCCGGCAGTTTTCCTTAAGCCAGTTCACGTAGTCGGTATAAAGCCGCGTGGAGTCGGGGTGACCAGCGAAAGCCGGGCTGCCCGGCTTGTTCAACAACCCCTGGTATTGATAGACCAGGATGGTATCCACGAACGGCGAGACCGCCGCGAGTTGCCGCTTCACGCGAGCGAACGGCGCGGGTATGAGCGGGCTGCCTGGATTGTTCGGCGGGCCTTCCCAGGCGAAGACCTCCACGTCCGCCCAGAGCGCGCGCTGAGGTACGCGGTCGTGCGCGCGACGGAGCGTTTCGAACGCAGCCGCGCTTTGCGCCGCGTCCATACGCAGACAACCGACCTCGTCCTGGTAGGCCACGATGTCAGCATCAAGCTGCTCCAACTGCCGGACGAACCGGTCATCACAAATCGCCTGGCGAGTGCCATAGGGCGCGATGAGCGTCTTTGCCTTAGGCATCAACTGCCGCGCCTCGTGGCTGCAGGCGTTAACATAGGAGACGAAATCTTCGGCGAAGTAAGGCGTGAGCGCAGCCTCGTTGGGCCAATACCACCCGTAAAAACTCCGGTGATGGCCGTATTGCTGCGCGATCTCTCCCATCATCTGCAGTCGGGCCCGCACACGCGCGGGATCACGCAGGCATTGGTAATCCCAGGGCCCGAACCAATCGCTGCTCAGGAAGAACTTAACGTGGCACTTGTCCGCTGCCGCCAGGAGCGCCTCGATGGGGTTTGGGCAGGCCATCTTCAGCTTGGGCAGCAGCGGCGTATCGTAAAAGGCCTTGCTGTCCTTTCCAATGGCCAGCAGTACCAAATACTCCATGCCAATCTCAGCTCCCTCCCTGACGCCCAGCTCCCATTGTTTGGCTGTGTAGTTCAGGCAGGCGTCATTCCAATAGAAGTGCCGACGGTCGTCCCACCAAATACTGATCCAACTGCCTTTGATGGGCTTGATTCTGACGCGCTTGTTCTCGCCTCGAGGCGCGCCGTGCGCAACGCCCAACGAGGCCGCCGCCACGCCGGCTCCCAGCAGGCGCAGGAAATCGGAACGTGAAAGGCAGTCCATTAGGAACGAATCGGTCGGCCGGGAAGCGTCGAAAACAAAGCCCGCCTCACTTCTCGCGAATGCACTCGTAGATGTTCAGGTAATGCTGCCCCGGGTGGTTCCAGGAGTAATCACAGCGCATGCCGTTCGTCACCAGTTCGCCGAAGTGCTGTGGGAAGGAGTACCACATGCCGATCGCCCGGTGCAGGGCAGACTCGATCCCTTGGGCGTTGAAGTCATTGAAGACAAAGCCATTGCGTTCGTGATACGGGCGTTCCGCGTAGTTGGCGTCGAACACGGTGTCCGCCAGTCCGCCCGTCGCGCGCACAATTGGCACCGCGCCGTACCTGAGAGCGATCATCTGCGTCAGCCCGCACGGTTCGAACAAGCTCGGCACGACCATCATCTCTGCCCCGGCATAGATCAGGTGGGAGAGTTCCTCGTTGAAGCTAAGCTCGAGGTGACAATCGGGATTGTCGTTGTAATGCTGCTTGAGTTGCCAGAAATGGTGCCCGATCCGGCCGTCCGCACTGGTGCCCAGGAGCACGAATTGGCACCCGTTCTGCAGGCAATAATGCATGGCATGGGTGATGAGCGGCACCCCTTTCTGCTCATCCAGCCGGCCGACGTAGCAGACGATCGGCTTGAGTGCGTCTTGCAGCCAGAACCGCTGCCGCAGCGCCATCTTGTTCTCGTACTTGTCGTCGAGGGTGTTGATGCCGTATTGGCGCGGGATGTGCCGGTCAATTTCCGGGTTCCAAACCTCGTAATCAATGCCGTTGAGAATGCCGCCTACCTTACCGCGATGGACCTGGAGCGTATGGCCCAGCCCGAAGTTCTGGGGGGTATTCATGATCTCCCAGGCGTAATGGGGCGAAACCGTGGTGACAAAGTTGGAATAGACAATGCCCGCCTTCATCAGGTTGATGGCGGCAGGGTTGAAGTTGTCCTGGAGACGGTCCTGGTGGAAGAAGTAGGCATGCCGGTTGAGGCCGGTCGCCCGCAGCGTGTGCTCCCGAGTGACGCCCTGGTGCTGGAGGTTGTGCAGCGTGTAGCACACCCGTGGATGAGTCATGCCCAGGTGCTTGTACATCTCATAAAGCAACACCGGCACCAGGCCGGTCTGCCAGTCGTGGCAGTGAATGATGTCCGGGTGTTTGTGGCTCTTGAGCATGAACTCCAGCGCGGCCCGGCTGAAGAATGCGAACCGCAGGTCGTCATCCCCCTGCCCGTAGAACACCCGTCGGTGGAAGAAGTTCTCGTCGGAATGCGGCTCGATGAAGAAGCACTTGCGACCGTGCACGAAACCAAAATAAACGCTGCAATGAACCGCGCGGTTATACCACGGCACCCACAGGTCTTTAAGGCAAAGTCGCAGGTCGAAAATCTGGTCATACCGCAGGCAGTCATACTTGGGCAGGATGATCTCTACCGAGTTGCCGCGAATCTCCAGTTCCCGGCTCAGCCCAAACACGACGTCGCCCAGTCCCCCGACTTTGGCCACGGGCGCGCACTCCGACGCGATCATTACGATATACATAATTCAGTTACGAAGTTGAATCGTTACATGGGTTACATCAGCGACCGCCGCCGCCAGCCTTTGTAACCATGTAACTCATTTAACTAATTTAACCAACCAGTTCGCTCCCCTTGCGCAGTTGGTTCATGGCCGTATCCAGCAAGTGATAAACCTGTTCCAGGCCGTCAAATGAGCGATGCACCCAGCGGCTGCCCCAATAGAAATTGCAACTGGTTTCGGCCACTAGCAGATGATCGAATGCGCGAATGATCAGTGCGCGAGTATCCTCCGGGTTGACCAGGCCGCTGTGGCGCTGGTCGAAGGCCCTCTTCACTTGCCAGTAGTATTCACTGGCACGCCGGACCTCATCCCAACCCTTCTTCTGCAAGAGCGAACCGGTCCACTGCATGAAATCGCCGCCCCAGTGGTGCTCGGTGTTCCACGCGCCCGGATAAACGTCCACCTCTTCCGTGGGTGGATACTTCTCCAGGTATTGGCTGAGGTGGATCGGCGTAAAGCCAAGTGTTCCCGCTCGGAACCGATCGAGGATTGGCCGGTAAAAGAAACCCCAGAAACTGCTCTCGACCTGCGTAGAGCGGAACCAACCGCCGTTCTCACCATCCGTCCAGGTAGTCACCAGCGCCGGGAAATCGCAGTGCTTGGTCCGTTCCCGCACCTCATGCTGGAACCAGCCGGGGTCCAGGCCCGAAAGCTGGGCATTAGACAGATCGCGGTCGCGCGGCACAACAATGATCTCGGCGTCTTCGTAACACGCCCGGTATGGCCGATAACGCAATTCCTCCCAGCGCATCTCCCGCTTGGGCTTGATATAAATGGAGTCCACGAGGACGTATTTGTAACCATGCCGCGCTAGCATCGGGATCATCTCCATGCAGAAGCCCATCTCCGGCGGCCAGAATCCCGCAAAGCTCTCCCGTCCCAGCAGGTGCCGTCCCAAGCCCTGCCACCACTCCGTCTGGGCATCCCAGTCGGCCTTAGGGATTAACGGATATACCGGGTGATAAAGCCCGCTGCCCACGAACTCGATATTCGAGCGGCGATACCGGTTCAGGAAATCCTCAACGTTCACCACATCCCCGAAAGTCCGCCGCACTCCAGGGTCCTCGAGTTGCTTGAGGAGAGTGCCCGAAAAGCTCATGTGCAAGCGGGCCACGTCCTCGTAACCCTCCAACATGCGCGTGGGCCGGTCGTAGCACCAAAGAATCTGCTTGGCCTCCCAGCTCTCGCCCGAGGTGTGCAGCGCCACCAGGTTCCCGAGAGGCTGGTGCATGTGCAACCCTAGCGCATGATATACGTCTGCCATAAAGAATGCCTGTGATAGTTCCGTCAAGACTACAGCCTCAGCGCTGAACTTCAAGCCCCGGCAGGGGGCAGAACGAAATTTCTACAAACGGCAACTTTCATTTTGTCGGGTCGGTAGGGCGCGTCACTCCGTGCGCGCCGGCCTACTCTTCTAGCGGAGCTTGGCCGACCTCCAGCGCTGAATCATTCTGCATCCTGTCTTTCTCATTTCCTCCACCAAACTCCAGTTTGACCCCGCTTCTAGCAGCCCGGCCATCGCGCCGCTGAACGAACTCGGGCTTAATGCCTACTCGAACTCACCCACGCAGCGCTCAGTACATGGGGCCGCGCCAAAAGCAATTTCCTATCAGTAATCGCTACTGGAAAAATAACCCCAGAAAATCCTGTGCCCAAACTAAGCGCCATTCGGTTCTGACCCCGTGACGACCAGTCATCACTCTCAGTACCAGTCCCGGCGCGCGGCGGATGGAGCGTGCTGTCGGGGTCAAAAAGCGAAGTTATGGCAATTGGAAGGTAAAGAACTGCTGAGGCGCATTGCTGTTTATGCTGTTGGTCAGGCCGAGATAAGTAGTGGCACCAAACGTATTGGTCGCCACGGGCTTCCAGTCAATCAGGGGCAGCATCACATTGGTGCTCATCAGCAATATGGCCTGGCGGGTCGGGATGCCATTGATGCTGACCACCACGTTGGTTCGCGAAGGCAGGCAGACGATGGGCGGCTTGGTCACGAGGGTCAGTGCCGTGCTGCCGTAGAGGGGTTGCCAGACGACGTTCGGCAGCAGAGCGGGAAGCCTAAAGGTGGTGAACTGGTCGGTGGACGACACGTAGGCGAGCAAGGGGAACGAATACCCGGCGGCGGGGGTGTAACCATTGTTCAGGGTCACTCCAAACGTCCCTTTCAAAGGGGCACTTCCATTGATGCTGAATTTGCCGTAGTCCATCGGGCCGTTCAAACCGACTTCCAGGGTGCCCGACGATTGCAGGTCCAAGTGTGGGCTCCGCAATTGCAGTGTGCCCTGTTGCGCACTCAGGATCGCCTGGTTGGCGAGATAATTAAAGTAGAGCAGGCCTGACCCGGCACCGCCCACCAGGCTGATCGTGCCTTGGTTGATCAGATACTCGTTGCCAAAGTCCTTTCCGTACAACGAAGCGCTTTTCCACAGCTCAATCACCCCCGTCGCCAGGTTCACAACCCCACCGGCACACGCCGCTTTGCCATTGTTGTAGGTGTAGAGGCTGGATCCGTTCGTCACGTTGATCAGGCCCGCGTTGGTCACCGGGCCATATGCGTAGAGGGAATTGTCCAGATCCAGTTCTCCCCCGCTGAATACCGTGAGCCAACTGTTCGTCACCGAACCATTGCCAAGGTACGCTCCGTTGCTGACCAGGCACCTGCCGCCGGCCTGCACCGTGACCTGCGCGTTCAGATACGCGTTGTTCGCGCTGAATACCGCCCCGTTGGAAACGACGATGGAACCGTAAACTGCGCCCTTGGTCACGCTCAGAGTTCCGGTCACGGGCAGCGTGTTCGTCAGGGTAATCCCGCCCAACGCCAGGTTGGTGATCGAGCCCCCCTCGAAGCCTGAACCCAACAACAGGCTTCCGCCCCTCAGCCCCACGTTCGGAATCGGATTCAACGGCAAGGTCAGCAATCCCTGCACGAACTGGTACTGCCCCGCGCCTCCCAACACCAGCGGCGTGCCCGTACTGGTCCCCGGCGCAGCGCTGGCGGCAAACTGAATGATTGTATTGGTCGCCGCATCGTAGGTGCCGGTCAGGGCCCCCATTCCGCTGAACTTGCCCAACCGGAACGTCCCGGTGCCCGGCTGCGTCGTGACCGTTCCCGCCCCCAGATTCAAGTTGGAGGAATTGATCGTGTTCGACGAGCCGCTCATCACGTTGATGGTGCCCTGGTTGATCAGGTACTCGTTGCCAGAATCCGGTCCGTACAGCGAACTGCTGTTCCACAGGTCAATCACACCTGTCCCCAGGTTCATGATCCCGCCCGCATAAAGCGCACTGCCATCGTTGTAACTGTAGAGGGTGGATCCGTTCTTCACGTTGATCAGCCCCGCGTTGGTCACCGGGCCATACAGGTAGAGTTTAGTGTTAAGGTCCAACTCTCCACCGCTCAGTACCGTGAGCCAACTGTTCGTCACCCAGCCAAAGCCAAAGCCAATGCTGGCCGCGCCGCCGCTCATCAGGAGCTTGCCGCCGCCCTGCACGGTCACTTGCGCGTTCAGTTGGGAGCCGTTCACATTGCACATCCCGCCGTTGGACACCCTCAGCGAACCAAACACCGCTCCGTTGGTCACGTTCAGCGTTCCCGTCACTGGCAGCGGGTTCGTCAAGGTAATGCCGTTCAACCCCAGGTTGGTGATCGAGCCCCCCTCAAACCCCGGCTCCAGCAACAGCGTCCCCCCCGTGAGCGACACGTTCGGAATCGGATTCAACGGCAAGGTCAACAATCCCTGCACGAACTGGTACTCCCCCGTTCCTCCCAACACCAGCGGCGTTCCCGCACTGGTCCCCGGCGCATCGCTGGCGGTAAACTGGATGATCGTATTGGTCGCCGCATGGTAGGTACCGGTCAGGGCCTCCAATCCGCTGAACTTGCCCACCTCGAGCGTCCCTGTGCCTGGCTGCGTCGTGATCGTTCCCGCCTCCAGATTCAAGTGGTTGAACCTGATCACGCTCGATGAGCCGCTCATCACGTTGATGGCGCCCTGGTTGATCAGGTAATCGTGGCCATACACCCCGTACAACGAACTGCCGTTCCACAGGTCAATCACACCGGTCCCCAGGTTCATGATCCCGCCCGCATAGGCGCCGCTGCCATCGTTGCCGGTGAAAAGGGAGAATTCGTTGCTCACGTTGATCAGGCCCGCATTGGTCACCGGGCCAAACGTGTCGAGGTAAGTGTTCACGTCCAGCTCGGCACCGCTCTGTACCGTGAGCCAACTGTTCGTCACCGAGCCATCGCCGATGGCCACCCTCCACCGGCCGTCCATCAGCAGCTTCCCGCCGCCCTGCACTGTCACCTGCGCGTTCAGGCAGGAGTCGTTCACATTGCACCTCCCGCCGTTGGACACAGTGATCGAACCAAATACCACGCTGTTGGTTACGCTCAGCGTTCCCGTCACCGGCAGCGTGTTTGTCAAGGTCATCCCGCCAAACCCCAGGTTGGTGATCGAGCCCCCCTCGCAGCCCGGGCCCAGCAATAGCGTGCCCCCCGTGAGCGCCAACCCGGGCATCACCTCCACAGGGTAGCTCAAGTACCCGGAGTTGAACTCGTATTGGCCGGGGCCATTCAACACCAGCGATGGGTCGGCCTGCAACGGCGATGAGCTGGTGCCGCCGCCAAGTCGGATCGTCGTCCCCGCCGCTGCGTGATAGGCGCCCGCGAGCACGCCCTGCGAAGCGATAATGGCGCTGGTGCCCGTGCCGGCGGCTTTAGTCACGGTCCCCTGATTGACAAAATAGTCTTTCGGGTTCAGGCCGTAAAGACTGCTGATGCCACCCGAACCGTATAGGTTGATTTGTCCGCCCGCTTGGTTGAGCAATCCGCCCGTTTCCCAGGCGGTCCCGTCATTGAGAAGGTAGATGGACGAATTTGTCAGGTTGATCGTCCCAGCATTCGTCACCGGGCCGTGTGCATCCAAGGTGCCGAAGAGAGTCCCCGGGTTTAGACACCCACCGACAGCGACCATCAGCGAGCCATTTCGCTCGACCGACGAGCTCAGGGTAGACGTCAATGTCGCCCCTGCCGCGACCCGGAGATTCTGCGCCCCCCACAAACTGGCGCCCACATATAAGCTGGTCACGGTCGTATTCTGGTCATTGGTAACGGTATAGTTTCCCTCAGTGCCGATGAAGGCTGTGTCGGCCGCGCCGGGCACCTGGTTGGGACGCCAGTTGGCGGCGGCGCTCCAGTTGCCGCCCGCCGGGTTGGTCCAGAGGATGCCATCCGAATAAGCGGGGCCGCTCGCCACGAGCAGGAGAAGCACAAGCGGTGAATGGAGGTTTAACCGATTTGAAACACCGATGCTTTTCATAGTCTTTGCTGTCCCATCTAATGGTATGCCGAGAACGGCGATGCTAGCTGGCGGGCCGGGATACTCACGCCCACAACCCGCGAGGCATGTGTATCGTGATTATGTTGCGCCGCAAAGGGTTTGGAAGCTTTTTCTCAGCCCGTTTCTGGTTGTGGACATACTCGTTCAGAAGACCTCATCTGGGGGCGACGAGATGCTCGCCGATGCTGGGGAATTGGTACCGATGGAGTAGCCGAGTCAGACCATGGCTTGGGTACAAGTCCTCACTGCGGAAAGAACGGCCGCCCTTAGTGAATCCTCACGGCGTATCACCTGCGAGGGCCGCGTAGGGCGGAGCGGTGCGCAGTCTCAAATCCTCGATGGGGCCGCCGATGGTGAAGTGGTAGAGGCTCTGCCAATCGTGGCCGGCCAGACCGAGTGCGCGGTGCAGCACATCATCGAAGTAGCAGCCAATACCTGTGCCGCGCACCCCCGCCGCCTCCGCCGCCAGATACAGGGCCTGGCCGATCATTCCGGCTTCCCAGAACAGTTCGCGATAGGCTGCCGCGCCGCGCTCGCGCAAGACCGGCTCGAACCGCGCCAGCATCCCCAGGCTGAACGCACCTTCGGCCGCAATGTCCTGGTGGCAGGAAAGCGTCCGCGCGAAATCGCGCAAGTCGCCCTGACCCAGTCGGTACAGCGGGGCGGTGCTTTCTGAGGTCGCCACCGCTTCCCAATCGCGCTGGGCGCCCAAAACCATGCGCAAAGCACGCGCATCGTCCGGAGCGCGCAGCCAGAGGTACAATCCAGGCTCCAGCCCAGTGACCCGGTGGACGAACAACACCAGATGCAAACGCGGCGGAAACGGCCAGGCATCGAAGGGCGGCGCCGAAGCGCGCGGCAGTGTGGTATCCAGAATGGCCAGAAGCGCTTCCCGCGAAATGCGGGTGACACCGTCGAAGTCCACTGCACTGCGTCGCTGGCGAATCAGTTGACTGGCAGAGTGTCCGCAGGCGGGCGGCGACGGCGGCGGCCACGCCACCCAGTCCCTGTGTCCGGAGGGTTTCGCACTCCCGGTCAGTCGCTCCGAGACGGCAATGACCTCCTCAATCACCGGCCACTCGACGTGGGCCTGGCTCAACCGATTGGCGCGTCCAAACCACTCCCTGGCCATGCCAGCGGCGGGCGACCGGGGCGCCATAGCCGCTTGGTTCACGATCACCCGGACGAGCAATTCCGGAGTTTCCCGCTCCGCGTCTGCAAAATCTTCTGCGCGATCCAGTCCCAGCAGCCGGCCGATCTGCGCGTCATCCCACTCCGGCAATAGTTGCACGCGCCAGTCCAGCGCGGCCGCCGCAAAACGAAGCGCCGCCAGCGCGTGGCCCACGTCGTGCTGGCAATAGCGGAAGGCCCGTTCACCATATTTCCACGCCTCGCGCCAGGTGATAGAAGTCAGCCCCACGTGGAATCCAGCCGCGTCCGGTTCGGCGCCTTGCGGCCAGCGCGCCCGTTGTTCCAAGGCGTGATGCCGCGGGGCGTAGTGATAGACGCCGGCACCACCCGGCAACCCTGCGAGGGCGGGCAGGACGGCGTAGCCTTCCGTCGGATGCAAGTTCCCGCTGGAAGGGTTCATCCGCAGATACCAACTCGAACCGGCTATTTCCTTACGGGCGGAAAGCCCCAGGGACAATTCAAGGAACAAGCCCACGGTGCCGAGCGTCAACGGGCGCGACGTCACGGCCGCAGCGCCGAACAAGACAGCCGCGGGCGGCGTGTCATCCCGACTGGGCAACGGCAACCGGAACTCGGGGCCACCGGAAAAGCGCCGGAAGGGGTCTGGCTGCGTGGCCCAGTCAAGGCCGCCCGGTCCATTGGCGTAACGCTCGGGCTGATGCTTCGTCCGGTCGTGATAGGCGATGATGTCAGCGACGGCATCTGCCATCGGCGGGTTGTTGGCTGGGGCTGATTTCAAGTTGCGTGGCCACTATAGCCGATGCCAATTCGTAGCTTGTGGCGGCAACAACACCACGTTGCCATCAACACCGTGGGTTTCCCGCAGCGCCTCCTGAAGCAGTCGAGCGGTGAACCGATCCGCGGCGCCTGCTGACACGCAAATGAACCCGGCGCCCGCCGCACGGACTTCGCGCGGTTGGGGAACGATCTGCAGCGACGGCTGGACGGCTGCAAAGGCCATGGAGGGCCGCGCCACAGCCGACGCGGCCAGCACCATGACGTTAGGCAAACTGTTTTTCGACTCCCAAATCCGGTTCATGGCCCCACCTTAACGCTTGCAGCTAGCGAAGCCAGATAATCATCGTGAACCCTTGAGGACACTTCCGCCACCAAGGTCGGCTGGTGCTGCACGCGTCTGTAGGAAGCTCACTGCCTACCGGTCGTCCACCCGCCACCCGGGGCCACGGAAGCTGCGATGGTCCTGCTCAGGCGCGGAGTGGTTCTCCTGATTGATCAACCGGCTTTTCTTCGCGGTTGGCTAGGATGTCGTGATTCATACGAGTCCCCGATTGCCAGCAGTTGAAATCTCCCCTAGAGTGCGTCGTAATGGCAACCGTGGCGCTAACTGCTCATTTTGACGGCGAGAAGGTTCAGTTCGATGAACCCTGTCGGCTCGACACCAACGCACGTTTGATGGTGGTGGTGCTGCCGCCCGACGACGAACGCCAAGCCTGGTCGCGCTTTTCAGCCGCCCAGTTGGCGAAGGCCTACGGCGACACCGAACCGGAATACACCGCGGCTGATCTCCGCCCATGAACGAGGGCGACCTCGCGTTGGCCCCGTTGCCCCAGGCCGACGGACAGATCAAGAACCGCCCCGTGGTCCTGCTCCGGCGTCTGCCGCCGTTTGGCGATTTCCTCGTCTGCGGTATCAGCACCCAACTCCACCAACGCGTGGCGGGCTTTGATGAAGAGATCGCGGCAGGCGACCCGGAATTCGCCGCCAGCGGACTCAAGGCGGCATCGCTGATCCGGTTAGGCTTTCTCGCAGTGCTCCCGGATTCCGCCCTTCTCGGAAGAATCGGTACGCTGTCATCTACACGCCGTCTTCGCCTGCTGGCCAACCTGCGCCGCCATCTCAGTTCGCAGGAACAGCCCGGCATGTAGCGAGGTCAGAACCACTTATTTTCACTATTCTCATCCTCAGCTTGCCTTTGGTTGCCCTCTTTCCGATACAGCAGGCAGGAGACATGGCCCGGAGCACCCATGTACAGCCGGTCGCCAATCCATGCCAGTGTCATGGTCGTCTCCCGCCGCAGGCGCTCGGCAATCCTCACTTTCCGAGCGTCTCCCTTGGGGCGGCCCGCCAGGTCTGGCATGCCCCACCCGAGCTTTCCGCGAGGATATTGAACTCTAAGCTTCCGGGCCATCCTGCGGGTCAGCTTGCCTGGTCCCTCAATCCGCGTCAAGCCCCTCCGCAGGAACTAGTTAAAATAAGCGGTTCTGACCCCGCTATGTTTGAAAACTCAAGCCGGGGAGGGCGAGCGTCCCCGCGAGCCCAAATATCATTCGGAAGCGGCAGAAGTTGGGGCTCTCGGGGACGCTCGCCCTCCCAAGCAGCCAGTTTTCAGAGAGGCTCTTAGGGTGGCGCTGTCAAGACGCGCCCTATGAAGATTCAGCAAAAGAAGATCGTTTGCCGGCTACTCCGCGGGCTGGTACGACAACGTTCTGGGTCAGGTGGTCCGGCCAACTGACTCACGATGAACAGAAAGGCGTAATCCGGAATCGCCTGCACCCAGTTGTTGGGTTCAGGGCAAATTGGTTTTTGTGTTCAAGGTGGCGCGATGTTGGTCGTCCAACTGGCAACGGCCGCTTTTGCAGGAACTCTGTGGATTGTGACCTGGAACTGTGGCGAGCAACGTGTTGATGTGTGCCGCATCTTTTCCGGCCGCTGGATAACTCGGGTGATAGATCTTCACTGCTTGCAAAGTTAGAGTGACGGGCTTATCACCGCTCGGCCTCGAGACGAGGCTCGGCCCAGGCCGCCCAGGCGAATTGACCTTCCTGGAGTGAATCAGTCAGGAATGTGATCACGACTGGCTGGTTCTTCCATTCGGCCAGGCTGACCTGCACCGGTAACCAGCCCGCATCTACCTGCACAATCTTGTCGAACACCCTGCGTCCATTGATCTCGATCGCAAAACCGACCCCTTTGGACTTTGCCCCGTCGCGGACGCCCACTGACGTAATCAGCCGCGCTGAAGTCGCAGGCAACTTCAACCACCAGTCCGCCAGCGACTTGCCCGAGGGCGGCGGATGCAAAGACAGCACCGGCCGATTCTGGCCGCCGCACTTCGCCTCGCCCACGCTCCCGCCGAAGTAGCTGTAGCTGGCCTGCTCCACGCCGTCGCTAAATAAGACGTGGCTGGAGAATTGGGCTTGCAGCAGGTTCACCGGTAGCACGGCTTCGCTTGGTGCTGTAACGGGCACAATCAACGTGTTCGGCAAGCGGCACCGGGCCTGAATCTCAGCCTTCTCTCCAGGCTTCGAAGCAGTTGAAGCCATCTCGGCCTCACCATCGGCCGCCAGCAGCTTCTGGGGTGGTGCAGCCCCGGCGAAACGTACAGGCTGCAGGGCAGGGGGGGTGTCGTCCTGGACCGCAATTTGCGGGCGCACGAACCGTCCCCAATCATATTCCGGCGCTCCCGCCGGCCCGGGATCGGCGGCCTCCCTGGCTTCGAGTGGCGGAAGGAGGTCTCTCCGGTCTCCGGCCGGGAGGTCCTCCGGTACGACCCGTCGAAGCCGGTCACGACGAGGGTCCCGGTCTTCCCCCACGCGCGGCCCACGGTCACGGTCCGGCGGCCGGCCGCTTACGTCGTCCCGGCCGGGTGGCCCGCGGTCGAGGAGCGCCTCGCGGCGCACGGCATCCCGTTCCGGAGGCTCGAGAAGCCCCTCGTCGCCGAGGTCGAGACCTTCCGCGTTCGCGACCCGGAATTCGCCGCCGCTCCCTGGCAGGGGCGGATCCGGGTCCGGGCGACGATCGCCGTCCGCAAGGAGACCCGGACCCTCCCCGCGGGATCGCTCTACGTCCCGCTCGACCACGAGCTGGCGGAGGTGGCGATGCACCTCCTCGAGCCCTCCGCCCCCGACTCCCTCTTCCAGTGGGGCGAGTTCTCGACGATCTTCGAGCAGAAGGAGTACATCGAGGAGCGCGTCCTCGACCCCATCGCCGAGGAGATGCTCGCGCGGGACCCGAAGCTGAAGGCGGCCTGGGAGGAGAAGCTGAAGGACCCCGCTTTCGCCTCGAGCCCGTCGAAACGCGTCCGATTCTTCCACGAGCGGACGCCGTACTGGGACGAGACGCTGGGGCTGGTGCCGGTCTACCGTCTCGCGGCGCCGCTCGGCGGCTCGTCCGCTTCGGCCGGCGGACCAGGATGAGGCGCGACGGGCGTCCAGAGGCGCCGGGAGAGGCCCTCGCACGGACCCCATCGCTCATGGCGGATCGCGCGGGCCGTCTCGTGCAGGAGGCGGGTTCCTTATGGTTCACGTCGATGCTGGAACGGCCGCCAAGCCGATCGATGTGGCCGCCCTCGCCATCTGCCGATCGAAGGTAGCGACTGACCGTGAGGCGGCCTGGATGGCCAGGGCGAGATGCAGGGCGTCCAGCGTCCGAAGGGCGACGCGCGAGGAAAGCAACAACCGTTCCGCCTCGCGGTGAGTGTCGGTGCCCACCGACAGCCGGATGAAGCAGCGGTCGTTCACGTCGGAAAGGAGCCGGTGGTAGATCTGGGTGGCCGTCTCGGCGGAAAGGGCTCCTTCCCTGACCCGCCGGCCGATCGCAGAGGCAACCTCCGTCACCGCGACCTCGGAGACGACCAGATCCCGCCGACGGTAGACGAGCTGGTCGACGGCGTCGGATTCGGGCTCAGGGAGATAGAGCTTCACGAGGGCGCTGGTATCGAGGTAGATGGGCCCCGCGACTGCGTCGAGGGTCCGGGTGGCCTTCGACTTTCTAACCGCGTTCTTCACGGCCCTCGAGGACTGCCACGGAGAGCTGCGGATTCGTGGCCAGAAGGGAGGCCCGGAAGGCGGCGCGGCCGGGGAACGGACGCGCGGCAACGCGATCGGGCGGGACGAGACAGGCCACGGGCTTACCCCGGTCGGTCAAGGTCAGCTCCCGTCCCCGGGCCACTTCCTCGAGCAGCACGGAGAGGTTCTGGCGGGCTTCGCGGATGCCGGCGGATCTCATGAAGGCCATTGTTCTACATGTCGCACTACGCGTCAAGATGAGCAGCAGGGGATCCGGGAGAGCTTTCGGGCCATCACGCACGGATCCTGCGGCGTCAAGCTGCGGTTGGATCCAATGACCCATTGACATTGCGTAGGCTCTGAGGCCGGACCGACGGGACTTGAAGTCGCAATCCTGCCAGCCGCCCGCTACAGGGACAGCACCGGTCCAAGACTGACAGGGCCTCGCGAGCCGCGTGGGAACTGGTCGGCATCAGTAGGGGCGGTAGAGTGCCGGCCGGCCGAGACGGCGCTCTACGTGCCTCCTCGGGTCCCGAAGCTCCTTCGCCCCACCTTCATGCGTCACGGCGCACCTGTCCCTTTCTTGACGCGACGCATTCTCCCTGCTCCCCCAAGAGGCGCTCCACGGCAAGCCGTAGTAGGTCAAGATGCCGCGATGAACAGCCTCCGCCCCGGCCTCGCCCTCCTCGCTGCCGTCCTCTGGCTCGTCCCGTCCAGACTGCCGGCCGCGACCCAGCCCTTGGCCGACGTCGTCTTCGTAAATGGCAAGATCGCGACGATGGACGCGAAGGGGACCTTCGCCTC